>Ga0207650_10002167_pt1 | contig 13710 bp, 12 predicted proteins | sample KBSS63metaG_FD_184325 | JGI IMG/M metagenome (GOLD analysis project Ga0207650, IMG submission 184325) | Switchgrass rhizosphere microbial communities from Kellogg Biological Station, Michigan, USA - KBS S6-3 metaG (SPAdes) (version 2) | ecosystem: Host-associated > Plants > Roots > Rhizosphere...
CGCGGGCAATGCTTTCCTGCTCAACCAGGGATACGCCATCGTCCTATCCGGCTGGCACGGCGATCGCCCGGAGCAGTTCCGCACCGACAAGCCGGCGGCCATCGCGCGACGCGTAAGACAGGTGACCCACGGAAGAGCGTGCAGGAACTGTACGGAAGCAAGGCGGCCTACGTCGACGCGGTCAACCGCACCGTTGACCAGTTGGTCGTTGAAGGCTTCATCTTGAAGTCGGGAACGGGCGGAGTGGATGACCCTGCTGAGTACCGCAATCGCGCGCAAATGCAAGTCAAGCAGTCGGGCTTCCAACAACTTCCGTAGTGCCTGAGCCGTGGCGCTCGAACGCCTTCGAGATCCTCTCCTGCGACCGTCTCAAGATTGCACACCGCGCAGAGGTGAGCCCCAATGCGCTTGTAGGCCAGAAGCGTCCGTCTCGTAAAGACGCTGGAGGCAGACGTGGGCGTGCGCGCCTATCGTGGCCTTAGCCCGATGTCCGCAACCGGATCACGATGTTCTCCCTTTAACAGAATGAGGAGGGCATCATGAATGGAGGTTCTTCCCACGCAAGCGCGGCGCCGCATTGCTGCCTACAGATGGCCAAATCGCGCGATTGCGTCGTCCATGCAACCGTCGCGTCGTGCCTGCGGCCCTTCGACACACTGCCTAAGGGCCGCCCGGTAAGCCGGCTCGCGATCGCTCGCGCCCATTCCCCCGGCTGTCCGCTCACTGGATCCGGAAGTGTCGTGATGGGACACATCGTGGTGCTGCTTGTGATGCTTGTGATTCATATCACGCTTCTGATGCTTCTGATGCTTGTGGGCGGTGTGGGCGGCCCTGGTCGGTGCCTGGCCTGTGCTAGTGACCGCGGGCGACCCCGGTGCGTTTCCGACAGTTGTTTGGGCCCCTGCGTTCAAGGCCAGCACGGCCATGCCGATGGCAAGGACTGATCGAGTGAGATCGCGGGAATACATGATCGTCTCCAAAGATTGCGTCAACAGATTTGTCGCCAATCCGCACTGTTGCCGGCCCCGCGGGCAAAGCGGGCGCGGCATGCGGGCGCCTCACGTCCGAGCATCGAGGCCCTTAAGCCTTCGAGACGGCGTCTGTGACGACTTCTTTCACGTCGCCAACGGCTTTCTGCAGTTTCCCTTCCGTCTGCTTCTTGAGCCCGCTGCGCTGTTGTTCCTCGCTACCCACCAGCTTCCCGGCTTCTTCCTGGATCTTGCCGCCGAGGTCTTTCAGTTCGCCTTTGACTTGATCCTTGTTGGGAGTGATAGCCATGATCGTTTCCTTGATGGTTGGTTGAAGCGCCTGCTCTGCGAACCGGGATCGGTCCGCACTGTCGGCCCCTGCTTTGATGCAACGACGCCGATCGAGCAGTATCTGCGGCCGCGTTCCGTCTGTATGTGCGGTGGAGTACGCAGAGGGCACTCGTTTGAATGTGGGCCGCGAGGACCACCGTTGGCACACTTGCCATGGCGCCGAATGATTCCGCAAGCAGGTGCTCATGGCGTCGTCCCTACCGGCTAAGATACATTCCTCCGTCAACCCGACAGCGGTGCCCGCTGCCAGCAGTTCACCGAACGGCACCCATATATCATCTCAACGATTCCAGGCCTGCAGAAGCAATGGCGCCGGAAACATCAAACACTACAGCGGCGCTATAAGGCGCGATGTCTATGAATCAGTCGATCAGCGGTGTGCGTCTGGAGTTGGGCCGTATTCTCGCGCAATCGCCCTCTAGACGCAGGAACGGCCTCGTCCATTTCAATCTTTCCGGACAGAGGGCGAACTCGCTTCTTCATGATGGGCACGCTTGGAAGGAGTTTCCCAAAACGGCGCCCGCCGCAACGCGCCGCGCTATCCGGGCCGCAATCGCGGCGCATGCGACCCTGTTCGTCCATGCCAGCTTTGCCTTCGCGCACGCGGTCGAGCGCGGGGCAACGGTCGACAAGCCATTGCGATCATGCGTCGATGCGATACTCGACTGCGAAGCGATGGCCTTGTCAGGCCCGCTGCCGGCATGCATCGTGCGTCTTGGGTACCTGTATGGTCCCGAGAGTGCCGATCTGCTGGCGTATCGAAAGGCTTTCCGGCTCGGCAGGCCCTATTGGTCCGGTAGATCTAGCGCCCTGCAATATCACATCCACCAGTTCGATGCCGCTTCGGCGTTGCTGGCCGTCGCCCGACCGAAGAATGCGGGCAATATTTACTACGCTACGGATGGTCACGCCATCTCGTTCGAGCGATTCATGGACGCCTTCGCGCACCGTGTTGGCAGGTCACATCCATTACACCTTCCGTTGGTTTCGCACTTGGTCGCTCGGGTAATCATTCGCGAGGAGCACATGCAGCAGACTGCATTGGGGATGCCGCCGGGGGGGCCGGCCCCTCGCGTGCCAGAATGGAAACCGAGCTTTCCTGACTACGGGAAAGGCATCGATCAGGTTATCGAGACTTGGCAGGGCGAGACCATCGCCGACCGTGCGCAGAGGAGCGGGGAGTGAATTGGCGACGACGAGAGCAAGACGCAAGCCTCGTGTTGGCACTCATTCAAGGCAGCCGATCTTAGGCCTTGAGCCAAGCTCAGGCTCGGTGGTGGGGGGAAGCCGGGTGTGCCGGGTGAGAAGGTCACAGTTGCTGCGAAGGTGAGTTCCTTGGGCGCCGCACTGAGCGGTTGAATCGACACGGCGAATGCAGCGGCGACAAGGGCAACAAACTTCATCCTAGGCTCCCTCAACATGAAATGGATGGCGACCACTTATCGCGATCTACGATGACAAGCACCATTCGCGCCAATTGATAACACGTCCGTCGAAACAATCGCTTGGTCTTGTACTCGATTGACTGGCTGGGTGAGGTGTAGTGGCACCGACGCCCGCTGACGTGCCGGAGTCTGGCGCTGCGAAGTAGAACCGACCAACGCATAGGATGAAGCAGCTCACCATGCGCCGCGTTGCCGCCGCTGCCGGATCAGCGGTCTTCCTAGTGTTGGCCCCGGGCACGCTCGCGGTTCACGTCCCGTGGACGAGGCGGAGATGACCGGCTGTGCCTATGGCGGAGCAGCTGGCGCTTGCGTCGAATCCGGTCGACTCCAGCGCAGTTTCGCTGGCACCGCGCCGGCCTCGATGAACAGCCGTTTGATCATCGGATAGCGTTCGCGCACCTCCAACTCGACCGCGGCGATGGCTGCGGCGGCGTCGACAGCCGCCGTGCCGTCGTCGAAATCCAGGTCCATGGTGACCAACACGTCGTCCGGACCGATATACATCGACAGTATCCGTCCCACGTCGCGCACCCTGGGCTGTCCCAACGCGATACTGCGAATCGCGCGCGCAGTCTCGGGGCGTATGCCTTCTCCGATCAGCAGGCCGCGCGATTCCCGGATGAGCGCTACCGCGACGCCCGCGAGCAGCAGTCCGATGACGAGCGAGGCGGCACCATCGAGTTGAGGCATGTCGAAGCGATGACTCAACGCGATACCGGTGGCGGCAACCGCAAGTCCGACGAGGGCCGCCGAGTCCTCCGCGAGCACGGTGTAGGTTGTCGGATCCTTGCTGCGATGAAGCGCCTCCCAGAACGGCGTATCGCCGGCCTGCTCGAGAAACTGCCGCAGCGCGATGACGAAGCTCGCCGTCTCGAACGCGCCGGCGACACCCAGCACAATGTAGTTCCAGAAGGGCTCGTGCATCGGTTCGGGATATCGGATGTGTTGCACTCCTTCGTAAAACGACACACCCCCGCCTAGGCCGAAGATGAGCACCGCGACGATCAAGCTCCAGAAGTACAACTCCTTGCCGTGTCCGAACGGGTGCTCGGGTGTCGCCGGTCGCTGGCTGAGCTTGAGTCCGACGAGCAGGAGCGCGCCGTTGAACGTGTCGACAGCTGAGTGCACGCCTTCGGACAACATCGCAGAGCTGCCCGTGATGCCGGCGACCACAAACTTGGTGACAGCGATTGCCACGTTGGCCGCGATCGCGCCGTAGATCGCAACTTTGGACTTCGTCATGCCTGCAACCGCGACTTATGTGATCGCCGCTTAGGACCAGGCGGTACGCCGAAGACCTGGACCAGCCTCACGGATCGCCGTCGAGCCGACCGCTGTTTAGAAGCCCAAGGAAGTTGCACGTCGCCGTGCAGCTTTCCATCCTCGGACACCACCGCCGCAAGGTCGTGAGCAGTCTTTGACTGCTTGGTGATTGGATGGGGTTTCCTGCCACCGCGCAATATCGATAAAGCCGCGCTGCGCATCGGTGTGGACAAGCTACACCTGGGCGTGGTCGCCAACATGCCCGGCGTGCGGGGCGATGGCGTGACCGAGGCCACCGGGAAGTTGCCGCATGCTTGCCTTATCCGCTATAGGTGCGGCCATATCGAGATGCTTGACCGCCCGGGATTAGAAGACGTGGTTGCGACTGCTTTGCCGTGGTCAAACGGCAATTCGACCGCCCGCTCGCGGACATTCCGCCCGGCGATCCGGGCCGTCGTGCCGTCGGCACTATTTCGTCTTTGCCGCCTTCTTTACGGTCTTCTCTGCGGCCTTCTTCATCACGGTCGTTTTCGACGTCGACTTGCGCGGCGTCGTCTTCGCCGCCTTCTTCAGGGTTCTCCGGCCCTCTGGCGGCGGGCTCGCAACCTGCTTCACGGCTCGTTTCGCCGCCTTCTCCACCGCCGCGACCGCGCCCCTCACCGATCTCTTGACCGACTTGACGACGTCGTCCGCCGTCTTCCTGACCTGCCTCTCGATAGGGCCCTGCGCAGCCTCTTTCTCGGCCTTCGACTTGTGGCGCATATCAGCGGTGTGAGCACGCTTGTAGGTCTGGACGTCCTTGAACTTGCCGCTCTCGTCACGAACGGCATAGAGCTTGGTTCCGGTTCGACTTCTCATCGTCGTACGACGCGTGGCCATGGTTCCTCCTGGCTGTGGTTTAGGAGCGTCGGCGCAACATCGCGCCGCAATGTCCATTATTCACGTTGCGGTGCGGCCTGTCTGCAGAATTGATCGGTGTTGCTTGTTCGTGGAGCCTGCGCGGTTTCGTATATTGATCCCCATCATACTGCCCGCCGTCGACGGTTCACCATGGATTTGGCCTTCTGCGCAAAGAAGGGTTGTTGCATGCAAAACCCAACGAACACAGGCGAAGGCGCGCGCCGCGTCCTCGTCCTCGTTCAGAATTCCGAACGGCGCAGGCAAGTGGCCGCAAGCGCTCATCGCCGTGCGTTCCGGCGGCCGAAGCGGGTCGGCGACCTTCACGTTAGAAATCCATCAGGCAAGCGCTGCCGCGAGCACTTCGTGCCCATTCGCAGCAAGGAATGCGCGCACCTCCGGCATCGTTGGGATGCCGGCGCGGCCGCCCAGCTTGCGGCATTTCATGGCGGCGACCGCGTTAGCGAAGGTGAGCGTTTGCTCGAGCGGCCAGCGGCGCAACTCGCCAATGGCGCAGGCGCCGTGGAATACGTCCCCGGCGCCATTAGTGTCGACAACCGGCGACACGGCGAAACCGGGGACGCGCACAAAATGTCCATCGACGAGCCCGAGCGCACCCTTTTCCGCGAGCGTGATGGCGACGCGCGGCGGTCCTCTCGACGCGAGCACGCGCAGTCCCGCTTCGGGGTCACTCGTGTCCGCCGCCGAGGCGAGGAATCGCGGATTGCAAACCAGAAGATCAACGCGCGGCCATACGTTCTCTATGCCCGGAACGATACGCTCGCCGTCCATCGTGATCGTCATGGCCGCCTCCCGCGCCCATTCGATCGCGCGCAGCGCCGCACTCACATCGACGCCGTCGATGTGCAGCAGGCGGCCGGACTGGATGATCGTGCGGTCGATCTCTTCTGCGCCAATCTCGTAAGCCGGCGGACGCCGGGCGAACAGCGCGCGCTGCCCACTGCGTCGATCGGTCAGCACGATGCTGAGATGGCCAGCGCTATCCTTGGCCTGGATTACGCCGCGCGTGTCGACGTGATCCTGGCGCAGCAGACGCAGCGCCAGCCGGGACCACAGGTCGCCCCCGACCTTGCCGACATAGCGCGCGCGAAGGCCGAGCCGGGCGCACGTTACCATTGCCGTGGCCGTCATGCCACCGCCCTGTATCTCGACTTCGTCGATCATGTGCTTCGCGTCGGGCTGCGGAAAGCCGTCGATGACTGCGATGAGATCCAGCGCGTTGACGCCGAGCCCGATTACGTCGAAGGGAGGCGCTTCCGGTGATAGGATGTTGGCCGGCGTCATTGCGTGACGGCTCCCGCCGTCATCCCGCGCACCATGTATCGCTGCAGAAACACGAATGCGAGCACCAGCGGGGCGCTTGCGAGCACGGAGTACGCCATCATCATGCTCCACTCGGTGACGAACTCGGCAAGCAGGCTGTAGATCGCCATCGTGATGACGCGCTTTTCCCACGCCTCGATCAGGACGACTGCAAACAAGAATTCGTTCCACGCGAGCAGGAACGTATAGATGCCGGCGCCGATCATCGCCGGGTAGGACAGCGGCAGGAGCGTTCGCCGAATCGCGCCGAGCCGCGTGCAGCCGTCGACCATCGCGGCCTCTTCCATGTCCTTGGGGATCTGCGCGAAGTAGCTGCGAAGCATCAGCGTGCAGAACGGGACGGTAAACGTGGTGTAAACAACGACCAGCGCCGTCAGCGTGTCGTAGAGGCCGAGCCGTACCACCATCTGGAAGTAGGGGATGCAGAGCAGCACCAGCGGGAACATTTGCGTCGTGATCAGGAACATCAGCACCGTTCGCTGTCCGCGGAAGCGGAAGCGCGCGAGCGCGTAACCCGCGAGCGCACCGATCGCGAGCGACAGGAACGTCACCACGAGCGCGACGAGATAGGTGTTGACGAAAGTTTTCAGATAGCGCGGACTCGACAGCACCTTGCGGTAGGCATCGAGCGTGAAGATTTGCGGAATCCAGTCCGGGGGTATCTTCATGACCTCGATATTCGGCCGCACCGACACCGTGAGCATCCAGGCTATCGGGAACAGCATGACGACAGCCGCCGCGATCAGCAAAGCGTAGACGGCCGCGTGTGCGAGCCGGCGCTTAGCCCGTCTTCCCATCCGCGGCGGCGTATCAGCCAATTTGGCGCATCGTGCGGCGCACGTAGATTGCGCTCGCCGTGAAGAGGATCAGGAACATCACGACCGCCTCCGCCGACGCGTAGCCGAATCGGCTCTTCTGGAAGGCGTCGAAGTAGATCGCGGTGGCGAGCACCTCGGAGGAGTTCATCGGTCCTCCACCCGTCATCACGTACACCGGGTCGAACGCCCGGAACGTCCAGATGGAGTCGAGCAGCACGATCGTCGTAATGACGCCGCGCAAGCCGGGCAGCGTGATGTAACGGAATTTATCGAACGCCGTCGCGCCGTCGATGTCCGCCGCCTCGTAGAGCACTTCGGGAATCGCCTGAAGGCCGGCTAGCAGCATCACCATGAAGAATGGGAATGCCCGCCATACGTTCATCGCGGTGACGGACGCGAGCGCAGTGTCGGGGCTGCCGAGCCAATTCAAGGTGTTCGCGGGATCGAGAAGGTGCAACGACATCAGCAGCCCGTTGACGACGCCGAAAGGCGCGAGCATCAGCACCCAGATCATTCCGGCGACGGTTGGTGCGAGCAGCCACGGAATGATGAGCGCGCCGCGCATGGCAGCGATGAAGCGCGCATTGATCCGCGTGTGCAGCAGCAGCGCGAGACCGAGCCCGGTCACAAGGTGCAGCAACACGCTGCCCGCGGTGAACAGAACCGTTTGCATCAGCGCGCGCCAGAAGAGCGGCGTCGCGAGCAGCTCACCGTAGTTGGCGAGGCCGACGAAGCGCTGTTGCTGCAGCGTGACCTCGAAGAAGCTCATCCGGACGACCTGGACGAGCGGCCAGACCATCAGCAGCCCCAACAGGACAAGCGCCGGCCAGAGGTATGCGTACGCTCGCAGCTCCTGCCGGTGGCGCCGGCGGAACGACAACGGAAGCAGCATGACAGCGGAACGCGCGGGCCGCCGGCGCCACTCGCGAGGCTTAGCTCACTTGGTCCCGGCCAGAACCTTGTTCCACTCGGCCGCAGCGTCGTCGAGCGCCTGCTTGGCGGTCTTCTTCCCCTGCACGACGTTCTGCACTTCCGTGGTCATGATCTTGTTCATCTGCACCGCATTGGGCATGCCCAGGAAGGGCGACTGGGCGTTCGCCATTGCCATCTGTTGGGTGAACGCCGAGAAGAGCGTCTTCTCCTTGAACCACGCTTGTTCGGCGACGTCCTTGCGCGCTGGAAAGCCGCCGGTGCCCTTTGCCCACATCTCGATGCCCGTCGGGCCCGACATCCATTTGACGAACCGCCAGGCGGCTTCCTTGTTCTGTGCTTGCGTCGTCACCGTGTTGAGCGAGCCGCGCACCATCGTGCCGGTCGTCACGCCCGATGGTAGCGGCGCGATGTTGTACTTGAGATTCGGATTGAGCTGCCTCTGGATCGCTACGCCCCACGGGCCTTCGAACATCATCGCGATATTGCCGGACGCGAAGTTCGCGCGCTTCTCCTTCTCGCCGTTGGACAGCACGCCCGGAACTGACACCTTGTCGACGTTGACGAGACGCACGTAACGCTCGATTGCCTTCACACCCTCCGGACTGTTGAACGCCGCCTTGTTCGTCTTCTGGTCGATGAGTGTGCCACCCGCCTGCAGGATAAGCGGGTAGATGTCATAGGTCATGTTGGTCGGCGGCTCGACCTGCAGCGTCGCCGTCGTCGCGTACTGCTTTTTGTCCGGATTCGTTAGTTTCTTCGCTGCGAACTCGTATTCCTCCCACGTCTTCGGCGGTGCGGAGAGGCCGGCTGCCTGAAAGAGGTCGGTGTTGTAGAACAGCGCGACGGCGCCGCTCTCGATCGGCAGGTAGTACTGCTTGCCGCGCCATTTCTGGTGAAAGGTCGGCGGGATGTTGTCGAAGAAGGCTGGCGGCTCCTTCGCGATCCAGTCGTCGAGCGGCTCGAGCATGCCGAGATCGGCGAACTCCGCGACCCAGTCGACCTGCACGAGCAGCACGTCCGGAAGTTTCTTCGCCTGAAAGAGCACGACCGCCTTGTCATGGAAGCCGGTGAACGGCGAGTCGACCAGCGTCAGTGCGATGTCCGGATTATCTTTTTCGAAAGCGGCCTTGAACTCGGCCATGAATTTCTCGCCGACTTCGGTGGTCTTCCACTGCGACCAGCGTACTTCAGTCGCCGCGAGGGTCGACGTCGAGTAAAGCGCGAGCCCCGCGACGACAGCCAGCGAAAGCCTGCAGATGTTCATTCCTAGCGTTTGGCTCATGCGCTCCTCCTTTGCGACTTACGCGACTCCAGCGGCCACCTCGATCGCGCCATTGATCGGATGTGTTCCGTCGGGATTCTGCCGCAATTACGCAACGCGTGCGAGCTTGCGGGCGAGAGATGCCGGCAAGGGCAGGGGCGCCACCGATGCGTCCGTGTGGCGCTTCACCAGCTCCTCAGTCTGCGCGACGTTCATTCGCTGGAACATATCGGCGAACATCTGCTCGAGGGATGATCCGAGGTCGGCCTGGATGTCGACCGGCAGGTCGAAAAAGCGCTGCTTCATTCCAGCCCACGATTTCTTGCGCAGGTTGTACACGAATTGAGCGTCGGTCTCGCCTTCCGCGCGCTCATGCGCGTGATGCTCGAATATGTAGGTCCGAATCTCGTCTTTGACGGCCTGCGGTAACCGCGGGTGATCGAACAACAAATTGTTGAACCCGAGCGCGAGATGGATCTCGACGGCTCCGGCGGCGGGAAAGCGCGAAAGTTGCTCGGCAGGCAGCGTCGATGCCCCGTGCTGTACGACACCGGCGAGCCCGTACTCGCGGCAAGCATCGGCGATCGCGCGCAGCGTGTCATAACCCACGTTGATTGGCGCGAGGCTGCCGTCGGGCAGCACTTTGCCGCCGTGATAGGTCCCCGAGTTGACGCTGACCTTGCTGATGCCGACCCGCGTGGCTCCGTCGGCGCCGAGCGCCTTCGGGAAGGTCTCCATGAACGCGCGGAACTCCTCCGGCGTCGTATTGTGATGACCGACCTCGCCGATCTCCGCGCCTACTGAGATCGTAAGCCCCGACGGCTCGAGCTCGCGGATCAAGCGCGTGAAGTGCGCGGTCAACTCGGCGTTCAGACGCTGCTGTTCGACCACGGTCGGCAGTGACAAGTCGACCACGGTCGACGCGTCGATGTCGATGTTGAAAAAGCTCGCCGCAATCTGTTCGCCGATGATTGCCGTGAGGCGCGCAATCTCCGCCTGGGGATCTTTCGTGTACGCCTTGGCATTGACCTGGTCGTGGTCAGCCTGGAGGAACACCGGCCCCGTATGGCCTTCGCGCAACGCGGCAGCCAGGACCGCGGCCGTGTATTCGGCTGGGGATTGCCTTGCGTAGACCTGCTCACCCACCGCCTGCTCGAAAATGAGGAGCGCGGCGCCCAGCTTGCGCGCGGCGCGGAGCGCGGCGCGGCAGGTCGGGTAGGTCCATCCACGCAGGTTGAGCGCGGGTACCGTGCGGTTGTCCCACGCGCCTTGCCCACGCGCGGCATAGAGACCCTGAATCGACGCGGGTATCACGCCGGCGGCGTGCGCGGCCTCGCGGATCGCCCAGATAGCCGCTTCGCGCGCGTTCGGTTCGGCCAGCGCGGCCGCGCGCGCCCAGCGATCGAGAACGTCGTCGGACGGCCGCTTTCCCTTGGGCAGTCGCGGTGCGTCTCCTGAACGAAGGCCCATGCCGACGAGGTCAGCGAGGATGTCGTCTTGGGTTGTCGCTTCCATGGGCCGTCGAGTGAGTGGCAAGCCAAACCGCAGAATTACGGACCGGTACGCATGCAGCGAAAGGATGTCGCACGATGTCGCACGCACAGTATACAAGGATGTGCTGCCGACTTGCCGATTGGCTCAGCGTTGCAAGGTCGATTCGGATGGCACGCGGTCACCCCCTCGCTCTCGCAACCATTAGGGCGTTTGGCTGCGAATCGTTGACCGGCGGCCGGTCGTGCTGCTGCCCAGCGAGTCGGTTGAGTTACCTCTCGGTTGACGCTCGTTCAACGGCTATCGAACGTTCTTCGTGACACGTCTTGCCGCGCCCACAATCGGCCGCGCCGCAGCTGCGGTCATTTCATCTCGGCGCATGAACTGGAGCTAACGGCCACAAGCGGAAGTAGCGAAACGCGCTCCGTTGCAGTCGTTGGTCGGTATTTGTTGGCCGAATTGCGTTTACGCGGGTCGGATTGAGCGCCGTCGGCAGACGGAGTATGTTTTGAACTTCGATTCGTCGACAAAGCGAGCCCCTGGCCAGAATCGTGCTGGCCCTCTAACCGTGATTGCGACAACTGTCTATGTGCAGCCCGACGGTCCGTACATAGTTACCGGCCATTTTAGACTCCATGCGCGAGGAGCGCCGCGTGACGACGCGAGCGTTGTGCTATGTCGCTGCGGTCGCTCATCGAATAAGCCTTATTGCGACGGCACGCACACGCGTATCGGCTTCGTCGACGCCGGCGTGCTGCCCGGGGACGCCGAGTCGAACGGTTCGATTGTTGCCGGCCCGCTTGTGATCACCCCTAGGCCGAACGGGCCGCTGAAGTGCGCAGGGTCGATGAAGGTCTCCGGTGCCGGCGGCCGAATTCGTCAGAGTTACGACATCTGCCTGTGCCGCTGCGGTGGATCCGCGACGAAGCCATTCTGCGATGGGACCCACAGGAAGATAGGCTTCGTTAGTTGAAGGAAAGCGTCGTCGTCGCTGGTCGGCGTACTATGCATGGACTTCCAATCGTCGAAGAGGTGTTTCGGTGATGGATCGGCGGCGATTCGTCAGCGCAATCGCGGTCAGCCTGCTCGGGGTGCCGACGTCGGCATTTCCGCAGCAACCGGCAACAGTCCATCGTATCGGGTTCCTCGGGTCCGAGTCCGCTTCCAAGCAGGCTACGCGGGTTGGAGGCGTTTCGGGTAGCCCTGCGTGAACTCGGGTACGTAGAGGGCAAGAACATCGTAATCGAATTTCGATGGGCCGAGGGAAACTACGATCGGCTTCCGGCGTTGGCTGCCGAACTCGTTGAGCTGAAAGTCGCCGTGGTCGTTACCCCTGGGGGCAAGGCGAACATTGCAATGGCGCGTGTGACCAAGACGATTCCCATTGTCGTGGTGCGAGCCAGCCAACCGGTCGGGCAGCAGGGCGTCATAAGCAATCTCGCACGGCCTGGCGGAAACATCACCGGATTTACGGCCTTCGGCTCGGAACTCACGGCGAAGCGGCTGGAGTTGCTCAGGGAGGCCGTGCCGCGCATCACAAGTGTGGCGTTTCTCGTCAATCCGGCCGATCCCCCGTCGTACCGTGGGACGATGGAACTTGCAGCGAAGGCATTGAAGTTGGAGCTGCAACAATACGAAGCACGGGGGCCCGGTGAGTTCGACAGCACAATCGCTGGGATGGTGCAAAGACGCGCCGATGCAATCGTTGTTCAGGGCGACACGATGTTTACCGTCAACGCCAAAGTGGTTGCGGACCTTGCGATCAAGTACCGACTTCCCTCGGTGGGCATCCCAGAATACGCAGAAGCTGGCGGCATGATCGGAATCGGAGCCAATATGATCGAAGGCTATCGCCGAGCAGCGGTTTACGTGGACAAGATACTCAAGGGCGCGAATCCCGGGGATCTTCCCATCGAAGGGGCGACGAATTTTCAATTGGTGATCAACCAGAAGACCGCCAAAGCACTCGGACTTGCCATTCCGCAATCGCTGCTGTTGCGCGCGGACGAGGTGATTCAGTAGTTCCGGGGTCCACGATGAACCGCCGCAGGTTCCTCCTGCTCGCAGCCCCGCTGGCCTCGCTTGCCCTGGCGCAACCGCCGTCGCGCACTTACCGGATCGGTTATCTCGGGTCGGCTCCGGTCGACTCAGTGGCGGCCCCGGTCGATGCCCTGATGGCAGTCTTTCTCCGCAGACTGCAGGAGATGGGCTACACCGAGGGAAAGAACTTGATCGTCGACCGTCGCACGACGGAGGGGCTAAACGACCGATACCTGCCGCTGGCGACGCAACTCGTGAACCTCAAAGTCGATCTGATCCTCGCGCCCGGAACGGCCGCCGCATTGGCAGCTAAGAATGCGACGAGCACGGTTCCCATCGTCACAGTAGTGGTCGGGGATCCGGTTGGCTCGCGCCTAATCCTAATCGCAAGCTTTGCCCGGCCGGGCGGCAATATCACAGGCACCTCGTCTGCTGGGGGTGAAGTCACTCCCAAGCAGCTTGAGCTGCTGAAGGAGATCCTGCCCCAGGTGTCTCGCGTCGTGGTGCTCTCCAACCAAACCACCGCGTTGCACGCAACCCTGCTTAAGGAGTTTGGAAGGCGCAGCTCGACCCCTGCAAATCAAGCTGCACTCCATCGACGTAAGGTCTCGGCAGCACCTCGACAATGCGTTCGGGGGCGGGTGAAACGCTCCGATCGAGCGCTGCTCACCTTGGGCCGCGCCATCGACCGTCAGCCGCCAACTCAAACGCAACGGTGGCCGAGAAGGCTATCGAGCGACGCAGGCGGATAGCGCCGCTTGGGATCGGGCACTTCGACCTAAGCGCTGTAAGCTCGCGGAGAACCGGGCGTTGGCAGACGTGGTGGCCGCCAAGCTACGCCTGCTGTGGTCGCCTGAGCAGATCGCTGGATGGCTCAAGCATACTTATCCGTGCGACGA
>Ga0207650_10002168_pt1 | contig 13709 bp, 13 predicted proteins | sample KBSS63metaG_FD_184325 | JGI IMG/M metagenome (GOLD analysis project Ga0207650, IMG submission 184325) | Switchgrass rhizosphere microbial communities from Kellogg Biological Station, Michigan, USA - KBS S6-3 metaG (SPAdes) (version 2) | ecosystem: Host-associated > Plants > Roots > Rhizosphere...
CGTCGCGGTCGGTGAAGTAGGTGAACATGAAGAAGGCGAGCCAGTCGGGCGTCTTCTCGTTGAAGGCGCCGAGGATGCGCGGGTTGTTGGCGTCGCCCGAGGTGCGCTCGAGCAGCGCGCCGGCCTCCTCGCGGCCGTCGCGGCCGAAGAACTTCTGCAGCAGGTAGACCATCGCCCAGAGGTGGCGGCCTTCCTCGACGTTGATCTGGAACAGGTTCCTCAGGTCGTACAGCGACGGCGCCGTCAGGCCGAGGTGGCGCTGCTGCTCGACCGAGGCCGGCTCGGTGTCGCCTTGCGTGACGATGATCCGGCGCAGGTTGGCGCGGTGCTCGCCGGGGACGTCCTGCCAGGCCTTCTCGCCCTTGTGGTCGCCGAAGTGGATCTGCCGGTTCTCGTCGCCGGGGTTGAGGAAGATGCCCCATCGGTAGTCGCGCATCTTCACGTAGTCGAAGTGCGCCCAGCCCTGCGGGTCGACGCTGGTCGCGGTGCGCAGATAGACCTCGTGGTTCGTCGAGCCCTCGGGGCCGACGTCGTCCCACCAGGTGATGAAGTTCGGCTGCCACTGCTCGAGCGCGCGCTGCAGCGTGCGGTCGTCGGCGAGGTTGACGTTGTTGGGGATCTTCTGGGTGTAGTCGATGGCCATGGCGATGTCTCGATGAAGGGAGGCGGCGTCAGACGCGGGTGAAATCGAAGCCGGCCTTCTCGCCGGTGCCGTAGACCTTCAACGCGCCCTTCGCCCCGACGGCGTTGGGGCGCTGGAAGATCCAGTTCTGCCAGGCGGTGAGGCGGCCGAAGATGCGCGTCGCCATGTTCTCGCTGGTGCCGAAGCGCAGGTTCGCTTCCAGGCCAGTCAGCGCATCGGGCGACATCGCGGCGCGCTCTTCGAGAGCGATGCGGATCTCGTCGTCCCAGTCGATGTCGTCGGGCGCGGCGGTGACCAGGCCGAGCGCGAGCGCCGCATCGGCGTCGAGCGCCGTGCCGGCGACGCCGTGCGTGCGATCGCCCGCCGTCTCGAAGGCCGCGTCGAGCGGCTCGGCCTCGTCGTAGAAACGGCGCGCCAGGCGCGACTGGTCGTTGACGAGCGGCAGCAGGCCGAAGTTGAACTCGTCGAGCTGCAACCTCGGCGCCTTCTCGGGCTCGTCGGGCAGGGCGAGCATGTAGGCGCGGTCGGCGGCGAAGGCCAGCTCGGCCAGCAGGCCGGCGAAGCACGAGCCCGGCTCGATCAGCGCGAACAGCGTGCGCGACGAGACGTCGAGGCGCGCGAAGGTCCGGCGCAGCATGCCGATCGTTTCACGCACGAACCAGTGGTCCTGATTCGCCACCAGAGCTGCGCCGGCGGCGAGCACCGCGGCGGCGTCGCCCTCGGTCTTCAGGATCCAGGTGCCGAGGTCGAGCTCGTTGGTCCTCAGTGTCAGGATCGCATCGTCGAGCTGGCGCGCCATCGCGAGCGGCCACCACGCCGCGCCTGCCGCTTCGATGGCGGCGATGTCGCCCGGCTGCGCGCCGGTCGGCGCCTTGACGACGATCGTCACCGTGCGCTTGTCGCGATCGATCGCGACCGCGACGTGCTCGTAGCGGATGGCGTCGGCGCTCTCGCTGCGCTCGAGCCGCGCCAGGGCGACGCCCTTCGCCTCGGCAGGCCGCGCGCTCGTCGCGGCGAGCGTCTCGGCGCGCTCGTGCACGGCGGCGGCGAACTGCGCCGGCTTGGCGATGGCGTCGACCAGGCGCCACTCGACCGCGCGCTGGCCACGAACGCCTTCGACGCTGGTGCAGAAGATGTCGGCGCGGTCGTGACGCACCTTGCGCTTGTCGGTGACGCGGGTCAGCCCGCCGGTTCCTGGCAGGACGCCGAGGAGCGGGACCTCGGGCAGCGAGACCGACGACGAGCGGTCGTCGACGAGGACGATCTCGTCGCACGCCAGCGCCAGCTCGTAGCCGCCGCCGGCGCAGGCGCCGTTGACGGCGGCGACGAATTTGATCCCGGAGTGCTTCGAGCTGTCCTCGATGCCGTTCCTGGTCTCGTTGGTGAACTTGCAGAAGTTCACCTTCCAGGCGTGGCTCGAGACGCCGAGCATGAAGATGTTGGCGCCCGAGCAGAAGACGCGGTCCTTGGCGCTGGTGACGATCACCGAGCGCACCTGGGGGTGCTCGAAGCGGATCCGGTTGAGCGCGTCGGCGAGCTCGACGTCGACGCCGAGGTCGTAGCTGTTGAGCTTGAGCTTGTAGCCGGGGCGGATGCCGGCGTCCTCGGCGACGTCGAGGGTCAGGCGGGCGAGCGCGCCTTCGGCCGAGAGCCTCCAGTGGCGGTACTCCGACGGCTCGGTGCGGTAGTCGACGCGCGGCGACGAGGCGGTGCTGTCCATGGGGTCATCTCCAGTCGAAGGTGGCGCGATGGCATCGCGCATCATGCATCATAGTGCATGAATCATCCGAAGGTCAACCTGAAGCTGCAGTTTGCTTCAGGTTGGCAGGATTTCCCGGCCGCGCGGTCGCTGAGGCGTCGCGCCCGAGCAGGTCGCCGACGAGGGCCAACAGGCCCGCGAAGCTCTCCGCCTCGCTGCGGCCCGAGGTGTCGAAGGTCGCATCCGCCTTGGCGTAGAAGGCCGCCCTGCCGACCAGGATCCTGCGCAGGTCGGCCATCGCCTCGCGGCTTTGCGCCATCGGCCGGGTGTCGCCCTGGGCCGCCACTCGCGCCATGTGCTCTTCGGCCGACGCCTGCAACCAGACCGTCGTGCAATGGCCGAGCAAGGCGTCGAAGGTGGCCGGCTCGGCGACGATGCCGCCCGGCGTGGCGATCACCGCCTCGGCGTGCAGCCGGACGACGTCGTCAAGCGCGCGCCGCTCGTAGCGGCGGTAGGCGTTGCTGCCGTAGAGGTCGTGGATCTCGCGGATGCTGCAGCCGGCGATGCGCTCGATCTCGCGGCTCAGCTCGACGAAGGGCAGCTCGAGCGCATCGGCGACGAGGCGGCCGAGCGTCGACTTGCCGGCGCCGCGCAGCCCGATCAGGGCGATGCGCCGGCCGCGCGCCGGGTCGAGGGCGCCGGTGCCGAAGATCTGGCTGACAGCGATGCGGGCGCGGCGCAGGTCGGCCTCGCTCTTGCCGCGCAGCGACTCGCGCAACATCAGCCACTCGGGCGAGCTGGTCGAGACGTCGCCGACCAGCTCGGCGAGATCGCAGTCGAGCGCGCCGGCCACCTGCTGCAGCACGAGGATCGACGCGTTGCCGACACCGTATTCCAGATTGGCCAGATGGCGTTCCGACACCCCCGAGGACGTCGCGACGGACTTGCGCGTGAGCCCGCGGCGCGCCCGCAGGAGCCGGACGCGCTCGCCGAGGGCGAGCAGGAAGGGGTCCTTGGTCGAGGTCGCCATTCATGCACTATAGTGCTTGACGGTGCGGGTCGCAAGGCCTATCGTGCAGCCCCTGCCGCCGTCCTTCCGCTGCCGCGAGCCTGCCATGACCGAGCCGCCCGAGACCCTCAATTTCGCCGAGCACCTGTTCGCCGCGAACCGCAGCCGCGCCGGCAAGGTCGCCTACGTCGACGATCGCGGCGCGCTCGCCTACGGCGATCTGGAAGACCGCTCGCGCCGTTTCGCCGCCGCCCTCGTCGGCCTGGGCATTCGCCGCGAGGAGCGCGTCCTCCTGGTGATGCTCGACTGCAACGAGTGGCCGGTCGCCTTCCTCGGCGCGCTCTACGCCGGCGTCGTCCCGGTCGCCGTCAACACGCTGCTGACCGTCGCCGACTACGCCTACATGCTGGCGCACAGCCGCGCCCAGGCGGCGATCGTCTCGGCGTCGCTCGAGCCGACCTTGCGCAAAGCGATGGCCGAAGCGCCGAGCGAAGTCGGCCACGTGATCGTCGCCGGCGCTGCCATCGCCTCCGGCGCCGATTCGATCGATTTCGATTCCCTCGTCGAACGGGCACAGCCGCTCGCCGCCCCCGCCGCGACGCGCGGCGACGACCCGGCGTTCTGGCTCTATTCGTCGGGGTCGACCGGCAAGCCGAAAGGCACCGTGCACACGCACGCCAACGCCTGGTGGACGGCCGAGCTGTACGGCAAGAGCGTGCTCGCGCTCACCGAGCGCGACGTCTGCTTCTCCGCCGCCAAGCTCTATTTCGCGTACGGGCTCGGCAACGCGCTGACCTTTCCGCTCTCGGTCGGCGCGAGCGTGGTGCTGATGGCCGAGCGGCCGACGCCCGAGGCGGTGTTCAAGCGCTGGACCGGCAGCGCGAGCGCTGCAGCCGCAAGGAACGATCTCCGTCCGACCGTCTTCTTCGGCGCCCCGACCGGCTTCGCCGGCATGCTCGCGTCGCCGGCCCTGCCGGCGAAGGGCGCGGTCGCCTTGCGCATGTGCTCGTCGGCAGGCGAGGCGCTGCCGGGGGAGATCGGCCAGCGCTTCGAAAAGCACTTCGGCTGCGCCATCGTCGACGGCATCGGCTCGACCGAGATGCTGCACGTCTTCCTCTCGAACCGGCCCGGCGACATCCGCTACGGCACGACCGGCAAGCCGGTCGCGGGCTACGAGATCGAGCTGCGCGGCGAGGACGGGCGGCCGGTCGCCGACGGCGAGGTCGGCGATCTCTTCATCAAGGGGCCGAGCGCCGCGCTGATGTACTGGGGCAACCGCGAGAAGTCGCGCGAGACCTTCCAGGGCGGCTGGACCAAGAGCGGCGACAAGTACGTTCGCGACGCCGACGGCTACTACACCTACTCGGGCCGCAGCGACGACATGCTCAAGGTGAGCGGCATCTGGGTCTCGCCGTTCGAGGTCGAGGCGACGCTGATGCAGCACCCTGCCGTGCTCGAGTGCGCCGTGATCGGCACCGAAGACGGCGAGGGGCTGACCAAGACCAAGGCCTTCGTCGTCGTCAAGCCGGGCGCGGCGGTGAGCGACGGCGAGCTCAAGGCCTTCGTCAAGGAAAAGCTCGCCGCCTACAAGTACCCGCGCGCGATCGAGTTCGTCGACGAGCTGCCGAAGACGGCGACCGGCAAGATCCAGCGCTTTCGCCTTCGAGAGCGCGAACGCGCCGGCGCGTCCGCGGCGTCGGCCTGAGCGCAGGGCCTCGCCGTGGCTGAAGCCAGAGCGCTCGGGACGGCGCGATCGTTCGCCGCGCTCACGATGGCCGGTCGCGAGCGCGAGCTGGACCTCGAATACGAGTGGGTCGGCGCCGAACCGACGACGACCAACGTCGTCGTCTTCCTGCACGAAGGGCTCGGCTCGATCTCGATGTGGCGCGACTTTCCGCGCACGTTCTGCGAGCAGCACGGCCTGGCCGGCTTCGTGTTCTCCCGCTACGGCTACGGCCGCTCGACGGCCAAGCCGCCCGGCGAGCGATGGGGCGTCGACTTCATGGCCGAGCAGGCGAACGATGTCTTGCCGAAGCTCTTCGCCGCAGTCGGCATCGAGCGGCCGTGGCTCTTCGGTCACAGCGACGGCGCGACGATCGCGCTCCTGCATGCCGCGCGCCATCCGGTCGCCGGCGTGATCGCGGTGGCGCCGCATCTGTTCGTCGAGGACGTCGCCATCGCCAGCATCGAGAAGGCGCGCGTGGCCTTCGAGTCCGGCGACCTGCGCCGCGGCCTCGCCAAGCACCACGTCGATCCGGACTCGGCGTTCCGCGGCTGGAACGACGTCTGGCTGGCGCCGGCGTTTCGCGACTGGAACGACGTCTGGCTGGCGCCGGCGTTTCGCGACTGGAACATCGAGCGCGAGATCGCGACGATCGAGTGTCCCGTGCTCGCAGTCCAGGGCGAGGATGATGAGTACGGCACGCTCGAGCAGATCCGGGCGGTCGCGCGGCGCGTGGCGCAGACCGAGCTCCTCGTAATCGCGCACTGCGGCCACTCGCCGCACCGCGACCAGCCCCAGCTCCTCATGCGCGAAGCCGGCGCCTTCATCGCCGCGCGGGAGTAGCCATGGCCTCGCACATTCCGCTCGTCGAAGACGACCACGTCATCGGCCTCGACGGCAAGCCGCTCGCGCCGTTGCCGGTGAACGCCTGGGCGGACTTGCCGTTCGAGGTGCATCCGCACCCTAGCGGCGAACCGTTACTTGCAGGTGTAGCTCGCTGCCGCCGTGATCGCGCCGGTGCCACCGTAGGTCGGCTTCTGCGGATAGGGGCACAGCAATTGGCTCGCGCTCGCTTTGGCCGACTGGAGCGTGATCGTCGCCGGTGCGGTGCCGTTCTCCACCCAGTTGGTCAGGGCCGAGAACCATTGCCCCGGCGCCGACAGCGGAACGCTGTTGGCGTCGGCCGGCGGGCTCACGCCGGCCGTCCCCTGCATCGTCCCGACCCCGCCGCAATGACCCATCCCGGCGACCAGGAACAAGCGGTCGTAGGCCTGACCGGTGGCGTTCCGGTCGTCCCCGACAACGCGATGGGATCGCCAGCCTTGAACGACTTGACCAGCAGCACGGTGGTGTTCGCGTCCGGCTTGAACGCGGTCTTCATCGTGTCGTCGCAGGTGAGCGCCTGAGGCGCCGGCGCGGGTGCCGGCGCGTCGCCGCCGCCGCCGCAAGCCACCGGCAGCACGGATGCCGCAACGATCGAGAACAGCACGCGCAGGCGCGCAGGGGCGCCTTCTCGCGAGAAGTTTCAAGGGTCATCGAAGTCTCCGTTGTCGTTATGCGAGGCGCCGGGAGCGCGCGCTGAGCGAAGGTAGTCCCGGTCCGTCGCGCGGGTCTATCGAAACTCTCGCAGCGCTGTCGAAAAGCCACCGATCGCGCTCCGGACTTACGCGAGCGACCGCGTGCTCGCGCGACGAGCACGCGCCTGGCATTGACGAAAACCCGCTTGCGTCGCCGCGGTCGGGAAGTGACCCTTCGCCATCGTCGCGCCGGCATCGAAACGCCGTTGGCGCAGCACGCCCCCATCACTTGCAGCCCGGAGCCCCATTCATGCGCCTTCTTCAAATCGCTTCCAGCGCCAGCGTCGCTGCCCTTCTCGCCGGCTCCGCCTTTGCGCAGGGCGCGAGCGGGCCGATCAAGGTCGGCCTCATGCTCCCCTACTCCGGCACCTACGCCGGCCTCGGCAACGCGATCGAGAACGGCTTCAAGCTCTACGTCCAGGAGCAAGGCGGCAAGCTCGGCGGGCGCGAGATCCAGTACTTCAAGGTCGACGACGAGTCCGAGCCTTCCAAGGGCACCGACAACGTCAACAAGCTGATCAAGCGCGACAACGTCGACGTGCTGGTCGGCACGGTGCACTCGGGCGTGGCGCTGGCGATGGCCAATGCGGCGAAGGCGAACAACACGCTGCTCGTCATTCCCAACGCCGGCGCCGACGCGATCACGGGGCCGCTCTGCGCCGCCAACATCGTGCGCAGCTCGTTCTCGAACTGGCAGCCGGGCTACGCGATGGGCGTCGTTGCCGGCCAGAAGGGCGTCAAGCGGGCGATGACGATCACCTGGGCGTACGCGGCAGGCGCCGAATCGACGAAGGGATTCACCGAGGGGCTCGAGAAAGGCGGTGGCAAGGTCGTCAAGGACCTGACGCTGCCGTTTCCGAACGTCGAGTTCCAGGCGCTCCTGACCGAGATCGCGGCGCAGAAGCCCGACGCCGTCTACGCCTTCTTCGCCGGCGGCGGCGCGGTCAAGTTCGTCAAGGACTACGCAGCGGCGGGACTCAACAAGACGATCCCGCTCTACGGCCCTGGCTTTCTCACCGACGGCACGCTCGAGGCGCAGGGCGCGTCGGCGCAGAGCATGCTGACGACGCTGCACTACGCCGACAACCTGGACACGCCGAAGAACAACGCCTTCCGCAAGGCCTATGCGATCACCTACAAGGCGCAGCCCGACGTCTACGCGGTGCAGGGCTACGACGCCGCGCAGATCCTCGCCAACGGCTTGAAGGCGGTCGGCGGCGACCTGAGCAAGCGTGACGCGCTCACCGCGGCGATGCGAAAGACACCCGTCGACAGCCCGCGCGGCAAGTTCACGCTCTCGGCCGCGGGCAACCCAGTGCAGGACATCTACCTGCGCCAGGTGGTGGGCAACAACAACGAGCTCCGCGCGATCGCGGTGAAGGCGCTCGCCGATCCGGCGCGCGGCTGCAAGCTCTGATCGGCCGGAGCTGAACGTGGCGACGCGCCTCGCCACGTCCGGCCGCCGCGCCCGCTGAGGCGGCGATGGACACCGCCACCTTCCTCGTCCAGTGCCTGAACGCCGTCCAGTACGGCCTGCTGCTGTTTCTCGTCGCCAGCGGCCTGACGCTGATCTTCGGGATCATGGGCGTCATCAACCTGGCGCACGGCAGCTTCTACATGCTCGGCGCGTACCTCGCCTTCGCGCTCGCGCCGTGGTTCGGCGACTGGTTCGTGACCCGGCTCGTCGTCGGCGTGGCGCTGGCCGCGTTGTTCGGCTACGTCCTCGAGTGGGTCTTCTTCAGCTTCCTCTACGAACGCGACCACCTGCAGCAGGTGCTGCTCACCTACGCGCTGATCCTGGTCTTCGAGGAGCTGCGCAGCCTCGCTTTCGGCAACGACGTGCACGGCGTCCCTGCGCCGGAATGGCTGACCGGCGGCTTCCATCTCGGCGGCCTGATGGAGTACCCGTGGTATCGCGTCTTCGCGTCGGCGGCGTGCCTGGTCGTCGCGCTCGCGCTCTACGCCGTCGTCAACCGCACGCGGCTCGGCATGATGATCCGCGCCGGCGCGAGCAACCGCGACATGGTGCGCGGCCTCGGTGTCGACATCCGGCGCCTGTATCGCATCGTCTTCGCCGGCGGCGTCGCGCTCGCGGCGCTCGCCGGCATGGTCGCGGCGCCGCTCTCGTCGGTCTACCCCGGCATGGGATCGAGCGTGCTGATCATCTGCTTCGTCGTCGTCGTCATCGGCGGCATCGGCTCGATCACCGGCGCCCTGATCGCGTCGCTGCTGGTCGGCTTCGTCGACACCTTCGGCAAGGTCTTCTTCGCCGAGTGGAGCGGCGTCGGCGTCTACGTGCTGATGGCGATCGTCCTCGTCTGGCGGCCTGAAGGGCTGATGAAGCGTGGCTTCTGAAGGCGCCGGCAACGAAGGGGTCGCGGCGGGCAGCGTCGACGTGCGCAACGAGGTCGGCGCGCTGCCCGACATCAGCCGGCGCGAGGCCGGCGGCTGGCTCGTTCCCGTCGCGGCGGCGCTCGCGATCGCAGCACTCCCGCTCGTCCTCTCGCCCTACGGCCAGGATGTCGTCGTCCGCATCGCGATCTACGCGATCTTCGCGCTGAGCCTCGAGCTGCTCGTCGGCGCGACCGGCCTGGTGAGTCTCGGCCACGCCGCCTTCCTCGGCATCGGCGCCTACGTCACCGTGCTCGCCTCGGGCGACAGCGGCGCCTCCCTCGCGCTGCTCGTGCCGCTGGCGATGGGAGTGGCAGCGGCGTACGCGATCGTCGTCGGCGCGCTGAGCCTGAGAACGCGTGGCGTCTACTTCATCATGGTGACGCTGGCATTCGCGCAGATGGCGTACTTCGTCTTCCACGACACCAAGGTCGGCGGCGGCAGCGACGGCATCTTCCTGTACGCCAAGCCGGTGCTCGCGATCGGCGCGACCACGCTGCTCGACCTCGGCCAGCGCGTCCCGTTCTATTACACGGTGCTCACGACGCTGGTCGCGACCTACGCCTTCATCGCCCTATTGCTCGGATCGCGCTTCGGCCACGCGCTCGCCGGCATCCGCGTCAACGAGCAGCGCATGCGCGCCGCCGGCTTCTCGACGACGCCGTACAAGCTCGCCGCCTTCACCGTCGCCGGCGCGCTCGCCGGCCTGGCCGGACTGTTGCTCGCGGTGAAGGACGGCGCCGTCAATCCCGAGCTGCTGTCGTGGCACGAGTCGGGCGCGGTGCTGCTGATGCTGATCTTCGGCGGCATCGGCAGCCTGCGCGGCGCGGTGCTCGGCGCGATCGCCTTCACCCTGCTGAAGGAGCTGTTCCAGTCGGAAGCGCTGCTCGGCCCGCTCGCCGGCCACTGGCAGCTGACGCTGGGCCTGACGATCATCGCCTTCGTCGCGGCGCTGCCGCGCGGCCTGATCGGTCTCGGCGAGCGCGTACGCGGCCTGATGTCGGGCCGCGCGGCGCACCCTGCGGCGGGAGGATCGCCGTGAGCGCGGTGCTTGCCGAATCGCCGGGCCCGCGCGAGGCGCCGCGCTCGGCGTCGCTGCTCGAAGCGATCGGCCTCGGCCGGCGCTTTCGCGGCCTCGCCGCTGTCGACGCCGTCTCGATCGACGTCGGTGTCGGCGAGATCCACGCTGTCATCGGCACCAACGGCGCGGGCAAGTCGACGCTCATCAACATGCTCTCGGGCGAGCTCGCGCCGAGCGCGGGGACGGTCCGTTTCGCCGGCCACGACGTGACGCGCTGGCCGCAGCCGCGGCGTGCGCGAGCGGGGCTCGGCCGGAGCTACCAGCGGACGACGATCTTCGCCGAGTTCAGTGTCCTCGAGAACTGCCGCCTCGCCGCGCAGGCGAGCGAGCAGCGGCCGTGGCTGGTCTGGGAGCGCGCCGCCAACGACAGGCGCGGCATCGCGATCGCGACGCGCGCGCTCGCCGCCGCCGGCCTCGACGGCGACGCCGGGCGGACGGCATCGACGCTGAGCCACGGCGCCAAACGACAGCTCGAGATCGCGATGTGCCTGGCCACCGCGCCGCGCGCGCTGCTGCTCGACGAGCCGCTCGCCGGCATGGGCGCGGAAGAGACCGGCCGCATGCTGACGCTGCTGTCCGACCTCAAGGCGACGCACGCGATCCTGCTCGTCGAGCACGACATGGATGCGGTCTTCCGCGTCGCCGACCGGATCACGGTGATGGTCAACGGCCAGGTGATCGCGAGCGACGTGCCCGAGCGCATCCGCAACGATCCCGCCGTTCGCCTCGCCTATCTGGGCGACGCGCACTGAGTCGGCGCCATGACCACGCTCCTCGCCGCCCACGAACTGCACGCGCGCTACGGCGACAGCCACGTCCTGCGCGGCGTGACGGTGCAGGTCCAGGCCGGCCGCTCGCTCGGCCTGCTGGGCAGGAACGGCATGGGCAAGACGACGCTGATCCGCACGGTGCTCGGCTATGTGCGTGCCGCCGGTGGCAGCGTCGCCTGGCGAGGCAACGCGCTCACCGGCGCACCGCCGGAGAAGATGGCCCGCCTCGGCATCGGCTACGTGCCCGAGGGGCGTGGCATCTTCCCCAACCTCTCGGTGCGCGAGAACCTGGTGATGACCGCGCGTGCCGGCCCGGGCGGCGAGCGGACGTGGACGCTCGAGCGCGTGCTCGCGACCTTCCCGCGCCTGGCCGAGCGGCTCGGCCACGGCGGCCAGCAGCTCTCGGGCGGCGAGCAGCAGATGCTTTCGATCGGCCGCGCCTTGCTCACCAATCCGCTCCTTCTGATCCTCGACGAAGCGACCGAAGGCCTCGCCCCGTTGGTCGTCGCCGAGATCTGGCGCACCGTCGCCGAGATCCGCGCCACCGGCATCGCCACGCTCATCGTCGATCGCAACGCGCGCGCCGTCCTCGCCCACACCGACGACGCCGTGGTGCTCGAGAAAGGCCGCGTCGTCCTCGCCGGAGAATCGCAACGCCTGGCGGACGACAGCGCAGCGCTCGAGCGATACCTCGGCGTGTGAGCGCCGACGCCGGATTCGATCGACATTTCATCTCGCGGAGCCTCCCATGATTCTCGAAGTCGCCGACATCCGCATCCCGCCCGGCAAGAACGCCGAGTTCGAGGCCGCCATCGCCCAGGGTCTCGCCACCGTCATCGCGGCGGGAGCGAAGGGCTACATCGCCCACAAGGTGCAGCACGGCATCGAGTCGCCCGAGCGCTACCTGTTGATGATCTGGTGGCAGACGCTCGAGAACCACACGGTCGACTTCCGCCAGGGGCCGCTCTTCGCCGAGTGGCGCTCGTTCATCGGGCCGTTCCTGGCGGTGCCGCCGAACGTCGAACACTTCGAGGTCGCCCTCGAATCGGCCTGGCCGCGCTGATACCAACGTGCCGTTATGAGCGGCACGCAGAAGCAAACGCCGAAACTGTTCTTCGCCGACGGCCCGCCGCTCCGTACAGTCCGCCCTCCGGCGCCCTTGCCGGCGGACGAGACATGGACACGGCGACCGCAACGACTCTCTACGCCAGGAAGACCGCGGGCTTCGACGAACGCGTCGAGAGCGCGCGGCGCCGGCTCGCTCGCGCTGCAGAAGACCACGCCGGGCGAATCGTCCAGGCGTCGAGCCTCGGCGCCGAGGACCAGGTCCTTACCGACCTGATCGCCAAAGATCGCCTGCCGATCGCCGTCGCCACGCTCGACACCGGCATGCTGCACGGCGAGACCCTGCTGCTGATCGACGACATCCGCGAGCGCTACGACATTCGCATCGAGCGCTACCGCCCGGTGCACGAGGCCGTGATCGCCTTCGTCGGCCGGCATGGCAAGGACGCGATGCGGCAAAGCGTCGAGCTGAGGAAGGCGTGCTGCGCGATGCGCAAGGTCGAGCCGCTCGGCCGCATGCTCGCCGGCCGCACGGCGTGGATCACCGGCCTGCGCCGCGAACAGTCGAGCGAGCGCGCCGAGGTCGACTTCGAGTCGCTCGACGACGCCGGCCGCAGCAAGCTGAGCCCGCTCGCCGACTGGAGCTGGGCTGACGTCTGGCATTACCTCGACGTGAACGAGGTCCCGTACAACGCGCTCCACGACCGCTTCTTCCCGAGCATCGGCTGCTCGCCATGCACCCGCGCCGTCGCCGTCGGCGAAGACTTCCGCGCCGGTCGCTGGTGGTGGGAGCAGGGCGTCAAGGAATGCGGCCTGCATGTCGCCGCGCCGGCGAGCGCGATCGGAGCCACGGCATGAACGCGCCAACGCCGCTCGACCGCCTGCTCCTGCCCGAGCTCGACACCGCCCAGCTCGACGCGCTCGAGGAAGAGGCGATCTTCATCCTGCGCGAGACCGCGGCCGCATTCGAGCGCCCGGCGCTGCTCTTTTCCGGCGGCAAGGATTCCTGCGTCGTCCTCCACCTCGCGCAGAAGGCGTTCAAGCTCGACGGCAGCAGGGAGACCCGGCTGCCCTTCCCCCTCCTGCACGTCGACACCGGCCACAACTTCCCGGAGGTGATCGAGTTCCGCGACGCGCTCGTCGCCGAGCTCGGCGAGAAGCTCGTCGTCGCCCATCTCGAGGACTCGATCGCGCGCGGCAGCGTTCGCCTCGCCTCGCCGGGCGAATCGCGCAACGGCCACCAGAGCGTGACGCTGATGGAAGCGGTCGAGGAGCATCGCCTCGACGCGCTCATCGGCGGCGCCCGCCGCGACGAGGAGAAGGCGCGCGCCAAGGAACGCATCCTGTCGCACCGCGACAGCTTCGGCCAGTGGCAGCCGAAGAACCAGCGGCCCGAGCTGTGGACGCTGTTCAACACCCGGTTGAAGCCCGGCGAGCACATGCGGGCGTTCCCGATCAGCAACTGGACCGAGCTCGACGTCTGGCTCTACATCCAGCGCGAGCGGATCGCGCTGCCCAGCCTGTACTACACGCATCGCCGCGACGTCGTGCGCCGAAAGGGGCTGCTCGTGCCGGTGACCGCGGTCACGCCACCGGCGCCGAGCGAGACGGTCGAGTCGGTCGCGGTGCGCTTTCGCACCGTCGGCGACATGACCTGCACCTGCCCGGTCGAAAGCCTCGCTGCCGATGCCGCCGACGTCGTCGGCGAGACCCTGCTGGTAACGATCAGCGAGCGCGGCGCGACGCGGATG
>Ga0207650_10002170_pt1 | contig 13707 bp, 15 predicted proteins | sample KBSS63metaG_FD_184325 | JGI IMG/M metagenome (GOLD analysis project Ga0207650, IMG submission 184325) | Switchgrass rhizosphere microbial communities from Kellogg Biological Station, Michigan, USA - KBS S6-3 metaG (SPAdes) (version 2) | ecosystem: Host-associated > Plants > Roots > Rhizosphere...
TCTTGCTCGGCGAATTGGATTCTTCCGGTACTCATCAAAGATTCCTGCTCAACACCAATAGGGCGATATCATCCGGCATCTCCCCTAGCGTGGCCAATCCAAAAACCTGCCGCAGGCCATCCAGGCTGCCGCCCGCCGACTTGACCCGTTGGGGCAAGGCGGCTTCTTTCTCTTTGAGTGTAGGCTCTGGCAAAAGGTCCAGGATACCGTCGGACATCAGCGTTAGGCTGAAGGTCGGCGGCAGCTCCAGGATGTGGTCTTCGTACGTAGCCTCATTGAACAAGCCTACGGGCAGACCACGCCCTTCCAGGTAGCGCACACTGTCGGGAGTGTATAAAACAGGCATCGGCAGGTGACCGCCAATGCTGTAGGTCAAAAGACCCGTTTCTTCATCAATAACGCCGCCGACCATCGTCACGTGCTTACCCAGCTTGCAGCTGATCAGGCCTCGGTTGATGTGGCCCAGCACTTGCGAAGGGGTGAACTCCGGCAAGGTGCCATTGCGCTTGGATTCGAACAACAGCCGTGTGGTCATGAACTTCAACAACACGGTTACAAAGGCAGAAGACGCACCGTGGCCGGACACATCAGCCAGGTAGAACGCGACGCGCCGCTCATCCACGCGAAAATAGTCGACAAAGTCCCCTGAGAGGTACAACGAGGGGATGATCTGGTGTGCGAACTGGAACTCATCAATGGTCCAAGGGCTCACCGGCAGCATGTTCATCTGCACCTGGCGACCGGCGTTCTGGTCTTCCTGAAGCAGGTTCAGGCTGGCTTCGAGCTCGCGGTTGGCGGTCTCGAGCTTTTCGCGGTAGCGCTGGTTCTCCAATAGCAAACGCGCACGATCCAGGGCGCGGCGCACCGAATGCTCCAGCACCGCCAGGTCTTCCAGGGGTTTGATCAGATAGTCGGCGGCACCCAGGCGCAAAGCCTCGACAGCATCGCTCATGACCCCGGCACCGGACACGACAATTACCGGCGTCTGCGGGGCAAGCTCGGTCACCTGGCGGATCAGCTCGAGGCCGCCCATCTGGGGCATGCGCAGGTCGCAGATCACGAGGTCGGGCTGGTCGCGCTCGAATACCTGGAGACCCTGTTGACCATTGCTGGCCTGCAATACGCTGAAGCCGCTGTCTTCCAAATAGGCCGCGAGGCTCGCACGCACTACTTCGTCGTCATCGATTATCAGCAGCGTGGCACTGGTTTTTTGCATGTGGGCAAACGGCGCCAGAATTAGGTTGGCGTAGGCGGCTCGGCAATGGCCGGGCTCACACTACTGGATTCGCTTTCTAGCCTCTCTGTCCTACAAAGCATAGGCGTTTTGCCCACGCACAACTGTAAAGCAGAGGTGCCCTTCTAAGGCGCAGACGGTACTCCCATCCGACAGGCGTTTCAAGCTCACGCCGATGGTCGCCGGGCGTCTTTACACCGCAAATCACCGGGAGTTATAAGAACAGCCACAACCACAACACAATGTAAGGATGGAACCCATGAGCGAACACGAGCGCGACTACGCTGAAAAACGCGATTTCATCCGCATGAAAGTGGATGCCGATGTGGCGCTGATCCACGCAGGTCAGGAGATTGCAGGCGTCTGTGTGGACCTTTCAAGCTCGGGCATGCAGGTGCAGGCGCCTCGTCAGTTCAACGTGGGTGACCCACTGACGGTGCGTATCGAATCGGAGCACCCCGCGCTCAAGGGGCTGGAGGCGGACACTGAAGTGGTGTGGGCTAAAACGGTGGGTGATGAGCAGCAGCTCGGCCTCAAGATCCTGAAAATGCGCTGAAATGCGCGCATAAAAAAGGCGATCACCCAGGATCGCCTTTTTTCGTTTCAAAACGTCACAGCTTAAAAGTCGTCGACAACCTTGCCATCCTTGACCTTGAACTCGCGGTTCTGCAGGTAAGCGTTACGGATGAAGGTGTACTTGTCACCAGTGATCAGCCGCTCGCTGTCGAGCAGGCTGGCGCGAGTGTCGACAATATTCAGGCCCATGACGCTGTTGCGCACGGACACATCATCCATATAGCGGTACGGCTGGGTGTAGCTGTCCACGTATTTGGACGGCGCATCACGCAATGTGCTCGGGCCCAGCAACGGAAGCATCACGTACGGACCGCTGCCAACCCCCCAGTAACCCAGGGTCTGGCCGAAGTCTTCGTCGCTGCGCTGCAGCCCCATTTTGGTGCCTACATCAATGAAGCCCAGCACGCCAAAGGTGGTATTGACCAGCAAACGGGCGGTGTCGACGCCAGCGTTATGAGGCTTGAGCTGCAGCACGTTGTTGGCCAGGTTGCCGACATCGCCGATGTTGCGGAAGAAGTTGTGGATACCGTCTTCGACAAATTGCGGGGTGACCCACTGATAACCTTGGGCCAGGGGCTTGAGGGCATAGGTGTCAACAGTGTCGTTGAAGGTGAAGATCGGGCGGTTGATGCTTTCCCATGGGTCATCTTCCGCAGCCTGGACGGCGAACGGGGCCAGCAAGACAGTGGCACACACCGACAGCTGAGCGAAATAGTGGCTCCAGCGCATAGCTTTAGCTCCTTGAATGGTCTGTCATGGGCGCTATGCCCTGAATAAGGCTGTCAGTATATGACGGAAGCGCCCATTTAGGCAGTCGCTAGGAAACGTCTTAACTAAAATGGACAAAATTCCTACAATTAGCCGGACTGTCATCGGCCTGTCATCCTGCCCCGATAGCGTCACAGCTATTTCAGGGATGTCGACATGCCTCACGCCGAGATAGCCATCGCCAGCGCCCCCGCCTTGACTGCTGTGTTGTTTGGCCTGAGTGGCTGCCTGGTGGACTTTGGTTCCCAGGCGCGCACCGACTCTCCCACCCTGAGTTCCCAAGCCACACCTGGCGCCCTGAAAGTCCTGCGCCACCTCAAGGAACAAGGCATACCCTGCGCCTGGCTGGATGAGCTACCCCCGTCGATAACGACCCCACTGGCCGCCGCGCTACCCGACTGGCTCAAGGCCGCCTCGCCCTCCTCCATCCGCTGGCCTGCGCCCCATGCTTGTTGGCAAGCCTTGATGGAATTGAACATCGAACGCCTGGAAGGCTGCGTATTGGTCAGCGGCGAGCCGCGCCTGTTGCAATCGGGCCTGAACGCAGGGTTGTGGACTATCGGCCTGGCCTCCTGCGGTTCACTGTGCGGCCTGGCGCCCGAGCAGTGGCAAGCGCTGAGCGACAAAGAACGCGAACACAAGCGCGGCAAGGCTACCGTGGCGCTGTATGGGCTGGGGGTGCACTCGGTGATCGATCACCTCGGCGAGCTGGGCACCTGCCTGGCGGACATCAGCCTGCGCCGGCTCAAAGGCGAGAAGCCCTGATCGAGATCATGCACAGTCGGCGCCGGTGGATTAATCTACACGTCAGCCCGTAGACCTTTCACGGCGTGCCGCGGTCTATGCCAGTGCCTATCGATAAAAGGAAAGAACGTCATGCCTGATCGCAAAAAACTGGAAGAACAGGTCGAGATCCTGCGCGGGCAATTGGAACAGGACCCGCCACTGCCGGAAGAAAAACGTGAAGCACTGGAAGCCTTGATTGCCAAGTTTGAAGTGCAACTTGAACTGGAACCGGCCACCCAGTCGCCCAGTATTTCCGACGACGTGAGTCAAGCGGCTATAGAGTTTGACGCTGAGCACCCAGTCATTTCCGGGACATTGCGCAATATCATGATCAGCCTGGGCAACATGGGCATCTAACCCGCCCGCCAGCCAAGCGCAGATGCAAAATGTGGGAGGGGGCTTGCTCCCGATAGCAGTGGGTCAGGCACAAATACCGTGACTGACACCCCGCCATCGGGAACAAGCCCCCTCCCACATTAGGTGTTGCGTGAAGGCTTATTGCCGTGCCAGACGCACGTTCTGGAACGCCACATCCTCGGTACTGCGATACGGGTTGATATCCAACCCACCGCGGCGCACATACCGCGCATACACCGTCAATTTTTCCGGTTTCAGCAGGCGCTGCAAGTCGAGGAAGATGCGCTCCACGCACTGCTCATGAAAATCCGAGTGCTGACGAAAGCTCACCACGTATTCCAGCAAGCTGGCGTGATCCAGCGCGCGGCCACGGTACTCCACCACCACACTGCCCCAATCAGGCTGGCTGGTGACCGGGCAGTTGGATTTGAGCAGGTGGCTGTGCACGCTCTCCTCCACCACACGCGAGGCATCGCAGCGCAGCAACTCCGGACGGGGGTGTTCGTAGCTGCTGACGTTGATGTCCAGGTCGTCGATACACACACCCGGCAACGCCATCACACCTTCGGCCTCGACCTCGACCAGGCTGCGGATACGCACGCTCACCGGCTTGCCGGCGGCGGCACTGAGGTCAGTGCGCAGGGTCGCCTCCAGGCTGCTAGTGTCGATAAACGCCGTCTGGTTCAACGAATTGAGGTACAGCTTGAACGACTTGGACTCGATGATATTCGGCGAGTCGGCGGGAATGCTGAACTCACCGATCGCCACCACCGGCTTGCCCGACGGCAGCAACCAGGACAATTCGAAGCAGTTCCAGAAATCCACACCTTTGTAAGGCAGGGTCTCGGCACTCAGGCCCAGCTCGGCCCACTTGGCGGCACGAGGGATCGGGAACAGCAACGAAGGGGTGTAAGTGGAGATGTATTCACTGGACTTGCCCAGCGGCGAATGTTCGGCTGCGGGATGCATGGCGGAAACCTGGCTAAATTAACCGCGCCAGTCTACCAGCCTTTGCCCCCGCTCTTAAGCTGCGCCTCACTCAACGGTCAACTTGCCGACCATACCCGCCTGGTAATGCCCGGGCAGGTTGCAGGCGAACTCAAGGCCAGTCGCCTGGGTGAAGGTCCAGGTCAGCTCAGCGGTTTTACCGGGCTCGACCAGCACGCTGTTAGGGTCATCATGTTTCATGCCGCCCATATCACCATGGCCCATCGCGCCGTGGTCCATCTTGCCCATCCCGGTGGACGTAAGCATGCCACTGGCCTGCATCTGCATCATTTCCTTCTGGTGCTCGGCATGCATCGCCGCGTCACCAAGGTTGAATTCATGCAGCAATCGGCCCTTATTGACCAGTACAAAGCGCACCGTCTCACCGGCTTTTACAGCCAGGGACTTAGGCGAAAAGGAAATATCCTGCAGCGTGACTTCCACGGTCCGCGTGGCTTTATCCGCCGTTGCCGGCTGGCCAAACGCGTAGGCGTGGGCCGTATCGGCCATTGCGTTGACACTCAACGCCAACAGGCAACCAGCCAACAGCAAGGGGGTACGCAACGTCATGGCTCTTCTCCAAAAATCTATAAGCATCTTGGGCTGCACTCTAAGATGACGCCGCTGCCAGCCAGCTGACTGCTAGATTACAACTTTGTCAGGTTGCGCCCTTCGCCTGGCACCCACGGTATAAAGCCCTTCGTCACCCGTTGCCAAGAGCCGCCCATGAAACTGCTGATCGTCGAAGACCAACCAAAAACCGGCCACTACCTGCGCCAGGGCCTGGCCGAGGCGGGTTTTACCACCGAACTGGTGGCCGACGGCACCAATGGCCAGCATCTGGCGCTGACCGGTGACTATGACTTGCTGATCCTCGATGTGATGCTGCCCGGCCGCGACGGCTGGCAAATCCTGCAAGCGGTACGCAGCGCCGGCCTGGACATTCCGGTGCTGTTTCTCACCGCGCGCGATGCCGTGGAAGACCGCGTGCACGGTCTGGAGCTGGGTGCCGATGACTACCTGGTCAAGCCCTTTGCCTTTTCCGAACTGCTCGCGCGCGTGCGCAGCCTGTTGCGCCGCGGCGGCAGTACACCCCAGGAAACTACCCTGCAACTGGCTGACCTGCGCCTGGACCTGATCCGCCGCCGCGTTGAGCGTGACGGCCAACGCATCGACCTTACCGCCAAGGAATTCTCCCTGCTGGAGCTGCTGCTGCGGCGCCAGGGCGAAGTGCTGCCCAAGACCTTGATCGCATCCCAGGTGTGGGACATGAATTTCGACAGCGATACCAACATCATCGAAGTGGCGATCCGCCGCCTGCGTCTGAAAGTGGACGACAACTTCCCCAACAAGCTGATCCACACCGTGCGCGGCATGGGGTACGTGCTTGAGGAGCGCTTGCCGTGATCAAGCGCCTGTCCCTCGCCAGCCGCCTGGCGCTGCTGTTTGCCGCTTGCACAGCCATGGTCTCGCTGGTCGCCGGCGTGTTGTTCAACCATGCCAGCGAGGCGCATTTTATCGAGCTGGACCAGCAACAGCTCGACAGCAAACTCATGGCGCTGCGCAGCACCTTGCAAGGCGTCGACTCACTGGAAACCTTCGCTCAACGTGAAGCGCAATTGCGCGCCGAACTCACGCGCCAGCCCGACCTGAGGCTGCGTATCAGCGCTGACGGTCGACGCTGGCTGGACGATGCGCCGAGCGTCAACCTGCCGACGGCGCCCGGCCTGTACAGCCTGCAAACGGCCGACACCGATTACCGTGTATACAACGCGCCGTTGACGCCAGGCCAGCCCGGCTCGCCGCAACTGAGCTTGATGCTCGACATCACCCACCACCAGCATTTCCTGCAGCGCATGCAGCATTTGATCTGGCTCACCGTCGGGCTGTCCGCCCTGGCCACCGCGCTGTTGGGTGCCTGGGCCGCACGCAGCGGGTTGCGCCCGTTGCGGCGCATGGGTGAAGTGGCCGCCGGTGTGTCCGCCCATTCCCTGACCCAGCGCCTGCCTCAACAGCACATGCCGATGGAGCTGGCGGAACTGGCCCAGGCCTTCAACGCCATGCTTGGCCGCCTGGACGATGCGTTCCAGCGCCTTTCGGCGTTCTCCGCCGATATCGCGCATGAACTGCGCACCCCGTTGTCGAACCTGCTGACCCAGACCCAGGTCATCCTTACCCAGCCGCGCCCGCTGGAGGATTACCGTGAAGCGCTGCACAGCAACCTCGAAGAGCTGCAATGGATGGCCCAACTGGTCAACGACATGCTGTACCTGGCCAAGGCCGACCACGGCTTGTTGATGCCCAAGCGTGAACCCTTGGCACTGGCGGATGAGGCAGAGGCGCTGCTGGAATTTTTTGCATTGCTGGCGGAAGACGCACAGGTTTCGCTGGTACGCGAAGGTAGCGCCCATACGGCTGGGGATCGCGGCATGCTGCGCCGGGCGCTGTCGAACCTACTGGATAACGCGCTCAGGTTTACCCCGGCGGGCGGCGAAGTTCGCGTGAGCCTGAGCGAACACGCAAAGGGCGTAACGCTGACGGTGGCGAACACCGGCGACGGGATTCCGGCGCAGCTGTTACCCAAACTGTTCAATCGGTTCTACCGGGCCGATCCGGCGCGCTATGAAGGTAGCAGCGAGCATGCGGGGCTGGGCCTGGCGATTACCCAGTCGATTGTGCGGGCGCACGGAGGGCGGATTTTTTGTGAGTCTGAGGCGGGGTTGACGCGGTTTGTGATTGAGTTGCCGGCTGGAGATTGAGGCAAGCTGTACCGGCCCAATCGGGGGCAAGCCCCCGATTGCAATCTAAAGGCTTACGAATACCTCAGCGCATGCGCCGGCTCAATCTTCGCCGCCCGATACGCCGGGTACAGCGTCGCCAGGAAGCTCAACACAAACCCGGCCGTGCAGATCAGCAGCACATCCGCGCCTTGCAGCTCCGAAGGCAGGTTGCTGACGAAATACACGTCCGAACTGAAGATATGCTGCCCACTCACCCGCTCGACCCAACCCACCAGCTCACTGACGTTGAGCGCCGCAATCACCCCCAGCACCCCACCTATCAGGGTGCCGACGATACCGATCACGGTGCCCTGCACCATGAAGATCGCCATGATCTGCCGTGGCGTGGCGCCGATGGTGCGCAAAATCGCGATGTCCGCGCCCTTGTCGTTCACCACCATGATCAAGGTGGCGATGATGTTGAACGCGGCCACGGCGACGATCATCAGCAGCAACAGGCCGATCATGGTCTTTTCCATTTTCATCGCGCTGAACAGGCTGCCCTGAGTGTGGGTCCAGTCATCGGCCTTGTAAGCCGCGCCCAGGCCGGTAGCGATAGCCGCCGAGACGCTTGGCGCCGCATACAGGTCTTTCACCGCCAGGCGCACGCTCTGCACCTGGTTGGGCTGCCAATGTTGGATTTGCGCCGCGTCGGCCATATGAATCAACGCCATGGAACCATCCAGCTCGGCGCCGACCTTGAAGATCCCGACCACGTTCAACCGCTGCATACGCGGGGTGATCCCCCCCGGTGCGCTGCTGATTTCGGGCACGATCAACGTGAGCTTGTCACCCACGTTCAGGCGAAAACGCCGCGCCGTGATTTCGCCCACCACCACGCCGAACTCGCCGGGCTTCAGGTCATCCAGTTTGCCCCGCACGATGTGCTGCGCCACGATAGACACCTTGCCTTCCTGGGCCGGGTCGATACCGCTGATCTCGATGGGCTGCATCGCGCCTTTGTAGGAGAACATGCCGTCCATTTGTGTGAACGGAACAGCGGCGGTCACTTGCGGGTTCTTCATCGCGGCGGCGGCCACCGGCTGCCAATCATCGATCGGGTTCACGCCGACGATGGTGGCGTGCGGCACCATGCCGAGGATGCGCGAGCTCATTTCGCGCTGGAAACCGTTCATCACCGACAGCACCACGATCATCGCCAGCACGCCCAGGGCGAGGCCGATCATCGAGGTCATCGAAATAAACGAAACAAAACGGTTGCGGCGCTTGGCGCGGGTATAGCGCGTGCCGATAAAAATCGATAACGGTCTGAACATTCGCGGGCACCGTTGAAAAAATAGAAAACCCGGCGTCGGACGCCGGGCTTGAAACAGGTCAGATGGCGACCAGATGACCTTCCTGCAGGTGCAGCACACGGTCCATCTGACGGGCCATGCTCATGTCATGGGTCACCACCAGGAACGCGGTGCGCATCTGGGTGCTCAGTTCCAGCATCAAATCCTTGATGCCCTGAGCGGTGTGGGAGTCGAGGTTGCCGGTCGGCTCGTCGAGCATCACCAAGCCTGGGTTGTTCACCAGGGCACGGGCAATCGCCACACGCTGACGCTCACCGCCGGACAACTCGGCCGGCTTATGCTCCAAGCGATGGCCCAGGCCGACGCGTTCCAGCAGGGCCTTGGCACGCTGGCGCGCTTCGGGGATTGCGGTCTTGCCGATCAACAACGGCATGCACACGTTTTCCAGGGCGGTGAACTCCGGCAACAGGTGGTGAAACTGGTACACAAAGCCCAACGAGCGGTTACGCAATTGGCCACGCGCCTTTTCGCCCAGGGCCGACAGCTCTTCACCGGCCAGCCAGACGCTGCCCTGGGACGGCGTATCGAGGCCACCCAGCAGGTTCAGCAAGGTACTTTTGCCGGAACCGGAACTGCCGACGATCGCCACGCGCTCGCCCGGATGCAGCTCCAACTGCAGATTGGACAGCACCACCACCGACTCCGGACCTTCCTCATAGGATTTGCCCAGGTTGCGGCAGCTCAGGATTGCTTTTTCACTCATGCCCGATTCACTCATAACGTAAGGCCTGTGCTGGCTGGGTACGTGCCGCGCGCCAGGCTGGATACAGGGTGGCAAGGAAACTCAAGACCAACGCGGCGCCGCCCACCATCAACACGTCCTGGGCCTGAACCTGGGACGGCAAATAGTCGATGAAGTAGACATCGGCGTTGAGAAACTTGTGGCCGATCACTTTTTCCAGCAAGGCGATGGCGGCGCTGACGTTCAGCGCCGCCAGAATACCGACCGCCGTGCCGATCAGCGTTCCGACCACGCCAATCACGGTGCCTTGCACCATGAAGATCGCCATGATCTGCCCCGGCGTTGCGCCCAAGGTGCGCAGGATGGCGATGTCACCCTTCTTGTCGTTCACCACCATCACCAGCGTGGAAATGATGTTGAAGGCAGCAACCGCGACGATCAGCAGCAACAGCAGGCCGATCATGGCTTTTTCCATACGGATGGCCTGGTACAGGTTGCCGTGGGTACGGGTCCAGTCGCGAGCGTAATATTGGCTTTCACCCAGGTGCTGGGCGATTTCCCAGGCACCGCGCGGGGCGTCGAACAGGTCGGAGAACTTCAAGCGCAGGCCCTGCACCTGGTCCGGCTGCCAGCGATGCAGGCGCGCCAGGTCGGTGAGGTTGGTCAGGCCCAGGTAGCCATCGATTTCGCCGGCGCCAACGTGGAAGGTACCGACCACGGTAAAGCGCTTCATGCGCGGGAACATGCCGGCCGGGGTCACGGTGACTTCCGGCGCGACGAACGTCAACTTGTCGCCCAGGCCCACGCCGAGCTTGGCCGCGGCCTTGTCGCCAATCACGATGCCGAAACTGCCGGGCGCCAGGTCATCGAGTTTGCCCTGCAGCATGAACTTGTCGATGATCGAGACGTTGCGCTCCTGGGCCGGGTCGATGGCATTGAGCAGGATCTTCTGCACCTTGCCGTCGTTGGTCAGCAGCCCCTGCATCTGGGTGAACGGCGCGACGGCCACCACCTTGGGGTTCTGCTTGACCTTGGCGGCCAGGCTTTGCCAGTCGCTGATGGGCGCATCGCCCTCGATGGTTGCGTGGGGCACCATGCCCAGCACGCGGGTGCGCATCTCATGATCGAAGCCATTCATCACCGACAGCACCACGATCATCACGACCACGCCCAGGGCGAGACCGATCATCGAGGTCAAGGAAATGAACGACACAAAATGATTGCGACGCTTTGCACGGGTATAACGCGTGCCAATAAATACGAAGAGAGGTCTGAACATGTCGGGGCTTGTTCGGAGGAAAAGAAGACGTCCCGGTGGCGGGGTCTGATAAGCAGCTTTACACTCAGACCATTACCGTTACCTGGGGTTCGCCATGTCGACATTAGATGAAGAAGAGCGCCGCGAATACTACCGTATCGATGACATGATCGCACTCCAAATCAAAAGCCTGTCTGCCCCCGAAGCGGCGAGCAAGGAAGTGTTGCTGGATGATTCGCCGCTGTTCAACCTGCTCAGCGAGCTGCACCTCAGTGAATTCGAAGCCCAACACCTGTTGCGCCAGCTCAGCGAGAAGGATCGCACCCTCGCGGCCTTCCTGCGCGTACAGAACAAACGCCTGGATTTGCTCAGCCAGATCATGGCCCGCGGCCTGCTGGACGAGGTCGGGGCCCCGCAGCCGGTGATCATTTCCGAAGGCGGTATCGACTTTCAACACCCTGCCCCACTCGCCACCGACACCCACCTGGCCGTCAAGCTGGTGCTGATGCCCCAGGCACTCGGCCTGCTGCTGCGCGCAAAGGTGACCCACTGCGATCCCAAGGGCGACGGGTTTGATGTCGGCACTGAATTCGAAGCCATGACCGATGCCCAACGCCAACTGCTGGCGCGCTACATTCTGCAGAAACAAGCCCAGCAACGCCGACTGGCGCGGGAAAAGAGCGACGCCCAAGACACCTGATTTCGTATTGACCTGGCCAGAAGACCTGGCATTGAGGAGCAACTGTGACCCTGATTTACGGCCATCGCGGTGCCAAAGGCGAAGCACCGGAAAACACCCTGAGCAGCTTTCAGGAATGCCTCAAGCACGGTGTACGCCGTTGCGAACTGGATTTGCACCTGTCCATGGACGGCGAGTTGATGGTCATCCACGACCCGACCCTCAAGCGCACGACCGACCGGCGTGGCAAGGTCGTCGAATACTCGGCGGCCGACCTGGTAAAGATGGACGCCCGTAAAGGCGGCCCGGGCTGGGTCACGCCGTGCCCGATTCCACGCTTGGAAGAACTGTTCGAACAGTGCGATTTCGATCACTGGCAACTGGAAGTCAAAAGCGCTTCGCGCACCCGCGCCGCGACCACCGTGCTGGCGATCCGTGAAATGGCGGTACGTTTCGGCCTGATGGATAAGGTCACCGTGACCTCGAGCTCGCGGGAAGTACTCAAGGCGGCGGTTGAACTCACACCGGACCTGTCGCGCGGCCTGGTGGCCGAATACGCCTGGCTCGACCCGTTAAAGGTCGCGCAGAACTATGGGTGTGAGTACCTGGCGTTGAACTGGACGCTGTGCACCCCTGAGCGCCTGGAAAAAGCCCAGCGCCAGGGTTTGCACGTGTCCGTGTGGACGGTCAACGAACCTGCACTGATGCGCAGGCTCGCGGACTTCGGCGTAGATAGCCTGATTACAGACTTTCCCGGTTTGGCCACTGCCACCCTCGGGAATTACTGAAATCGGTCTCCCCGGCCGGCTCAGGCCACCGGCCGGAGCCGCTCAAAAAAGCCGGTTGAGGCCGTCGTAGGCGGCGACCCGATAGGCTTCGGCCATGGTCGGGTAGTTGAACGTGGTGTTCACAAAATACTTGAGGGTATTTTGCTCACCCGGCTGGTTCATGATCGCCTGGCCGATGTGCACGATTTCTGAAGCCTGATAGCCAAAGCAATGCACGCCGAGCACTTCCAGGGTCTCGCGGTGGAACAGGATCTTCAGCATGCCTTGCGGCTCGCCGGCGATCTGCGCACGCGCCATGCTCTTGAAGAACGCCTTGCCTACTTCGTAAGGCACCTTGGCCTTGGTCAACTCGTGCTCGTTCTTGCCGATCGAGCTGATCTCGGGAATCGTGTAGATCCCGGTCGGCACATCGTTGACGTAACGCCAGCTGCCATTATCGACAATGCTGCCGGCCGCCGAACGGCCCTGGTCATGCGCCGCACTGGCCAGGCTCGGCCAACCGATCACATCACCGGCGCCGTAGATGTTCGGTACGCAGGTGCGGTAGTTTTCGTCCACTTCGATCTGGCCACGGCTGTTGACCTTGACCCCGATGTTTTCCATGCCCAGCTTGTCGGTGTTGCCGGTACGGCCGTTGCACCACAGCAAGGCGTCGGCCTTGATCTTCTTGCCGGACTTGAGGTGCAGGATCACACCGTTGTCCAGGCCTTCGACGCGCTCGTACTCTTCGTTGTGGCGCACGGTGATGTTGTTGTTGCTGAAGTGGTAGCTCAACGCCTGGGAAATTTCCGAGTCGAGGAAGCTCAGCAACTGGTCGCGGTTGTCCACCAGCTCCACCAGCACACCCAGGCCGCTGAAGATCGAGGCATATTCACAGCCGATCACGCCGGCGCCGTAGATAATCAGTTTGCGCGGGGTGTGGCCCAGGCTCAGGATGGTGTCGCTATCGTAGATACGCGGGTGGTGGAAATCGATGTCCGCCGGGCGATACGGGCGCGAACCGGTGGCGATGATGATGTGCTTGGCCACCAGTTTCTCGACCACGCCGTTGGAGCACACCACTTCAATGGTTTGCTCGTCGGCGAAGCTGCCGGTGCCGAAGAACAGGTCGACACGGTTACGAGCGTAGTAGCCGGTGCGCGAAGCGACTTGCTTGGAAATGACTTTTTCGGCGCTTTTCAATACGTCCGGGAACGAGAACCAGCGCGGCTCACCAATGGCCCGGAACATCGGGTTGGTGTTGAACTGCATGATCTGGCGGACCGAGTGACGCAAGGCCTTGGACGGGATGGTGCCCAGGTGGGTGCAGTTACCGCCGACCTGGCGACGGCTATCGACCATCGCGACCTTGCGCCCAGCTTTGGCGGCATTCATCGCCGCACCTTCTCCAGCCGGGCCGGAACCCAGTACCACCACGTCGTAGTTGTAGACAGCCATGCGTACTCCTCAGAACAGGCCAGGCGTACGGTTGGACGCCGGGCTAAATCATGCCGCGG
>Ga0207650_10002175_pt1 | contig 13688 bp, 9 predicted proteins | sample KBSS63metaG_FD_184325 | JGI IMG/M metagenome (GOLD analysis project Ga0207650, IMG submission 184325) | Switchgrass rhizosphere microbial communities from Kellogg Biological Station, Michigan, USA - KBS S6-3 metaG (SPAdes) (version 2) | ecosystem: Host-associated > Plants > Roots > Rhizosphere >...
GACCTGGGGTTGCCTCCCCACCCCGATGCCGTCACGGAGGGCTTCAAACTTCTGCAACAAATCCTGGAGCTCGCGCCGGACACGAAGGTGATCGTCCTCACGGGGCAGAACGATCGCGCGAACGCGGTCCGTGCGATCGGCGCCGGCGCCTACGACTTCTTCGCGAAGCCGTTCGAGCCCGAGCTCCTCGGCCTCACGATAGACCGTGCGTTTCGCTTGCACGATCTGCAGCGCGAGAACCGGCGGCTGCAGGAGACGCGACAACCCGATGCTTTCGGCGGCGTTCTGACGCGCGATCCGGACCTCCTCCGAATGTGCCGGGTCATCGAGAAAGTCGCCGGGACCGGCGCGACTGTGCTGCTGCTCGGCGAAAGCGGGACGGGCAAGGAGCTACTCGCCCGCGCAGTGCACGACCTCTCGCCGCGGCGTGCTGAGCGCTTCGTCGCGATCAACTGCGCTGCGATTCCGGACAACCTGCTGGAAAGCGAGCTGTTCGGCTATGAGAAGGGAGCGTTCACCGGCGCCGCGCGCCAGACCATCGGCAAGATCGAGACGGCGAACCGCGGCACGCTGATGCTCGACGAGATCGGCGATCTTCCGCTCGGGCTGCAGGCCAAGATTCTCCGCTTCCTCCAGGAGCGCGTGATCGAGCGGGTCGGGGGACGCGACGAGATCGAGATCGATGTGCGTATCGTTTGCGCGACGCACCAGGACTTGAAGACGCTGATCAAGGAAGGCCGTTTCCGGGAAGACCTGTATTACCGGCTGGCGGAGATCGTCGTCGAGATCCCGCCGCTCCGGGCGCGGCAGGGCGACGCCGCGCTTTTGGCGCACGCGTTCGTCCAGCGCTTCGCCGCCGAGCAGAAGCGTCGATCGATGACGCTGCGTTACGACGCCGTGGCTGCGATCGAGGCGCATACGTGGCCCGGCAACGTGCGGGAGCTCGAGAACTGCATCCGGCGCGCGGTCATCATGGCCGACGGCAACCAGATCACCGCGGCCGACGTCGGCCTTGCCGAAGGCACGGAGGACGACCTCGCGGCGCTCAATCTGCGCGGGGTGCGCGAGGACGCCGAGAAACGCGCCGTCATCACGGTACTCTCGAGGGTCAACGGCAATATCGTGAAGGCCGCGGAAATCCTCGGCGTCAGCAGGCCGACGCTCTACGACATCATGCACAAGTTCGGGCTGAAATGACCTGCTTGCCAGCAATCGCGATGGGAAGGACGACATGAACAAGGCGAAAACGATAGGTGCGGCGGTGGTATCGATGACGCTCGTCGCCGCGCTCCTGGTCGGCTGCTCGGACAAGCCCGAGAAGCTCGTGGCGTCGGCCAAGCAGTCTCTTGAAAAGCATGACCGGAATGCAGCGGTCATTCAGCTCAAGAATGCGCTGCAGGAAAAGCCCGACATGGCCGAGGCGCGACTGTTGTTGGGTAAGGCGTTGCTCGATCAAGGTGAGGTCGCAGCGGCGGAGAAGGAGCTGCGGCGAGCGCTCGAGCTCAAGGCGCCCGACGATCAGGTCGCGCCGTCGCTCGTGCGCGCGATGATCATGCTGAACGAGTCGGGCAAAGCGATCGATGAGTTCGGCAAGCTCGAGCTCGCCACGCCGGAAGGCCGCGCGGACCTCGCGGCGGTGCTCGGGCAGGCGCATCTCGTCACCGGCAACGCCGAAGCCGCCAGGCGCCTGTACGCCGATGCCCAGAAGGCGGTGCCCGGCCATGTCCGGGCGATGCTCGGCGAGGCGCAGCTCAAAGCGAGCGCGGGAGACCACGCGGGCGCCCTCGCATTGGTCGACGCCGTCATCGCGAAATCACCCAGTCTCGTCGAAGCGTGGCAACTGAAGGGCGACATCGCGGCCGTGCAGGGGCAAAACGAAAACGCGATCGCCACCTACCGGAAGGCGCTCGAGCTGAGACCCGATGTCCTTCTGCCCCACGTGCGGATCGCATCGATATTGATCCAGCAGGGCAAGACGCAGGAAGCCGGCGTGCAGATCGAGGAGATGAAGAAGCTGGCGCCAAAAAATCCGCAGACGCTTTATTTGCAGGCATACCTCGCCTTCCGTGAAAAGAACTACGTTGCGGCGCGCGAAGCCATCGAGCTTCAGTTGCGAACCGCTCCCGACAACGTCCCCGGGCTCGTGCTCAAGGGCACCATCGAGTATTACCTTGGCGACTACGCGCAGGCGCAGACGACTCTTCTTAAGGTGCTGGCCTCCGTACCGAAGCAGCGGCCGGCGCGCGTGATGCTGGTCAACACCTACCTTCGCGACCGCCAGCCTGCGAAGGCGTTGGAGGCGATGAAGCCCTTGCTGGACGGGACCGTCGAGAACGCTGATGTCCTGGCCCTTGCCGGCGAGGTATACATGCGGAATGGGCTTACGGCCGACGCCGAGAAGGCCTTCGCCCGTGCCGCGACGCTCGATCCGAAGGATACGAGCAAGCGCACCGCGCTAGCGCTTACGCACTTGTCTTCGGGCGATCCTGATCGGGGCTACCGCGAGTTGGAAGAGGCGGCTGCCGCCGACCCCGGCATTCGCGCCGATCTCGCGCTGATTGCTGCACACACGAGGGACCGCAAGTTCGACGCCGCGCTCAAGGCGATCGACGAGCTGGAAAAGAAGCAGCTCGACAAGCCACTGCCACATGCGCTGCGCGGAGCCGTCTACGCCGGCAAGGGAGACACGGCGGCCGCAAGGAAGAGCTTTGAGCGCGCGCTCGCCCTCGATCCCACGGATTTTGGGTCCGCGGCGAGCTTGGCGCGGCTCGACCTCGCGGACAAGAAGCCGGACGACGCGCGCAAGCGCTTTGAATCGGTGCTCGCGAAAGACCCGAAGAACATGCGCGCACTCCTTGCCTTGGCCGAGTTGCGTGGGCAAAACGGCGGGACCACGGACGAAGTCGCCGCGTTGATCGGCAAAGCCGTGAGCGCCGACCCGACGAGCGTCGTTCCCCGGGTCGCCCTCATCAGCTTGCATCTGCGCAGCAAGGAACCGAAAAAGGCCGTTTCAGCGGCACAGGATGCGCTCGCCGCGATGCCCGACCGTCCCGAGCTCCTGGACGCAGCGGGGCAGGCGCAAATGGCCGCCGGCGACACAAACCAGGCCGTGGCCACGTTCACGAAGCTCGCGGCCGCGCGACCGGGCACCCCCGAGCCCTATATCCGGATTGCGGGGGCCCAGATCGCGGCCAAGGATTTCGATGGCGCACTGCAGAGTCTCAAAAAGGCGCTCGCCATCAGGCCGGATCTCATCAATGTGCAGAGGGCGATGATCAAGGTGACGCTCGATGCGGGCCGCGACGCCGAGGCCCTGGCTATGGCACGCGAACTGCAGAAGCAGCGGCCCAAGGATTCGTCCGGCTATCTTCTGGAGGGCGACATCAACGTCGCGAAAAAGGCCTGGCCCGCGGCAGTCGCGGCGTACCGCAACGGCCTCAAGAACGCGGGGACCACCGACCTCGCCGTGAGGCTCGACGCGGCGCTCCGCTACAGTGGCAACGTCGCGGAGGCCGACAAGAACCTGGCCGCATGGCTGCGCGACCATCCCAAGGATCGGGAGATTCGTGCGTATGTCGCGGAAACCGCCCTTGGCAAGAAAGACTATGCGGCTGCGGCCGCCCTGTACAGAGAGATGCTCGCAATCCAGGCGGACGATGCGATGGTGCTGAACAACCTTGCGTATGTCTCCGGTTACCTCAAGGATCCGAAGGCTCTGGAGTACGCGGACAAGGCGAACAAGCTCGCGCCCAACAATCCGGCGATCCTCGATACCTACGGCATGCTGCTGGTCGAGAAGGGCGACACCAAGCGTGGCCTCGAATACATGCAGCGCGCATCCGAGCTCGCGCCGGCGTCGAACGGCATCCGGCTCAATTTCGCTCGAGCGCTGATCAAGGATGGACAGAAGCCTGCTGCCAAAAAGGAGCTGGAGACGCTCGCGAAGCTCGGCGACCGCTTCTCGGAGCAAGCCGAGGTTTCGAAGCTGATGCAGGGACTTTGATCACACGAGAGACGCCATGGGAAAAGACGAACTCCGCCAGCTTGCAGCCGCCGATCGAAGGGAAGCAAAACAAATGATGACCGTTGCTGTCGTAGGCCTGGGCTACGTTGGCCTGCCTCTCGCCGTCGAGTTCGGCAAGCGGCACCGGACGATCGGATTCGACCTCTCCAAGGACAAGGTGGACAGCTACCGCCGTCACGTCGATCCGACCGGCGAAGTGTCGACGGAGGAGCTGCGCGCGTCGAAGATGCTCGAGGTCGGTGCCGATCCCGCCGCACTGGCCGAGGCCGATTTCATCATCGTCGCCGTGCCCACTCCGGTCGACGAGGCGCACCAGCCGGACTTCGCCCCGCTTCTGGGCGCGTCGGAAGCGGTCGGCAAACACATGAAGCGCGGCGCCACGGTCGTTTACGAGTCTACGGTCTACCCCGGCGCGACCGAGGAGATCTGCATCCCGGTGCTCGAGAAGCATTCGAAGATGCGCTGGGGGAAGGACTTCTACGTCGGCTACTCGCCCGAGCGCATCAATCCGGGTGACAAGGAGCGCACGCTCACGAAGATCACCAAGGTCGTCTCCGGCGACACGCCCGAGACGCTCGAGCGCGTCGCGCAGATGTACGGCAGCGTCGTGACCGCAGGCGTGCATCGCGCGTCGTCGATCAAGGTCGCGGAAGCGGCGAAAGTGATCGAGAACACGCAGCGCGACCTCAACATCGCGCTCATGAACGAGCTCGCGATCATCTTCGATCGGCTCGGCATCGACACGATGGAGGTGCTGCGCGCGGCCGGCACCAAGTGGAACTTCCTGCCGTTCCGTCCCGGGCTCGTGGGCGGACACTGCATCGGCGTCGACCCGTATTACCTCACGCACAAGGCGGAGATGGTCGGCTATCACCCCGAGGTGATCCTCGCGGGCCGGCGGATCAACGACGGCATGGGCAAGTTCGTCGCCGAGCAGACCGTGAAGCTTCTCGTGCGCAACGGCTGGCAGGTCAATGCCGCGCCGGTGATCGTGCTCGGCCTCACGTTCAAGGAGGATTGCCCCGACCTTCGCAACTCGCGCGTGATCGACGTCATTCGCGAGCTGCAGTCGTACGGCGCGCAGGTGGTCGTGCACGACCCCGTCGCAGCCGCGCCCGAGGCTCTGCATGAATACGGCGTCGAGCTCGTCCCGTGGGAGCGGTTGCCGAGGGCGGCCGCGATCGTCGCCGCCGTCGCCCATCGGCAATTCAAGGAGCGCCCGCTCGCGGGCTACCTCGATCGCTTGATGCCCAAGGGTGTGATCGCCGACGTCAAGAGCCAGTTCGATGTTACGGCGGCGCAAGCGGCGGGCGTCACCGTTTGGCGTCTCTGACGCCGGTTCACGGTCCGATGCGAGCGTGAAGCTCTTGCCGCAATGATGAGTGCGATCGAGCGAACCCGGCGGCGACTGCAGGAAGCGCCACTGCGCTGGCTCGTCACCGGCAGCGCAGGATTCATCGGCTCGCACCTCGTGAACGCGCTGCTCGAGCTCGACCAGGCCGTCGTTGGCCTCGACAATTTCGCGACTGGCCACCGGCGCAACATCGACGAAGTCGCCACGAGCGTGTCGCCCGAGCGCTGGCGCCGTCATCGCTTCATGGAGGGCGACGTCCGCAATCCCGAGCACTGCCGCGCCGCCTGCGCCGGCGTGGACATCGTCCTGCACCAGGCGGCGCTGGGCTCGGTGCCGCGCTCGATCGCCGATCCCGCGGCGACGAATGCGACCAACATCGATGGCTTCGTGAACATGCTGATCGCCGCGCGGGACGCGCGCGTGCGCCGGTTCGTCTACGCTGCGTCGAGCTCGACGTATGGCGATCATCCCGGCCTGCCCAAGGTCGAAGACGCCATCGGGAAGCCGCTTTCACCGTATGCGGTCACCAAGCTCGTCAACGAGCTGTACGCCGACGTATTCGCACGCTGCTATGGCATTCAAACGATCGGCTTGCGCTATTTCAACATCTTCGGCTCGCGCCAGGACCCGGAAGGAGCCTATGCGGCCGTGATCCCGCGCTGGATCCGGGCGATGCTGATGTCCGAAGAGGTCGTGATCAACGGCGACGGCGAGACGAGCCGCGACTTCTGCTACGTCGACAACGCGGTGCAGGCGAACCTGCTCGCCGCCGTCGTCGACGATGCTGCCGCCGTGAACCAGGTCTACAATGTCGCGGTTGACGATCGCACGACGTTGAACCGTCTGTTCCAAATGCTGCGCGACGCTATCGCTGTCAGGATTCCCAGCGTGTCGGCGGTGACGCCGAAGCGCCTCGACTTTCGCCCGGGCGACGTCCGCCATTCTCAGGCGGACATCGGCAAGGCTCGGCGGCTGCTGGGCTATGCACCGACGCACCGGCTGGCCGACGGCATCCGCTCGTCGTTGCCGTGGTATTTCGCGTGTCATGGCGTGGTTCCCGCGCCCGCGAATGCGACATGACGCGATCGCCCTCACTGTCGTGCGGCGGGGAGCGTCGCGGAGGCGCCGCCCGTTTCCGGCGCTCAGTCGGCGCGGCTCTCGGTCGCGCTGTGCACGCCGCCGTCGTGCTGCTGTTCGCGCTTTGCGCATCGGCAGTGCATGCAGACGACGCGGCGGACGACGACCTCAGCGGTCGCATCGTGGCGCTGCGGATGGAAGCTCGCGCCTACGAGCACGGCGAAGGTGTGGCCAAGGATGCGCAGCATGCGATCGCGCTCTATTGCCAGGCGAGCCGGCTCGGCGATGCCGAGGCGCAATTCAACCTCGGCTGGATGTATGCGAATGGCCGAGGCATCCCGCGCGACAACCGGATGGCGTCGCTGTTCTTCGGCCTTGCCGCGGCCCAGGGTCATGAGTACGCGAAGAAGATGCTCGCCTTCGTCGGCCCGGCCGCCGCGGATCCGCCAGTGTGCCTCAAGGACCCGGACCCGCCGCCCGTGGAAGAGTCTGTCGCCTTCGAGCCGGAGGAGGAATTCGTCGCCGCCACTCCTGAGCAGAAGCAGGCCGCCGACGTCGTGGGCAAGCTCGCGCCCGAATACCAGGTGAGCCCCCTGTTCGCGCTTGCGATCATTCGCGCCGAATCGAACTTCAATCCGAATGCGCGCTCCCCGAAAAACGCCCAAGGGCTGATGCAGCTCATTCCCGAGACCTCGGCGCGCTTCAATGTGAAGAAGCCTTACGATCTGGTGCAGAACGTTCGGGGCGGGCTTGCGTACCTGCGTTGGCTGCTCGCGTACTTCAGGGGCAACGTAGCGCTGGTCGCGGCCGCCTACAACGCGGGCGAAGGGGCGGTCGAACGGTTCGGCGGAGTTCCCCCGTTCGCGGAGACGCGCGCTTACGTGCAGCGGATCAAGCGCTACTATGCAAGAGAGCGTCATCCGTACGACGCGACGGTAACCGAGCCGTCTCCGCAATTGTGGCGTTTCCGCACGGTGTCCACGCCGTAGCGGCTTCTCGGGAGGCGGGAACGACTTCTTTCCACTCGGGATGCCGTCGGCTGGTGATTGCAGCCTGCATGGTGGCCGTCGCATTTGGCGCGAGCGTCGCGCAAGCGCAGCAAGGGCTCGCCGACACCGTCGAGCGGTTGAAACCTTCGATTGTCGCGGTCGGCACGTTCCAGAAGACTCGTAGCCCGCCGTTCATTTTTCGCGGCAGCGGCTTTGCCGTAGGCGACGGTACCCTGATCGCGACCGCGGCGCACGTCGTCGCCGAATCGCTGCAGATCGAGAATCAGGAGACGATGATGGTGCTGGCGCAGGGACCTAGCGCCAGCCAGCCGCAGGCCCGGGAGGCGAAGGCCATCGCTGTCGACAAGGTGCATGACGTTGCGTTGCTGCGCATCACCGGCCCGCCGTTGCCCACGCTGAAGCTCGCCAGCTCGCACGCGGTACGCGATGGCGAGTCAGTCGCCTTTACCGGATTCCCGCTCGGGACGACCCTTGGCTTCTATCCGGTTACCCATCGTGCAATCGTTGCGGCGATTGTGCCGGTCGTGATCCCCAGTGCGAACGCGGCGAATCTCAATGCCCGGATTATCCAGAGTATCAGGGCGGGAGATTTCGCCTTATTTCAGCTCGACGCGAGCGCGTACCCCGGCCATAGCGGCAGTCCACTTTACGACGGCAGCTCGGGCGAGGTCATTGGGATCGTCAACATGGGATTTCTGAAGAACACCAAGGACTCGGCCATCGGCCAGCCCTCGGGCATCAGCCTTGCCGTGCCCATCCAGTACTTGGGGGAGTTGATACGCGGTTCACGTTGAAAATCCAGGCTAGGCGCCGAGGAAAAGACGGCCGACGTGGCATCGCCCGCGGTCGTGCGGCCGACCTGCTGTGCTACGGGGTAAGTGCGCTGCACGTTCCTGTCCTACACGTTGCGCCGCAGAGCCTCGACCACCGGCAGTTGTGCCGCTTTGCGCGCGGGAATGATCGCCGCGGCCAACGTCCCAACCAACCCAACCAAGAACGAACTCAGGACAACCCAAGGTACGATTCGAATGGACGCCGTGTATCCGGCATTTGAGTTCGGCGGAGGAGGCATCGGGATCCCGACGGCCGAAATTCCCCATGCCAAGAGCATTCCGACAAGAACGCCACAACCGCTGCCGATCACGCCGAGGAGCAAGTTTTCCATAATCCCCAGGCGGAAAATCATTTGACCTGTGTTTCCCAGCGCCATCAATGTCCCGAATTCCCCAGTGCGCTCGAAGATGCTCATGTTCACGCTGTTCGCCACGCTTAGGAGCACGGCGATCAGGATAATCACTTGCAGCACGGCAAACTGGCGTCGGTAGAGCGCCACGGTCTTGTCATAGAAATCGGCAAGTTCCTCCCATGTCTTGGTTTCATACACGCCATGGTCCAGCTCTTGCCTGAGCAGCGCAGCGACTTCATCGGTTGCCTCGGTCGTCTTGAGTGAAACCACGATGGCGTTTACGGTTCGTAGGTCGAGGAGCTCCTGCGCCGCGGCCAGCGAAATGCGAACGACCCGCGCGTCATAGTCCTTCGAAAACGTGCGAAAGATTCCCGACACCTCGAAATCCAGGGTGTTGAGCGCGCCCGACGAGCTGTTCGCGAGCAGCGTGGCACGGTCACCCGGTTTGAGCTTGGAAGCGTTTGCTACCCCTTCGCCGAGAAGAATTTCGTAGCCACCCTCGCCAACCAACGCTCGGCCGGCGATCATCTTGAGCGACGTGCCGAGTCTCGCCTCCTTGTCGGGCTGGACTCCCACACCCTGAACGGGAATGTCCGCGCGGCCGTTGTTGAGGGCTGCCTCGAAGTTGACCCGCGCCATGACGTCATCGACCTGGGGAAGACTCCGAACTCGAGTCATCACACTCTGGGGATTATCGTTCATCGACTTAGACTGCGCGCTCGAGCGTTCTTGACGGCTGTCCGCTCGATGAATCTGTAAATGGCCCAGTTGCGAGTGAATCGTCGCTTCGCGCAATTGCAACAAGGAATCCTCGACAAAGCCGCCGCTGAGCACCAGTCCCGCCACGCCGGAGCCGATGGCCGCCAGGGTCAATGCGGTTCGTAGCCGATGGCGAAGCACGTTGCGCAGAGCCAGTCTCAACATCGCTCACTCAACAACTGGCACGATGGCTCATTGAGTTCAAAACAGCGAACGTCGATACAGAGCACCTTCTCATCGGTTATGCCGGAGGGCGTCGACGATCTCCATGCGCGAAGCCTTCCACGCGGGATACACTCCTGCCAATAGCGTTGTACCGAAAGCAAGCGCGAAGGCACCCGCCGCCATGCCCCACGTTACGAGTATTTCCGCCGAATACCCGGCGCTCCTCCCGGGGGGCGGCGGCATCGGAATTCCAACTGCCGAGATCAACTGCGCGAGGACGAGGCCTACGACGACCCCGGCCGCCCCTCCTAGCGCGCCGAGAAGTAGTCCCTCCCCAAAAAACAGCATCAGTATGTCGCGGCGGCGACTACCCATGGCCATCATCGTGCCGATCTCGCCGGTGCGTTCCAGCACATTCATGATGAGCATGTTCGAGATGCTGAGGACAATGATCAATCCGATCAGCAGGCGCACGAAATTCATCTGGCTGGAGAGAAGCGCGACAGTCTTGGCGTAAAAGTCGGACAGTTCGTACCAGGGAACGAATTCCAGCTTGGCAGAGCGATGCTGCGCACCGAGACGCTCCACGACGGGTTTCGTGAGTTCCGTTTCTCGGAGGCCGATCACCCAGGCCGTGGATCCCGAGACTTTCAGCAACGTGCGGGCGAGGTCGATTGGAAGGCGAACGGCGAGATCGTCATACGATTTCACCTCCGTAGCGAACAACCCTCGGACATGGCCCTCCACGGCGTTGATCCCGCCGGATGCGCTAGTTGCGACTAGGACGACCCTTTCGCCGACTTTGACCCCAAGCTTGGCCGCCAAGCCCAGTCCCAGGAGGATCCCTTTTGGATCCAGAGAGGAGAGCGCCTCCCCGTGCGAAACCCGCGTGGACGAGCTGACGAGAGATTCCCTTTCAGGATTGACGCCTTCGCCGAGAAACGACAGAGTCATATCTCCGTGGCTGATGAGACCCCCGAAGTTGAGGCGCGGGGTCACGGCCTTTGCTTCGGGGGTTGCGTCGAGCGCAAACAACTGGGGTGACGATTCGGGCAGCAAGTACGATAGCGGATCTGCGGCCCCCGAATCGCGATAACCTGGGCGCATTACCTGGATGTGGCCGAGTCCGTTCCGGATTGTCGACTCCCGTGTAGCCCAGTAGATCCACTCGATGAATCCATTTGCCAGGAGAAGCGCAACGACGCCGAAGCCAATCGCCGAAAGCGCAAACGTGGTGCGAGAGCGATGGCGGACCACGTTGCGCACTCCCAACTTTATGTACGCCATATTTGATGCTTGATGCGCCCACTTTTTGCCCGACCGAAAGATCTCTACAGGCGGTTTGGCGAGGCTCACCGGTCCCTCATTCATGCTGATCGAATACCCGGGGAGACCTCGGATCCGCCATCTGGCGCTCATCTTCGCATATGTGCCCACGTCCCGCGTCGGTGACGGTCTCCCAAGGAGCTAGCAGGACGTGTTGAACATCGAGGAAATTCAGCGAAGCGATTGGAATTACCTCGTGAACGGCACCGGTGTCGGCGGTCATGCTGCACGAGCATTTCGAGCGCCGGCATCGCATCCGTGCCATTGCCCTACGTGTGAAACCATCCCGGGGTGCGAGTGCTGCCTTAGGCTATCTCCGTCCCACGAGTGCAAGAAGGATGCAGGTCGCCGCGAGCCCACCGTCCGTAACTGCGGCGCGATACTGCTCGACGAATGTGAGGTAATAGGCGTCGAAGGTACGTCGGATCGGGTCACGGGGGTTGCGAACAACTGGCACGGATCTGCCGGTGCGTCGTCCGTATGCACCAATGCGATAATGCAGGGTGTCGGATATGTTTACATACTTTAATCTGGGGCGCCTATCTAAGCTGCATCTGCAAGGGACAAGATCGACGAGCTTTCGACGATTTCGTCGGCAGTCGTAGTTAAGTTAGCCCACCGAGCGGTGGCCGGCTGACGGTCCGAGGAACCTCCTAGGCTTGCCAAGGGTGCGGGAAGGCATTGAGAGCACGACGCTGTCCTTTGCGGGGCTGCTGGGCGAAAGGGACTCGTGCTGACGAGCACTCGATGCGACTGAAGCGGTGTCGAACTTATTTACAAGCGATCGCAGCCCCAGACCCGGCCCATGGTCTACGTCTTTTTTTTTACAATGTTATCAATTGGTTAAATCTGTATCGTGCCTCTGGCACGACATCTGCATAACAACTCGCAAGCAGACGCTGATGGTCTGTCCGGTTGTAGCCTGATTCTTTTTTGGAGACCCACATGAAATCTAAGAAGCTTGCATCCGTGTTGACCGCCGTTGGCTTGGGTCTTGCACTAGCAAGTGCCCCCGCATCGGCGGTAATCCAGTTCTTTTTTCCGACCACCACGTTCGAGGACAACGACCTCGACTTCGTCTTTGATAACGATGGCAGCAACACGATCAGCGTGGGCGATAGAATCGTTTCCGTATTGGAATTCGGCCAAACGACGGGCATTTTCGCAGGTCAAGGACCAACCCCCATCGGGCCTCAAGAGCTGACGGGAGTGATCGACATAACAGTTGTGGCTTGCCCTGCTGGCAGTCCGCCGGGGATATCGTGCTATGCAGCTTCGGGTGCAACAGGCGTCCTTTCGGGGTTCGCCGCGAACACGGTCGCCGTGCTGTGGACCGATGCGACGCCCGACCTCGAGGTGATCAACGCCACTTGCGGCACCCGAGCTAACTGCTTGGCGCTTGCCGGTTTGGGCGGGACAGACGGCAGCACGGTATTTCTTACCGCCGGGTTCTTCGGAGACACTAATGATTACCTGTTCTCGACCGGAGTGGTTCCGACTATCACGGGGATCCAGGCGGCGGGAGCAACCACTATAGTGGGCTCGCTTAATTTTGGCCTTGACGTCGGTATTAACAATACCGGCCAGGCACTGGGTAACATTTCCTGTGTGCCGTTTTGCGGTCCTGGTGGAGACGGATTCGTGCGTATTAACGGCTCTGGCAGTCTTCTGGGCGGCCTCGGTCTCCCCGACTTTACCCAGTGGACGGCGCGAAGCGACAACGACGCGTCGGTGAACCCACTTGCAGTTCCCGAGCCAGCGTCAGTGGCCCTTATTGGATTGGCTCTCGCCGGGCTGGGCGCTGTGCGGCGACGCAACAGGACCGCCGGTTGACCGAATCCAATCTGTACGCTCTTGGGCCCCTCCTTGGAGGGGCCCTTGTTTTTTGATCCGATTCGCGTGGTCGGATTCCCCCGGTTGAGCGGTCGCGCCTGCGCCTTGGCGGCTTGTCCGGAATAGCTTTGAGAACACGTTTTTCTAAAGTTTTTTAGCCGTGCAGCGGTGGGCAAAATGCAAATGGCGGTAGGCGCTGCCAGACGCCGACGGGTGAGCATTTGGTAGATCCTGCCGTAGGAGGAGCGCTCCCAGCGCCCCTCGTGATCGGCGTCGTGTAGCGGCAACTGCCTAACTCCGGCGCAATGATCGAGCTAACTCGTCCAGGCTGCCTTTGGCCCCGAGCAAACCGATCATTCCTCTGCCATGCATAGACGGAACATGGTCAACCGTCCGGGCTTCCCCGCCGGACAGACTTCCACCGGCTGCTGCCATTCGGCTGTGACTGTTGTGTCCTGCCCGAGTGGTGTAACTTGGCGATGCCGCTTATGCCAGCGCCTTCACCAGCTCGTCGGCCGAGCGCGTGAATCCCCGCTACACTACGAGGGCCTTCTGCACCCCGCGGCGACGGCCTTTCCATGGGCGCTACAGCATGACTTCAGACACCCCGAAAAGTAGCGGTCGCGGCGCAGCTTCCGAATGCGCAGCGGGTATGGTTCACGCGTTCCCGCCCGCGTCTCCCGCGCGCGGACGCGGTAGCCGTTGCGCCAGTTTTCGCGCTCGCCGCGGGCCGCGCCGCACAAGCTCTCGACGGCGAGTCCCATGAGTCGCTGCGCGACGTAGCCGACCATCTCGCGCAATAGATCGTCGGCGTCCGAGCCCTTCTCAAGCAGCTGTACACGTGCCATCTTGACATCGGTCATCGGTGTTCTCCGCGGGTTGAAGGGTCGCACGTCCAGGCATTGCGGAACCCGATGCCCGCGAAACGGGCATGTCTCAGGCTACCCGGTTACA
>Ga0207650_10002178_pt1 | contig 13682 bp, 12 predicted proteins | sample KBSS63metaG_FD_184325 | JGI IMG/M metagenome (GOLD analysis project Ga0207650, IMG submission 184325) | Switchgrass rhizosphere microbial communities from Kellogg Biological Station, Michigan, USA - KBS S6-3 metaG (SPAdes) (version 2) | ecosystem: Host-associated > Plants > Roots > Rhizosphere...
GCCCGTCCTGAGACTCCGGACGCGCCGATTCCCGTTTCCGACCGCACCTGCTGTGGCACGAAGCCGGCCAGGTCCTGCGCGGCTCGCTGAGCACTCCACTCGCCGCCGCTTCGTCCTTCACATCGTCGCCATCGGCGCTGCCGTCGGCAGCCTCGACCCGAGCGCGCAAGGGCCGGAACGAAGCTGAGCGAGTCCGACCCGCAGGCGGTGGCTCGGCTACGATGACGACACCACCAAGGTCGATGCCCAGAAGTATCCCAAGCAGGCGCCTCGGGCTGAGGCTCGGGGAATCGCCTCGATTCGGTCGAGCGCGATCTTCCATAGCCGGGCTACTGCTGCTAGGCTGCCGATCGACCCGATGCTCTCGTTGCCAGTCAGGAGGCCGTCATGTCGATTCCTTCGAACCTTCGGTCGCTGTTCATTCGCGCGCGCTCCATGGCCGTCGCGCCCGGGCCGGCGCCGGCGTCGCGAGGCGCGCTCGACGGCAGGAACTTCAACGGCATCGTCCTCGAATGCGGCAAGACGTCGGGCGACGCCGATACGCTGACCTTCATAGACGGCCGCTTCCGGTCGAGCGCGTGCGATCAATACGGCTACGGCGATGCTCCTTATGCGGCGACTCGCTCCGGCGAGACGGTCGTCTTCGAAGCCGAGACGGAGAGTCCGAAGTACGGCAAGCTGCGGTGGAAAGGCACCGTGCGCGGGCCGCGCCTCGACGGCACGATGACGATGGTTCGCGACGGCCGTGCTGCCGGAGAAAAGTGGATCCTCGCCGGGGAAAAGAGCTGACCCTCAGTCAGTGAGGCCGACATGGACACATCGAACCCGGATACCCCGGAGCCCACTTACCACTCGGGCATGCGCCAGCTGCAGGATCGCTGCGACACCCGAAGGCTCGCCGACCGACTCGACGAAAAGCTCTCGCGCACGGCGTTCACTGCCGACGATCGTGTCTTCATCGAGAGCCGCCAGCTCTTTTTTCTAGCGACCGCAGATGCCTCGGGCCGACCCGATTGCTCGTACAAGGGTGGCGCGCCCGGCTTCGTGCGCGTGACTGACGACGCGGAACTGGCATTCCCCAGCTACGACGGCAACGGCATGTTCCGCAGCCTGGGCAACGTCCTCGTCAACCCGGCGGTGGCGTTGCTGTTCATCGACTTCGAACGACCCAACCGTCTGCGCGTCAATGGCGTCGCCCGCATGGTGGACGACGATCCGATGCTGACGGGCTTTCCGGGGGCGCAATTCATCGTCCGCGTGCGCGCGGCGCGGATCTTCCCGAACTGCCCGCGCTACATCCATCGCATGACGCTCGCAGAGACCTCGCCCTATGTTCCGCGCGACGGCTACACGCCGCCGGTGCCGAAATGGAAACGCTTCGACGACTTCGCCGACGCGTTGCCGATCAACGATCCGGCGCGCCCGAGCGGGCCCTAGCACCGGCGTCAGAAGCCGGCGGCTCGGCATGGCCGGCCGGTTGTCGCGTCCCAACGCCAAGCAGGCACGCTATATGCCACTACACCGCCAACCATTTTGCGGCTCCCCCGCGTTCGCGGGGTTTGTGTAACTGGTTTGTTGATACGACCGAGCGTACGGCAGATGATCGGCTTCACCCGTTGACCCTGACCCAGCAACAGAGGTAGGTCCGCCATGAATCAAGCATCCGTGCGTTCGCTCGTCGCCGCGGCGACCTTCACCGGCGCCCTCGCTGCGAGCTGGCCGGCGCATGCCGTGTTCATCGCGACGATCTGCAACGACATCCAGTGCACGGGCGGAGACGACGTTCTCGTCCAGGACAACGCTGCCGGCGACAGCATCCCCATGGTCGGCGCGATCAACTTCACCACCTCTGCGTTCGGCTACACGCTGGTCGTCTCCACGTCGCAGAGCAAGCCGGTCGTCGGCAGCGCCGCGGCGCCGCAGCTCGACCTGACCTTCGCGGCGACAAGCGCAGGCGCCGCGGGCAACCTCTTCCTAAATGTGTCGGACACCGACTTCGTCGGCTCCGGCGCGTTCAACTTCACCATCGGCGGCACGAACTCGGGCATCGACGGCAGTGTCACCGGCCGCGCATGGGGCGGGACAAGCAACACGGCGCTGCTGTTTTCGGGCGCGAACTTAATCAGCGCGCTCGGCCCGTTCACGACCCCGGCGTACTCTGGAAACACGACCGGGTCGTTCAACGCCGCAGTGAATCCGTACTCGCTGACGATCGGCACGCAGATCTCGCGCACGGCCGCAGGAACGAGCACGGGCGACTTGAATTTGCAGGTTTCCGCGATCCCCGAACCGAGCACCTGGGCCTTGCTTCTGATGGGGCCGGCGCTGATCGGCTTTGTCGCACGCCGGCGCGTCGGCAGGCACTAGCAGGTCGACTGGCCTAGCCGCCGGCGAAGGTCGGAGCCGAGTTCAGCGCCGCCGAAGTGCTCAGCCTCCGGCTTCGGCCGCGAGGCTCGCCGCAACAGCCGCATGGAGTTGCTGGTAGGCCGTGTTGGGATCGAACCAACGACCAAAGGATTATGAGTCCTCTGCTCTAACCAACTGAGCTAACGGCCCGCGCGGGAATCTTCGCATGCCGACATCGCCGCGGGACCGCCAGAGGTAGGATGAGGCTCGCTTCAGACCCTCATCGCCATGACCTTCGCCTTTCGCCGTGCCTGTGCCGCCGCCTCCATTGCCGTTGTGCTCGCCGCCGGCTGCGCCGCGCCTGCGCCCCCCGCGCCACCGGCGCAGATGAGCGCGCCCTTCAACGCCGCCGACGTCGCCTGGAGCGCCGCGCCCGGCACGGCGACGGTCGAAGGCCGCGCGGCGATCGCTGCTGGCGGCGTGTCGCACACCTGCGCCGGGAGCGAGGCCCAGCTGGTTCCGGCCGGCACCTACGCCAGCGAGATGATGCGGATGGTCTTCGGCAACGACGCCCGCGGGTACGTGACCCTGGCCTCCTCCCCGCGTTATCCCGCCAGCATCGCGCCCGACTTCAGTCGCACCATCCGCCGTGTCGGCTGCGATGCCGACGGGCGCTTCCGCTTCGCCGGCGTGCCGGCCGGCCGCTGGTACGTGTTCTCCAACGTGATCTGGGCCAGCGCCGGCGGCGAAGGAGGCGCCCCTCAAGGCGGAGCGCTCATGCAGCGCGTCGAGGTGGCAGAAGGGGCCCGCGCGAACGTCCTGCTCGCCCCCTGACAGCGTGGAGCAGCCGCGCGGCCTCCGGGTCGCCAGGCGCGCCTACTTGGTGCTGAGCGCGTTGCTCACCAGCCGCGACGTGATGTCGACGATCTGGATCATCCGGTTGTAGGCCATCCGCGTCGGGCCGATGACGCCGAGCGTGCCGACGACCCGGCCGTCGACCTCGTAGGGCGCCGAGACGACCGAGAGCTCCTCGTAGGGAACGACCAAGCTCTCCCCGCCGATGTAGATGCGAACGCCCTCGGCCCGGCTCGAGACCTCGAGCAGGCGCATCAGCTGCGTCTTTTGCTCGAACAGGTCGAACAGCTTGCGAAGGCTGCCCATGTCGCTCGAGAAGTCCTGGATCGCGAGCAGGTTGCGCTCGCCGGCGATCACGACCTGCTCGTGGCTCTCGGCGATCGCCTCGCTGCCGGCCTGCACCGCCGCCTGCATCAACGCCGAGATCTCGCCGCGCAGGCTGTCGACCTCCCGCTTCAGCCGCTCGCGCACCTCCTCGAGCGTGAGACCGGCGTAGTGCGCCGTCAGGAAGTTGCTCGCCTCGAGCAGCTGCGCCGCGGTGTAGTCCTGGGCGGTGAAGATGACCCGGTTCTGGACGTCGCCGTCGGGCGCCACCAGGATCACCAGCACGCGCCGCTCCGACAGGCGCATGAACTCGATGTGGTGAAACACGCTCGGCTTCTTCGGCGCCGTGATCACGCCGACGAAGCTCGACAGGCTCGACAGCAGCTGCGCCGCGTTGGCGATCACGCGCTGCGGCTGGTCGGCGTGGAGCTGCGCCTCGATCGGCGGCTCGCCGGACGCCGCCGCCGTCTCGCGCTGCGTCTGCGCCGTCAGCATGGTGTCGACGAAGAGCCGGTAGCCGCGCGCCGTCGGCACGCGGCCGGCGCTGGTGTGCGGGCTCGCGATCAGGCCGAGCTCCTCGAGATCGGCCATCACGTTCCTGATCGTCGCCGGCGACAGCTCGAGCCCGCTGGCGCGCGAGAGCGTGCGCGAGCCGACCGGCTGGCCGTCGGCGATGTAGCGCTCGACGAGCGCTTTCAGGAGGGTCTTGGCACGCTCGTCAAGCATCGGTCGAGTGGTGGTTCACGGGCCGATTCTGCCTGGGTCGAGAGGGGTCGCCGTGGTGTAATCCCGCGAATGGCGAACCCCTTCCGGCACGCTGCACTCGTCGGCAAGTTCAACGCCGGCGGCATCCGCGAAGAGCTCGAGACGGTGGCCAGGTTCCTGGTCGGGCACGGCCTGGCGGTCACGCTCGAGGAAGAGACCGCCGCCAACACCGGCATCACCGGCTACCCGCGCCTCGGCGCGAGCGCGCTCGGCGCGGCCTGCGACATCGCGGTCGTCGTCGGCGGCGACGGCACGATGCTCGGCATCGCGCGCCGGCTCGCGCGCCACGACACGCCGCTGGTCGGCATCAACCAGGGCCGGCTCGGCTTCATCACCGACATCGCGTTGGGCGACTTCGAGGGGGCGCTCGGCGCGATCCTGTCCGGCGCCTATGCCGAGGAAAAGCGGACGATGCTCGAGGGCGAGGTCGAGCGCGACGGCAAGACGATCTTCGACGGCCTGGCGCTGAACGACGTGATCGTCAGCCGCGGCGCGAGCGCCGGCATGGTCGAGCTCAGGATCGAGATCGACGGCGAGTTCGTCGCCCAGCTGCGCGCCGACGGCCTGATCATCGGCTCGCCGACCGGATCGACCGCGTACGCGCTCTCCGCCGGCGGACCGATCATGCATCCCGGCATCGCCGGCTGGGCGATGGTGCCGATCGCGCCCCACGATCTCTCGAACCGGCCGATCGTCGTTCCCGACAGCGGCGAGATCGCGATCGCGATCGTCGCCGGCCGCGATGCGAGCGTGAACTTCGACATGCAGTCGCTGACCAGCCTCGCGCACGGCGACCGGATCCGCGTGCGCCGCTCGGCGCACCGCGTGCGCTTCCTCCATCCGCGCGGCTGGAGCTACTACGCGACGCTGCGCGGCAAGCTCCACTGGGCGTCTGGCACGTCCGAGGTTTGAGCGGCCGAGGGCCGACCGAAGTCATGCTGCATCGTCTCGCCATCCGCGACTTCGTCATCGTCGACGCGCTCGAGATCGAATTCGCGCCGGGGCTCTCCGTGCTCAGCGGCGAAACCGGCGCGGGCAAGTCGATCCTCGTCGACGCGCTCCAGCTCGCGCTCGGCAGCCGCGGCGACGCCGGCGTCGTGCGCGAGGGCGCGACGCGCGCCGAGATCAGCGCCGAGTTCGACACGCCGGCGGCGCTCGCCGCGTGGCTCGCCGACGCCGGCTTCGCCGCCGACACGGGCGACGCCGGCCGGCTGCTGCTGCGCCGGACGATCGACGCGCAGGGCAAGAGCCGGGCATGGGTCAACGGCGGCGGCGCGACCATCGCGCAGCTGCGCGAGGCTGCCGATCTGCTGGTCGACATCCACGGCCAGCACGCCTGGCAAGGCCTGACGCGCGCTGTCTCGGTGCGCGCGCTGCTCGACGGCTACGCCCAGCTCGACGTCGCGCCGCTGGCCGCGCGCTGGAGCGAATGGCGTGCCGCGACGCAAGCGCTTGCCGGCGCGCGCGAGAAGCAAGGCGATCTCGAGCGCGAGCGCGAGCGGCTGGCGTGGCAGATCAGCGAGGTCGCCAAGCTCGCTCCCGGCGCCGACGAATGGGGCGAGCTCGACGCCGAGCACACGCGCCTCGCGCACGGCCAGTCGCTGATCGATGCCGCGCGCCTGGCGCTCGACGCGATCGACCAGGCCGAGATCAACGCCGACGCGCTCGCCGGCCGTGCGCTCGCGGCGCTGCAAGTCGTGGCGACTTTCGACGCTCGGCTCGAGGGGCCGATCGAGGCGCTCGCCGGCGCGCAGGCACAGCTCCAGGACGCGGCGCACACCCTCGCCGGTTATCTCGATCGCAGCGAGCTCGATCCCGAGCGGCTGCGTCAGCTCGACGAGCGCCTGTCGGCGTGGCTCGGCCTGGCGCGCCGCCATCGTCGGCCGCCCGCCGAGCTGCCGGCGCTCCTCGCGCAGTGGCAGGAAGAGCTGGCTGCGCTCGACGCCGCCGCCGACCTCGAGGCGCTCGAGCGCGCGAGCGCCGCCGCGCGCGCCGCCTACGACGGCGAGGCCCGCCGGATCTCGTCAGCGCGTCGCGCTGCGGCGCCGAAATTCGCGGCAGCGGTGACGCGGGCGATGCAGCAGCTCGGCATGGCCGGCGGCCGCTTCGACGTCGCCCTCGAGGCGACCGAAGCGCCGCAATCGTTCGGCCTCGAATCGGCCGAATTCCTCGTTGCCGGCCATGCCGGAACGACCCCGCGTCCGCTCGCCAAGGTCGCTTCCGGAGGCGAGCTGTCGCGCATCGCGTTAGCGGTCGCGGTCGTCACCAGCGAGCTGCAGCGTGGCACCGAGACGCCGGGAACGCTGATCTTCGACGAGGTCGACGCCGGCATCGGCGGCGCGGTCGCCGAGACGGTCGGCCGGCTCATGAAGCAGATCGGCCGCGAGCGCCAGGTACTCGCCGTGACCCACCTGCCGCAAGTCGCGTCGTGCGCCGACCATCACTTCGTCGTCAGCAAGCAATCGAAGGCCGGCATCACGACCAGCGCCGTCGAGCCCGTCAACGGCGAAGCCCGCGTCGCCGAGATCGCGCGCATGCTCGGCGGCGAGAAGCTGTCGTCCACGAGCCTCGCCCACGCCCAGGAAATGCTCGCCTCCAGCGCCGCCCCGCGCCCCGCCAAAAAGGCCGCGCGATGAGCACCGACCCTCCCGGAGCCTCCTCCCCTCCAGGCACCCCCAGCGGCCCCAACGGGGTCGGCCCCTCCCTCTCTGAGGGAGGGGAGCGAAGCGGGGCGGGAGCAAGCCTGTCAATGGCTGGCGAAGCCGGCCTCCCCTCCCTCTCGGAGGGCGGGGTCGGGGAGGGAGCAGCCCTGCCCGGCGCAGCCGGCGTCGTTGCCACAAACGTCGTGCTAGTGACCGGAATCTCAGGCTCGGGCAAGTCCGTGGCGCTACATGCACTGGAAGACGCCGGCTTCTTCTGCGTCGACAACCTGCCGCCCGAATTGCTGCGCGACTTCCTGCGTCTCGAAGGCGAGCGCACCGATCGCCGCATCGCCATCGCGGTCGACGTTCGCAGCGCCGGCTCGCTGCCGCACCTGCTGCCGCTGCTCGAGCAGCTGCGCAGCGAAGGCGTCGCGGTGCAGACGATCTTCCTCGACGCCACCACCGGCGCGCTGGTGCGGCGCTTCTCCGAGACGCGGCGCGCTCACCCGCTGGCCGAGCGCGGCGCGCTGGTCGAGGCGATCGAGCTCGAGCGCCAGCTGCTCGCGGAACTGCGCGAGCTCTCCACCGTGATCGACACCAGCCAGCTGCGCCCGACCCAGCTGCGCGCCTGGATGCGCGAGCTCGTCGGCGCCGCCGACAGCCGCCTGGCGCTGGTGTTCGAGAGCTTCGCCTACAAGCACGGCATCCCGCTCGACGCCGACTACGTGTTCGACATCCGGATGCTGCCGAACCCGCACTACGTGCGCGAGCTGCGCCCGCTCACCGGCCGCGACGCCCCGGTCGCCGCCTACCTCGCGGCGCAGCCCGAGGTGGCCGAGATGCTGGCGCAGATCGAATCGTTCCTGCGCCGTTGGCTGCCTGCGTTCGAGGCCGACCAGCGCAGCTACCTGACGGTCGCGATCGGCTGCACCGGCGGCCAGCATCGCTCTGTCTGGTTCGCCGAGCGGCTGGCCGAGGCGTTTGGCGCGCGCGCCGCGACGCTGGTCCGGCACCGCGAGCTCGACCTCACGCCGTGAGCCGACCGTGGCCGACCTGCCGCTCTTTCCTCTGCGCACGGTGCTGTTTCCGGATGGCCTGCTCGAGCTCAAGATCTTCGAGACGCGCTACCTCGACCTGATCTCGCGCTGTCTGCGCGAGCAGCAGCCGTTCGCCGTCGTCGCCTTGAAAAGCGGCCACGAGGCGCGACAGCCGAACGAGCGCGTCGAACTGCACGACGTCGCCACGATCGCCGAGCTGATCGATGTCGACAGCACGCAGGTCGGCATCCTGCAGGTGCGCTGCCGCGGCGGCGCCCGCTTCACGATCGGCGCAACGCATCAGGAGCCGGACGGGCTCTGGTGCGCAGACGCGACGACGCCCATCGCCGCCGATCCGGTCGTCGCTCCGGCCTCCGCGCACGGCGACATCGTCAGGGGCCTGGCGGACGCGATCGCGACGCTCGCGGCGCAGGACGCTCTCCCCTTCCTCGAGCCGCACCGGCTCGACGACGCCGGCTGGGTCGCCAATCGCTGGTGCGAGATCCTGCCCTTCCCGCTCGAGGCCAAGCAGCGCCTGATGGCGCTCGAGGATCCGCTCGCCCGGCTCGACGTCGTCGATTCGCTGCTGCGGGTCAGGAACGAGACGCACTGAGGGCGCTTGCCGCGAGCTCGGCCTCGAGACGTTTCCTCAGCGGCGCCGGCAATCCGAGCGCGAGTGCGGCATCGAGCGCGAACCAGCGCCCGCGCGGCCAGCGCGCGGCCAGCGGCGCCAGCGTTCGCGCCGAAGCGTGTGCCGGAAAGGTCCAGCGCAGCGGCTGAAGATGCCAGTCGAAATGGGTCAGCACGTGGACGAACGGCACAAGCGTCGCGACGTTGCCGGGCCAGCCTATGGTGACCGCTTCCAGGTCGGCGATCGAGTCGAACTCGGGCAGGCTCCACAGGCCGGCCCAGACGCCGCTCGGCTCGCGCTCGACCAGCCAGATCGCGTCGCCCCGGCGCAGCTCGAGCCAGACGTTGTCGCGCCGGCCACGCACCGGGCGCCGCGATTTGACGGGATAGCGATCCTGGGTTCCGGTGCGGGCCGCGACGCATCCATCGCGCACCGGACAGAGCAGGCACAGCGGCGCACGGGCCAGGCAGACGGTCGCGCCGAGGTCCATCAGCCCTTGAGTGTAGGTCTCGATGTCTTCGGTCGGCAGCAGCTCGCTCGCCAGCTGCCAGAGCTCGCGCTCGGTGCGCGCATCGGCCAGGTCGGCGCCGAACGCGAGCACACGCGCGAGCACGCGCTTGACGTTGCCGTCGAGGATCGCGACGCGTTCGCCGAAGCAGAACGCGGCGATCGCCGCGGCGGTCGAGCGGCCGATGCCGGGCAGCTCGGCGAGCGCCGCGCTGGTGCCCGGGAACTCGCCGGCGTGCTCGGCAACGACGACCCGGGCGCAGCGATGCAGGTTGCGCGCACGGCCGTAGTAGCCGAGGCCGCTCCAGGCCGCGAGCACGTCGCCCGGCTCGGCCGCCGCCAGCGCCCGCACGTCGCCGAAGCGCGCGACGAAGCGCTCGTAGTACGCGCGCACGGTCGCCACCTGGGTCTGCTGCAGCATGATCTCGGACAGCCAGACGCGATACGGGTCGCGCGTCCCTTGCCAGGGCAGGGCGTGGCGGCCGTGTTCCTTCTGCCACGCCACTAGATGTGCCGCGAAATGCTCGGGAAGGTCGCGCCGCTCGCTCATGCAGCGAGCCTACCGCGGGCCGGGTCAAGCCTGGCGCTGGGCCATTTCCTCGACCGGCACCGCGTCCTCGAACAACGGCAGGTCGAGCTTGACGAGTGCGGCATCGGTGGCCAGCGGCGCCGCGAAAGCGTGCTCGCGCAGCGACTCGGCCAGCTCGACGGTGCGCTGCTGGTGCTGCTGCAGGCGCTGGTCCTGCAACTCGATCTCGTTGATGCGCGTCTCGAGCTCGCCCGCCGCGGTCTGCACCTTCTCGAGCGTTTCGGTGCGTCGCTTGAAGCTCTTCCTGCGCTCGCGCAGCTGGGCGTCGACCTGCGCCGAGACCGCCTTGTTCCAGAGCTCGAGCTCGCTGCTCGCGTTTTCGAACACCACTCGCAGCTTGGACACCAGCATGCGCCGGAACTGCTCCATGAACTTCGGCTGCGCCAGGCGCAGCGCCAGCGTCAGGCCGAGGTACTGGACGTAGTTGCTCTCGATCAGCTGGAGTTCGTTGGCGAAGCGATCGAGCTCGAGCGGCTTGCCGATCGCGAGGCCGAACCCGAACTCGGCGTTCAGTCGCCCGAACGAAGCGCTCAGCATTTCGCGGATCTCGTTGTTGCGCTGCTGACCCTGGCTCAGGAGCGCGCGAAGGCGGCCGCACAGCGCGACGAACGAGCGTCGCGCGCCCAGATTGAGGAACGCCGATCCCATCGACGCCTGCATCTCCGCGACCTCGTCGCGCAGGCGGTCCGACGAGAGGTCGACGAGCATGTCTTTCAGCATGCGCGCATGCACCGAGCGCATCGCCTGAAGCAGGGTCGTGCACTGCTCGAACTCCGCCGTCTCGGCCTCGACGCGCTTGAGCATCAGCCGGACCTTGGACCCGTTCTTGCCACGCAGGCCGCGCAGCTCGAGCGTCTGCTCGGCGAGCTGGCGGCGGGCGTCGCCGATGTGACGGTTGACGTAGCCCTCGATCCGCTGCACCGCCTCCTGGACGACCTGCTCGAGGACCTGGCGCCGCTGCGGCAGTAGCTGCGCGCCGAGCGCTGCTTCGAGCAGCGGCAGGCGGCTCTCGTTGAGCCGCATCTCGTCGCCGCCGACGCGTGCCGCGAGCGCCTGCCGCGCCGACAGCGGAAAGACGCGCTGGATCGGGATGCCGAGGGTGCGCGCGGTCTCGCGCTGCTGCTGCGTGATCTGCGCCTCGACCTGCTCGAGAGTCGCGAGCGGGTCCTCGAGCGCGTCGATCTTGTTGAGGACGACGAAGCGCGTCGGCGTGTGCGCGCCGAGGTGGTCGCGCCAGATCGCCAGGTCTGACTTGGTGACTCCCGTGTCGGCGCCGAGGATGAAGACCGTCGCGTGCGCGCTCGGCAGCAGGCTCAACGTCAGCTCGGGCTCGGCGCCGATCGCGTTCAGACCTGGCGTGTCGAGGACAACCAGCCCTTGCTTCAGCAGCGGATGCGGATAGTTGATGAGCGCGTGGCGCCACGCCGGCACCTCGACCTTGCCGGCATCGTCGCGCGGAGGGTTGTCCTCGGGCGTGGTGTCGTCCCAGAAGCCGAGCGCGCGTGCCTGCTCTTCGGTGACCCACTCCGTGCGAGTCACCTCGAGCAGAGACTGCGCCAGCTGGTTGGGATCGCGGATGTCGAGCGCCAGGCGGCGCCAGGCGCGCGGCTGGGAGCGCAGTTCGCCGAGCGAGAGGCCCTCGAGGCGGGTCTCGATCGGCAGCAGCAGCAGCGATGCCGGCTCGTCACCACGCCAGCCGAGCTCGACCGGGCACATCGTCGTGCGGCCCGGCGTCGCCGGCAGGATGCGCCGCCCGGTATCGGCAAAGAAGATCGCGTTGATGAGCTCGGACTTGCCGCGCGAGAACTCGGCGACGAAGGCGACGACCAGCTTTTCGTTACCAAGGCGCTCGCGCAGCGCGACGATCTGCTCCGCCGCGTCGCCGTGGGCAAGCTCCTGCTCGCCGAGAAAACGGGCCAGCGCTTCGACACGCTCGCCGAGAGCGGCGCGCCAGCCGCCGAGGGCATCGAGACTGGTGGCGAATGAAGGCGTCATCGAGGAGGAAAAGGGTTCGGATCATCGTAGCGCAGGACCCCCGTATCGAGACGTGACGAAACACTTCCTCACACGCCGTGGCGGGCGTTTCGCACACCCGATGGCGTGCGTTCGTGCTCAGCGGCGCTGGCAGCCGGGGCAGAAGAAAGTCGCGCGCGCTCCCTGGACGATGCGACGTACGGCGGCGCCGCAACGAAAGCACGGCTTGCCGGCACGACCATAGACCTTGGCCTTCAGCTGGAACGCGCCTTCGACACCTTCGACGCTGCGGTAGTTGCGCAGAGTCGAGCCGCCGAGCTCGACCGCGCGCGCGAGCGTCGCGCGGATCGCATCGGCGAGGACCGCGGCACGCGGCCGGCTGATGCGGTCGCTGCGCGTTCGCGGGTCGATCTGCGCCTCCCAGAGCGCCTCGCATGCGTAGATGTTGCCGGCGCCGACGACGATCGCACCGCCGAGCAGCGCCTGCTTGACGGAGACGCGGCGCCGACGCAGTGCTGCGTGGAGATAGGCGCCGTCGAAGCTCGCGTCGAACGGCTCGAGGCCGAGGCCGGCGAGCAGCTTCGCCGCCGGGTCGACATCGGCCGCGGACGACCAGACGACCGCGCCGAAGCGGCGCGGATCGGTGAGACGCAAGGTGCCGCGGGTGGTGACGAGATCGAAGTGATCGTGCGAACCGGGCTCGGCCGAGCCCTGGGCGAACGACAGCGATCCCGACATGCCGAGATGCATCAGCAGGCCGCCCCGCTCGAGCGCGAGCCAGAGGTACTTGCCGCGTCGGCTGACCACGCCGACCGTCTGGCCGACGATCGCGTCGGGCGCCTGGCCGAGCGGCCAGCGCAAGGGCTTGCCGACGCGGACCGCAGTGACGCGGGCACCGCGGATTCGCTCGGCGAAGCCGAGCCGCGTGACTTCGACTTCGGGAAGCTCGGGCATGAGTCGGGGTGGGAAGCGGCGCGCCGGCAGCCTTTCGGCGAGCTTTGCACTCGACGCGGGGAATTATCACGATCGGCCGCGGTCACATCGGCTGGAACGGTCTTCCCGGAGCGCTCGCACGTGAGGTCCGCGACGTCGTCACACTAGAATCGTTTTCCGCCTGAGGGAGTCCGTCAATGCCGGCGTTTCGCGTTGCTTCAGCCCCGAGCCGGGCCTTCGCCGCCGCGCTCGCGCTGGTCGCCGGATGCGCCGTCCCGGCAATCGCCTCGGCCGCCGATCGCGTTGCCGCGCCGGTCGAGAACTCGACCCTCGACGCGCCGCTCTTCTACCAGTTGCTGCTCGGCGAGATCGAGCTTCGCGACGGCCAGGCCGGCACCGCGTATCAGCTGATGCTCGACGCGGCACGGCGAACCAAGGACGAGCAGCTGTTCCGGCGCGCGACCGAGATCGCGACGCAGGCACGCGCGGGCGAGCAAGCCCTCGCCGCGGTCGTCGCCTGGCGCCAGGCGGTGCCCGATTCGCAGGACGCGCTGCGCTACCAGATCCAGCTGCTGGTCGCGCTCAACCGCGTCGCCGAAGTCGAAGAGCCGCTTGCGCGACTGCTTCGCCAGACGCCGCGTCCGGCGCTGCCCGCCACGCTTGAAGCAGTGCCTCGCTTTCTCGCCCGCGCGACCGATCGCGCTGCGACCGCTTCGCTGATCGAGCGCACGCTGCTGCCGTTCGCAGACGCTCCGGAAACCCAGGCGCCGGCGCTGGTCGCGATAGGCCGCGGCTGGCTCGCGGCCAACGACTCGGCCAAGGCGCTGGCGTTCGCGCAGCGCGCGAGCGCCGCCGATCCGGGCTCCGAAGGCGCCGCCCTGCTCGCCCTCGACATGCTTCCGGCCACCGCCGAGGCCGAGGCGATCGTCAAGCGTCAGCTCGCGGCGCGCCCGGGCAGCCCGTCGATCCGCCTGCTCTACGTTCGCACGCTGGCGACATCGCAGCGCCTGCCCGAGGCAGCAAGCGAGATCGCGGTCCTGACCCAGAGCGAGCCCAACCTCGCGCCGCCCTGGCTCACG
>Ga0207650_10002180_pt1 | contig 13678 bp, 9 predicted proteins | sample KBSS63metaG_FD_184325 | JGI IMG/M metagenome (GOLD analysis project Ga0207650, IMG submission 184325) | Switchgrass rhizosphere microbial communities from Kellogg Biological Station, Michigan, USA - KBS S6-3 metaG (SPAdes) (version 2) | ecosystem: Host-associated > Plants > Roots > Rhizosphere >...
TTGTCGATTTCAATGGCTTTGGTGTTGAAGGACATCTGGTCAGTGGAGTCGACGGTGACCTTGCACTCTGCAGCAAGCAACTGGCCGCTCGCCAGAGTCAGCAGGGAAACAGCAACGAGTTTGGCAAACATGTGAATCTCCAAGGCAGGGTTTAAACAACGCGGATTGCGATAAGGGTGCCTCAAACGGGCTTGAATGCTTATGATCTGAATCAACAAATTGTATACAACTTTAGGCTATCAGACTTATCAACACAATCTACCAGCCTAAGTCGCAGCACCCGCCTATGATCGGCCCAACACTCACTGGAGCCCGAGCCATGCACTTCAATCAATTCTTCAACGGCCTGTTGGCCGCGTATGCCTGCGGTAAGTGAAGGCCAAGCGCGTCGCTAAGCTGCTACCATAGCGACCCAAGGCAGCTGCGCGCCGCCACCCTCACCTTCGACCCAAGAGGATCGCCCATGGCCAAACCTAATTACTCCTTCGCCAAACGTCAGAGAGACTTGGCCAAGGAACAGAAGAAAGAGGAAAAACTGCAACGCAAGAAAGCCGCTGCCGATGAAGAAACCGGCGCACTGAACCCGGACGTCGATGCTGAAGAAACGAACGACGAGACGGAAACACCAAAAGATCCGGCTGAATAATTTTCTTTGTGGTGAGCCGGCGCGCCCTGCTCACCACAATCCACCGTCACTCCAGCGGCATCACCGTCACCCGTACCTCCGGGTCATGGCTCCCTCCCCCCAGAATCACCCCCCGCAACGGCGACACATCGGAAAAATCCCGGCCCCAGGCCAGGGTGATGTGCTCCAGTGCCGGCTGTACGTTATTCGTCGGATCAAAATCCACCCAACCCGCCACCGGGCAAAACACCGAGACCCACGCATGGGAGGCATCGGCGCCGATCAGCCGTGGCTGGCCGGGCGGTGGCTGGGTGAGCAGGTAGCCGCTGATATAACGCGCCGCCAGGCCCCGCGAACGCAGGCAGGCGAGCATCAGGTGGGCGAAGTCCTGGCATACGCCGCGGCGGCGTTCCAGCACTTCCACCAAGGGCGTGGCGACCTGGGTGGCTTCGGCATCGAAGGTGAATTCACTGAAGATTTTTTCCATCAGCGCCTGCACGCCGAGCAGCAAGGGCTCGCCGGGCGGGAAACAGCTTTCGGAGAACTCGACGAAGGTTTTTTTCAGGTGCACGTAGGGTGATTCGAAGCGATAGCGGCACGCTTCGATCCGCTCAGGGGTCATTGTGTGGCTGCTGTAGGTCAGGCTGTCACGCGTCTGATCCCAGGGCGGCGACTGCTGAAAATCCAGCACCGGCCGTGCCAGCACTTCGACGGTCAGCCCGGCATTGACCAACAGTTCATCGTGGGGACGCTCGAAGGCCAGGCGCGTGATCGGGTTGCCGAACACATCCAGCTCATCGCGCCGCGACGACGGCTGCGGGCTGATTTCCAGTTGCTGCGCGGTGCAGCGCTGCCAGGCACACGGCCGTGGCCACAGGTGCGCCAGTTGCTGCGCCAGGGACACCGGGCTGTCGTAGTGGTAATGGGTATCGTGGAAAATCTGGTAGCGCGCGCTCATTACACCGACACCGTTTGCTGGCTGACATCATCCACATGGGCAAAATGGCGCAAGGCCAGGCGGTCCGACACTTGCCCGCTTTCATCGGCCACCGCTTGCAGCAGGTCGGCCAAGCCATCCAGCGCGGCACGCACGCTGGTTTCGCCAAACAGCCCGTTCTCCAGGCAGCCCAGGTCGAAACGCGCCAGGCGCTCCACCAAGGGGGCCAGGCCGGTCTCGCGAGGTACGCCAAAATCGTCGTTGAGCCGACGCAGGGTGCGGCTCACCAGCTTGAGCTGGAACAGCACCGCATGGGGGTTCTGCTCGTCAAGCAGCAACAGGTCGAGCACCGGGATCAACTGCGGCACCGCCAGGTAGCGCGAGCGATAGGTGATGCTGCTATTGCCCAGTTCCAGCAACCACTCCAGCCCCGCCTGATCGAATACCGCCACGCCGCGCAGAAACGCCGCAAGGCTGCTGCTCAGAAATTGCAGGCGCTCGATACGCCGGCCCATCATCAGGAAGCGCCAGCCTTCGTCGCGCGTCATGTCGTCCAGGGCAAAGCCGGACAGCGCGGCGAGGGACATGACCAGGCGGTTGAGAAAATCGAGCAACTCGCCAAAGTCCGGGCTTTCGTTTTCCAGTTCCAGGGCTTCGCGTTGCAGCTCGACCAGAGCCTGCCAGTTCTCACGGGACAACTTGCCGCGCACCTGGGACGCCGCCCACTGCAAGCGCTGCAGGTTGGCGCGCAGGCTTTGCGGCCAGTCATCACCGAGTAACGCGGCCATCAGGCGTTCGGGCAGCGCGTCTTCCTCCGGCAACAGACGCAGGTTTTCACCCAGCTCCACGGCGGCCTGCAACGCCAATGGATCGTCACCATCGACGTAGCGCGCCAGCACGATACGCAGCCAACGCGCACTGTCATCGCAACGCTCGCAATAGCGGCCGAACCAGAACAGATTCTCCACCACGCGGGACGGCAGATAAGGATCGCGGCGCACCAGGTCATGCGCGCCAATCATGCGCTGCGCACGCCACTGCTCGCCGCCCGGCGCGCGTTCGCCGAGCACCCAGGTGTCTTTGCTGGCGCCACCGCGCTGCATCGACACCACTTCGGCATCGGCCTCGGCCGCCACGCGGGTCAGGCCACCGGGCAGCACGCGGTAGCCATCGGCGCTGGCCACGGCGTACACACGCATGCCGATGGCGCGGTGTTGCAGGTGGTCATCCACGGTGTGCCATACCGGCGCCTGGGACAGTTGCGCCAACTCTTGGGCGACATAGGCATAGGGCCGCGCACGCATGCGCTGGGCCAGGGCCTGGCGTTGCTCATCGTTCAAATCGCGGCCAAAGACCGGGGCGAAACTCTGCGATGGAAATGCCGGTTTGATCAGCAACTCCGGCAGCTTCGCCAAGGCTTCGGCGAGCACCGGCGCCTCACCGCACCACCACGTGGCGATGGACGGCAGAATCAGCGCTTCACCGAACAGGAATTCGTTGATTTTCGGCAGAAACCCCAGCAGCCCCGGCGACTCCAGCACGCCACTGCCCAACGCATTGGCCACCAGCACATTGCCCTGGCGTACCGCATCAAGCAGGCCGGGCACGCCGAGGGCCGAGTCGGTGCGCAGCTCCAACGGGTCACAGAAGTCATCATCCAGGCGCCGCATGATCGCGTGCACCCGGCGCAGGCCGCTGAGGGTCTTGAGGTACACGGTGCTGTCGCGCACGGTCAGGTCGCCGCCTTCCACCAAGGGGTAGCCGAGCTGGCGGGCGAGGTAAAGGTGTTCGAAGTAGCTTTCGTTGAAGCGGCCAGGGGTGAGCAGCACGATCAGCGGCGGCTGGTCGTCGCCGGGGGCCTGGCGGGCCAGGGTTTCCTGAAGCGTACGGAAGAAACCGGTGAGGTGTTGCACCTGCAAATCACGGTACAGGTCCGGGAAGGCGCGGGACACGATGGTGCGGTTTTCCAGCGCATAACCGGCGCCGGACGGGGCCTGGGTCCGGTCGGCGGTGACCCACCAACGACCATCCGGGGTGCGCGCCAGGTCCACGGCGTACAGATGCAGAAAGGTGCCGTCGGGGGGCAGGATGCCCTGGCACGGCCACAGGAAATTGTTATGCCCGAACACCAGCTCCGCCGGCAGCAAGCCTTCCTTGATCAGGCGCTGCGGGCCGTAGAGATCGGCAAGCACAGCATTGAGCAGGCGCGCACGCTGGGCGATACCGGCAGACAACTGCTGCCATTCATCGGCGGCCAGCACGTGGGGCAACAAGTCCAGCTCCCACGGGCGGTCGGCGCCCTTGGGGTCGGCGTAGACGTTGTAGGTCACGCCGTTTTCCTGGATCTGCCGCGTCAGCAGCGCCTGGCGCTGGGCCAGTTGCGCCGGGGTGCTGCGTTGCAGGTGGTCGAGCAGGCGCCGCCAATGGGCACGCACCTCACCGCTGTCATCCAGCAGTTCATGATAAGTGCCCGCGGTGAGCGGGTAACGGTCGAGCAAGTCGGACATGGAACGCTCGGGCAGAGGCAAAGGGGCTCAGATTAACCTAACAAACACTGCAAATCCGCTGTGGTCGCATTCAGTCTTTTTTATTGGGAAAACGTCGTAGATCCAGAGTCATCGGCAGCTCGTCATTAATCTCCAGGTTTGGCACCGGCAGCTTTCCAGGCGTATGCCCCAACCGGAAGAACCGCTCCTGCCGCCGGCTCTCGGCTCCGTTGGCATTCACCGGCAAGCTGTCGTAATTGCGCCCGCCCGGGTGCGCGACGTGGTACTGGCAGCCGCCCAAGGAGCGTTGCATCCAGGTGTCCAGCAGGTCGAACACCAACGGCGCGTGCACCGGGATGGTCGGTTGCAGGCAGTTGGCCGGTTGCCAGGCGCGATAGCGCACACCGGCGACAAACTCACCTACACGGCCGGTGGGTTGCAGCGGCACCGGGATGCCGTTGCAGGTCAGCAGATAACGTTGCGGCGCCAGGCCGCTGAGCTTGACTTGCAGGCGCTCCAGCGACGAGTCCACATACCGCACCGTGCCGCCCACTGCGCCCTCCTCGCCCAGGACATGCCAAGGTTCAAGGGCCTGGCGCAGTTCCAGTTCGATGCCGCTGACGGCGTAGTCGCCGATCTTGGGAAAACGGAACTCCAGGTGCGCGGCAAACCACTCGGCGCGCAGCGGGTAGCCGGCGGCGTTGAGTTCGACAATGACGTCGGCGAAATCCTGCTCGATAAAGTGCGGCAGCAGGAAACGGTCATGCAGCTCGGTGCCCCAGCGTGCCAATGTCGGCGGTGCATAGGGTTCACGCCAGAAGCGCGCGACCAGCGCCCGCAGCAGCAGCTGCTGGGTCAGGCTCATGCGCGCATGGGGCGGCATTTCAAAGGCACGCAGTTCCAGCAGGCCCAAGCGGCCTGTGGCGCCGTCGGGCGAGTAGAGCTTGTCGATGCAGAATTCGGCGCGGTGGGTGTTGCCCGTCACGTCGATGAGCAGGTTGCGCAACAGGCGGTCCACCAACCAAGGGGGGCAGTCTTCACCGGGGGCGGGCATCTGTGCAAAGGCGATTTCCAGCTCATACAACGCATCGTTACGCGCTTCATCCACCCGTGGCGCCTGGGAGGTCGGGCCGATAAACAAGCCGGAAAACAGGTAAGACAGCGACGGATGGTTATGCCAGTAGCTGATCAAACTGCGCAGCAAGTCGGGGCGACGCAGGAACGGCGAGTCCTTGGGCGTGGCGCCGCCGAGTACAAAGTGGTTACCGCCACCGGTGCCGGTGTGGCGCCCGTCGATCATGAACTTCTCTGTGGTCAGGCGGGTTTGCCGAGCCTCTTCATAGAGGAACTCGGTGCGCTCGACCAACTCGTCCCAGGTGGCGGACGGCTGCACGTTGACCTCGATCACACCGGGGTCCGGCGTGATCCGGAAGTTGCTCAGGCGCATATCGAACGGCGGTTCATAGCCTTCCAGCAGCACCGGGCAGTGCAACTCCTCAGCGGTGGCCTCGATGGCAGCCACCAGCTCCAGGTAATCTTCGACCCGCTCCAAGGGCGGCATAAACAGGTACAGGCGCCCTTCCCGTGCTTCAGCGCACAGCGCGGTGCGGGTCAGCCAATCGGCGGACTCGTCCACCTCTGGCACGCGGTCTTCACTGGGCGCAGGCTCACCGTGGCTTTGCAGTTGCGCGGTGGTGGGCAGCGGCGGCTGCTCCTGGTTCGGGTCAGTGGGATGCACAAACGGATATTCCGCCGCCGTCACCCATGGCTGCGACGCCAGCGGCAGGCGATAGCCCAGCGGCGAATCCCCCGGCACCAGGCGGCAGTGATTGTCGCGCAGGTACCAGCGGCCGCTTTGCCAACGGTCATTGGCCGCCGTGCGCGCCAACGGCAACACTTGACCGATGACTTTATCCAGCCCCTGGCTGAACACTTTGCGCAGGCGCGCGCGCTCCAGGTCATCGCTCAGGCGCGGGTCTTGGGCGGTGACGTTGTGCGGCAGCGCGCCTTCACGCCACAGGTAGTAGAAATTGTCTTCGAAAGCCGGGAACACAAAGCGCGCCGGCAGTTTGAGGCGCTCGGCGACGCTGGCCAGGAAGCGCCCGGCCATCACCCCATCGGCGCCGTAGTCTTGTTGTTCATCGGCAATCAACGCGCTGTTGTGCCAGATCGGCACGCCGTCGCGGCGCCAGTAGCAGTTGAGCGACCAGCGCGGCAGTTGCTCGCCGGGGTACCACTTGCCCTGGCCGAAGTGCACCAGGCCCGCTGGCGCGTATTGCTTGCGCATGCGCTGGAACAGCTCGGCGGACAGGCGACGCTTGTCCGGGCCGAGGGCCGCGGTGTTCCACTCGGCGCCATCGGGATCGTCGATGGACACGAAGGTCGGTTCGCCGCCCATGGTCAGGCGTACATCGTCCTTGAGCAGGTCGCCGTCGATTTGCCGGCCCAGGGCCTGGATCGCCAGCCATTGCTCTTCGGTGTAGGGCTTGGTCACCCGTGGGGCTTCCCAGATCCGCTCTACCGACATTTCGTGGGTAAATTCACACTCGCACGGCTCCACCAACCCGCTGATCGGCGCGGCGGACGATGGGTCGGGACTGCAGGCCAACGGGATATGCCCTTCACCGGCGAACAAACCGGACGTGGCATCCAGGCCGATCCAGCCGGCACCGGGCAAATACACTTCGCACCAGGCATGCAGGTCGGTGAAGTCCACTTCGGTGCCGGACGGGCCATCAAGGGCTTTGACGTCGGCGGTCAGTTGAATCAGGTAGCCCGACACAAACCGCGCCGCCAAGCCCAGGTTGCGCAGCAGTTGCACCAGCAACCACGCCGAGTCGCGGCACGAGCCGGAGGCGTTTTCCAGGGTGAATTCCGGGGTTTGCACGCCCGGTTCCATGCGGATCAGGTAACCGATATCGGCGGCCAGGCGCTGGTTGAGGCCCACCAGAAAGTCCACGGCGGGCAACGGCGTACGGTCGATACCGGCCAGGTAGGCGGCGAATTTCGGGGTCAGCGGCAGGGTTTCCAGGTACGGCGCCAACTCACGTTGCTCATCGGCGGCGTAGCTGAAGGGGATTTTCTCGGCGTAAGGCTCAAGGAAAAAGTCGAACGGGTTGAACACCGCCATCTCGGCGACCAGGTCGACTTCGATACGCAGTTGATCGGTCTTTTCCGGAAAAACCAGGCGCGCCAGGTAATTGCCCTGGGGGTCTTGCTGCCAGTTGATGAAGTGCTGCTCGGGCAGCACTTTGAGTGCGTAGGACAAAATCCGCGTACGGCTATGAGCCGCTGGGCGTAAACGCACGATTTGTGGGCCGAGTTCAACAGCGCGGTCGTAGCGGTAATGCGTAACGTGGTGCAACGCGACATGAATCGACACGGCGGCCTCCTGCGAGCCAGGGCATGGACACAACGTGCGCAAGACTTATGCCAGAGCGGCGATCATTGCGCGTTATCGTAAGACCCGCTGCAGTACAGCACCAAAACGGCGCCAATGTACGTGCCATGGTGCAAGAGCTGCACATATTTGTGGCGCAGGGTGGCGAATCTACCCATCTAGCGTGCTTTGTGTGTGGCGATGATGGCTTGGCGCAGCCGCCTCACTTCAACCAGTTTCTGGCGCATTTCGCGGTGACGCTTACTGTTGAGCAGCAGCAACCCCAACAGCGGGAACAGCAGGCTCAAGCCATAGGAAAGCGGATGCGGACCAAACGCGATGGTGGGCAGCACCCCCAGAACACAGAGCGCAAGCAACATCACCAGCGGCCATACCCATTGCGGCCGCCCGCGCGCGATCATGAAATTGCACTGCACGATGCCCCACGTCAGCGCGAGGCCACCCAGGAAGGAATACTTGAGGTTGTCGTCCATCGGCAAGCGCGGGAAATAACTGTCGAAAATCAGTGGCACCGCGAATACCAGGCTGAACACCGCCGCCAAAATCGCCCCCATGAAGACCGGGAAGTACTGCGCCAGAAAACTGCGAATACCGGGTAGCTCATTCATTGCTCATTTCCTCATACAGTCCCACGGCAATGGTGCGTACGTTCCCCGAGATTGCACTGCCGGTGAAGCCGATGGCCGCGCCCAGGGCATCCTGTATCTGGGTCACCGTTGCATGCTTGACCTGGGCGGGGGTGAAACGCTTGGTCGCCTCGCCGGACAGTTGCTTCAACTTGAGCATTTTGGCGGTCATGCGCGGGTCCTGGATGCTGAGCAGTTCCTTGGTGAGCTTGGCGCGCTCTTGCCGGTTCAATCCTCGCAATACCTCCCGCACGCTTTTGCCGGTGGTGGCCTGGTTCAGCCGCACCAGCTTTATCGTGGTCAACGTCGATGCCCCGACCCCGATCAAGGACGCCGCATCCAGCGCGATCATCGTGTACTGATACCACTCCGAGCTGTCGAGCTTGTCGTTTTTGGAGGGGTCACTGATCTCATTGCTGACGCGATAACCACTGGCAAAACACTGCAGCGTGCTGGCCGTGGCGGCGGTATAGCCGATGGCCGTGATCACGCTGCTGGCGCCCGCCGTGAACGGCACGGCGACGGTACCGCTGAGCACGACGATCCAACCGATGATCGCGCCTGCGCAGGACAGAGACGTATTGATCGCCTCTCCCACGAGGCGCGATTCGCGAGGGTTGTCCTGGACCTGTTGCGCAAACTGCGCCGGGGCAATGTACTTCTGCGCTTCACGCAAAATAATGCGCTTGGGGGCAATGCTGCAGATCGGCTGGAATTCACGCAGGGTGACCACGTTGAAATCGGCGTCGATATACACGACGCCCGCCCCCACGATGGCCGGGTCAGCATCAATGGCCGCAAACAGGCGTGGCAGGTTGATCTGGCTTTCGATGCGCTGGCGCGCCATGAACTGGGAGCGGTTGGAGTCCATGCCGATGTTGAGCAGGGGGTTGCTCATTGGGGTGCTCTTCCTTGAAGGGGGTGGTGACTGGGCTGATGCTATCGGGGGCAAGCCCCCTCCCACATTTTGAATGTATTCACGCAACACGTGTGGGAGGGGCTTGCTCCCGATGGCGATCTAATGGGCGCCACCTTAGCAAACAGGCTACCCACTCGCCACACAGCAAAACGCCAGCTCAAGGCTGGCGTTCTGCATATTCAAGCGGCGATCAACGCGGTACAACCGGCTTGCGCGCCGGCTTGCCGCCTTTACCCTTGGCCGCATCGCTGCGCTCTTTGGCCGCCTGTTTGTTACGTGCCTGGGCGGCGGCCTTGGCTTGTTCACGCTTGTCCCACGGGTTGCTGCCGTCGCTGCCACGAGGCGGCAAACCGGTGTGCTGGGTGAGGATTTTAGTGGTGGTTTCCTTGGCGACCTTGTGGCTGCCGGCCGGCGTCGAGTTCTTGCGACGGGCGCTCTGGTAGCTGTCGGTGCTCGGCTGGTGCAGCGGGATCAACTGGTCCTTGCCCGGGCCGATCAGGTCGGCACGGCCCATGCGGGTCAGCGCTTCACGCAGCATTGGCCAGCCTTTGGGGTCGTGGTAACGCAGGAACGCCTTGTGCAGGCGGCGCTGCTCCTCGCTCTTGACGATGGTGACCGCGTCACTCTTGTAGGTGACCTTGCGCAGCGGGTTCTTGCCCGAGTGATACATCGCGGTGGCGGTGGCCATCGGCGACGGGTAGAACGCCTGCACCTGGTCGGCACGGAAACCGTTGCCCTTGAGCCACAGGGCCAGGTTCATCATGTCTTCATCGGTGGTGCCAGGGTGGGCGGCGATGAAGTAGGGGATCAGGTACTGCTCTTTGCCCGCTTCCTTGGTGTACTTCTCGAACATGCGCTTGAACTTGTCATAGCTGCCGATGCCCGGTTTCATCATCTGGTTGAGCGGACCTTCCTCGGTGTGTTCCGGGGCGATCTTGAGGTAACCACCGACGTGGTGGGTCACCAGCTCTTTCACGTATTCCGGCGACTCGACGGCCAGGTCGTAGCGCAGGCCGGAAGCGATCAGGATCTTCTTCACACCCGGCAACGCACGGGCGCTGCGGTACAGCTGGATCAGCGACGAATGGTCGGTGTTCAGGTTCGGGCAGATGCCGGGGAACACGCAGGACGGCTTGCGGCACGCGGATTCGATTTCCGGGCTCTTGCAGGCGATGCGGTACATGTTCGCGGTCGGGCCGCCGAGGTCGGAGATCACCCCGGTGAAGCCGGGTACTTTGTCGCGGATCTCTTCGATTTCGCGAATGATCGATTCTTCGGAACGGTTCTGGATAATGCGGCCTTCGTGCTCGGTGATCGAGCAGAAGGTGCAGCCGCCGAAGCAGCCCCGCATGATGTTCACCGAGAAGCGGATCATGTCGTAGGCCGGGATCTTTTCCTTGCCGTACGCCGGGTGCGGAACACGTGCGTAAGGCATGCCGAACACGTAGTCCATTTCTTCGGTGGTCATCGGGATGGGCGGCGGGTTGAACCACACATCCACTTCACCGTGCTTTTGCACCAGGGCACGGGCGTTGCCTGGGTTGGTTTCCAGGTGCAGCACGCGGTTGGCGTGGGCGTAGAGCACCGCGTCGCCACGGACCTTTTCCACCGACGGCAGGCGGATCACGGTCTTGTCACGGGTCATGCGCGGGCTGGCCAGGATCTGTACGACCTTGGCTTCTTCCGGGTCATCAACAGGCCCCTTCTCTTGCTCGATAGCGCAAGCCTGGGTGTCCTGGGTGTTGACGTACGGGTTGATGATCTTGTCGATCTTGCCCGGACGGTCGATACGCGTGGAGTCCACCTCATACCAGCCCGCCGGCGTGTCCCGGCGAATGAACGCGGTACCGCGCACGTCGGTGATGTCTTCGATCTTGTGGCCCCACGACAGGCGCTGGGCAACTTCGACAATGGCCCGCTCGGCGTTGCCGTACAGCAGGATATCGGCGGTGGCGTCGATCAGGATCGAGTTGCGCACGCGGTCCTGCCAGTAGTCGTAGTGGGCAATGCGACGCAGGGACGCTTCGATGCCGCCGAGTACGATCGGCACATTCTTGTAGGCTTCCTTGCAGCGCTGGCTGTACACCAGGCTCGCACGGTCCGGGCGCTTGCCGGCCATGCCGCCGGGGGTGTAGGCGTCGTCGGAACGGATTTTCTTGTCGGCGGTGTAGCGGTTGATCATCGAGTCCATGTTGCCGGCCGCGACGCCAAAGAACAGGTTGGGCTCGCCAAGCTTCATGAAATCGTCTTTGGACTGCCAGTTCGGCTGGGCAATGATCCCGACGCGAAAGCCCTGGGACTCCAGCAGCCGGCCGATGATCGCCATGCCGAACGAGGGGTGGTCAACGTAGGCATCACCGGTGACGATGATGATGTCGCACGAATCCCAGCCAAGCTGATCCATCTCCTCCCTGCTCATGGGCAGGAATGGCGCAGGACCGAAACATTCGGCCCAGTACTTGGGATAGTCAAATAACGGCTTGGCTGTTTGCATGACGGTGACCGGTGTTGAGATGAAAAATCGCGGGCGCGGAATATAGCACAAATTTTGACCAATTCCGACGGTAATGGTCGGAATTGAATAGACGGATTATTCGTCGTCGTCGAAGTTGTAACTGCCCGGCGCCAGGTTCTCGAAACGCGTGTACTTACCGATGAATGCCAGGCGGATAAAGCCAATCGGGCCGTTACGCTGCTTGCCGATGATGATCTCGGCAATGCCTTTGTGTTCCGTTTCGGGGTGATACACCTCGTCGCGGTACACGAACATGATCACGTCGGCGTCCTGCTCGATGGCTCCGGATTCACGCAAGTCGGAGTTCACCGGACGCTTGTTGGGACGTTGCTCCAGGGAACGGTTGAGCTGGGACAGCGCCACCACCGGGCAGTTGAACTCCTTGGCCAGGGCTTTCAGCGACCGGGAGATCTCGGAAATTTCGTTGGTACGGTTGTCACCGCTGGAACCTGGGATCTGCATCAATTGCAGGTAGTCGATCATGATCAGGGCGATGTCGCCGTGCTCACGCACCAGGCGACGGGTACGCGCGCGCATCTCGGAGGGGCTGATGCCCGCCGTATCATCGATAAACAGCTTGCGGTCATTGAGCAGGTTGACCGCCGAGGTCAGGCGTGGCCAGTCATCGTCTTCGAGGCGACCGGCACGCACCTTGGTCTGGTCGATACGGCCGAGGGACGAAAGCATACGCATGATCAGCGATTCACCTGGCATCTCCAGGGAGTACACCAGGACTGTCTTGTCGCTGCGCAATACCGCGTTTTCCACCAGGTTCATCGCAAAGGTGGTCTTACCCATGGATGGACGGCCGGCGACGATGATCAAGTCGGACGGCTGCAGGCCGCTGGTCTTCTCATCGAGGTCCGTGTAGCCGGTGGAAATACCGGTGATCGCGTTGTCGGTGTTGAACAGGGTGTCGATGCGGTCGATGGCCTTGGTCAACAGGTCGTTGACGCTGACCGGGCCGCCGGTTTTCGGGCGTGCTTCGGCGATCTGGAAGATCTGGCGCTCGGCCTCGTCGAGAATCTCGGCGGCGGTGCGGCCCTCGGGGTTGAAGGCACTGTCGGCGATTTCGGTGCTGATGCCGATCAATTGGCGCAGAGTGGCCCGCTCGCGCACGATCTGGGCATAGGCCTTGATGTTGGCGACGGACGGCGTGTTTTTTGCCAGCTCACCGAGGTAGCCGAGGCCGCCGACCTGGGAGGTCTGACCTTCTTTGTCCAACTGCTCGGCCAGGGTCACCACGTCGATCGGTGAGTTCTGGTCGGCCAGCTTGGCGATGGCACGGAAAATCAGGCGGTGGTCATGGCGATAGAAGTCACCGTCCGAGACTTGATCCAACACGCGTTCCCAGGCGTTGTTGTCCAGCATCAAGCCACCGAGCACGGCCTGTTCGGCCTCGATGGAATGCGGCGGCACCTTCAGGGCAGCGGTTTGCAGATCGTATTGCTCAGGAGCTGAAATATCGTTCATGGCCACTTGGAATTTTGGGATTGTAGAAAAACAAAAGGCACGACCTGTAAACAGGATCGTGCCCGATGTTAACCGGCTGACACGCGAGGTGCCAGCCAGTTAGGTGCTGCTTAAGCTGCTACCACGACAACGCGTACGGTGGCTTCAACTTCGGCGTGCAGGTGCACGGCTACGTCGAATTCGCCTACGTTGCGGATGGTGCCGTTCGGCAGACGAACTTCGCTCTTCTGCACTTCAACGCCGGAGGCGGTCAGTGCATCAGCGATGTCGTGGGTGCCGATCGAACCGAACAGCTTACCTTCGTCACCGGCGGTGGCAGTGATAGTCACTTCCAGCTCAGCCAGTTGGGCAGCGCGAGTTTCGGCCGAAGCTTTCTTGTCTGCTGCTGCTTTTTCCAGCTCGGCACGACGCTCTTCAAACGCAGCCAGGTTGGCAGCGGTTGCAGCGGTGGCTTTGCCGTATGGCAGCAGGTAGTTACGACCGTAACCGGCCTTAACGTTCACTTTGTCGCCCAGGTTGCCCAGGTTGGCGACTTTTTCCAGAAGGATCAGTTGCATGTGAAAATCCTCTAACTTTTAACCTTCACCGTTCGCGTTATCGGCGTCTTTCGGCGCCAGACGACCGCGAAAATCAATCAGGCCGTCGACAATGGCCAGAACCACGAGTAACGGATAGATCAGCTGCATGAACAGCAACA
>Ga0207650_10002184_pt1 | contig 13667 bp, 10 predicted proteins | sample KBSS63metaG_FD_184325 | JGI IMG/M metagenome (GOLD analysis project Ga0207650, IMG submission 184325) | Switchgrass rhizosphere microbial communities from Kellogg Biological Station, Michigan, USA - KBS S6-3 metaG (SPAdes) (version 2) | ecosystem: Host-associated > Plants > Roots > Rhizosphere...
CCGTGCCCAGCGCGTCGCATTGCATCGGCGCCAGCGCCAGCGCCTGCGCCATCGCCCGCTCGATCCCGGCCGCGTCGATCCGGTAACGCACGCCGAAGTTGTCCTCGCCCTCGCCGACCGGCGCGATCAGGATGCCGCGGTCGGCGCTCACCAGTTCGTTCATCGGCGCGCCGTCGGTGGTGATCACCACCGCACCGACGCTGAGCGCTTCCATGATGTAGTGGCCGAAGCCCTCGACCTCGGACGGGCACAGGTGGAAGCGATGCGCGTTCTGCAGCCGGCGCAGTTCGTGCTGGTCCAGGTAGCCGGTCAGGTAGTCGATGTTCTCGGCCTGGATCGGGCGCGACTTCTTGGTGCTCTGGACCACCGTCAGCCGCGGCCATTCCGGGTGCCGCGCCCAGGTCTGCAGCAGCACCGCGGTGCCCTTGGCCGAACTGCGCCCGGCCACGTGCAGGCAGGCGCGCTCGCGCGGGATCTCGGGGCGGTAGCAATCGTCGCTGCAGAAGCCGATGAACGCGGTCGCCGGACCCAGCGCGGCGAAGCGCCGTTCGGCCTGCCGGGTCTTGCACAGCACGCGCCCGAAGCGCGGCAGCCAGCGCAGCCATTTGTGCCGGAACCACTCCGGATTGGGCACCAGCGCGTTGCGCCGGCCAGCCCCCAGGCAGCGCGGATAGACCCGCTCCAGGAAGATCTGCAGGTCGGCGCGGCCACGCAACAGGCTGCGCAGCGCCAGGCGCAGTTCGCGCAGATGGTTGGCGAAACGCACGGTGCCGAAGCCGAGCACCTCCACCCGATAGCGGCCGCCGCTGCGCAGCACGTCGGCGACCACCTGCAGGTCGCGGCTCAGGCCGCCGCCGTTGTCGCGGCTGATGACCCGGATCAGGCGCGTCGGCATGCGTCGCCCTCCTGCGCGGCGACGAGGTGGCGACCCGCGCGAGCGCGGCGGCGACTCACTCGAAGCGGTCCTTGTCCTGCTCGCGCAGGCGATCGCGGTCGCTGTTGGTGACCACGCATTGGCCGTGCACGGCGGCGGCCGGCACCAGCCACCAGTTGCGGCGGTTGGAGACGCCGGCCAGGGTACTGGCGCCGCGGTCGATGCAGCCGAGCATCGCCGCCTCCTGCACCAGCAGCCAGCGGCGCTGCGGCGCCTGCGCCTGCCAGGCGACGCCACGCCGCAACTGCTCGTCCCAGGGCACCACGAAGCCGAAGGTGGTCGCGGCGCGATCGGCCATCAACAGGTTCTGTTCCTTCCATGCCACCAGCCCCAGTTCCGCGTCCGGCCCGATGCGGCGCCCGACCGCTTCCATCACGCCCCGCGCGGAACTGGACAGGTTGATCAGCGGATACACCAGCAGCCCGGTCAGCACCCATAGCATGGTCAGCGTCGATGCCAGGGCCAGCTCCGGACGCCGCCGCGCGAACACCGCCAGGCTGGCCACGCCCCACAGGCCGATCGCCAGCAGGATCCAGGCCAGGGTCTGCACCGTGTGCAGATCGACCCCGCGCTCCTCCATCATCCGCGCACGGAAGCCATGCCCGGCCAGGATCGCCGCGCCGACACCGCCCAGCGCCACGGTCAGCACCACGGTGAACGCCAGCAGCAGCCGCCTGACCCCGGCCCGGCGCAGCAAGCCGGGGATCAACGGCGCCATCGCCAGGCACAGCATCGGCAGCGCCGGCAGAATGTACACGTCGCGCTTGCCGGTCGGGATCGAGAAGAACAGCACGATCAGCGCCCACCACGCCAGCGGCAGCAGGTAGCGCGGATCGCGCCGGCGCAGCCGCCGCGCCCAGGCCGGAATCGCCCACGGCAGCGCCAGCAGCAGCGGCAGCCACATGCTCGGCATCACCCCGAAGAAGTAGAACGGCCCGTGCGGGTGGTCCCAGGACTTGGCGTAGCGCCCGGCGGTCTGCCGGAACAGGATGTCGTTGAGGTAGGCGCGGTACTCGGGCTCGTGCGCCGACAGCGCCGTGGTCACCATCGGCACCAGCCAGATCGACACCGCGCCCAGGAACGCCAGCGGCCCCAGCCAGAAGCGCGGATCGCGCGCGCCGACCCGCACCCCGCGCCACTGCGCCAACGACGCCGCCGCGGCCGGCAGCAGCATCAGCAGCGCCAGCGCGCCCACGCCCTTGGTGATCGTGCCTAGGCCGGCGGCGAACCAGCCCAGCGCCCACATCCGCCAGTCGGGTCCGCGCAGCAGGTGGCGCAACAGGCCGTAGTTGGCCAGGGTGATGTAGAACACCACCAGCGGATCGATCTGCGCCTTCTTCGCCTGGTAGGTGAAGTGGAACGCGAACAGCAGCGCATACGCCGCATACATGCCGACCCGGCGCGTCCACAGGCGCCGGCCCAGGTCGTAGACGCAGGCCAGCGTGCCCAGCGCGGCCAGCAGCGACGGCAGCAGGAACGCCACCCGCCAGTTGCCGAACACGGTGTAGAACGCCGCCTGCAGCCACATCAGCATCGGCGGCTTGTCCGAGTACAGCTCGGTGCCGCGGTGCGGGAACAGCCAGTTGCCGCTGTCCACCATCTGCTTGGCCACCAGCGCGAAGCGCGGCTCGTCGGCCGGATGCGGATCGCGCAGGCCGAGGCCGGCGCCGAGCACCAGCAGCGCAAGGAGGGCCAGCAACCAGAATTCTCGGGACGCGCGGGTCTTCAGCATGGGACGGGATGATACCGGCGCCGCTTCACGCCGTCTTGCGCAGCCGCGCATAGAAGAACCCGTCGCGATCCTGCTCGCCGGGCAGGCGCTGGCGGCCGCCGCCGGCGGGGTGGCCGCAGGCCGCGCCGGGGTCCTCGACGGCCGCGTCGGCGGTCCGCGCCAGGAACGCCTGCACCTGGCGCGCGTTCTCGTCCTGCAGCAGCGAGCAGGTGGCGTAGACCAGCACCCCGCCCGGCCGCAGCACCTGCCAGCCGGCATCCAGCAGCCGCGCCTGCAGCGTCTGCAACGCGACCACGTCCTCGCGCCGCCGGTGCAGCAGCACGTCCGGCTGGCGGCGCACGATGCCGGTGGCCGAGCACGGCGCGTCGAGCAGCACCGCATCGAACGCCTCGCCGTCCCACCAGCTGTCCGGCTGCGCCGCATCGGCCGCCTGCAGCAGCGCCTGCGCGCCGGCACCAGTGCGCTCGAAGGTCTCGCGCACCCGCGCCAGGCGCCGCGCGTCCACGTCCAGCGCGGTCAGGCGCAGCGTCGGGTCGCGCTCGAGCAGGTGCGCGGACTTGCCGCCGGGGGCGGCGCAGGCGTCGAGCACGCGCGCGCCCGGCGCCGGCGCCAGCACGTCGGCGACCTGCTGCGCCGCGCCGTCCTGCACCGAGACCCAGCCGTCGGCGAAGCCGGGCAAGGCGCTCATCGCCACCGACTCGGCCAGGCGGATCGCATCGGCCAGGTCCGGCGCCGCCTGCGCGGCGATGCCGGCCTCGGCCAGCCGCTGCAGATAGGCGTCACGCGTGCTGCGCTGGCGGTTCACGCGCAGCCACAGCGGTGCCGCCTGCTGGCTGGCGGCGAAGATCGCCTCGGCCTGGCCGGGCCAGTCGGCGTGCAGCGCGTCGCGCAGCCACAGCGGCCAGCCGGCATCGGCAGCCACTTCCGGCAACCCGTCGCGCAGCGCGCGGCGCAGCAGGGCGTTGACCATGCCGGCCTGGCGCGGCCGGTCCAGCGCCCGCGCCGCCTCCACCGTCGCCGACAGCGCCGCATGCGGCGCCAGGCCCAGCACGTCGAGCTGGGCGAAACCGGCCATCAGCAGCGTGCGCAGTTCGGCGTCGCGCTGCGGCAGCTGCTTCTGCAGCCACAGCCGCAGCGCCGCCTCGTAGGCCGGGCGCCGGCGCAGCACGGCGAAGCAGAGCGCCTCGACCAGGGCGCGGTCGCGCGGATCGGGCAGTGCCGGCAGCGCGGTGGCCAGTTCGGCCTTCAGCGAACGGCCACGGTCGATCACCGCACTCAGCACGCGGGCGGCCACGACGCGGGGCGCGACGCCCGGCGGCGGCGCGGCGGCAGGCGGCGCGGCAGGCGTCTGGGTCATGGGCGGTCGCGCCGGCTCAGGCCAGCACCGGCAGGTCGCGCCGGGCGTTGAGGTAGTCGGCGGCGGTGATCGCCTTGCCGCCTTCGCGCTGCAGCACGCGCAGGCGCAGCGCGCCCTGGCCGCAGGCGATGTCGATGCCCTGCTTGGAGGCGGCCAGCACGGTACCCGGCGGCTGCGCGTGGGCCAAGTCCAGCGCCACCGCGCCATGCACGCGCACGCGCTCGCCGGCCAGCACCGCCTCGGTGATCGGCCACGGATTGAACGCGCGCACCCGCAACGCCAGCTGCGCCGCCGGCTGCTGCCAGTCCAGCCGCGCCTGCGCCTTGTCCAGCTTGTGCGCGTAGGTGACGCCGGCCTCGGGCTGCGGCTGCGGCACCGGGCGGATGCCGGCGCGCAGCAGGCCCAGGCCGTCGGCCAGCACCTGCGCGCCAAGCGCGGCCAGCCGATCATGCAATTGCCCGCCGGTCTCGCTGTCGCCGATCGGGGTGCGCTGCGACATCAGCACCGGGCCGGTGTCCAGCCCCGCTTCCATCTGCATCAGGCACACCCCGGTCTCGCTGTCGCCGGCCTCGATCGCGCGCTGGATCGGCGCGGCGCCGCGCCAGCGCGGCAGCAGCGAGGCGTGCACGTTCCAGCAACCGTGGGTCGGGATCGCCAGCACCGCCTTGGGCAGGATCAGACCATAGGCCACCACCACCATCAGGTCCGGCTGCAGCGCGCGCAGGGTCTGCAACGCCTCCGGCGAACGCAGGGTGTCCGGCTGCAGCACCGGGATGCCGCGCGCCACCGCCTCCAGCTTGACCGGCGACGGCGTCAACCCGCGGCCGCGCCCGGCGGGCCGATCCGGCTGGGTATAGACCGCGACCACTTCATGGCGCTGCGCGGCCGCGCGCAACGACGGCACGGCGAAGTCCGGCGTACCGGCGAAGACGAGTTTCATTGGGCGGGGATTCGGGATTCGGGATTGGGGATTCGCAAGGGCAGGATCGGCGACCGGGAGGGGGCGATTCGCTCTGGCGAATCCCCAATCCCGAATCCCGAATCCCGGCCGTCAGGCCACGTGCTTGCGCGCCTTGGCCAGTTTCTTGCGCACCATTTCGCGCTTGAGCGGGGACAGGTAGTCGACGAACAGCTTGCCGTCGAGGTGGTCCATCTCGTGCTGCACGCACACCGCCAGCAGGCCGTCGGCCGCCAGTTCCTGCGGCTGGCCCTGGCGATCGAGATACTGCACGGTGATGGCGTTGGCGCGGGTCACGTCGGCATAGATGCCGGGCACCGACAGGCAGCCCTCCTGGTACACCTGCTCGCCGTCGCGCTGCACGATCTGCGGATTGATGAACACCTGCGGGGCGTTCTTTTCCTCGCTGACGTCGATCACCATGAAGCGCTTGTGCACGTCCACCTGGCTGGCCGCCAGGCCGATGCCGGGCGCTTCGTACATGGTCGCGAACATGTCGTCGAGCAGGCGCTGGAACGCCGGGGAGACGACTTCGGCGGGATCCACCGGCACCGCCTTGGTGCGCAGGCGGGGGTCGGGGAATTCGAGGATGGGGAGCAGGGCCATAACGGTACCCAAGGTGGGGGCGCCGGATCATTCGGCAAGACCGGACGATTCTACCGCGTTCTCGCCGGCGCTTGCGCCGCGCCCTGGGTTCTGGACTATAGTGCGCGGACCTGTTGGGGAATCAGGCTTCGCACTCATGTTCAATCGACTCCGTACGGTCGTCGCCGTGGCGATGCTTACCGTGGCGACCTATGCCGCGTCCGCGAGCATGGCGGCCGAACACCCTGACACCTACGTGGTGCGCAAGGGCGACACGCTGTGGGACATCGCCGGGCGCTTCCTCGGCAAGCCGTGGCTGTGGCCGGAAATCTGGCAAGCCAACCCGCAGGTGCAGAACCCGCACCTGATCTACCCCGGCGACGTGCTCAGCCTGGCCTACCTGGACCGCGTTGCCCGCGCCACGGTCAAGCCCGGCCCGCGCCAGGACGCGCCGATCGACGCGATCGCGCTGGCGGACGTGGAGCCGTTCCTGAAGAACCTGCGCGTGACCGACAGCATCGACGGCCTGCCCTACGTGGTCGGCGCCGAGGACAACCGCCTGCGCGCCACCAGCGGGCAGGTGGTCTATGCGACCGGGCTCGACACTGCCCAGGTCGGGCAGCGTTACGCGGTGGTGCGGCCGACGGTCCGCTACGAGCTGCCCAAGCTCAGCGAAGACCTGAACAACGACGGCCGCAGCACGCCGGGCAGCGGCAACCTGTGGCGGACCTTCGTGGCGCCGGACAACAGGCGCCGCGAGACGCTCGGCTACGAACTGGCCCAGGTCAACGTCGGCACCGTCACCCGCGCCGCCATGGGCAACCAGGCCACCGCGCTGCTGCTGCAGGACAGCGCCCGCGAAGTGCGCCCCGGCGATCGCCTGATCGCGGTCGAGGCGCAGCCCTACGACCTGCAGTTCATCCCGCATCCGCCCTCGGCGCAGGCGCTGGAGGCCCGCGTGCGGGTGCTGGCGGTGGCCGATGCGTTCAGCGCGGCCGGTCCGCACGACGTGATCGCGCTCTCCGGCGGCCGCCGCGAGGGCATCGACAACGGCACCGTGGTTTCGCTGTGGCGCCACGGCACCCACGTCAACGACCGCGTGCAGCGCCCGAACACCTCGCGCGACGACGACGGCTTCAGCGGCGGCCGCGGCACCGTGGCCCTGCCCGACGAGTTCGCCGGGCATGCGATGGTGTTCCGCACCTTCGACAAGGTCAGCTACGCGCTGGTGATGGACGGCATCAAGCCGGTCCGGATCGGCTACGACGCCAAGCACCCGGACGCGCGCTGACCCGCGCCCGCGGACAACTCCTACATCCGCGACAGACGGCGCCCGAGGGCGCCGTCTGCGTCTGCGGCCCAGGCTGGGACGGTCGCCGCCACGGGAACCGCCATGTCCGTCCTGCCCAGCCCCGCCTCCTGCACCGGCGCCGATCCGGCGCTGCTGGCCCTGTCGCTGGCCGGCGGCGCCGGCGCCCCGCGCAAGCGCCTGCTCGCGCAGTGCGGCAGTCCCGCCGCCGCGCTGAGCGCCGGCCCCGTCGCCTGGCGTGCGGCCGGACTCGACGCGGCGCAGATCGCGGCACTGCGCCATCCGGACGGCGCGGCCATGGACGCGGCGCAGGCCTGGCTGGCGCAGCCGCGCCGGCACCTGCTCGGTTGCCACGACCCCGACTACCCGGCACTGCTGCTGCGCGCGCCCAACCCGCCGCTGGCGCTCTACCTGGAAGGCGACCCGGCGGCGCTCTGGCATCCGGCGGTGGCGGTGGTCGGCAGCCGCGCGCCCAGTGCCGGCGGCCGCGACAACGCGGCGCGTTTCGCCCTCGCGCTGGCCGCGGCCGGACTGACGGTGACCAGCGGCATGGCCGCCGGGGTCGATGCCGCCGCGCATGCGGCCGCGCTGTCGCGCCAGGACGGACGCACCGTGGCGGTGGTCGGCACCGGCGTGGACCTGGCCTATCCGCGCCAGCATGCGGCCTTGCGCGCGCGCATCGCCGCACAGGGCGCCGTGGTCAGCGAGCATCCGCCGGGAACCCCGCCACGCCCCGGCCACTTCCCGGCGCGCAACCGGATCATCGCCGGGCTGAGCCTGGCGACCCTGGTGATCGAGGCCGCGGCCCGCTCCGGCGCGCTGATCACCGCGCGCCTGGCCGCGGAGGCCGGGCGCGAGGTGTTCGCGCTGCCCGGGTCGATCCACAACCCGATGGCGCGCGGCTGCCATCGCCTGATCCGCGACGGCGCCGGCCTGGTGGAATCGGCCGAGGAGGTGCTGGCCGGGGTCGCGCCGCTGGCCGCCGAACTGGCCGACGCCTTGCGCGGCCGCCTGGCCGCCCCCACTGAGGGGAGCACCGACGCTCCCGGCGTCACCCCGTCCTTTCCCGACCCCGACTACCAGCGCTTGTGGCAGGCGCTGGGTCATGACCCCACCTGTATGGATTCATTGATCGCGCGCACCGGATTGACGGCCGCGGCGGCGTCCTCCATGCTGCTGGCCATGGAACTGGATGGCTACGTGGCGGTCGAACGCGGTCGTTACACCCGCAAACCCTAGTTTCTTCACCTCCACAGCGTCTCGCGACGCAGGCCGAGGGGCAATGAAAGAGAGCATTCTGGATGTCTTGCTGTACCTGTTCGAACACTACTTCAGCGAGGATGCGGACCCGGTCCGCGATCGCGACTCCCTCCAGAATGGCCTGATCCAGGCCGGTTTCAGCCCCACCGAGATCAGCAAGGCGTTCGACTGGCTCGACGCCCTGGCCGACCAGCGCCCGGCCGTGGCGCAGCCGCGCATCGATGGCCCGATCCGCATCTACCACGGCCCGGAACTGGACAAGCTCGACGTGGAATGCCGCGGCTTCCTGCTGTTCCTGGAGCAGCACGGCATCCTCGACAGCGACCAGCGCGAACTGGTGCTGGACCGGGCCATGGCCCTGGACCAGGACGAACTGGATCTGGACGACCTGAAGTGGGTGGTGCTGATGGTGCTGTTCAACCAGCCCGGCGCCGAGGCGGCCTACGCCTGGATGGAAACGCAGATGTTCGTCGACGAACCGGAGCCGGTGCACTGATGCGCTGAGCCGCCGACAACCCGGCGGCACGCACGGATGCAGGGGGACCCCGCCTTGGACGCGTGGTATTACATCGATGCCGCGCGCGAGCGGCATGGCCCGCTGGGCGCGGATGCGCTGCGCGAACGGGTGCGCGCCGGGCGGCTGGATCGCACCACCCCGTTATGGCGCGAGGGCATGCCCGAGTGGCAGCCACTGCATGCGCTCGCCGCAGAACTGGGCCTGCCCGCGGCGGCCCTGCCGCCGCCACTGCCGCCCACGCCGCCCACGCCCTCTCCTTCCGCTCCGTCGCTCGCGACGGCCGCCGCGCCGCCGCGGTCAGGCCTGTCCGGCGGCTGCGTCGGCGCGATCGTCGCGATGGTGGGCGGCCTGCTGCTGGTCGCGCTGCTCGGCATCGCCGCCGCCATCGTCCTGCCGGCGTACCGGGACTACACCCTGCGCGCCAAGGCGGCGCAGGTGATCGGCAGCACGTCGACGCTGCAGACCCGCATCGCCGACTTCGCGCGACGGCAAGGGCGCTGCCCGGTCAACGGCGACCCCGGCTTCGGCGAGGCCGAGCGCGATGCCGACGAGCTGATCGCGCGGATCCGCATCGGCCGCTTCGACAACGGCCACTGCGGCCTGGAAGCCACCCTGCACGCGCCCGGCAACGACAAGCTGGATGGCAAGGCGCTGTGGCTGGATTACGATGCGCAGTCCGCGGCCTGGAACTGCAGTTCCGAGCTGGACGACCGCTACCTGCCCGCGCGTTGCCGCGGCGGATGAGTGGAAATGGACTTTCGATCGCAACCTGGGGAACCGGAATGACTGAGTGGTACTACGCAGACGCTGCGAAACAGCGCCATGGACCGATGCCGGCCGACGACCTGCAGCAGCGCTTCCAGCGCGGCGAGGTGGACCTGACCACGCTGGTCTGGCGCGAGGGTCTCAGCGAATGGCATCCGTTGGCCGATTTCGTCGACGAACTGGGTCTGACCCAGGCGCCGGCGGCGCTGCCGCCGAGCGCACCGGCCGAGCTCCCACCCGCCGCGCCAGCGGCCTGGGCCTCACCCGCGACCGAGGCCGGCACGCAGCCCCACTCGCCGTATGCCGCCCCGGCCGCCACACTGGCCGCGGAACCGCAGTTCGTCGCCGGCGGCGAGGTGGTGCAGGCCGGATTCTGGAAGCGCACCGCCGCCTACCTGATCGACGGCACGCTGGTCGGCATCGTTTCGCAGGTGGTCCAGATGGTGTTGCTGATCGGCTTCTTCGGCCTCAGCGCCCTAGGCAGCGGCAGTCCCGACTTCAACAACCCGGGCGGCATCATCATGCTGGTGATGGTGTACCTGCTGCCGCTGGCGCTGACGGCGCTGTACTTCGGCATGTTCCACGCCTCGGCCAAGCAGGCCACGCTGGGCAAGATGGCGGTCGGCATCAAGGTGGTGCGCAGCGACGGCCGCCGCATCAGCCTCGGCCGCGGCATCGGCCGCTACCTCGGCTTCCTGGTGAGCAGCCTGACCCTGTGCATCGGCTTCCTGATGGCGGCCTTCACCGAGCGCAAGCAGGCCCTGCACGACATGATGTGCGACACCCTGGTGGTGGACAAGTGGGCCTACACCGACCATCCGGAATGGCAGCAGCGCAAGCTCGGCACGGTCACCGTGGTGATCCTGTCGCTGTTCGGCGTGCTGATAGCCGGCGTCGTGCTGGTGCTGGCGCTGCTGATCGCGGTGGGCGCCAGCGGCAACTGGCACTGACGCGCCGGGACGCATGTCCCGGAACGCGACGACGGCCAAGGCGGTGGCGCCCCCTGCCAGCAGGCGCGACACCCAGGGCGCTTGACAGCCACCGCCAGACATGCCCACTAATAAAAGAGAGACGCAGCTGAACGCCCGGGGTACCAGCCCCGGGCGTCGGCCGCTCTGAAGCACCGCAACGCTTCACTAACCGGAGCAATTGCGCCACCCTACCGCCCCCAGGGCGCCCGCCCCGCCCATCGAAGCCCGACCCGCCATGTCCAAGCACCTGCTCATCGTCGAATCGCCCGCCAAGGCCAAGACGATCAACAAATACCTCGGCAAGGACTTCCACGTCCTGGCCTCGTATGGGCACGTGCGCGACCTGATCCCCAAGGAAGGCGCGGTGGATCCGGACGACGGCTTCGCGATGCGCTACGCGCTGATCGACAAGAACGAGAAGCACGTGGAGGCCATCGCCAAGGCGGCCAAGGCGGCCGAAGACATCTACCTGGCGACCGACCCGGACCGCGAGGGCGAGGCGATCAGCTGGCACATCGCCGAGATCCTGCAGGAGCGCGGGCTGCTCAAGGGCAAGCCGCTGCACCGGGTGGTGTTCACCGAAATCACCCCGCGCGCGATCAAGGAAGCGATGGCGCAGCCGCGGCAGATCGCCGGCGACTTGGTCGATGCGCAGCAGGCGCGCCGCGCGCTGGATTATCTGGTCGGCTTCAACCTGTCGCCGGTGCTGTGGCGCAAGGTGCAGCGCGGCCTGTCCGCCGGCCGCGTGCAGTCGCCGGCGCTGCGCATGATCGTCGAGCGCGAGGAGGAGATCGAAGCCTTCATCGCCCGCGAGTACTGGTCCATCGCCGCCGACTGCGCGCATCCGGCGCAGCACTTCAACGCCAAGCTGATCAAGCTCGACGGGCAGAAGTTCGAGCAGTTCACCATCACCGACGGCGACACCGCCGAGGCCGCGCGCCTGCGCATCCAGCAGGCCGCGCAGGGCGCGCTGCACGTCACCGACGTGACCAGCAAGGAGCGCAAGCGCCGCCCGGCGCCGCCGTTCACCACCTCCACCCTGCAGCAGGAAGCCTCGCGCAAGCTCGGCTTCACCACCCGCAAGACCATGCAGGTGGCGCAGAAGCTGTACGAAGGCGTGGCGATCGGCGACGAGGGCACGGTCGGCCTGATCTCGTACATGCGTACCGACTCGGTCAACCTGTCGCAGGAGGCGCTGGCCGAGATCCGCGACGTGATCGCCCGCGATTTCGGCATCGCCTCGTTGCCGGACCAGCCCAACACCTACCAGACCAAGTCCAAGAACGCCCAGGAAGCGCACGAAGCGGTGCGCCCGACCTCGGCGCTGCGCACCCCGTCGCAGGTCGCCCGCTTCCTGACCGACGACGAGCGCAAGCTGTACGAGCTGATCTGGAAGCGTGCGGTGGCGTGCCAGATGATCCCGGCCACGCTCAACACCGTCAGCGTCGATCTGTCGGCCGGCAGCGAACACGTGTTCCGCGCCAGCGGCACCACCGTGGTCGTCGCCGGTTTCCTGGCCGTGTACGAGGAAGGTAAGGACAACAAGAGCGCCGAGGACGAGGACGAAGGCCGCAAGCTGCCGGCGATGAAGCCCGGCGACCGCGTGCCGCTGGAACGCATCCTGGCCGAGCAGCACTTCACCCAGCCGCCGCCGCGCTTCACCGAAGCGGCGCTGGTGAAGGCGCTGGAAGAGTACGGCATCGGCCGTCCCTCGACCTACGCCTCGATCATCCAGACCCTGCTGTTCCGCAAGTACGTGGAGATGGAAGGCCGCAGCTTCCGCCCGTCCGACGTCGGCCGCGCGGTGTCCAAGTTCCTGTCCAGCCACTTCACCCGCTACGTCGATTACGACTTCACCGCCAAGCTCGAGGACGAGCTCGACGCGGTCTCGCGCGGCGAGGAGGACTGGATCCCGCTGATGTCGCGCTTCTGGGAACCGTTCAAGGAACTGGTCGAGGACAAGAAGGAATCGGTCGATCGCGCCGAAGCCAGCGGCGCGCGCGAGCTCGGTACCGACCCCAAGACCGGCAAGCCGGTCAGCGTGCGCCTGGGCCGCTTTGGGCCGTACGCGGCGATCGGCAGCACCGCCGAGGACGCCGAGGACAAGCCCAAGTTCGCCTCGCTGCGTCCCGGCCAGAGCATGCACACCATCACCCTGGAGGAGGCGCTGGAGCTGTTCCTGATGCCGCGCAGCCTCGGCCAGGACAAGGGCGAGGAGGTCAGCGTCGGCATCGGCCGCTTCGGCCCGTTCGCCAAGCGCGGCAGCACCTATGCCTCGCTGAAGAAGGAAGACGATCCGTACACCATCGACCTGGCGCGCGCGGTATTCCTGATCGAAGAGAAGGAAGAAATCGCGCGCAATCGCATCATCAAGTCCTTCGACGGCAGCGACATCCAGGTGCTCAACGGGCGCTACGGTCCCTACATAAGCGACGGCAAGCTCAACGGTCGCATTCCGAAGGATCGCGAGCCGGCCTCGCTGACGCTGGAGGAAGTCCAGAAGCTGATGGAAGAGACCGGCAAGCCGATGCGGGGCCGCTTCGGCAAGAAGGTGGCGAAGAAAGCCGCGCCGGAGAAGAAGGCCGTCGCGAAGAAGCCGGCGGCGAAGAAGGCGGTCAAGAAAGTCGCCAGGAAGGCGGCCGGCAAGAAAACCGCAAAGAAGGCCACCAAGTCCGCGACGAAGAAGGTCGCGAAGAAGACGGCGGGCGCCTGAGGCCACCCGCCGTGCAACGCCTCGCGCCTGACGCCGCTGCCGTGCTCCTGCGCCGGGGCGGCGTCATCGCGTATCCGACCGAAGCGGTCTGGGGCCTGGGCTGCGATCCCTTCGATGAAACCGCGGTGCGGCGCCTGCTTGCGATCAAGCGACGCCCCGTCGACAAGGGCGTGATCCTGGTCGCCGCGCGCGTGTCGCAATTCGACGGACTGCTTGCGTGGGATCGCCTGCCGGCCGATCGCGCCGATGCGGTCCGCGCGCAATGGCCCGGTCCGCGGACGTGGATCGTGCCTACCACCCCGCACGTGCCTGCCTGGATCACCGGCGCCCACGACGGTGTGGCCGTCCGTGTCAGCGACCATCCCGACGTGATCGCCCTGTGCGAAGCCTTCGGCGGCCCGCTGGTGTCCACCAGCGCCAATCTTGCGGGTGAGCCACCCGCGTTCACCTTCGACACCCTGTCGGCCGAGGTGCTCGCCCAGGTCGATGGCGTCCTCGCCGGCGACACCGGCGGGCTGCGCGCGCCCACTGCCATCCGCGACGCCGCCACCGGCGAGGAATTGCGC
>Ga0207650_10002185_pt1 | contig 13664 bp, 14 predicted proteins | sample KBSS63metaG_FD_184325 | JGI IMG/M metagenome (GOLD analysis project Ga0207650, IMG submission 184325) | Switchgrass rhizosphere microbial communities from Kellogg Biological Station, Michigan, USA - KBS S6-3 metaG (SPAdes) (version 2) | ecosystem: Host-associated > Plants > Roots > Rhizosphere...
GAGCGTGTCAAGCGAGCCGAGCTCGTGGAAGTGCACCTCGTCGGGATCGACACCGTGGATTCCGCCCTCGACCGCTGCGAGCCGACTGAAGGCATCGAGCGAGCGGGTTCGGGCTCGCTCCGGTAGCTCCGCCCTCTCGACGAGCTCGCGGATGTCGCGGTAGTGCCGGTGGCCGTGGTCGTCGCGAGCCTCGATACGGAGGTGGAGCGCACCGATGCCTTGCCGGTCGACGCGCCGGACGTCGATTTCGACACCCTCGACGCCGAGAGCGCGGGGAACGCCGCGCAGCGTCTCGAGCTCGGCTCCGGCATCGAGGAGTGCGGCGAGGAGCATGTCGCCCGCGAGACCCGCGACGCAGTCTAGGTAGGCGATACGCGTCACTCGCGCCCCCGCGCGATGCGCGCTGCGACGGTGCCCGCGCCGAGGCCGTCGTCGATCCCGACGACGGAGAGGCCCGCGGCACAGGAGGCGAGCATCGCATTCAGCGCCGTCGTGCCACCGTGAGCCGAGCCGTAGCCGACGCTCGTCGGGACGCCGATCACCGGCGCGCGCGCGAGTCCCCCGACGAGGCTCGCGAGGGCGCCGTCCATGCCCGCCACCACCACGACGCAGTCCGCCCGGTCGAGGTCGGGCAGCGCGGTCGCGAGCCGGTGCACGCCCGCGACGCCGACGTCCTCGTAGACCACCACGGTCGTCCCGAGGAGCTCGGCGCGGATCCGCACCTCGCGGACGACCGGCCCGTCGGACGTCCCTGCCGAGACGACGACGACAAGGCCGCGCGGTTCGGGTGTGCTACGCGCCACCCACACGCACCGGGCGAGCTCGTCCTCCTCGACCCCGGGAACGGCCTCGCGCACCGCTCCGCGAGCGGCCTCGTCGGCGCGGGTCGCGAGCACGCTGCCGGCGCCGCCCTCGAGCAGAGCCACGAAGATCTGCGCCACCTGCTCCGGCGTCTTCCCCGCGGCGAGGACCGCCTCGGGAGCGCCCTGCCGGAGCTCGCGGTGAAGATCCACGCGGGCGAATCCGAGGTCGCGGAAGGGCAAGGCCGAGAGCCGCTCGAGGGCGTCGTCCGGGCTTGTCGTGCCGGCGCGAACGGCTTCGAGCAGGTCGCGGAGGTCGTCCCGAAGCCCGCCCACATGGCGATAGTAAGGTAGTCCGGTGGGAGCGAACGCGGCCTCGGATGCGTGGGTCGGCCGCCCGCTTCCCCGGCTCGAGGACGAAGCGCTGCTCCGCGGCGAGGGACGCTTCATCGACGACCTCGATCCCGTGGCGAACGCACGCCACGCCGCGGTGCTGCGCTCGCCCTTCGCCCACGCCCGCATCACGCGGCTCGACGCGTCCGCCGCGCTCGAGCTCCCCGGCGTCGTGGGCGTGCTCACTGGCACCGACGTCGTCGAGCTCTCGCACCCATTCCCGGTCGGGATCGAGTCGCCCGTCCCGCAGTACGCGGCGGCGCACGAGGTCGTCCGCTACGTCGGAGAGCCCGTCGCCGTCGTCGTCGCGCGCGACCGCTACCTCGCCGAGGACGCGCTCGAGCTGGTCGAGGTCGAGTACGAGCCGCTGGAGGCCGTCCTCGACGCCGAGTCCGCAGTCGAGACCGCGGCCTGCGTCTCCGACCGCTCGTTCGCCTACGGCGACGTCGACGCGGCACTCGCACGCGCCGACCTGGTCGTCCGCGAGCGCTTCCGCTTCGGGCGCTGGAGCTGTACCCCGGTCGAGTGCTACGGCGTCGTCTGCGACTGGAACGCGTCTGAAGGGTCGCTCACGGCCTGGGCGAACTTCCAGGGCCCGTTCACACTGCACTCGGTCGCTGCGGGAGCGCTCGGACTCCCGGGATCGAAGCTCCGCCTGATCACGCCTCCGGACTCGGGCGGCTCCTTCGGGATCAAGTCGTCCGTGTTCGCCTACGTCGTCCTCATGGGACTCGCCTCGCGGAAGCTGGGCGTCCCCGTGCGCTGGATCGAGGATCGCCTCGAGCACCTCGCAGCCAGCGCGGCCTCGAGCGGCCGCGTGACGCGCGTCGAGGCGGGATTCTCGGCCGACGGCGAACTGCTCGCCTTACGCTACGACGCGATCGAGGACGTCGGCGCGTACGTCCGCGCGCCCGAGCCGGCGACGCTCTACCGCATGCATGGGTCGCTCTCCGGCGCGTACCGGGTCCAGAACGTGGCAGCGCGGAACCGCGTGGTCCTCACGAACACGCTCCCGAGCGGACTCAACCGCGGTTTCGGCGGTCCGCAGCTGTACCTCGCGCTCGAGCGGACGATGACGATGGCGGCGAACCGTCTCGAGATCGATCCGGCCGAGCTCCGCCGCCGCAACCTCGTCCCGAGCTTCGCCTTCCCGTACCAGACGCCGTCGGGAGCGCTCTACGACTCGGGCGACTACGAGGCCTGCCTCGACGATGCGCTCGAACGGGCGCGCTACGACGAGCGGCGCGCCGAGGCCGCGACAGGGCGCGCGGAGGGCCGTCTGCTCGGAGTCGGAGTCGCCTGCGTCGTTGAGCCGTCGATCTCGAACATGGGCTACATCACGCTCGCGGAGCCGGCCGACTCGAGGGGCCTTCCGAAGTCGGGCAACGCCGAAGGGTGCACCATCTCCATCTCTCCGCTGGGTGGAGTCACCGTGCGAACAGCGACGACGCCGCAGGGTCAGGGGCATCGAACCGTGATCGCGCAGGTCGTCGCCGACCGGCTGGGAGTCGATCCCGCGGAGGTCGACGTCGTGACCGAGGTCGACACGTCGACGTCGCCGTGGACGATCGCGTCGGGGAACTACTCGTCGCGTTTCTCCGGCGTCGGCGTCGGCGCAGTGGCGGCTGCGGCCGACCGGCTCGCGGCGAAGGTCGCCGCAATGCGGGAGTACTACGGGGACGAGAGCGCATCGCTCCGTCGCATCGCCGGTTCCGTGCATTGGAATCCCGAAGCGCTCCCGCTCGACCAGGAGCCGGGACTCTCGGTGACGTCCTACTACTCGGCTCCGCTCCTCCTCCCGCCGGACGCCGACGACCGGATCGCGTCGTCCGCTTCGCACGGCTTCGTGGTGGACGTGGCAGTCGTCGAGATCGACCGCGACACCGGTGAGGTCGACGTGCTCGACTACGTCACCGTCCACGACGCCGGCCGCCTGCTGAACCCGTTGCTCGCCGAGGGCCAGGTCCGAGGCGGACTCGCCCACGGCATCGCGGCAGCGCTCTTCGAGCGCCACGTCTACGACGACGACGGGAACCTGATGACGGCGTCGTTCATGGACTACCTCACGCCGACCGCGCCCGACCTCCCCACGCCGCGTATCGGCCATCGCGAGTCACCGACGCCGTTCCTCCCCCTCGGCGCGAAGGGTCTCGGCGAGGGGACGACGATGAGCGCGCCGGCGGCCATCGCGAACGCCGTCGCAGACGCGCTCGGGCGCGAGGACGTGGAGCCGCCGTTCACGCCGGGCCGCGTCTGGGAGCTCCTGCAGGCGTGAAGCCGGCTCGGTTCACGTACGTCCGACCGGGGTCGCTCGAGGAGGCGCTCTCGGCGCTCGCCGGGGACGACGAGGCGAAGGTGCTCGCCGGCGGACAGAGCCTCCTCCCGGCACTGAACATGCGGGTGCTCCGTCCGAGCGCGCTCGTCGACATCAACCGCATCCCGGATCTCGACGGCGTCGAGCGTCGGGCAGACACCCTCGTCGTCGGCGCGACGGCTCGCCAGGCCGACGCGCGCCTGCACGACCACCCGGTGCTGGCCGCGGTCCTACCCCACGTCGGGCATACGGTGACGCGCAACCGAGGAACGGTGTGCGGCTCGGTGGCGCACGCCGACTCGGCCGCGGAGCTCCCGCTCGCACTCGTGGCCGCCGGCGGGTCGGCAGTCGTCGCATCCGTGCGTGGCCGCCGCGAGATCCCCGCGGCCGAGCTCTTCGTCGGCCCGTACACGACCGTGCTCGAGCCCGACGAGCTCCTCGTCGAGACCGTGTGGCCGCTCCCTGCCGACGGGGGCTCGTTCGCATTCGAGGAGCTCGCGCAGCGCGGCGGCGACTTCGCGCTCTGCATGGCGGCAGCGCTGGTCCGTGGCGACGAGCTCCGCGTGGTCGTCGGCTCGGTGACGGCGTTTCCGACGGTCCTCGACGTCGACCCCGATCGAGCCGGAGAGTCGGCCGCGGAACAGGTCGAGCCGTGGGGCTCGATCCACGCGACTCCCTCCTATCTCCGGCAGCTCGTTCGGGTCCTCGTCGATCGTGCCGTCGGGCGCGCGCGGGAGGCCGCGGCATGATCGCCGTCGAGGTTTCCGTGAACGGCCGCCGCTACCACGAGGATGTCGAGCCCCGCCTGCTCCTCTCCGACTTCCTCCGGCACCGGCTCGGCCTCACGGGTACGCACGTGGGCTGCGAGCACGGGGTGTGTGGCGCGTGCACAGTACGGCTCGACGGCGTGGCCGTCCGCTCCTGCCTTCTCCTCGCCGCCCAGGTCGACGGTGCCGAGATCGTCACGGTGGAAGGGCTCGCACGCGAGGGCGAGCTGACGTCCCTGCAGCAGGCGTTCAGGCGTCACCACGCGCTGCAGTGCGGGTTCTGCACCCCGGGGATCCTCATGGCGGCGGAGGACCTCCTCGCGCGCGAGCCGCGCGCGACGCGCGAGCAGATCACCGACATGCTCTCCGGCCAGCTGTGCCGCTGCACCGGGTACACCGCGATCGTCGACGCGATCGCCGAGATCGCCGGATCGTGAATCTCGCGCTCAGCCTCCTCGGCTCAGCCGAGCGGACGCCCGAGCGTGAGGCGCTCGTCGCCGAGGACAGGCGTCTGACGTACTCCGACCTGCGAGCTCGCGCAGCACGCATCGCGACGGGGCTCGCCGACCGCGGCGTGCGCCGTGGCGACCGCGTCGCGTGCGTGCTGTCGAATGAGCCCGAGACGGCCGAGCTGTACTGGGGATGTCAGTGGCTGGGTGCGGTGGTCGTGCCGCTCTCGCACAGAATCTCGGAGGCTGACCTCGACTACTGCATCGACGACGCCGGAGCCGCCGTCGTCCTCCGCGAGCCCGGCGAGGTCGCGGAGCTCGTCGCCGACGTCGAGCACTCGGGGGCGCTCGACGTCGACGAGCGCGAGCCGTCCATCCAGCTCTACACGTCGGGCACGACAGGGCGGCCGAAGGGCGTCCCGCGGTCGCATCGCGCAGAGCGTGCCGGCGGCCTCTCGCAGGTGCTCCAGCACGGCCTCACCCCCAGCCATCGCACCCTCGGGGTCATGCCGCTGTATCACACGATGGGGATCCACTCGCTGCTCGCAGCTTCGGTGGTCGGAGGCTGCTACGTGGCGCAAGCGTCGTGGGCCTCCGGCCGCGCGCTCGAGCTGATCGCGGCGGAGCAGGTCGACAGCCTCTACCTCGCGCCGACGCTCTACTACGACCTCGTCCACGACCCCGGACTTGCGTCCGTCGACGTCTCGTCCGTTCGCGCGGTCGCGTACGCGGGAGCGCCGATGACGAGCGCGCTCGTGGAGAGGGTCGCCGCCGTGTTCGAGCCGGACATCTTCGTCAACCACTACGGCTCGACCGAGATCTACACGTTCTCCGTGCAGCGCGACCAGCGCGCGAAGCCGGGCTGCGCCGGCCGCGCCGCGCTGAACGCCCGCCTCGCACTCAACCCGGCGGGAGAGGGCGAGGTCCTCTGTCACATGTCGTCCGACGAGGCGTTCACCGGCTACTGGAACCGGCCCGATGCGGATGCGAAGGCGATCCGCGACGGCTGGTACCACACGGGCGACGTCGGAAGGCTCGACGAGGACGGCGACCTCTGGGTCGTGGGCCGCGTCGACGACATGGTGATCTCCGGCGGCGAGAACATCCATCCGGTCGAGGTCGAGGACGTCCTCTCGCGTGCGCCGGGAGTGCGGGAAGTCGCCGTCGTCGGTGCCGCCGACGAGCGCCTGGGCCAGCGCGTCGTCGCCTGCGTCGTCACCGACGAGAGCGTCACGGCGGAGGAGCTCGACGCGTTCTGCCTCGCGTCCGACTCGCTCGCCCGGTTCAAGCGTCCGCGCGAGTACCGCTTCGTCTCCGAGTTGCCCAAGAGTCCGTCTGGGAAGATCCTCCGACGCATGCTGCGGGAGAGCAAGTGAGCGAGCACGACGGGTTCCGGGTGGACAACGACGCCGACCGCGGCGTCGCCACGATCACGCTCGACGTTCCCGGGAAGTTCAACCGCGTCTCCATGAACGCGCGGGACGAGTTGCGCGGCGTCCTCGAAGGGCTCGACCGTGACGACGCCGTCCGCTTCGTCGTGCTGCGCGGCGAGGGCGGAGCGTTCACCGCAGGGGGCGACATCCCCGGATTCCTGCAGCGCTCGGCGTGGGATGTCTCGCGACTCGCCGACAACGTCGCCGCGCCGGAGCGCTGCTCGAAGCCCGTGATCGCGGCGCTCCAGGGGTACTGCTTCGGCGTCGGTCTCGAGCTCGCGCTCGCCTGCGACTTCCGGATCGCCGCGGACGACCTCGAGCTCGGCTTCCCCGAGGTGACGATCGGGATGATCCCGGGAAGCGGTGGCACGCAGCGCCTCGCACGACTGATAGGACTTGCGCGTGCGAAGGACGTCGTCATGCGCGGCCGCCGCATCCCTGCAGGCGAGGCGCTGGCACTCGGCCTGGTGACCGAAGTCGTCGCGGCTGGACAGCTCGACGCCGCCGTCTCCCGGCTCGTCGAGGAGCTCTCGCGCCACTCGCCGCTCGCGCTCGCGATGGCCAAGCGCGTCCTCAACCAGGCGTACGAGGGGCCGCTCGCCCAAGGACTCGAGCTCGAGGGCCTGGCCTACGGCCTCCTCCAGCAGACACACGACTTCCGCGAGGGCGTCGAGTCGTTCGTCGAGAAGCGCCCGCCCGAGTTCCGCGGCGACTAGGTCAGCGACGTTCCCAGGCGAGTCCGGCGGCGAGCACGACTTCGTCGCGCGGAGCGATGAGCTGCATGTTGGCGATCGCGAGCCCGGCCCAGCCGGTGAGATTCACCCAGCGCACGAACGAGGTGAGCGGGAGTCGCACGTCGAGCTCGTCGGCCTCCTCCTCCGGGAGGTCGATCGCGTAGCACGGGCTCACGTACAGGTCGACCTCGGGCTCGTAGCGACGCCACTCCTCGATCGCGCGGTACGCAGCCTCGATCTCCTCCGGCGTCGCCCTGAGCGCCGCGCCGAGCTTCTTCTGCATGAGCTCGCCGTACTCGTCTGCGCGGCTCGGGTAGGTGGCCGCATGCGACTGGAGCGCCTCGTGCTGGAACTGCGGCCAGGTGTTCGCGCCCGCATCGGGCACGCGCGCCTCGACGACCCGAGCCCCGAGACGCTCGAGATCCGCGACCCACGCCTCCGCCGCGTCCGAGCGCTCCGTCTCGCGACCGTCACCGATCTCGGGCGGCTGGCGCAGCAGTCCGACGGTCAGGCCTGACAGACGCGGCTCGGGAACCGGGCGCCCGGTCAGCAGCGACCACAGCAGCGCGACGTCCTCGACGCTCCGCGCCAGTGGCCCGACGGTGTCGAGCATGGGCACGAGCGGGAACACGCCGTCCGTCGGGATCAGCCCCCACTGCGACTTGAGCCCGACCACCTCGCACGCCGCGGCCGGCAGCCGGATCGAGGCGCCTGTGTCCGTGCCGAGCGCGAGCTCGCAGAGACGCCCCGCCAGCGCTGCGGCGGAGCCGGCCGACGAGCCGCCGGTCGTCTTTCCCGGATGTGTCGGGTTGAGGCACGTGCCGTAGAACTCGTTCGTCCCGAGGACGCCCCACGCGAACTCCGGCAGGTTCGTCTTGCCGACGACCACTGCGCCGGCGTCGACGAGGCGCCGGACGACGGTCGCGGTCCGCTCGGGAACGTGGTCCGCGTAGAGGCCGGAGCCGTACGTCGTCCGCACGCCGGCGGTGTCGATGAGATCCTTGACCGCGAGCGTCCGGCCAGCGAGCGGCCCTTCCCCGCCCGGAACGGGCTCGACTCGCGTGATGAACGCGTTGAACGGGTCGTCGCTCACGGCACGAGCGCAATGCATTCGATCTCGACCTTCGCGCCCGGCACCGCGAGCCTGGGCACCTCGACGAGCGTCGATGCCGGTCGGGTGGCGCCGAACGCTTCCTGACGCAGCGGGTTGATCTTCGGCCGGTCGTCGATGTCGGTGAGGAAGATCGTGACCTTCACGACGTCCTCGAAGCGGCATCCGCCGGCAGCGAGGACGACCCGCATGTTGTCGAGCACCTGCCGCGTCTGCGCGACGACGTCGTCGCCACCGACGAGCCGTCCCTGGCCATCCACGGCCACGATCCCCGACACGTGGAGGAAGCCGCCCGCGCGTACGGCGTCCGTGAAGTGCGAGATGGGCTCGGCGAGCCCATCGACGCGGATCTCCTCCCGGCTCATGCGCCCCCTCTCAGGTCGCTCAGCTTCACACGTGGGCTGATCCTTTCAGGGTCGACCGGCAGCTCGAGCAACGACGGCTTGCCGGATGCGAGTGCGCGCTCGAGGGCACCTTCGAAGTCCTGCGTCCTTTCGACCCGCTCGCCCTGCGCGCCGTACGCGCGTGCGAGCGCGGGGAAGTCCGGATTGGCGAGATCGGTGCCGATGACGCGGCGCGGATACGTGCGCTCCTGGTGCATGCGGATCGTCGCGTACATGCCGTTGTTGACGAGCAGGATCACGATCGGGAGCTCGTACTGCACGGCCGTCGCGAGCTCGGGCGAGCTCATGACGAAGTCGCCGTCGCCCGTGAAGCAGACGACGACGCGATCGGGATGGACGAGCTGCGCGGCGACCGCTGCGGGAAGCCCGTAGCCCATCGATCCCGAGCGCGGGCAGGCCTGCGTGCCGAACTCTGTGAACGCCGCGAACCGGTGCGCCCAGACCGTGAAGTTCCCCGCGCCGCACGTCTGCACGGCGTTACCGGGGAGGCGGGCGCGGAGGAACGCCATGATCTCGCCGAGGTCGACGTCGCCCTCCATCGGCTCGTGGACGAGGGTCGCCTCGTAGTCGGCACGTGCCCCCGCCGTCCACTCGCGCCAGCACGGCTCCACCGGGTCGAGCGCGACGAGTGCGGCTGCCGCCTCGGGAAGCGTTGCCGCGATCGCGAGGTCCGGCAGGTAGACGCGGCCGAGCTCGCTCGCATCGGGATGGACGTGCACGAGCGTCTGCGTGGGGTCGGGTGGCTCGAGCAACGTGTACCTGCGTGTCGGTACCTCTCCCAGCCGCCCTCCGATCGCGACCACGAGGTCCGCGTCGCGCAGCCGCGCGGCGATCGCCTCGTCCATGGCCACGCCGAGGACGCCGGCGTAGCTCGGCGAGCGGTTGTCGACGTAGTCCTGGCAGCGGAAGGCGCACGCGACCGGGAGGGCGTTGGCCTCGCAGAACGCTTGCACGTCGCGGCTCGTGGCCGCCGTCCAGCCGCCCTCACCCACGATCGCGAGAGGGCGCTCGGCGTCGGACAGAAGCTCGCGCAACCGCGCGAGCTGATCGGCATTCGGCGCGGCCTGCGGAGGCTCGACTCGCGCGCCATCCGCCACGTCCGCCTGCTCGGCGAGCACGTCCTCCGGCAGGGCGAGCACGACGGGCCCGGGTCTCCCGGAGAGCGCGAGCGCGTACGCCTCGGCCATGTGCTCGGGGATCCGCTCGGCGCGGTCGATCTCCCACGCGGCCTTCGCGATGCCGCCGAAGACCTGCGCGTAGTCGAGCTCCTGCCACGCCTCCCGCCCCCGGAAGGCTCGCGGCACCTGGCCCACGAGGAGGAGCATCGGCGACGAGTCCTGCTTCGCCGTGTGGACGCCGACCGCGGCCTGCGTCGCGCCCGGCCCGCGCGTGACGAGGCAGATCCCGGCCGGCCGGTCAAACTTGCCGTACGCCTCAGCGGCGTTCGCGGCTCCTTGCTCGTGGCGACAGGTGACGAGCTGGATGGGCGAGTCGTAGAGCGCGTCGAGCACCGGCAGGTAGCTCTCGCCGGGGAGGCAGAACGCGAGGTTGGCTCCGTTCAGCTCGAGCTGGTCGACGAGGATCTGCCCGCCGGTCCTCACGGTATCGGCTCCTCCAAGAGGACGGTCGCACGCTGGAGGCGTGGCTTGTCCTCGTCAGCGGGATCGACGTAACGGATCGTGCGCTTGCCCGCCCACTCGGCCGGGAGGAGCAACACCCGCACGAACGCGGTGTCCTCCGCCGTCGAAGCGGTCGCGAGCACCGCGTCGTCCGCGCCCTCGAACCACGCGTCGCCCGCGCGGTACGTGTGCGGATCGCTGCGATCGCGGTCGATGGTCAGCTCGCCGTGCAGCAGGAAGCGAATCCCCGGCCCTGGATGGACGTGGCGGTACGCGATCCCTCCCGGAGGGAAGTCGATGCGGTCGAGACGGGCGAGCCAGCCCTCCCCGAGGTCGACCTGGACCGCGAGGAGCGCATCGCCCGGCAGCTCGTCGAGCAGCTCCCAGACGAGCTGCGTCCGGTCCTCGAGCTCGTGCTCGACCCGGTGCCGCGCGCCGTCGTGGGACGACGTGGACAACGCGAAGATCAATGGAAGTACTGGCCGCCGTCGATGACCATCGTCTGCCCGGTGATGAAGTCGGCAGCAGGCGTGCACAGGAACACAACGGCGCCGACGACGTCCTCGGGCACCTGATCGCGCTGGATCGCCCGCGACGCGATCGAGACGTCCCGGAGCTTCTCGATCACCTCGGGGTGCGACTTGACGCCCTCGGACATGGTGAAGCCGGGTGCGACGCAGTTGACGTGGATCGAGTCCTTCCCGAGTTCCCTCGCGAGCGCTCGCGTCAGCGCGACGATGGCGCCCTTCGAGGTCACGTAGTGGAGGAGGAACGGCACGCCGCGAAAGGGCGTGCCGGACGAGATGTTCACGATCTTCCCTCCGCCCTGCTCGCGCATCACCGGGACGACCGCGCGGCACGTGAGGAACATCGACGCGACGTTGACCTCCATCACGTGGTTCCACTCATCGAGGGGGATCTCGGTGAACGCGCGCATCTCGAGCGAGGCGTAGAGGCCGGCGTTGTTGACGAGGATGTCGATGCGGCCATTTCGCTCGAGCGCCTGCCCGACCATCCGCTGGACGTCATCCTCCGACGAGACGTCGGCCTCGATCCCGCCCTCGGGCGGCTCGAGGTCTGCGACCACGACCTCGGCGCCCTCGCCCGCGAGCCCGGCGGCGATTGCCGCCCCGATCCCCTGCGCGCCGCCCGTGACGATCGCGATCTTGCCGTCGAGTGCGCCCATCAGCGAACCGGCGAGAACGACGTCGGGAGCATGATCCGGTTCCGCTGCGTGTGGATGAGCGGCTGGATCTTCGCGAGGAAGGACGTCCAGCGCTCGTCGGAGGCGAGCCGGGCGCGGCGCTCCTCGCGGTCGGCGAACCCCTCGTACGCCCAGATGTGGGTGTAGGTGGACGGCTCACCGACGTCGGTCGTGAAGGCCCCGACCAGAGTGCCGAGGTGCTGCAGCTGGATCGCGATCCCCTCCGTCTCGTACAGACGGACGAGCTCGGGGAGCTTCCCCGTGTACACGTGGTAGTCGCGTTGCTCGACGATCATCTTGCGCCCGCGATCCGGCCGATCGCCCAGCACCTGGGCTCGAGCCACCTGAGCAGCGGAACCTCGACCGCGGTCACGCGAGCAACGATAATCGAGCGGCATGGAGCCGCAGTTCGTCCAGCTCGACGAGGTCCGCGCCTTCGAGCTCGTCGCCGGCGTGATCGGTCGACCACTGTTCGGCGACGCGGCGATGGTGAACCTGGTCCGCTTCGAGCCCGGTATGACCGTCCCGTTGCACAGCCATCCGCACGAGCAGCTCGGCATCGTCCTCGAGGGGATGCAAGCGCTCGTCGTCGACGGCGTCGCGCACGAGATGGGGACGTTCGAGGCCTATGTGCTCCCGGGCGGGATCGAGCACTCGGCCTACTGCGGGCCAGCGGGAGCGCTCGTGCTGGACATCTTCACGCCCGTCCGCGAGGACTACCAGGAGCGCTGGCGCGCGGAAGCCCCGTAGCGCCTGCGCACGGCCGACGGCTCGGAGGGTGACCGTTGGCCGCAGACCACGGCCACCCTCCTGCGTGCCGTTACACGCCGGCGGGGACGCCGGCGAGCGCCTCCGTCACTGCCGCACAGGTGGTCACGGTCGAGACGTTCTGCAACGCGTAGTTGATCGACGCGTTGTGCCAGTCGGCGTTCATCGTTGAGCACCCGTCCTCGGGCACGACCATGAAGTACCCCTTGTCGGCGCCGGTCCGGGACGTGTGCTCGATGGACATGTTCGTCCACGCGCCGGTGACGATGATCGTGTCGCGGCCGAAGCCGGTGAGCAGGTTCTCGAGCCGTGTGCCCTGCCAGGCGCTCATCCGCATCTTCTGGACGATGAAGTCGCCCGACTGCGGCTCGAGGCCCTCGGCGGGAGCTGCGCCCCACGTGTCGCGGACGAGCGCGTCCGAGTCCTTGACGCCCTGGAAGAGCCCCGCGTTGAGCTTCAGACCCGGCGCGCCCGGCTCGACGATGTAGTGGACGTGGATCACCGGAATGCCCTTGCTGCGGCACGTCTCCGCGAGCGCCTTCACGTTCTCGACGACGTTCTGCTCCTTCGCGTGCTCCGGAGAGCCGGTCTCCGCGAACGCGCCGCCCTCGATCATCACGTCGTTCTGCAGGTCCTGGATGATCAGCACGCAGCGGGACGCATCCAGGGTCAGGCCTTCGTCGTTCATCGATCGCCTCCTAGCTTCCTTAGCGCATGTAGGGCTCGCGGCGCGGGCCGACGAGCGTGCGGATGGAGTACAGAGAGGTGGAGCTCGGGATGAAGAGCGTGTGCCAGTCGTCGCCGCCCCACGAGAGGTTCCCGGTGTTCTCGGGCACGAGGACGGTCCCGAGGTGCTCGCCCTCCGCTGAGATCACCCAGATCCCGCCGGGCCCGGTCACCCAGATGTTCCCGCGCTCGTCGCACTTCATCCCGTCGGGGATGCCCTCCTCGATGACGCCGGAGCCGACGCCCTCGAAGAACATCCGGCCGTTCGAGATGTTCCCGTCCGCGTCGGCATCCCAGACCTTGATGTGCGCGCGCGGCGTGTCGTTGATGTAGAGGAGCGATTCGTCGGGCGAGAAGCACAGGCCGTTCGGCATGTCGAACTCGTCCTTGTCGACGACGAGCTCGGGGTCGCCGCCGCCCGCCGGGATGCGGTACACCCCCTGGAACCCGAGCCGCCGCTGGCGCGGATGCCCGAAGCCGGGGAAACGCCCGTACCAGGGGTCGGAGAAGTAGATCGCGCCGCTCGAGTGGACGAGGACGTCGTTCGGGCTGTTCAGCTCCTCGCCCTCGAACTCCTGGGCGATGATCTCGCGCGTTCCGTCGGTGTTCTCACGGATCAGCGAGCTCGTGACGTGCTCGCACACGAGCAGGTTGAGATCGGCGTCGTATGTCATCCCGTTGCACTTGTTCGAGAAGTTCCTCACCTCGACCACCTTGCCGTCCGGCGTGTACTTGCGCCGCACGTCGCCCGGCATGTCGGAGAAGAGGAGATGGTGCTCCGTCGGGTGCCAGATCGGCCCCTCCGTGAACGTGAAGCCGGTCGCGAGCCGCTCGACCTTCGACCCCTCTTCGACGAGCTCGTAGATCGCGTCCGACTTCGCCTCGATGCCGAGGCCTGTCTCGGTGCTCGTCACCGTGCCCCCTTTCGTGGCGGAATGGATC
>Ga0207650_10002192_pt1 | contig 13652 bp, 15 predicted proteins | sample KBSS63metaG_FD_184325 | JGI IMG/M metagenome (GOLD analysis project Ga0207650, IMG submission 184325) | Switchgrass rhizosphere microbial communities from Kellogg Biological Station, Michigan, USA - KBS S6-3 metaG (SPAdes) (version 2) | ecosystem: Host-associated > Plants > Roots > Rhizosphere...
CGGGGCACGAGCTCGCGAACGAAAACCACGCCTCGACGTGTCTCATCGGCCACGTCCCGTCGAACGTAGAACCGCAGGTTCACTTCAGGGAACGTGCGATGCGCCGGGACCGGAACGCCGAGCACGCGCGTGTCGCGAAAGAGGAATCCGACCGCGCTCACGAACAGCGCTCCCCGCCAGCGATCCAAATCGACACCCGCGGGTACCAGCGGTGCGAGCAGCTCCTCGGGCGCGACGTAGTTCAGCATGACGAGATCACACCACTCGGCGCGAAGAAACGCTCGTTGAGAGGCAGTTTGGCTCAAGGTGGTCGTGTCGATTGCGGTTCAGACCGTCCCATTTTCGAACACGACAACATCGCGCGCGGCAGCGCTCTTGCCGCATAAATCGTTGTTTTATAACGCATTACTGCAGTGGCAACCGGCGGCACGGGACTTTCTTGAGTGGTATGGGATACGGTTTGCGCCGCTGAGCCACAACGCGAGCGCGCTACTCGTAGGAGATGGACCGAACCATGTCGCACCCGACAGACCAATTCACGCCCTCCGGCTACGACTCCGTCGACGACGACGTCGTAGAAACACGCGACCTCGATGCGGAGCTCGTCACGCGCGAGCTCGCGCACGAGTTCCAGATCGTGCGTCTGCTCGGTCGCGGGGCGATGGGGTCGGTGTATCTCGCTCGCGACCTCGCGCTCCATCGCGTCGTCGCGATCAAGGTGCTTCGCTGGGACCTCGCCGCAAGTATCGACGATATGGAGCGGTTCCGGCGCGAAGCGCGGACGACGGGGCAGCTCTCGCACCCGAGCATTGTGCCGCTGCACAGCTTCGGCGAATCGCCGAACCTGATGTACATGGTCATGCGCTACGTACCCGGCGAATCGTTGGGCACGCGCGTGCGTCGCCTCGGCAAGCTGAGTCCGGAGGAAACGCGTCGCATTCTTGCCGAGCTCGCATTGACTCTCGACTACGCGCACCGTGAGGGGATCGTCCACCGCGACCTCAAGCCGGAGAACATTCTGCTCGAGATCAGCGGTGAGTCCGTTCGACCGATGGTCGCCGACTTCGGCGTGGCCATGCGCAGGTCGTATGACCCGCCGCCGGGCGAGCTGCGTCGGAGCTTCGGCACGCCGCATTTCATGTCTCCGGAGCAGGCTGCGGGCGAGATCGACATCGACGGACGCAGCGACATCTATTCCCTCGGGGTTCTCGGCTATCTGATGCTCTCGGGCGAGCTGCCGTATTCCGGCGACACCGTGCAGCAGATCTCGGAGCGCCGCGTCGAGGGACGTCATCGGCCGCTGCGGCTGGCCGCGCCTGACGCGCCGCGCGACATGATCGAAGCCATCGAGCGATGTCTGCGACCGCTGCCTGACGACAGGTTCCGTCACGCGCGCGAGCTGCACGCGGCGCTCACCGCGCGTCAGACGCCCGGCTCGCGCATCTGGCGTCGGCTCAAGAAGGTTCGGGGAGCCGCGCGGAAGGTCGTGAACTTCATCCTGGAAGCCACGCGAGTCGAGTTGCCGCGGCCGGTGCGTGGCTGACACGCACCGCCAGCGCCTGTACGCGCTGGCGCAGATGGCGTGTCGGAACGCATCATCGTGTCCGCACACACGAGGATGCCATGGCACTCGATGATTCGGAGATCGGGAACCCGAGCGCGGAGAAACCACGAGGCGCTGGCGGAACGCCGGGCGGACTGGGCGAGTTCTTCGCCGGCCTGGCGATGGCGATCGGCGGCGGGTACCTGCTACTTCAGCAGGTCACGGTCTCGTCAGGCTACTGGCAGCTGTGGGGCTATAACGCGTTCGGGCTTTCGCTCATCCCCCTGCTCGTCGGGATCGGGCTGCTCTTCTTCGACGGCAAGTCGAAGCTCGGCTGGCTGCTGACCGGCGGCGGCGCGCTCGTCATCCTGCTTGGCATCATTACCAACCTGACGATCTTCTTCCGCCCGACGAGCCTGTTCAACACGCTCATTATCCTCGCGCTGCTCGCGGGCGGGATTGGGCTGGTTGCGCGGAGCCTGCGGACGAAAGCCTAACGCGTCTTTGCCAACGGCCGTGGTAGCTCCGGAATCGAACGCCCACCGACCGCCCTAACTCGTCGCCCTGGCGGTGGAGCATAGCTCAAGGATGCGCAGGCGCCCCGGCGAATAAAGCCAATAGACGCGACTTGCGACCGTGGACACACAGGTTCCCCCGCCGTAACGTGGTGTCAGTAGCGTCGCCGGGGCACCATGGACGCGATGGACCGTCTCTTCGCCGTGATGCATGACTGGCTCACCGATGTCGTGCATTCCGCTGGGCCGTGGGCGCTGCCGGCGCTCGGCGTCGCCGCGCTGCTCCTCGTGGTCGTGAGACGGGGGCGCATCGTCTCCGCGGCCGGCGCCGTGATACTGCTCGGCATCGCGGTGCTCGCCCTCCTCGTCCGCGCGATTCAGCTCGGCCGACTTTAACCGGTGAGGGCCTTCCGTCGCCGATCGATCGCGCGGGAACAAGGGGTGAAGCTGGGCAGCGGCTGCGGACGCGCCTTAATCGCCGCGGGGTGCAGACCCGTAGTAGCGCTCGATACACCACCGGATCACAGACTCGGCCACCGCGTGTTGCTCCGGGCGCGCGTAGCGGTCGACCACGCCGGCGGCGCGCATCCCTTGCTTCAGGTCGATAATGACGCGCTCGACCGGTTCGCCGCGCGCGCGCGCCGCGTCGACGTAGGTGCACACGGCGTCCCATTGCCGCTCGGAAATTTTGCTTGGGATTCAACATTCACAAGCGTACTGGACCGCCGCTTCCGGTCGTTGCCGGCGGCTAACCTTCCGCCGCCTCGGAACCGTCGTTCCGGTGGAAGTCCGCCACCACCGGGTCGTCGTCCCGAATCAAGATTTCGTCCATCACCATCTCGAGCGCCTGAGCTCCCAACATCCACAGATAGTTCGCCTTGCCGAGGCTCGACATTGGCGTGGCGGTCTCCTCTTTCAGGCGCGCGAAGGTCAAGTCGAACTTCTCATCCGCCGCCTGGCACACTTCGTCGAGGTGGCTCGACAACTCTCCGGTCTCAAGAAGCTGGAGATACCGGTTCGGTCTCGCGTTCCTCAGACTTTCCTCGTACGGCTGCCGGAATGGACTCGACATGGGCTGCATCCCCCGTCGGTGGGCTGTTCCCTTGCAAGGACCTTCGTCGTGACGCGGCGTTCTTCGGGCGGCTGTCGCCGCCCCCTGGCTCCCTTCGAGGGGTTAGGCTCGATGGGCCGGCGCCATCTTGGTCTACCAATGCCAGCTGAGTGCGGCGAGCCCGTCGTCGTCCAGCGATTGCCAGTCGGCCGGGTAGTCCCACACGCGGCGGACGCAGTCCTCGCGCGTGAAGACAAGGCAGTGCGAGCCGCGCGCGCCGGGGACGGTCGCGGCGTCCACCTCGACGACCGACCAGTGAAGAACGTGGTCGTCGGTTCGCTGCACGAACGCTACCGGCGCAACCATCGGCGGATCAGCAAGACTCTCGGCAGCTCGCTTGGACGCGGTCCCATCGCGTAACGACGGCCGGCGCGTTGCGTCTCCCGCGGGATCGACGTTCATGACGGGCCCCGGTTGGCCGTCGTAGCCCCCGGCTCTACAGCGTCACAGCGATCGAGGCGGCGCGCGAGCGCTGACCCAGTGGTCGGGCCGGCCGGCGCATCAAACGCGGTGCGCACGTCACCGACCGATTTGGTTGTTGCGGTTCGCATCCAGCGCGCCTCCACACGAGTGGATGTGGGCGGGCGCTGACTACATCGCGGTCCTCGGAGCGGCCGACGGACCCGGGCGGGGCGTCTGGAGACCGGAGGGAGAAGGCGGCTGCGTCAGCCGATCGTGGTCATATGTCCGACAGCGAACATATAGCGCTGACATGCAAGTATCCAGCCTGGCGTCATCTTTTAGGAGCACACGAGCGACGGCCTGTGCCTTCGGACGCGCATTCATCTCTCGACATTGGGTCGCCGCACTGCTCGAACGTGCGCGCCTCGAAGTCCGCGAGCTCGTTAGGCCCCATCCCCAAGCCTAACGCGCCTTCGCTACGACCCTGTGGCGCGGCGGTCGGCGGCCGGTTACGTGCTTCCACCCGGCGGCGGCGCCGCGGCGTGCTGCCATTTGCGCAACGCTCACGAGCACACCAGTGAGCGCGGTCCACGCCACAGCCTTCCCCCAGCTCGTCGTGGATGAATCCGGATCAATAGGCGGCTCCTCGTTGCGAACGGCACGCCATCCGCCCTCGATGAGTCCGCTCATTGCGGCACCCGCAGCCATTGCCGAGCCTGCGCCCACGAGCATCCATGTGGCGCGCTGCTTTCGTCGCTTGTTCACAGCCAGTCTCCGTTGGCGTGGCACGGTGTAAAGCAAGCACGGTGCCTCGTCGGAACGTCAGCTACTTGTCGGGCTCTCGGTCGCGCTTGCTTGGCGTCCCCGATCGCAGCGGCTCCCACGACGGTGGATCACTGGCCGGAAAGCTTTCGTCAGACGCTTCGTCGACACGGTCGAGCTCATCGGCCCGAAGATCGTCCGATTCGGACTGAGCCGCATCCTTCGCGTCCGCTCGCTTGCGCTCATCTTGCATCTGAAATCCTCCTCTGTATCTCCAATCGTGGCCCGGCGTGGCCGAAGCCGTTTGAAGACCGCACGCCACGTGCCACGTTAGGCACGTTTTCCTTCCGGAGATCCCGCCGCCCGCCTCCACCTCAGCAAACCACATGGCGCTCCACCTCACGAATCGCAACGTAGCGCACGACATCGCCGAACGCATCCGCACCCTCATTGCGCGCCAGGACCACGGCGACGTCACGGCTGCCGCGCGCCGCCTCGAACGCCCGATCGCCGACGTCTACCTTCCGGAACGGGTCATCTCGTCCGCCGACGAGCCTGCCGCGATAGAGTTCCTCGCCACAGTCGTCCGCACATACGAGGCCGACGTCTGCTGGCTCATCACCGGGACCACCGCGCGCAGCTCCGGCGACCGCACGCTTTCGACCGAAGACCGCGTGACGATCCTCGAGCTGCTCGATGAGCTGAGCGACCGGCTACTCGACGACGTCCGTAACGAGCGGCAGGCCAACGGACGTTACCACTGATCACCCGACTGCTGATGGGGCCATACCCATCGCGTGGTATCCCTTGTCCACGTAGATCGTGGTGCCCGTAATGCCGGCCGCGAACGGGCTCGAAAGGAAGGCCGCGGTATAGCCAACGTCCATCGGGGTCAGCTCGCCCGTGAGCGGCGAGTTGACGGAGCAGTACTGCACCATCCGCTCGATGATGCCGATGGCGCTTGCGGCGCGCGACGCGAGCGGTCCGGCCGAGATGGTGTTGATGCGGACGCCCCATTTGCGACCGGCCTCGTACGCGAGCGTCCGCGTGTCGCTCTCGAGCGCCGCCTTCGCCGACGACATCCCGCCACCGTAGCCCGGAATCACGCGCTCGCTCGCCATGTACGTGAGCGACAACACCGACGCGTTAGGCCCGAGCAGCGCCCCGAGACGATTCACCAGCGAGACCAGCGAGTAGGCGCTCACGCCAACCGCGGCGAGGTAACCCGCGCGCGACGTCTCCAGCAGCGGTTTCTTGACCTCCGGCCCGTTCGCGAGCGAGTGGACGAGAATGTCCAACGCCGGCGTGCCGAAGTCACTCGCCAGGCGCGACGCGATACCGTCGACTGAAAAGTCCCCGACCTCTCGATATCGTTTGTTGTTCCGGATATCCTCGGGCGCATCAGCGAGCGTGTCGTACGCCGCATCGAGCGGATAGATGCGCTCGAACTCCAGCAGCTTACCGCTGCCGAGGCGGCGGGACTCGTCGAGCTTCCCCCGCTCGAGCAGATTCATGAAGATGTTGAGCGCCGGCGGCCACGTCGCTACGCAAACCGTAGCTCCGGCCTCGGCAAGCGCCTTCGCGATCGCGAATCCGTATCCCGCATCGTCCGCGACGCCGGCTACCAGGGCGCGGCGGCCCGTGAGGTCGATGGCTAGCATTGGCGTGATATCGCCACTCGGGTCCGAGCGGGCAAGTGGCATGTTATCCTAATTGAGTGAGCCGGCTGTCGGCCGTCGCCTGCTGGAGGAGAGATGCCAACCGTGCTTTACGTCGACGACGACCCTGCCGTCCGCATGGTCGTGCGGCGCCAACTCGAGTACAACGGTCTCCGGGTGTACACGGCGGAGGGCGTTCGGGAAGCAAAGGAGCGCATCGAACAGATGCCTCCCGATGGCCTCTTCATCGATATCTGGCTGGGCGATGGCACCGCGTTCGAGCTTCATGCGTGGCTCCAGGAACATCATCCCGTGCTGTCCAAGCGCGTGGTGTTCGTGAGCGGCGATGTTCCCGGCGACACGACCGGCAAAACGCCCACGGCGCTCGGCTGCCCGGTACTCGGCAAGCCGCTCGATGTGCCGGCGATGGTGCGTCTCGCACGCGATTGGGATGGATAGAGACTCCGAGCAGGAGGTTCCGGCGCCACCCGTCACGTCCGGCGCGAACAGGCCGGAGCTCGATACCTCCGCTCGAAGCATGAGCTCTCTCATCGAGCGACTCGCCGCCGCCGGCACTCCGCAAGACGTCGAGGGGCGAGCCGGTATCGAAGCCGTCGGGACGCCATCGTTTGCCCGCGGCTTGTGGCGGATCGCCGCCGCGGACGCATCGAGTGGCAATCGCGTCGTGCTGCTCCGAAACGGTCCGGCGACGTTCACCGCGATGCTCGAGCTCATCGAGGCGGCGGAGAAGACGGTAAGCCTCGAGGGCTACATCTTCCGCGACGACGAGGTGGGCAAACAGTTCGCCGACGCGTTAGTCGCCGCCGCGCAGCGAGGCGTGACGGTGAGGCTCCTCGTCGATTGGGTGGGCCGCCTCGGGACGCCGTATTCGTTCTTCAAGGCGATCGCTCACGGCGGCGCGCAAGTTCAGATCTTCAACCCACCGGGGTTCCGCCGCTGGTTCGGTGTCGTGCCGCGCGATCATCGAAAGCTGCTCGTGGTCGATGATCGCGCGGGCGTGACCGGGGGCATCGGCATCGGTCGTGAGTGGAAGACGGGGGTCCTCACGCGACGGCGTGCGCCGTGGCGGGACACTGCGGTGCTGATCGAAGGCGCCGCGGCGAGCGACATGATCCAGGCGTTCGATCGCATGTGGGGTCGGGCCAGCGGGAAGGAGCGGCGCGGCTCCCACCGGCATCTCACCCGTCGCGCGCGGTCGACGCATCTGGATCCGAGTGTGCACCCACCTGCACTCGTCGGCATCATCGAGGGCGAGCCGGGCCGGTTCAGAGTCTCGCGCGCGCTGCAGATTCAGGCAGTGTCGGCGGAGCGGTCGATCTGGATCGCGAGCGCGTACTTCATGCCCGGCGCGTCGGAGGTCGAGGCGCTCACCGGCGCGGCCCGCGATGGCGTCGACGTGCGAGTCCTCGTGCCGAGCCGGTACGATCATCCGTGGATCCGTCTCGCGACCCGCCATTTCTACCGTCGGCTACTGCGCAACGGCGTGCGCATCTGGGAGTGGCGCGGCGAGATGATGCACGCGAAGACGAGCGTGGTGGATGGGCGATGGACCCGTATTGGCTCGACCGACTATAACCCGTTAGGCATCGCCATCAACTTCGAGCTCGACGCGGTCATCGAGGACCGGACGCTCGGAGTGCAGGCCGAGGCGATGTTCCTCGAGGATCTCGAGCAGTCGAAGGAGATCACCAGCAACATGGTGGCTGCTCGATGACGGCTCGGTCGAGGCCGGTGATTCGGACGTGACGCAACGTAGTCGGCGTTAGGCGCATCGCACCATGAACGGATCGTAATAGAACTGTCACGACCCTGTCATAAACGGCTGGTTATTCTCCCCCGGTGCACGACGGATTCGGCGACATGGCCGATCCCACGTCGTAACGCGCGGCCGGGCGCAGACCGGCGACGGTGAGATCCCCACGATTCGATGAAGAGAATTCTTGTACCCGCGTCGCTGCTGGTATTGGCAGCGGCGTGCGGACCCGACCGTACTCCCACTAGTACGGCGGATGCCGTGCCTTCCGGGCCGACGTTTGACGACATCGCCAACAAACTCGATGCCTCAATAGACGCGGTCGCCGAGGTCATGCCGCTCACAGTCGGCGGTGCAAACGGAATCACGACGCTGTACGTCATTCCGACAAATGATGACGACGGCAAGAACGGCTGCAACTTCACCGGCAATACGACGACACTTGGCGTCTCCGTTACTTCGAACAACACCACGGTCGCGACGGTCAGCCCTTCGTCGCTCAGCTTCGGCAACTGCGGTGACGTGAGGACGCTGACGGTCACGCCCGTCGGTGAGGGAACGGCCACCATAATTGTCGCCCAGACGTCGAACAACACCGGCGGGACCTTCAACTTCGCACCCGCAACGTTTACCGTGAACGTGGCTACGCCGACGTCTGCGAACACGGCGCCAGTGCTCACGATCATCGGAGTTACTGGAGGAGATTCTTATAACAAGGGCTCTGTCCCCGCAGCCACGTGCGATGTGAAGGATACCGAGGACGGCAACTCAACCTTCGCGGCTACGCTAAGCGCTGTGACGGGGCCGTACGCTGCCGACGGCATCGGTTCGCAAACCGCGGATTGCACCTACAAAGACGGCGGTGGCCTGACCGCCACTTCGAGCGTGACTTACAGCATCGTCGATCCGTCCGCGCCCTCGCTCAGCTCTACCCTTAATCCAGCCTCGCCGGACGGATCCAACGGCTGGTACAAGAGCGACGTCACCCTAACTTGGACCGTCGGCGAGACCGAGTCACCGAGCTCGCTGGCGAAGACTGGCTGCGTGGATCAGAACATCACCGCGGATCAGGCCGAGGCCACGTATTCGTGTTCGGCGACCAGCGCTGGTGGGTCGGCTAGTCCGATCGACGTCAAGATCAAGCGCGATGCGACGCCTCCAACAATCAACGCTAGCTGGTCGCCGGCAGCCAACGCGGCCGGGTGGAACAAGGCCGACGTGACGGTGACCTTCGGTGGGTCAGACGCCCTATCAGGATTGGCTTCCAGTAGCTGCACCGCCGCTGTCACGATAACCACAGAGACCAACGGTCAGTCCGTTCCAGGTAACTGCGCCGACAACGCCGGGAATGTCGGATCCACGACGGCGACGGTGAAGCTCGACAAGACCGTGCCGACGATCACCGGCAACCGGCTACCCTTGGCAAACTCGAACGGGTGGAACAACGCCCCTGTGGCCGTCAACTTCACCTGCGGAGACGCTCTTTCCGGAATTCAAACCTGCACCCCTTCCTCGTCGTTGAATGGAGACGGCGCCGGTCAATCGGCCACAGGAACCGCACTGGATAACGCTGACAACAGCGCGTCGGCAACCGTGAGCGGGATCAACATCGATCTGACCGCGCCGGTCGTCAGCGTCACGGGCGTCACGCAGGGTGCGACGTACACGGTCGGCTCGGTGCCTCCAGCGGGATGCAACACCACAGACGCGCTGTCGGGTGTGGCGACGAACGCGACGGTGACGCTGAGCGGCGGCCAGACCGTCGGTGGTGGCACGGTAGGCTTGATCACCGCGAACTGTAGCGGTGCTACCGACAAGGCCGGGAACACAGCACCGAATAGCAGCATCACGTACAGCGTCGCCTTCGCGTGGACCGGCTTCTTCCAACCGGTGGATAACGGGACCGTTCTCAACGCCGTTAAAGCAGGGAGTGCGATCCCCGTGAAGTTCAGCCTCGGCGGCAATCAAGGCCTCTACATCTTCGCGAGTGGATACCCGAACGTGCGGCAGGTTACCTGCAGCTCGTCAGCCCCGGTCGACGATATCGAGACGACCGTCACGGCGGGTAACAGCAGCCTAACGTACGACTCGGTGGCGGGACAGTACGTTTACGTCTGGAAGACGGACAAGGCGTGGGTGGGGACGTGCCGCATGCTCCAGGTGACGCTCGCCGATGGCTCGTCGCACACGGCGTACTTCCAGTTCAAGTAAGCGCGCGCGACACCGTGACGGACGAGATCGAGGGGTTGCAACGGGCGGGCGCCGTTCGGTAGCGGAGAGAGGAGGGCCCGGAGGTAACAGCCTCCGGGCCCTCCTCTCTTTTAGCGCAACCGGTTTGGAACCTTACGCCAGTGAAGTTGTTGCTGCCTCCGTCAGAATATCGGCGTCCGCGTTAGGGCCAGACACGCCGCGGCCCGACGAGGCGTCAAATCGCAGCCGAGACGCCCTCCGCCTCGCGCGTCGGCTCGACGACATGGGGACGCGCGCTGGGCGTAAGCAGCACGATGAACGTCGACCCCGCTCCGACCACGCTCCGCACCTCGAGCCGGTAGCCCATCAGATCGCAGAGCGACTTCGACACCGCGAGGCCCAGGCCCGTCCCGCCATACTGACGTGCCGTGCCACTGTCCGCCTGCTCGAACGCCTCGAAGATCGCCTTCTGACGATGCGCAGGAATGCCGATCCCGGTATCGACCACATCGATGCGCTCCGGTCTCCGCGACGCGGGATCCGCCGTGACTCGAACGACCACACGTCCACGCTCCGTGAACTTGATCGCATTGCCGATCAGGTTCGTCAACACCTGAAGCAGCTTCGCCGGATCCGTCATCAGCGGCGTTAGGTGCGGCGGGATCTCGGCGTCGAGCGAGATTGGCCGATCGCGGATCTGCCCCTCGAAGGACGCGATCGTGTCCTCCACCAGCGTGTCGAGCGACACCGGGGCCCGCTCGAGCCGCATTCGTCCCGCCTCCACCTTCGACAGGTCGAGGACCTCGTTGATCAGCGACAGCAGATGTTGCCCCCCGGCGCGGATCCGCCGGACGTAAAGCAGATCGCGCTCGAGCAGGCGGCTCTCGCGGTTCCGCAGCAGCACGTTCGAGAACCCGATCACCGAATTCAGTGGCGTTCGCAGCTCGTGGCTCATCATCGCCAGGAACTCGCTCTTCGCGCGACTCGCCGCCTCGGCCACTTCCTTGGCGCGCCGCGCTTCTTCCTCGGCCCGAACGCGCCGCTCGATATCGCGACTGACGAACAGCGCGGCCGCCAACCCGAGCACCACGGCGGCGAGAAAGCTCGCGGCTGTCAGCGACGTTGCTCGTCGCAAGCTTCGCTGCTCGGCCGCCGATCGCGCGTGGAGTCGCGCCGTTTCGTTCGCCGACATCGCGTCGACGATCGAGCGAATCGAATCCATCACCGCCCTGCCTTGCCCGGTACCCGCAGCGGCCGCCGCGTCATCGAAGCCGCCCTTCGCACGAAGTTGCACCGACTCGCGCAGTAGGGCGAAACGGCGCGACACGATGGGCATCAGGTGCTCGAGCCGAGTGCGCTGGGAGTCGTCGTCGATCAATGTCGAGAGCGACCGCAATCGCGCGACGACCTCCGCCTCCGCGTCATGATACGGCTCGAGGTAGCGCGCATCGCCGGTGATGACGAAACCACGCGCCCCCGTTTCCGCACCGGTAAGCGTGGAGAGGACCTCCGTCAGCGTCCGAAGCACGACATGCGTCTGCTCGGCGCGATCGGTCGTCTCGGCGAACCGGTTGACGCTCGCGTACGCCACGGCCCCGATGACCGCCAGATAGACCACCCCGGCGACGAACGCCGCCGCGACCTTCTCCGCCAACGTTAGGCGCCGGAAGTGTTTCATCCCGGCGAACCGCGGGTGTCTTGCCCGTCGCGTTCAGCATCATCTGGTCGTCCCGGCAGCAGTCGCTCGATGGCGTCTATCAGCACGCGCTCGTCGGCTATGGGCTTGGGTACGTAGCCGTCGAAGCCGGCGGCGAGGTAACGCTCGCGGTCGCCCGCCATCGCGTGCGCCGTCACGGCAACCACCGGGACATTGCGGAGCACCGGGTCCCGTCGCATTCGCGCCAGGACCTCGAGTCCGTCCATGCCAAATAGCGACACGTCCAGGAGAACGAGGGCGGGCGGATTCACCGGCATGCTCTCCAGCGCCTCGGCGCCACTCGCGTACTCGTCCAGCCGGTACATTTCGCCGAGCATGGCATCGATGAGCAGGCGGTTGTCGGCGTTGTCCTCGACGACCGCGATGGTCAGCGGGCGGTCCGCAGCCGGCCTGAGTTCGGTCGCGCCGGTCGGTTGGGTCGCGACCGCGGGCTCGCAGAGCCCCAGTCCGTTGAGCCAATCGCCTAACGCGTCGAACGCCTCAGTGAGGTCTCGTAGCGCGTCTGCCGCGCCGGGAAGGTCGTGCGACTCGGCCGACGCCTCCAGCGTTTCGCACGCCGCCACGAGATCCTGCGCACCCAACTGGGCGCTACTCGACCGAATCGCGTGAGCGGATGCGGCGAGTCCCGCGCTGTCACGCGCTCCGAGGGCGTCGCGGGCTTCGGAAACACGCTCCGACGTCTGCGCCAGATACCGTGCGATGAGATCGCGCACCAACTGGTCGCCTCCGAGGTCGTACACCCGCGCGAGCGCCGCGCGTTCGCTGGCCCGCATCGCGTGCCGCGTCAGGCCGTCACCTGGCCGTCGGCGTCGCAGACGGTGAAGACGAATCCAATGCCGCGCACGGTGTCGAGATTCACGGCCGCGTTCGCCTGCCGAAGTTTGGCACGCAGTCGCGCGACGTGAACATCCACGACGTTCGAGCCAGGGTCGAACTGGAGCTCCCACACTTTCTCGAGCAGCTCGGTCCGGGTGACGACTTCGTCCGCCCGCATCATGAGGTACTCGAGCAGCGCGAACTCCTTGGGTGTCATCCGGAGCGGGAGACCGTCGATGGTGGCCTGGCGCCGGCGTCGGTCGAGCAGCACGCCGCCGATCGCGACGTCGTCGCTGTGGCGGGTGCTTCCGCCGCGGCGAACCAGCGCGCGAACTCGCGCCCTGAGCTCGCCGAGGTCGAACGGCTTGGTGAGGTAGTCGTCCGCCCCAATGTCCAGGCCGCGGATGACGTCGCTCTTGTCGCGGCGACCAGTCAGGATGAGGATCGGTGTGAGCCTACCTTCTCGGCGGAGCTGCTGGACCAGTTGGAGTCCGGACTTTCCCGGGAGCACGAGGTCGAGAATGATCCCATCGTAGTCGTGGATGAATGCGACCGTTTCCGCCTGCTCGACGTCGGCAGCAACGTCCACGGCAAATCCGTCCTCGACCAGCGCGCGACGGATGAGCTCCGACAGCATGCGGTCATCTTCTACTACCAGCAGCTTCATTAGCATCACCTTCATGCAACAGGCAGCAAACTAATCAGGGCCAAGAGTCGCCCCGTGTGAGGTCCGGTGGCAAGCTCGGCGCCAAGGACGCCTGCCACGGCGGAGGGCCGCCTGCGGGCAATCAACCGACACGCCAATATCCCATTCATTGGACACAGCGAAGCGGGGTGGCTCAGGTTGCTGAGCCACCCCGCTTCCGCCATCCAAGGCAGTGAGCCTAGATCGTTACTTCGCCTGGATGTTGATGCTTCCGCCGCCGAGCACCGTGGTCGGCGTGGCCGTATCGCTGGTGTCGCTCGTGACTTGGTTGTCGTACACAACGACATCACCGTTGTTCTTGTCCCAGATCTTGATGCGGAACTTGTCGACTCCGCCGCCGCCGCTGATTTGGCCGTCGATAGCGGTGAGCATGAATCCGTAATTGCCGGAGCCGTTGATCGTGCCCGTGCCCTTGTACTGAGCCTTGGCGCCGGAAACTACGAGCCATTCGTAGTTCT
>Ga0207650_10002193_pt1 | contig 13652 bp, 10 predicted proteins | sample KBSS63metaG_FD_184325 | JGI IMG/M metagenome (GOLD analysis project Ga0207650, IMG submission 184325) | Switchgrass rhizosphere microbial communities from Kellogg Biological Station, Michigan, USA - KBS S6-3 metaG (SPAdes) (version 2) | ecosystem: Host-associated > Plants > Roots > Rhizosphere...
ATCGCTGCCGATGTCGAACGTGACCTGGATCTGGACGATGCCGTTGCTGGTCGACGTGGAGCTCATGTAGATCATGTGCTCGACGCCGTTGATGGCGTTTTCGAGCGGCGCAGCCACCGTCTGCTCGATCACTTCTGCGCTCGCGCCGGGATAGATGGCCGTGACGGTGACCACCGGAGGCGCGATCTCGGGGTATTGCGCGATCGGCAGCGAACGGCTGGCCGACAGCCCGGCGATGACGATGAAGATCGCCAGCACGGCCGCGAAGATCGGCCGGTCGATGAAGAAACGCGAGAACATGCGCGGTCCCCTTGACAGTTCGAAGCGGTCTTACTTCGGGTGATCCCGGGGCGCCGGCGGGTGTGCTGACGCAGCGCCCGCAGGTGCGCTCGCGGCAGCCTTCGCGATCTGGATCGGCGCACCCGGGAAGAAGATTCGCGCCATGCCGTCGACGATCACCGGATCACCCTCGGCGAGGCCGGAGTTGACGATCCAGTCGTCGCCGATCTGGTCACCCACCTGCACCGGCTTCGGCGCGGCCTTGCCATCGGCAGCCAGATAGACGAACTTGCCCTGCGGCCCTTCGAGCACCGCGCGCGAGGGCACCAGCAACGCATGGGGCCGGGTCGCGCCGGTCAGGCGCACACGCACGAACTGGCCGGGCTTGAGCACGCCGTCCGGATTGGGGACCTCGGCCTCGGCTTCCACCGTGCCGGTGTTGCCCGACACCCGCGTGTCGGAGAACAGCAGCTTTCCCTTGCGCGGATAGACACTCCCGTCGGCGAGCTTGATCTCGATCGTGAACGCCTCGTGCAGCGGCAGCTGCAGACGTCCCGCCGCCACTTCGCTGCGCCACTTCATCTGGTCCGTGTCGGCGATGCCGAAGCGCACTTTCACCGGGTCGGTCTGCGTCAGCGTCGTCAGCAGCGTCCCGGGGCCGGCGACGAGGGTTCCCTCGCTCACCTGCGAGCGGCCCGCTGCGCCGGAGAGCGGTGCCTCGACCTTGGTGTAGCCCAGGTTCAGCGCGGCCTCGGAGCGGCGCGCCTGCGCGCCTTTGAGGTCTGCTCGGGTCACCTGATCGGCCGACGCCGCATCGTCGTATTCGCGCTGGCTCACCGCGCGCGCTTCCCACAGCGGCTTCAGGCGGTTCAATGTGCGCGTGGTCTGCGCCAGCCTGGCTTCGGCGGCAGCCACGTCGGCGTCGGCGCGATTGAACGCAGCCTGGAACGGCTCGGGGTCCAGGCTGTACAGCGACTGGCCCTTCTTGACGGTGCCGCCCTCGGTGAAGTTGCGCCTCAACAGGATCCCTGCGACACGCGCGCGCACTTCCACGTCGCGCGAGCCTGCCGTCTGCCCCACGTATTCGTAGCTCATAGCCAGGTCGGTGGCGGCCAGGGACGCGACGACCACCGCGGCGGGCGGCGGGCCGCCCGCCCCCTGCGCGTGCGAGGCGGCGGGGCCGCAGGCGGTCAGCGTGACAGACGCGGCGATAAGGCTCGCCAGCACGATCGCCACGTGCAGCGACACGGCGTGGACCGTGCTCGCCTTCGAGCAGCACGACGGTTGCGTAGTGAGTTCGGGCATGGAGTGGCCCTTTCCAGGAGGTGTGCGGGACGAAGAGCGTGGCGAGCCATGAAAGGCGTTGCCGGATGACGACGGCGGGTGTCGTCTTCCGGGTGGCACAGCGTCGATTCGCGCCGTTGCCCGATCGTTTCAGCGGCGTCCGGTCTTCATTTCAGATGCAACAGCGCCTGGATCCGCAAGGCCCGTTGCCTGCCCACGTCGCCCGAGGAAGGCTCCCTCGCGCGCGGCAATGCGTTGCCGGTCTAGGTGGCTGTCACGCCCGGCAGCTGCGCCACTGCTTGCTGTAGCTCACAGCGGGCTGCACGACGACGGTGGCGCCGCTCGGCTTGCGCCGGCCGCTGCCGGTCTCGACTTCCAGCTTCATCGCGTACTTTTCGAAGAACGCGTCGAACCGCTCGCCGCCTCTCGTGCCCACTGCGTGCAGTTGGTCGCTGGCGGCGTCCCACTCCAGCAGCACGGCCGCCAGCGGCTGCGGCGCCGGGCCGTCGATCACGCGAGCGCCCTGCGACGGGTCGTAGCTGGAGTTGTCGCCGCAGCAGTGGATCACATGCTGCGGCTCGCCGCGGCCGCCGCTGCGCAGGCCGATGAAGCTGATCGCCGTCGTCGGATACATCAGCTTGTGCGCGCAAATCGCCGAGAACGCGACGATCGACTTGTTCGCCCCCACGCCGGCCGGCGCTGCATAGCGCACCTTGTCTTCGGTGACCAGCTCGTACGGCTTGACCTCGCGCTCGAAGGCCATCAGGAACACCGGCGACGCCGTGTACGGGTAGTTGAAGAGGAACGCTTCTCCGACCCTCAACTGGCGCACCGACAACGGGCTGCCGTGCACGTCGACCAGCAGGGAACGCGGATGGCGCTGCACCTCGCCCGCGACCACCACCGGCAGCGTGCCGGAGGCTGCCCATGCGCCGGCGACGCAGGCAGCTTGGCGCATCAGGTCGCGGCGGCGCAAGGCGTCGGGGTTCGGCTGCACACCAAAAACCTTACATCAGCCGGGAAGTCCGAGCAATGCGTTCGACTGCTGCCCCGACGCCGCGACGCTACCTCGTGCTGAGCGCGTTGCTGACCAGCCGCGACGTGATGTCGACGATCTGGACCATGCGGCTGTAGGCCATCCGCGTCGGCCCGATCACGCCGAGCGTGCCGACGACCCTGCCGTCGACCTCGTAGGGCGCCGACACCACCGACAGCTCCTCGTACGGCACGACCAGGCTCTCGCCGCCGATGTAGATGCGAACGCCCTCGGCGCGGCTCGACACCTCGAGCAGGCGCATCAGTTGGGTCTTGTGCTCGAACAGGTCGAACAGCTTTCGCAGGCTGCCCATGTCGTTCGAGAAATCCTGGATCGCAAGCAGGTTGCGCTCGCCGGCGATCACGACCTGCTCGTGGCTCTCGGCCATCGCCTCGCTGCCGGCCTGCACCGCGGCCTGCATTAGCGCCGAGATCTCGCCGCGCAAGGCATCGACCTCGGTCTTGAGGCGCTCGCGCACCTCCTCGAGCGTCAGTCCGGCGTAATGCGCGGTCAGGAAGTTGCTCGCTTCGAGCAGCTGCGACGAGGTGTAGTCGTGGGCCGTGAAGATGACCCGGTTCTGCACGTCGCCGTCGGGCGCGACCATGATCACCAGGACGCGCCGTTCCGACAGGCGCATGAACTCGATGTGGTGGAAAACGCTCGCCTTCTTCGGCGCGGTGACGACGCCGACGAAGCTCGACAGGCTCGACAGCAGCTGCGCCGCGTTGGCGATGACGCGCTGCGGCTGCTCGGCATGCAGCTGCGCCTCGATCGCCGGCTCGGCGGTGGCCGGCGCGACCAGGTCGCGCGGCTGCGCCGTCAGCATCGTGTCGACGAAGAGCCGGTAGCCGCGCGCGGTCGGGATCCGGCCGGCGCTGGTGTGCGGGCTCGCGATCAGGCCGAGCTCCTCGAGATCGGCCATCACGTTCCGGATCGTCGCCGGCGACAGCTCGAGACCGCTCGCACGCGAGAGCGTGCGCGAGCCGACCGGCTGGCCGTCGGCGATGTAGCGCTCGACCAGGGTCTTCAGAAGGGTCTTGGCACGCTCGTCAAGCATCGGTTTCAGCTCGGTGACGAGGCGATTCTGCCTGTGTCCGCAGAGGTCGCTGTGGTGTAATCCCGTGAATGGCGACCCGCTTCCGGCACGCTGCGCTCGTGGGCAAGTTCAACGCCGAAGGCATCCGCGAAGAGCTCGAATCCGTGGCCACCTTCCTGGTCGCCCAGGGCCTCGCGGTGACGCTCGAGGAAGACACCGCCCTCAAGACCGGAATCGAAGGCTATCCGCGTCTTGCGGCGGCCGCGCTCGGCAAGGCGTGCGACATCGCCGTCGTAGTCGGCGGCGACGGCACGATGCTCGCCATCGCGCGCCAGCTCGCCCGCCACGACACGCCGCTCGTCGGCATCAACCTGGGGCGCCTCGGCTTCATCACCGACATCGGCCTCGGCGACTTCGAGACTGCGCTTGCACCGATCCTGGCCGGCGAGTACGACGAGGAAGAGCGGGCCATGCTCGAGGGCGAGGTCGAGCGCGACGGCAAGACGATCTTCGCGAGCGTCGCCCTCAACGACGTCATCGTGAGCCGCGGCGCGACCGCCGGAATGGTCGAGCTGCGCATCGAGATCGAGGGCCAGTTCGTCGCCCAGCTGCGCGCCGACGGCCTCATCGTCGGCTCGCCGACCGGATCGACGGCTTACGCGCTGTCGGCGGGCGGCCCGATACTGCACCCGAAGGTCGCGGGCTGGGCGCTGGTTCCGATCGCTCCGCACGATCTCTCGAACCGGCCGATCGTCATCCCCGACAGCGGCGATGTCCAGGTCGAGATCGTTTCCGGCCGCGATGCGACGGTGAACTTCGACATGCAGTCGCTGAGCAGCCTCGGCCACGGCGACCGGATCCGCGTGCGCCGCTCGGTCGACCGCGTGCGCTTCCTCCATCCGCGCGGCTGGAGCTACTACGCCACCCTGCGCGGCAAGCTGCACTGGGCATCGGGCGTATGAGGCCCCCACGTTCACTTCGTTCGCTGCCCCCCAAGGGGGCTCGGCCGGGCTTGGGGCGGCCCGGCGCCCGGCCGGCTTAGCCATGCTGCAGCGTCTCGCGATCCGCGACTTCGTCATCGTCGACGCGCTCGAAATCGAGTTCTCGTCGGGGTTGTCGGTGTTGAGCGGCGAGACCGGCGCCGGCAAATCGATCCTCGTCGACGCGCTCCAGCTCGCACTCGGCAGCCGCGGCGATGCCGGCGTCGTGCGCGAAGGGGCGACGCGTGCCGAGGTGAGCGCCGAGTTCGACGTCCCGCCCGCGCTCGCGTCCTGGCTCACTGACGCCGGCTTCGACGCCGATGCCGGCGATGCCGGCCGCATGCTGCTGCGCCGAACGATCGACGCCCAGGGCAAGAGCCGGGCGTGGATCAACGGCAGCGGCGCGACGATCGCTCAGCTGCGCGAAGCGGCCGACCTGCTCGTCGACATCCACGGCCAGCACGCCTGGCAAGGGCTGACGCGCGCGCCTGCGGTGCGCGCCCTGCTCGATGCGCATGCGCAGATCGACGCCGCGCCGCTGGCGGCACTCTGGTCGGCCTGGCGCGCGGCGGTCCAGTCGCTGGCGCTGGCGCGCGAGAAGCAAGGCGACCTCGAGCGCGAGCGCGAGCGGCTCGCCTGGCAGATCGGCGAGGTCGCGAAGCTCGCTCCCGGCGCGGACGAATGGACCGAGCTCGACGCCGAGCACAGCCGCCTCGCGCACGGCCAGTCGTTGCTCGACGCCGCGCGGCTCGCGCTCGACGCGATCTCGGAGGCCGACTCGAGCGCCGACTCGCTCGCCAGCCGGGCCATCGACGCGCTCCAGGACGTCGCCGAGTTCGACTCCCGTCTCGCCGGCCCGATCGAGGCGTTGCAGGGCGCGCAGGCGCAGCTGCAGGACGCGGCGCACACGCTGGCTGGCTACCTCGATCGCGCTGAGCTCGATCCCGCCCGTCTGCGCGAGCTCGAGGAGCGCCTCTCGGCTTGGGTGACGCTGGCGCGGCGCCATCGCCGCCCGCCCGCCGACCTTCCGGCGCTGCTGCAGCAGTGGCAAGCCGAGCTGAAGGATCTCGACGCTGCCGCCGACCTCGACGCGCTCGAGCGCGCAGCCGACTCGGCCCGCGCCGCCTACGACGCCGAAGCCCGCCGCGTCTCGACGGCGCGCCGTGCGGCAGCGCCCAAATTCGCCGCTGCGGTGACGCGAACGATGCAACAGCTCGGCATGGCCGGCGGCCGCTTCGACGTCGAGCTTGTCGCCACCGACGCGCCGCAATCGTTCGGCGTCGAGTCGGTCGAGTTCCTGGTCGCCGGCCATGCCGGAACGACGCCGCGGCCGCTCGCCAAGGTCGCCTCGGGCGGCGAGCTGTCGCGGATCGCCCTGGCCGTCGCGGTCGTCGGCACCGAGCGACAAGGCGGCGGGGCCGCGCCGGCGACGCTGATCTTCGACGAGGTCGACGCCGGCATCGGCGGCGCTGTCGCCGAGACCGTCGGCCGCCTCATGAAGCAGCTCGGCACCGGTCGCCAGGTGCTTGCCGTCACGCATCTGCCGCAGGTCGCCGCCTGCGCCGACCATCACTTCGTGGTCAGCAAGCGCGCCCGCGCCGGAACGACGACGAGCGCCGTCGAGCCCGTCGCCGGCGAAGCCCGCGTCGCCGAGATCGCGCGCATGCTCGGCGGCGAGAAGCTCTCGTCCACGAGCCTCGCCCACGCCCAGGAAATGCTCGCCTCCGGCGCGGAGGCGAAGCCCGCGCGCACCCGCAAGGCCGCCCCGTGACCCGCAAGAAGAAAAACGACCCCGACGGGGTCGCCTCCTCCCTCCCGGAGGGAGGGGAGCGCAGCGGAGAGGGAGCGATCCTGTCAAGCGAAGCGGACGGCGCAGCCGGCCGCGAAGCCGGCGTCTCGTCGCGAATCGTGCTGGTGACCGGGATCTCCGGTTCTGGAAAGTCAGTCGCTCTCCATGCGTTGGAAGACGCCGGTTTCTTCTGCGTCGACAACCTGCCTCCCGAGCTCCTGCGCGAGTTCCTGCGCCTCCAGACGCAAGGCCGTGACCGGCGCATCGCCATCGCCGTCGACGTCCGCAGCGCCGGCTCGCTGCCGCACCTGCTGCCGCTGCTCGCGCAGCTGCAGGGCGAAGGCATCGGCGTGCAGGCGATCTTTCTCGACGCGACGACCACCGCGCTGGTCCGACGCTTCTCGGAGACGCGGCGCGCCCATCCGCTCGCCGACCGCGGCGCGCTCGTCGAGGCGATCGAGCTCGAGCGCCAGCTGCTTGCCGGGCTGCGCGAGCTCTCGACCGTGATCGACACCAGCCAGCTGCGGCCGACCCAGCTGCGCGCCTGGATGCGCGAGCTCGTCGGCGCGGCCGACAGCCGTCTCACCCTCGTCTTCGAGAGCTTCGCCTACCGGCATGGCGTTCCGCTCGACGCCGACTACGTGTTCGACATCCGCGTCCTTCCCAACCCGCACTACGTTCGCGAGCTGCGTCACCTCACCGGCCGCGACGCCGCCGTCGGCGCGTACCTCGAGTCGCAGTCCGAGGTGATCGACATGCTGACGCAGATCGAAGGCTTCCTGCGCCGCTGGCTGCCAGCCTTCGAGGCGGACCAGCGCAGCTACCTGACGGTTGCCATCGGCTGCACCGGCGGCCAGCACCGCTCGGTCTGGTTCGCCGAGCGGCTCGCGCGATCGTTCGGCACGACCGCGCCGGCGCTGGTGCGCCATCGCGAGCTCGACGCCGCTCATTAAGGCCGCGCGCCGAGGCACGGTATGGCCGAGCAGCCGCTCTTTCCGCTGCGCACCGTCCTGTTCCCCGACGGCCTGCTCGAGCTGAAGATCTTCGAGGCGCGCTACCTCGACCTGATGTCGCGCTGCCTGCGCGAGCAGGCGCCGTTCGGCGTCGTCGCCTTGCGCGCCGGCAGCGAGGCGCGCAGCGCCGCGGGCGAGCCGGTTCAGCTCTACGAGGTCGGCACGCTCGCCGAGCTGATCGACGTCGACAGCGCCCAGGCGGGCATCCTGCTGGTCCGCTGCCGCGGCACGCGACGCTTCGTCGTCGGCGCGACGCGGCAGGAGCGAGACGGCCTGTGGCTCGCCGACACGACGCCGATCGACAACGACCCGCCCGCCGCGCCGACGGCAGGCCAGGCGCATGTCGTCAAGAGCCTTGCCGACGCCATCGCGACGCTCGCGGCACAAGGCGCCGAGCCGTTCCTCGCGCCGCATCGGCTCGACGACGCCGGCTGGGTGGCCAACCGCTGGTGCGAGATCCTGCCGCTGCCGCTGGAGGCCAAGCAACGTCTGATGACGCTGGAGGACCCCGTCGCCCGCCTCGAGGTCGTCGATTCACTGATGAGGGCGCGGCACCCGAAGCAGTGAGCTCGCGGCATCCATCGCGCCGCAGGAGAGCGGCAAATCGAGGTCGCGCTCAGGCGCCGGCGGTCGCCTCCACGCGCAGCCGCTTCCTGAGCGGCGCCGGCAGGCCCAGCGCGAGCGCCGCATCGTGGCTCAGCCAGCGCCCGCCGGGCCAAGCAGCGAGCAATGGCGCGTGCGCCGACGCCGGGGGCGCGGACGGAAAGGTCCAGCGCACCGGCTGCAGATGCCAGTCGAAGTGCGTGACCACGTGGACGAAGGGATCGAGCACCTCGCCCGATCCGGGCCAACCCGCCGTCGTCGCCGCGAGCGCGTCGAGAGAATCGACCTCGGGCAGGCTCCAGAGCCCGGCCCATACGCCGGTGGCTTCGCGCTCGACTAGCCAGACGGCGTCGCGCCAGCGCAGTTCGAGCCAGACGTTCTCTCGCCGGCCGCGCACGAGGCGGCGAGACTTGATCGGATAACGCTCCTGCGTCCCTGCGCGAGCCGCAGCGCATATCTCGCGAACCGGACAGAGCAGGCAGTGCGGCGAACGGGTTGCGCAGATCGTCGCCCCGAGGTCCATCAAACCTTGCGTGTACGAGCCGATGTCGTGTGCAGGGAGCAGCGCCGTCGCTTCAGCCCAGAGCTCGCGTTCGGCGCGCGCCTCGGCGAGATCGCCTTCGAAGGCGAGCACGCGCGCGAGGACGCGCTTGACGTTGCCGTCGAGGATCGCGACCCGCTCGCCGAAGCAGAACGCGGCGATCGCCGCGGCGGTCGAGCGGCCAATTCCCGGCAATTCCGCAAGGCCCGTGCTCGTCGTGGGGAATTCGGCGCCGTGCTCCGTCACGACGACCTGAGCGCAGCGATGAAGATTTCTCGCCCGCGAGTAGTAGCCGAGCCCGCTCCAGGCAGCGAGGACCTCGCCGAGGTCGGCGGCGGCCAGCGCGCGGACGTCGGCGAAGCGCGCGGTGAAGCGCTCGTAGTAGGCGAGGACGGTCGTCACCTGCGTCTGCTGCAGCATGATCTCGGAGAGCCACACGCGATACGGATCGCGCGTGTTCTGCCAAGGGAGCGTATGTCGTCCGTGCTGCTTCTGCCAGGCGACGAGGCGCTCGGCAAAGGACGGGTCTGCGTGAAGGTCGCGGCGATCGCTCATACGGCGATGGTGCCGCAGAAGCGCGTCAGGCCTGGCGCTGCTCCATCTCTTCGACCGGAACGGCGTCGTCGAACAGCGGCAGGTCGATCTTGACGAGGGCCGCGTCGGTCGCGAGCGGCGCCGCGAAGGCATGCTCGCGCAAGGCCTCGGCGAGCTCGACGATTCGCATCTGGAACTGCTGCAGCCGCTCGTCCTGGGCGTCGATCTCGCCGATCCGGCTTTCGAGCTCACCGGCCGCGTTCTGCACCTTTTCGAGCGTCTCGATGCGCCGCTTGAACGCCTTGCGTCGCTCGCGCAACTGGCTGTCGACCTGGGCCGAGACCGCCTTGTTCCAGAGCTCCAGCTCGCTGCTCGCGTTCTCGAAGACGACGCGCAGCTTGGAGACCAGCATGCGCCGGAACTGCTCCATGAACTTCGGCTGCGCCAGGCGCAGCGCAAGCGTCAGGCCGAGGTACTGGACGTAGTTGCTCTCGATCAGCTGCAGCTCGCTCGCGAAGCGGTCGAAGTCGAGCGGCTTGCCGACGTTCAGGCTGAAGCCGTATTCGGCGTTGAGGCGCGCGAACGACGCGCTCAGCATCTCGCGAATCTCGTTGTTCCTGCGCACGCCGGCGGCGAGCAGCGCACGCAGACGCTCGCACAGAGCGACGAAGGCCTTGCGCGCGCCAAGGTTGAGGAACGCCGAGCCCATCGCCGCCTGCATCTCGGCGACCTCGTCGCGCAGGCGATCCGACGACAGGTCGACGAGCATGTCCTTGAGCATGCGCGCGTGCACGGAGCGCATCGCCTGGAGCAGCGTCGTGCACTGCTCGAACTCTGCCGTCTCGCCCTCGACGCGCTTGAGCATCAGGCGCACCTTGGAGCTGTTCTTGCCGCGCAGGCCACGCAGTTCGAGCGTCTGCTCGGCGAGTTGGCGGCGCGAGTCACCGATGTAGCGGGCGACGTAGCTCTCGATTCGCTGCGCGCCTTCCTGGACGACCTGCTCGAGCACCTGGCGCCGTTGCGGCAGGAGCTGCGCTCCGAGCGCCGCCTCGAGCAGCGGCAGACGGCTCTCGTTGAGCCCCATGTCGTCGCCGTTGACGCGCGCGGCCAGCGCCTGCCGTGCCGAGAGCGGGAAGACGCGTTGCAGCGGAACGCCGAGCGTGCGCGCCGTCTCGCGCTGCTGCTGCGAGATCTGCGCTTCGACCTGCTCGACCGTCGCGAGCGGATCCTCGAGCGAGTCGATCTTGTTGAGGACGACGAAGCGCGTCGGCGCGTGCGCGCCGAGGTGGTCGCGCCAAATCGCCAGGTCCGACTTGGTGACGCCGGTGTCAGCGCCGAGGATGAACACGGTCGCGTGCGCGCTCGGCAGAAGGCTCAGCGTCAGCTCAGGCTCGGCACCGATCGCGTTCAGGCCCGGCGTATCGAGAACGACCAGGCCTTGCTTCAGAAGCGGATGCGGGTAGTTGATGAGGGCGTGGCGCCAGGCGGGCACCTCGACCTTGCCTTCGTCGTTGCGCGGCGGGTTGTCGTCGGGTGTCGCGTCGTCCCAGAAGCCGAGCGCGCGGGCCTGGTTCTCGGTGACCCATTCGGTTCGCGTCACCTCCTGCAGCGACTCGGCGAGCTTGTCGGCGTTGCCGATGTCGAGCGCGAGGCGGCGCCAGGCGCGCGGCTGGGCGCGCATCTCGCCGAGGGAAAGGCCCTCGAGGCGGGTCTCGATCGGCAGCAGCAGCAGCGACGCCGGCTCGTCGCCGCGCCAGCCCAGCTCGACCGGGCACATCGTCGTCCGGCCCGGGGTGGCGGGCAGGATGCGGCGGCCGGTGTCGGCGAAGAAGATGGCGTTGATCAGCTCCGACTTGCCGCGAGAGAACTCGGCGACGAAGGCGACGACGAGCTTTTCGTTACCAAGTCGCTCGCGCAAGGCGGCGATCTGCTCGGCGGCCTCGCCGTGGGCGAGGTCGTGCTCGTCGAGAAAGCGCGCGAGCGCTTCCGCCCGGTCGCCCAGCGCGGCGCGCCAGCCGCCGAGGGCGTCGAGACTGGTGGCGAATGAGGGCGTCATCGAGCGGCGCAGGGGTTCGAGTCATGGTATCCCACGAGTTCACGAACGATCCGTGACGAAACGCTTCGTCACACGCGCAGGTCCGGGCGTTTCGCACACGCGGCCTCGGCATGCGCTGCCGCCCGTCAGCGTCGCTGGCAGACCGGACAGAAAAACGTCGCCCTCGCCCCCTGGACGATGCGCCGGACCGGCGTCCCGCAACGGACGCACGGCTTGCCCGCGCGGCCGTACACCTTCGCATCGAGCTGGAACTCGCCCGCGGCGCCGTGAGCGTCGCGGAAGTCGCGCAAGGTTGAGCCGCCGAGCTCGACGGCGCGTGCCAGTGTCGATCGCACCGCATCCGCGAGCAGCGCGGCGCGCGCGCGGCTGATGCGATCGCTGCGCGTGCGCGGATCGATTCCCGCCTCGAACAACGCTTCGCATGCATAGATGTTGCCGGCGCCGACGACGATCTCGCCGCCGAGGAGCGCCGTCTTGACGGCGACGCGGCGACGTCGGAGCGCTGCGTAGAGATGCGCGCCGTCGAAGCGATCGTCGAAGGGCTCGAGGCCCAGGCCGGCGAGCAGCTTCGCCGCCGGCGCAGCGTCGGCCGCCGGCGACCAGACGACGGCGCCGAAGCGGCGCGGATCGGTGAGGCGCAGCGTTCCATTCGCCGTGACGAGGTCGAAGTGGTCGTGCGGCCCCGGCTCGGCGGTCGAAGCGCCGAAGGAGAGCGATCCGGACATGCCGAGGTGCATCAGCAGGCCGCCGTGATCGAGCGCGACCCAGAGGTACTTGCCGCGTCGGCTCACCTCGCCGACATGTCGCCCCACGAGTGTCTCGTGGCTCACGCCGAGTGGCCAGCGCAGCGGCTTGCCGACGCGCACCCCCGTCACTCGCGCACCGCGGATCCGATCGGCAAAGCTGAGCCGGGTGACTTCGACTTCGGGAAGCTCGGGCATGGGCGGGGGTCGTCGGCGCTCGCTGAACCGCCCCAGCGGCGGACGTTTCACGAGGCTGGGGGAATTATCACGATCGCCGCGGATCGCACCTTTCCACGCCGTCGCCAGTGGTCTTCCAAGCGGGCTCCGACACGCCCGCCCCACTAGAATCGTCGTTCCCCTGAGGAGTCGTTTTCATGCCGGCGTTTCGCATCGCTTCCGCCTCGCGCCGCATGCCGGTTGTCGTGCTGGCGCTCGTCGCGCTGTCCACCGGCGCGGCTCCTGCTGTCGCCGCCGAGCCGGCCGCGCCGAAGGTCGAGAATTCCGCCCTCGACGCGCCGCTTTTCTACCAGTTGTTGCTGAGCGAGATCGAGCTGCGCAACGGCCAGGCCGGCACCGCCTACCAGCTCATGCTCGATGCCGCGCGGCGCGGCAAGGACGAGCAGCTGTTCCGGCGCGCCACCGAGATGGCGTTGCAGGCACGCGCCGGCGACCAGGCGCTCTCGGCTGTCCTCGCCTGGCGCCAGGTGCTGCCCGAGTCGGCCGATGCCTTGCGCTACCAGATCCAGATCCTCGTCGCACTCAATCGCATCAACGACGTCGAGGAGCCGCTCTCGGCGTTGCTGCGCCAGACGGCGCGGCCGGCGCTTCCGGGCCTGATCGAAGCAGTGCCCCGCCTGCTCGGCCGCGCCGCCGATCGCAACGCCGTTGCGGCCGTCGTCGAGCGGACCTTGCGACCGTATGCCGACGCTGCTGAAACGAAGGCGGCGGCTTCGATCGCCATCGGGCGCGCCTGGCTGGTGGCGGGCGATCCGACCAAGGCGCTCGCGTACGCGCAGCGCGCGAGCGAAGCCGATCCGGCCTCGGAAGGCGCGGCGCTGCTCGCCCTCGACATGCTGCCGGGCACCCCGGAGGCCGAGGCGATCGTCAAGCGCCAGCTCGCGACACCAGCGGACAACCCGACGGTGCGTCTGCTGTATGTGCGAACGCTGGCGACGTCGCAGCGCCTCGCCGAGGCCACGGCCGAGATCGTAGTGCTGACCAAGAGCAAGCCCGATCTCGCGCCGCCGTGGCTGACGCTCGGCGCGCTCGAGCTCGAGATGAAGCGGCCGCGCGAAGCGGCGGTCGCGTTGGGCAACTACGTCCGCCTGGTCGAAGGCGGTGCGGCCGTGAACTTCGGCGCCGCCGCGAGCGCGCCACAGGGAACAGGCGGCGACGACGAGGACGACACGCCGCCCAACGCGAGCACGGCGCTGACCCAGGCCTACCTCCTGCTCGCGCAGGCGTCCGAGCAGCAGCAGGATTTCGCCGGCGCCGAGCGCTGGCTGGCGCGCGTCGACAACCCGCAACGGGCGCTCGAGGTGCAGGCACGGCGGGCCTCGCTGCTGGCGCGCCAGGGCAAGATCAAGGAAGCGCGCGAGCTGATCCGCAAGGTTCCCGAGCAGTCGCCTGGCGACGCGCGCGCCAAGTACCTTGCCGAGACCGAGCTGCTGCGCGATCGCAAGATGTACGCCGAGGCCATTCAGGTGATGGCGCAGGCGAGCAAGACCTTCCCCGACGACACCGACCTCCTCTACGAGC
>Ga0207650_10002195_pt1 | contig 13650 bp, 7 predicted proteins | sample KBSS63metaG_FD_184325 | JGI IMG/M metagenome (GOLD analysis project Ga0207650, IMG submission 184325) | Switchgrass rhizosphere microbial communities from Kellogg Biological Station, Michigan, USA - KBS S6-3 metaG (SPAdes) (version 2) | ecosystem: Host-associated > Plants > Roots > Rhizosphere >...
CCGCCGGTGATGCGCGCGACCTCGCGTAACGTGGCGCGTCCTTCCTCGGGATCGGCTCGCGGCTCGAACTCGGGTGAGTACGGCAGGCTGAGCGGCGGCAGCGGCAGCACCTGCCCTGGCGTGGTTTCAACCGCGCCGACATAGACGCCGCTGGTCCGAAGCGCGAAGCGCGCTTCGAGCGTGTGCTCGCCCACCCACGACAGCGGGAGCCGCTCGGATTCGGCGTTGCCGCTCCCGGGCGGCACGATCACAGCGATTGGCGCGCGCGTGGCGGCTGATCCGTCGCGCGGACGATCGGGGTCGAGCTCGACGCGGACGATGCCCTGCGAGCCCTGCCGCTCGATCGTGGCCTGAACGCCGGTCGGCGGATCGCCTCCGAGCAGCCATCGCGCGAGCCCGATGCTGAACGGCGCGAAATCGGACCAGGCGTTCAACCGTCCGGAATACTTCCCGTCCACTTCTGCGGTGAGCGCGGCGACGCGCCCGAGCCCGCGGTGCCAGAACGCCAGCACCGGCGCGCCATACTCGTCGGTCGTGACGGCGCCAAGCGTGGCGCCGGGACGCAGATACGTGAGGTTGTAGCCGTCAACGGGCGGGAACGCGGACGCGGGCCGCTCGCCGAGCAGGATGCTGTCGGCAAGCGTTCGCACGGGCGTCGGCTCGGTCACGAAGCTCGAACGGGCGACGGTAATCGCCTCCTGCGCGAACAGCCGCGGCAGTTCCTCGACGTTCGACGTGAAGATGATGCGCCCGCCGCCGCGCTGAGCCACGTCTTTCAGGAACGCGGCATCGGGGTCGGACTCGGTGCCCATGCCGATCACGCTGACGGTGATACCGATGCTCCGCAGTTTCTCCAGCAGCCGCACGTAGTCGCCCGGCTCCTCAGCGTCTGCGGCATCGGCGAAAAGCACGATGTGGCGCGTCCCCTTTTTCGACTCCTGCACCATTTCCGCGGCCGAGAGCAGCGCGGTATACACGAAGATGCCACCGCCCCCGGACTCGATCCGGCGCACCTGGTCGCAGATGCCCTTGTTGTCCGCCGCCGTGAGCGGCTGCACGACGTGTGGAGCGCTGTCGATCGCGATGACGCCGACTTCGTCAAAGGGTCCGAGCGTCTCGAGCGCGGCGCACGTCCCGGCGTTCGCGAGGTCCATCTTCGTGCGGCCGTCACCAGCAGGCATCGCCATGCTGCCCGATCGGTCCAGCGCCACGGCCATGGCGAGTGACAGCTTTCGATGCTCGTTGCGGATCTCCATCGACACGGGCAGGTGGCTATCGAGCTCAGACTTGAAGTAACCGCCGACGCCGAACGACGCCGGACCACCCGTGACGAGCAGCCCGCCGCCGAGATCCGTCGCAAACCGCGCGATCGCACCGAGCGCGGGCGGCCCGAGAGGCTGTGTCGGCACGTTCTCGAGGATGACGGCGCGATACGCCTGCATGTCGGCTATGGACCGCGGCACGTTGGCGGCCGACACGATCGTGACGGGGATGCTGCCGGCCGCGAGCGCGCGGCTCAGATTGTCGCCCGCGCCGGTGGTGTTCACGAGCAGGATCGACGCCGGTGCTTCGACGCGGACGGCGCCGTTGCCGATGTTGTTCTGCGGAACGGGGTCCTGATTGGTGGCGACCTCGACCCGATAGCGCGCCAGCCCGGGACGCTCGAGCACGTCGCGGAAGGTGAACGGCGTGCTCCCCGCTGCGAGGCTGTGTGTGCCGCGTGAGATCTCGATGTCGTCCCGGAACAGGACGATTTCGGCGTCCGCCGTCCGGTCGGCGCGGATGGACGCGGTGAACTGGAATGGCTCCCGCCGGTCCACCACGCCAGGCACGTCGAGCGACTCGACGGCAACATCCGCCCCGCCCCCGCGCACGAACGCGCGGAAGTCGATCGGCAGCCCTCGACCGGCTGCCTCATACGCCGCGGCGGCGGTGGACTCGCCTGTAGCCTCGCCGTCTGAAAAGACAACCAGCCGTCCGGGGCGCTCGCGCGGAATCAGACTCGCAGCGAGGCCAATCGCGGAACCGAGGTCGCTCCCCTCATCGTCCACCTGCTGCGCGAACGTCCCGAACCGGCTGTGCTCTTCGAGGAGTCGCTCGACGCGCGCGTCACGGCCGAAGATCACGACGCCGACGCGGTCGCCGGCATCACGACGCTCCTCGAGCAGCCGGATGATCTCGAGCGCGCGGTTACGGCCTTCAGACGGCATCGATCGCGATACGTCGACAACGACCACAACGTCCACGCCCTTGCCGCCGATCGACGCGATCGGTACGGCTGCAAGGAGCGTGACGAGCACCAGCGCGGCGATCCGCACGGCGCCCCCGAGACCTCGAGCGCGGGCGCGCCAGATATAGAGGAAGACCAGCGGAACGATCAGGAGCAGCAGCTCGGGGAAGAGGAACGAGAGGATGCGGGTCATGCTCGCCCGCCTTCGCTATGGCTCCGGCGGGCAGGCACTCGGCGGGGCGACAGCAGCCACCAGTTGCAGAACATCGCGGCGGTGCAGACGGCCAGCAGCAACCAGAAGATCGGATCGAATGCGGCGCCGCTCTCGATCGCCCGCTCGCGGCGGGCGTCATCAAACTTGCCGATGCTCTCGGTGCGCGCGCGGCGCAGATCGCCTTCGGATTCGTCCAGCGGGTTGATCCCGATCTCGTATCGAAGCTGATCGCCTTCGAGGATCTTCGCGAGCCCGCCTGGCGCCGGCGCGACGAACTCCACGAGCCGCGTGCCCGGAAGGTCGCGCTCGAACGTCCCCATCCGCAGATGGAGCGGTCTGGCCGGCTGACTGTCGAACCGGATGCGCACCCACTCTCCGACCCGATAGTTCCAGCGCTCGGGGCCCGGAAGCTCGCGACGACGCATCTCGACGAGATTTGAGATGAGGATCGGCCAGTCCGGCGAGCGGATCAGATTCGTCCGCTCGAGATCGAGGTTAAAGAGAAACGTCGGGTCAGCCGCAGTGGCCGTGGGCGCAAGCGTCCCGATCAGCGCGCGATCGCCCCCCGACGCCAGCGGATGCACGGCACCGGGCGACAGCGGGAACACGCCGGTCCAGACTACGCCGCCGAGGGTGACGCCCTGCAGCAGCGGATGGCGCTTCTCGAGCACGAAGGGCCCGATGAAATCTTCTGGCGTTCCGTCGCCGGCGAGAGGTGGCGCCGGCCGGCCAAAGCGTGCCTGCCACACCCCGGGAGCGGGAGGTCCGTTGGTCCCGCTGAAGCCGGACGCTAGGTTGGCTCCATTGGTCCGGCTAGAGCCCGACGCTACGTCGGAGCTGTCGAGGAACGCGAGATGTCCGGGGCTGCCTGGAATGACGCCGGCGAGCGCGCCAATCGCCTTCTCCAGCGCCGCCTTGCCTCGTCCGTCCTTCAGACGATCGTCAACGGCCACGATCTGCGGCTGCGGCTCGACCATCACCACCGCGTTGTCCGACACCAGTGCATCGTCCGAGAGCGACGCGCGAACGGGCGGCGTGGCGGCAGGGAGCGGAATAGAAATCGACGACGTGCCGGCGGGCACATCCACGTTTCGCACGAGGATCTCGGTATCACTGGCGCCGTTGGCGCCCTTGAAAGGGCGCCCTACGACTGTCACGCGAAGCACGCGCTTCGCGGGCGCGTCGGAATAGTTGCGCACGGTCAGCGAGAGTGCGCCCTGCTTCGTGTCGGCGTTCACAGAGCGGTGGGCGTCAACAATGCCGATGTTTGCGAGCGGGATGCCGGCAGCGGCCCATATCTCGCCGGGGACGATCCGCTCGGTCGTGCCGTCGGACTGGCGGTCGCTGAGAATCAGCAGCGACCCGGAATCGCCTGCCAGCTCTCGCGAGAGCCGCAGTCCTGCAGCGAGCGAATGCTGGCGGGCCAGCGGCATCCACGCAGCGAGTGCGGATTCGGCTTCCGCACCGAACGCAGCGGGGCCTGCAATCAACGCCGGCCGCTCGCCGCTGCGGACGAGCGTGATGCGGCCGCGCGGGCCGATGCGATTGATCTCATCGCGCACGCGGGCGACAACGCGAGCGCGCGGGCTCTCTCCTCTACTGTCGATCGCCGTCATCGAGACTGAATCGTCGAGGAGCACGACGAGGTGCTCGCTCGATGCGGACGGAGCCAGCGTGGCTCCTGAGACGATGAGCGCAAGGGCAAGCGCCGCGAGGCATTCCAGCAGCAGGCTGGTCGTCCACGGCAGCTTGTCGATCCGGCGGCCGCCGTCGGGAACATCGTGCGCGGCCTGCCACAGAAAGAGGCCCGCGATGGGACGCACGGGGAATCTTCGCCGCAGCAGGTGAATCGCGACGATCGCCGGAATCGCCAGCAGTGCCAGCAGTCCAAGCGGCGCAGCGAAGGTCATCGCGGCTCCAGGATTCCCGCGTCGGCCAGCACGCGGGCGACCTGCCGCGGAGTCGCACCGGCCATCAGATGGACGAAGGTTGCCCCCGTGCGCCGGGCCGCGCGCGACAGTCCCTGCCGGAGACGATTGAACCGCGCGCGATACTCGGCGACGGTCCGTGCGTCGATAGTGACGTCGAGTTCGCCGCGGCCCTCGACATCGACCAGCCGCCGGCCGCCTTCGACGTCGGGCTCCGCTTCGTCGCGGGTGGTGAGCTGAATGATCGCCAGCGACGCGCCGTCGCGAGCGAGCCGGCCGACGATGGTGTCCGGATCGTGCGGGAACAGAAAGTCGCTGACGGCGACGCGCATCGACTGCCGTCTGAGTTGAAGGCCGAGCTCTTCCATCGCGCCACTCGTTGCGTCGCAATCGAGAAACCGCTGCACTTCGTCCGGGCGGTGCAACGGAATCGGCGGGGCAGCCGCGCTCGTGACGAGGCGCGTGTCCGCGCTCATCGACGTTGACGCCGATGCGAGTAGCGCAACCAGCTCACCGTACGCCCGCTGCTTCAACTCGGTCGCGACCATCGAGCGGCTGCGATCGATCACGAGGTCGATTCGCGGTGCAATCTCTTCGCGATACAACCGGATAGAGAGCACCTCCGAACGAGCGAACGCTTTCCAGTCCACGTGCCTGAGGTCGTCGCCAGGAACATAGGGCCGATGATCCTGGAACTCGAGCGAGCTGCCGGTGCCGGCGCCGAGGCGCTCGCCGACGCGACCGCGCATCGGCGTCCGCGGTACGACCAGCCGCCACGCAGCGGCCGCCTGCACGGCCGCCCAATCAATGCCCGGCTGCATATGGAGTCAGGCATCCCATAAAGATTCGGCACCCCATAAAGGGGTGCCCTACGAGCGCCTTGCGAAAGGGCGTCATGAGAGAGGCGCTGTGCGCGACGTGCGGCGGTTCATGACCATCAGCCGTGCGTAGAGCAGCACTCCCATCACGCCCACGAGCGCAGGCATGAGATACAGCCCGCGCGCCTCCACGATGGACCAGTTGGCAATCGTGCGGAGCGGGTTGATCAGGTGGCGCGTCGAGTACAGGAGATTGAACCCATTCTCCTGCGCGACGATGTAATAGAGGACGTCCGGCAGCACGAGTGACGCGGACAGGAGCACCAGGATCGCAACGCGGATGTAGAAGGCAGAGATGCGCGGCCGCACCAGCCGCAGCAGCACCGCCGGAGCGCCGGTGAATAAGCAGATATAGCCGCACGCTGCGACCACCCACCCCACTTCCCGAGTGCTCAGGAGTCGAACCGCCACGATCAGCAGCACCATCTGAAAAAGCACGTAAGCTGCACCGCGTCCTCCGCCGGGCCAGAGGATCGTCCACAGCGGACTCCATCGCGACGCCGTCTGGATGTGGCGCAGCACCCGTCGCGAGACGGGGAAATCCTCGGTCACCGTGAACGCGGCGACGATCGACAGGTGCAGCAGGCCGAACACGGCCATTGGCTCCACCGCCCCCGGGAGCGATGAAAAATGCGCGACCGCGGTGAACCCGCCGATGATCGCGAGGAACTGCACGAAGAAGCCGATTCGCAGTGCCGTGGACTTGTTCTCGACCGGCGAGGAGAGCCTGTTCTCCGCGAGCAGCATCAGATTCACGAGGCTCAGCGCGCCGAGCGTTACGCCGATCGCAAGGGCCCACCATCCATCCGCGCGGAACGGTATCCCGATGCTGACGACACCGCCACGCGCGAGCCCGAACATCAGTCTGTTAATGATGGTGCCGCCGCCAAACAACAGGAGGAGCACCAACACACCGCCGGCGAGCAGCGCACCGGACATGCCGCGCGTCTTCGCGAGCGACGACACCAGCAGTGCCGCCGCGCAGACCCACAACGAGACGAGAAACACCATCGCCAGCGACACGACGATGGTGACGAAGTCGATGCCGCCAAGCAGAAAGCTCGTGGCGACGAACGGCGCCATCCCGGCGAACAGCGTGGCGAGCTTGACCGCCTGCGCGAGCAGCTTGCCGACGATCACCTTGCGGGCGGTGAGCGTCGTCACGGTGATCAGATCCATCGTCTGCTCGAGCCGTTCGCTGCGAAGCGCGCTGAACGCGCCGAACGGGACGATGCCGATGCCGAGGAGCGCCAGACACGCGGTCAGGGCGGTAAACACGCCCTGCCCCGTCGTCCCGCTGCCACTCGAGGCGTTCGCTGCGCCGAAGAAGGCCACCAGCAGCCCGATGACGAGGCTGACCATGAAGGAGTAGTTGAACTCGCGTCCGCACACGATCTGGCGGACTTCCTTCACCACGATCGGGCTCAGACGATCGCTGAGATCGTCGAACCGCCGGAGCAGCGTGGCGACGCGGGACGTAGCCTCGGGTGTGGGGTCCGGCTGAAGCCGGACACTGCGAGAGCCGGCCGGCTCCTCGATGCTGATCGTGTCACCGTATTCCACAGAACTCCCCTACTGGACGCGACCTTTGGTGATCTCGATAAACACGTCTTCAAGTCCGGCGCTGTGCGCGCTGAACTCGAGGATCGGAAAACCGGCGGCGATGAGCCGGGCCATCAACTGGACCTGTGCCTGATCGTCACCGTCCAATTCGAACCGAAGGGTCCGGCTCATGCCGGACACGACGTCTCCCGCGGGGCTCACGCCGGACGCTACGTCCCCGGCCTCGTGCACGCCGACCACGCCGGGCTGCTCCAGAAGAAAGCGCTCGAGCCGCGGGTCCGGCGTGGCGAGCCGCACCGAGAGCATCCGTCGTTGACGCAGTCCGTCCACGATGTCGCGGACCGTTCCGCTCGCCAGGATCTTCCCCTTCTCGATCACGGTAACCGTGTCGCACATTTCGGTGAGCTCGGTGAGGATGTGCGAGCTGAGAAGGATCGTCTTGCCGTCGGCGGCAAGCTCGCGGATGAGCGTGCGGAACTCGATGCGCGCGCGGGGGTCGAGGTTGGCGGCAGGCTCGTCGAGAATGAGCAGCTGCGGGCCGTGAATGAGCGCGCGCCCGAGCGCAACCCGCTGCTTCATCCCTTTCGACAACCCTTCCACCTGACGCTCGCGGAGATCGCCGAGCACCATGAACTCCACGATCGTGTCCACGGCTTGTCGTCTCGCGGCGCCATGCAATCCGCCGGCGCGCGCGAAGAAGTCGAGGTACTCGAACACCGTCGTGTTGGCGTAGACGCCGGCATAGTCCGGCATGAATCCGGTCACGCGCCGGACCTTGTCGGGCTGTTCCACCACCGAGTAGCCGGCGATGCGCGCGTCGCCGCCTTGTGGCACGTCGAGCGTCGCCAGGATTCTCATCGTCGTCGTCTTGCCGGCACCGTTCGGCCCGATGAAGCCGAGCACCTGGCCGCGACCGACGCTGAACGTCACGTCATCCACAGCGTGGACGTCGTTGAAGTGACGGACGAGGCCTTCGACCTGGAGGACCGCTTCGCTCATGGCTGCGCGCCGACAGCGTAGTGTCCGCCTTCAGGCGGACCAAGGCGCCCGAGGACGAGATGGAAGCTGGAACGCTCGTCCATATCGCGGACACCGCCGTCATAGAAGGGAGAGCGTTCGAGGACAGCGAGATAGGCTCCGTCAGGAGGGTTCGTCACCAGGCTGTCGAAACGGGACAGCGCCGCGTCGCCGGATCCGAGCAGCTCCCGCCCGGACGTCGCGGTCTGACGAAGCATCGCCGAGGCACCCACGCGCAGTGGTTCGCCGAGCGAATAGAAACGCGCTCCATCGCGGAACCGCAGCTTCGTGACGGTGGCTCCGAGACCGTTCGAGACACGAATCTGGTCGCCCTCGCGGCTGAACACCATGCGTTCGCGCGCCGCGCGATAACCGAGCGTTTCGAAGTTGGTTGGGGTCCGTGCCTGCAGGAATCCATCGGAGTACTGCTGAAGCTCGGACAAGTCGAGTGTTCCCCCGGTCAGCGGCGCAGAGTCCAGCGGCGTGGGGAACACCGCGATGTCGCGTGCGAAGCGGAGGCCGCCCGAGGGCGCTCCGCCGGCGGCGTAGAGCGATACCGCCGCGCGCGTGGCCGCCTGGCCGGACGCCTGATCGAGCATCGTGAAGCTGACGACCCGTCCGCGGACGCCGAACCCTTCGACCACCACGACGTAACCGGCCAGTACGGCGATGAACAACAGTGCGATCAACGGCGTGGTCAGGACGATGAGCGTCTGCTGCCTTCGTCGTCTCAAGACAATGTGATTGACCGGACCGATCAGCACGGCAAACAGCGTGAGGATCGTGATGTAGGTCCGGGCGGGGACCGCGTTGACGCCAGGAATCGGCAGCCGGAACCCGCGGGTGCTCGTCGTCGAAGAGATCGGCTCGAGCGGCAGCTGCCACGACGATTTCAGCGGCGCGGTGTCGATCTTGATCAGCGTGTTGTCGAAGCCGGCGCTCTGGATCGTGTCCATGGTCAGCAGATGCACTTTGCCGAAGAAGTGATCTGCGACATTGCCCGTAACAATCGGACGATGCTTGGGGTCAGGGAATAACGTGTCGAGGCCGGCGTCGACCAGGGCCAGGATGCCTCCGCACGCGTTCCACGTGAGGAGCGCCTGTCGCTGCGCCGCATCCATGGCCTCCCACTCACGTGCGCCAACGACGACGGCGTCGACGGACGTGTAGCCGAGCCACGATGTCGGAAGTCGTGCCGGCTCGAGGATCAGGTCCAGGGGAGGGCCCGCTGGTGCCGATGTGGCGGGCGGCCCGCCGGCGACCACCCCACCCGCCGCAAAACCGATCAACCGAGTTGGCCCCGTGGCAGGGCGGAGCCAGCCGGGCGCGACGCCGGCATAGGTCCCGTTTGGTGCGGCCACGATCAGGGCCGACACTCCGCTCGTGCGAAATGCGGAGATGAAACCGATCTGTATCGTGCGGTCGTCCTCGCGGATGACGAACGACACGTTGTCGGTGTCGCCGCCGACCGGGACCGGCATCGTGAAGCGCACCCGATCGCGCGCGCGAAGCTGGAGGCGCTGCCTGACGCTGGTACGGCTGGAACGGTAGCCGCGCGATCTGGAACCACGCGAACCAGTACCGACGATTTCGATCGTGCGGTCCCCGCCGAGATTGGTGATGTCCCATCGAAGCGGCAGGTAGCCCGGCGCCGCCGACGGAACCCATTCAGCGTCCACCGTGATCCGCAGCGAATTTTGTTCGATGGTTTTGTACTCGCCCGCCGCATCGGCGCGCACTGCGGCGGCAACCAGCACGAGCGCCGTCGCGCAGGCGATGAAACGCATGCGATATGGTCCGGCTAAAGCCGGACACCACGAATCGCTCACGTCCGCGCCTCGAGCGTCTGCGGCAGACCGCGCTCGACGGCCGGGACGGCTTCAATCAGCGCCGCGAGCAGCCGACGGCCGGTCCATCCTTCGAGCCGTGCGGAGTAGTCGAGCACCAGTCGATGCGACAGCGCCGCGGGCGCGACGCGACGGATCTCGTCGAATCCGACGTTTGGCTTGCCTCGCATGAGCGCGAGCCCGCGGGCGGCAGCGCCGATGGCAATCGCGCCGCGCGGCGAGCTGCCGTACTTGACGAACTGGCGTACCTGCGGCGGCGCGTCGCTCGATTCGGGATGCGTGGCGGCCACGAGGCGCGACGTGTAGTTCGCAACCGCGCGCGGCATATGCACCGCATCCACCGCGTCGAACAGCCGCTGGAGGCCGGCAGCGTCGAGGACCGGGGTCAGCACCGGCGGCTCGCCGTGAACGCGAGTCGTGAGAATCTCCTCGAGGACGGCGCGATCGACCCCCGCGACATCCACCTTGAACATGAATCGATCGAGCTGCGCTTCGGGCAGCGGGTAGGTGCCTTCGAGCTCAATCGGATTCTGCGTGGCGAGCACGAAGAACGGCAACGGCAACGGGCGCGTCTCTCCGAAGATTGTGACGCGGCGCTCCTGCATCGCCTCGAGCAGCGCCGCCTGCGTCTTGGGCGATGCACGGTTGATCTCGTCAGCAAGCAGCAGGTTGGTGAAGACCGGGCCAGCGTGGAACGCAAACTCCTTGCGGCCATCAACGTCCTGAAGAATGTGGCTGCCCGTAATGTCCGTCGGCAGCAGGTCCGGCGTGAACTGGATGCGCCGGAAGTCGATCGACAACAGCCGCGAGAGCGCCTTCACGAGCTCGGTCTTGCCGAGGCCGGGCAGGCCTTCGAGCAGGACGTGGCCGCGTCCGAGAAGCGCCGCGACGACCTCGTCGATCGTGTCCTCTTTGCCGAGGATGACGCGGCGCAGCGCGTCGACGACCCGCGCAATTGATGTCTGTGCGGTCCCGACGGCATCCGGATCGAGCAAGGGTCTGGTATCCGTGATCATGAGTGTGCTCAGGGCTTGAAGTACTTCTTGACCGCGCTCTGATGGCGCGGTGCCAGCGTTCGGCGCCACGCCGCCTGTCCTGCATCTTCTGCGTACGCTCGCGCAGCCGCACGGCCGCTTGCCTCGGGCGCGACGATGGGCGCGCCGGGCATGTTGACGACGGGAGCCCAGTCGTCGGGGCTGCGGACGTAGCCGGGCGGGAGCGCCTGCGCCTTGAAGCGTTCGGCCGGCAGCGACTCCTGTCCATACGTCAGCTTCGCGTCCGCGCGTCCGCGCGTGATCCCGCCGCGTCCCGGAGTGTTTCCTGCCCCAGCGCCATCGCCCTCGCCGGCCGCGGCAAACTCGGATGGATCGAAACGGGAGGCCCGGCCGCCGAAGCCTTGCACGTCGCCCAGACGGCCCTGGGCGTCGCCAAGATACTGGCCAAGCGCGGCGGCAAGCTTTCCCAGAGAGGCAGCGTCGCCCGGCAGCTTGCCGGCGGCGAGCATCTTCTGAATGTCCAGTGGCGCGCCGGCGAGCGCCCCGCTGCGCGCGAGCGCCTCGAGCGCTTTCGATAATTCGGCCTTTGCCGATGCGGCATCAGGGTTGCCGGCAGACCCTCCCGCTGCGGAGTAACGCGCAAGCGCTTCCTGCGCCCACGACGCCGCATCACGCTTCGCCGCTGCATTCGCGGCCATCTTCTCTTTCACCGCATCCGCCGCTTCCCACGCCGACGCATCCATCCGCTCCTGGGCCGCTTTCCTGACACGCTCGATCTCCTGCTGGAGCTGTTTCTCCTCCTCTGGCGTTACGAGATCGTGTGACTGCAGTTCCTTGAGCGTCGCGGAGAGTCCGGACACCACATCGTCAGCGATCGGCAAGGGACCAGCGGTCGGTGTCCGTTGCGGCAGGAGCACCGCGATGACGAGAAACGCCAGAGCTGGCACGACGATGGTGAACCGCCGCCACGGACGGAACCGCGGCAGGGCCGCGTGCGCCGCGCGACTGATCTGGGACGCATGACTCCATGCCTGGTCGTGGCGTTCGGCGAGGGTGAGCACGGCGCCATCGCCTCCGGTCAGCGCGTCGACAAGCGCCAAAACTTCTTCCGGCCTGTATGCGCGGCGAATTGATAGGACCGCCGCGGGCAGGATCGCGAGCGCGGGCGCGGCGAGCAGCCAAAAGAGATAGGGGTCGGCGGCCGGCACGAAGAGCCGGCAAACGAGAGCCGCGCAGCCGGCGGCGAGCAGTGCTCCGGCCGCCCACTGAGGAAAGGCATCGAGGAACAGGCCAATCCGCAGACGCCGAGAAAACCGCCGGACTATCGGGATCAGCGACGCGGGGACACGGTCCGCGGGCACGGTTGAATCATCGGCGAGTCTGACTGAATTGTCACCGAGCATCAACTGCGATTAGACGAACAATTCATCTCGTTTGGTCTTTGACCTGGCTCGTAGTGTCGGCTTTAGCCGGACCGAATTACGTTGGCCATCCGGTCCCGTACCGCGAAGCGTCCTGGGACCGGTGAGTTACAGTTCAGCCTCCATGAGCTTCGCGATTAAGTTCGCCTGTGCACTTGTCGCGCTCGGCGTGATCACCTCGGCGCAGAGCCCGATCGCGCCTCGTCGTCTGCGCCTGCCCGCGACGTCGTACCGCTATGTCGACGAGAAGATGCCCCGCTCTTTTCAGACATGGCCGGGTGACAACACACCAGCGGACAACCAGCTCACGGACGCCGGCGCCGCACTCGGCCGCGTGCTCTTCTACGACACCCAGCTCTCCGGAAACAACACGAGGGCCTGCGCATCCTGCCATTTGCAGCAGCACGCCTTTGCCGATCCACACCGCGTCAGCAGCGGCTTCGACGGACGGTTGACCGACCGCCACGCGATGAACCTGACGAACCTGCGCTTCCACGCGCCGGCGCGGTTCTTCTGGGATGAACGGAGCGGCAATCTCGAGCAGATGGTTCTGCTACCAGTGAGCAGCGAAATCGAGATGGGCCAGAACGTGCGACTGCTGCCGGGCAAGCTCGCGGCGGTTGCCTATTATCCGGAGCTGTTCCGCAGCGCCTTCGGCGATCCCCAGGTCACCGAAGCGAGAATCAGCAGGGCGCTCGCACAGTTCCTGCGCTCGCTGACGTCGTACCGATCCCGTTACGACGAGGGCCTTGCGCAGGCGGGATCTGCGCATCAGGACTTCGCGACGTTCACGCGTCAGGAAAATCGCGGGAAAGCGCTCTTCGTACGCCACTGTGCGACGTGCCATCTGCCCGCTGATGATGACTGGCAGTTTTCGCTCCTGTCTCCCGCCAACAACGGTGTGGAGTCGGACCCCATCGCCGGAGACGGCGGCGTCGGTGACATCACGCTGAACGCACTCGATCTCGGACGATTCAAGTCGCCGACGCTGCGCAATGTGGAGGTGGCCGGGCCGTACATGCACGACGGCAGCCTGGCCACGCTCGATGCGGTGATCGACCACTACAGCCGGAACTTCCGGATCCATCCGAACCTTGATTTCCGCATGGCGCCGCTGCATTTCACCGATTCGGAAAAGCTGGCGCTCGTCGCGTTCTTGAAGACACTCACGGACCATCGCTTCCTCACCGATGCGAGATTCTCGGATCCATTCGAGCCGCGGCTCGAACCGATGGATCACGCCACACCGGCGTCCACGCCTCCCGCCGTCGCCGGCAGTCCACTCCGGCGCAGTGACCTGAGCGCCACAACCATGCTCGAACGGTTGATGCGATTCGACGGCAATGGAGACGGCATGTTGAGCGACAGCGAGCTGATCGAGCGGATGCGAGAAATCGTGCCTCGGGGTGATGCCAACCGAGATGGAACGCTCGACGCCCGGGAAGCGCGCGCGCTCGCGTCCGCGTCGCCGGTGCTCGGCTCTGGTATCGGTCTTCCTCCCCAGGCGCGTCGCCTGACGATTCGGACGCGCGAACCGCTCGGCAACTCTGTTCCAGA
>Ga0207650_10002198_pt1 | contig 13634 bp, 11 predicted proteins | sample KBSS63metaG_FD_184325 | JGI IMG/M metagenome (GOLD analysis project Ga0207650, IMG submission 184325) | Switchgrass rhizosphere microbial communities from Kellogg Biological Station, Michigan, USA - KBS S6-3 metaG (SPAdes) (version 2) | ecosystem: Host-associated > Plants > Roots > Rhizosphere...
GTCGGTGGACGCCACATCACGCACATCAACCGGTCGAACGATGCTCGGGATATCGCCATTCTCATTGAGCGAACGAAGTACATCAGCATCAGCGGCAAGCTCTGCTTCGACCCGTTGGGGGTCGATCGGAGTCGGAGGCATGGCGGCAACCTTTAAGAGAAACAGGAACGACAACAGCAGCTGCATTCGTTTTTCATCGCAGCCGAGGCCAAAGACCGCAATTGGTCGACAGTAATCATGGCCGGAATTGGTGGAAAGCGGACGTTAACGGCTTGGACCTAGAGCAATGCCTCTCAACGGAGGTGTTTGTTCAGTGAAAAATCTCGTGATCGCCACATTGTCCCTGCCGCTTGCTGCGGTTGCTGTCGCAGCTCCGCCGAGTTCATTGCCGCCTGTCAGCGCCAGGTGCGAAGCAGAGGCGAAGCAGATGGCAAAGGCGTGTCCAGTCGGCAAAGACTTCTCGGCCTTCATGGCGTGCAAGAGGCGGAACAGCAGTTTGGCAACGCCCCAGTGCACCGCTGAGTTGAGAGCGCATATTACCGCCCTGGCGGCGGCCTGCCGCAGCGACACGGCGCCGCCTCAATATGCGGCTGTCTGCCCGGCTTTTAAGGCGCATCCCAAAGCATTCTGACTGCTCTTGCGCTAGAGCTCGCCGCCATTGTCGATGACCGTCAGCGCACTTCCCGTGCTGCCGGCCTTGAGCGATTGCGGGGCGACGATGATGATGCTTCCGGGCCTCAGCACGGTCTGCACGGCATGCTTGAAGTCCCACGGCGCGTCGAAGCGGTCGCCTTCGCCCGGCGTAACCTCCATGCCCTGTCCCGCACCCGAATATTGCAGCTTCAGCCAATGCTGGCCGGTGTCGTCCCATGCGCGGAGCGCATAGGCCCAGCCGCCATTGACCGGACCAGTCACGCGTACCGGGGCCGAGCCGATCTCGGTCCCGTTGCGCAGGACCGTCGCGCGCTGGTCGGCTACGCTGATGATGACCGAAACAGGGCCCGAGGCCGACCGTTCCGGATGCCATTCATATGGGGCGCGGGCGAGGGTGGTGGCGGTCGGAGCGATCGGCCCGGCCATGTCCGGCGTCGCGGACTGCTCCGGTGAGACCGGGAAGCTGGTGATGATCACCGTCATCCCGAGTTTGGTCGCTCCGAACAGCAGGCTGGAGAATTGCATCGGCAGGCGGATGCAGCCGTGCGAGGCAGGGTATCCCGGCAAATTGCCGGCGTGCAGCGCGATCCCTTTCCATGTCAGCCGCTGCATGTTGGGCATCGGCGCATTGTCATAGGTCTTCGAATAATGCTCCTTCTTCTTTTCGAGCACGGTGAAGACCCCGGTCGGAGTGTCATATCCCTTCTTGCCAGACGACACGGTCGACGCGCCGATCGGCACACCATTGCGGAACAGGATGGCGCGCTGGGTGGCGAGGTTGACGACCATCAGCACCGGCCCTTCCGGCGCGGCATCGGGCGCCCAGACGAACTGGCCAGGTTTCAGCCTGGTGGCGGCTTCCAGCACCGGGCGGTTGTTCAGGCTGACTTGCTGGGCCGACAATGGCTGCGAAAGCGCGCAGGCCGAAAGCAGAATTGCCGCGAGGTACTTCATGGTTTTCCCCACCCCTTTGCGTGTCAAGCCATGCCTAGATGATTTGGCGCGGCGGTGGACTCAGGTGAATTCCCGATTGGAGCGAAAGAGGATGGTTAGCCATCCCATCGGGCCAATGCGTCCTCATACGCCTGGCGCGCGTCGTCGACCTTCTCGTTTGCATCACGCCGAGCCCTGGCGTGGCGCTTGTCGAGTTGGCCGCGCTTGCGCTCCAGCGCTTGCAGTTCCTGTTCGACTGCCTCGCGCTCCTTCGACTGCTTCTGTTCCAGTTCCTCGAGCCGCTGTTCAGCTGCGGCGAGCTTCGATCGGCTTGGAGATCTTGGTGCCGGCTTCTTTCGAGCCGCTTTCTTCGGCGCGGGAGATCCAGCCTCGTCCCCGGTTCGAGTCAGGCGGATCACTTCGCCTGGCTGGGCCAGCGCTTTCTTGACGATCTTCGGGTCGGTGACCTGCCGGGCGACGCCCATCGAAAACAGGTCGGTCCTCGCGCCCCATGCCTTCAGCGCTGCCGGCCGGCTTGGCGCGGCAACAATCGAATCGTGGAATCCGCTGGTCGCGCAGAACACTTTAAGTTTCGGCATTGAAGTGCCTCCGCAGCCGAAACCGTTGGGGCGGGAATTGGCTGCAAAGCTATTGCGGCATCTCGACATGACCGCCGAATCCGAAGCGCATGGCGGACAGCAGCTGGTCGGCGTAGCTCTCCTCGACGCGGCTGCGGAAGCGGGCGAACAATGCCGCTGCGAGGACGTCTACCGGTACCGACTCCTCGATTGCGGCGTCGATCGTCCAGCGCCCCTCGCCGGAGTCCGCGACGCGCCCGCTATATTTCGACAGCGACTGGTCCTCGGCCAAAGCGATGGCGATGAGGTCCAGCAGCCATGACGAGATGACGCTGCCGCGGCGCCAGACCTCGCTGATGTCGGACAGGTTCAAATCGAAGCGCATGCCCTCGGGCAGGTTCCCGCTCGCGCGTTGCTTCAATATGTCGAAGCCCTCGGCATAGGCCTGCATCATTCCATATTCGATGCCGTTGTGGACCATTTTGACGAAGTGGCCCGAACCCGCCGGGCCGCAGTGGACATAGCCCATCTCGGCCTGCCATTCGCCCTTGGACTTGGGGCGATCCGTGCGAGGGATGGCGCCGACTCCGGGAGCCAGCGCGCGCAGGATCGGGTCGATGTGCTTGACCGCCGCATCATCGCCGCCAATCATCATGCAGTAGCCGCGTTCCAGCCCCCAGACGCCGCCCGAAACGCCAACGTCGATGAAGGTGAGGCCCCGTTCCTTCAGCCACTTGGCCCGTTCGAGGTCGTGCTTCCAGAAGCTGTTGCCGCCGTCGATGATGATGTCGCCTTCGCGAGCGATGCCGCCGATCTCGCGCATCACTTTCTCGGTGATTTCGCCGGCAGGAAGCATGATCCAATAGATGGCAGGCGAGGGCAGCAGGGCCGGGACATCGGCAAGGCTGGATGCGCCGGTTGCGCCATTCTTCACCGCTTCGGCGACGGCGGCCGGATCACGGTCGTAGGCGACGACCTCGAGCCCATGCTGGACCAGCCGGTGCGCCATGTTGCCGCCCATCCGGCCGAGCCCGATCATCGCCAGCTTCATCCGCACCTCCATCACTCCACCCGGCGGCGCGATGTCGCCGTTCAATAGGCCCGTGCCACCGCGAACTCGACCGCCTCGGCCAGCGCCGCCCTGGCCCGGCTGGCAGGGAAGGGCGCGAGCGCGTCGATCGCCCGGCGGCCATAATGGCGCGCCCGCTCCAACGTGTCGGACAATGCACCGGTTTCCTGAATCAGCCTGGTGGCGTGGGCGAGGTCGTCGTCGGAAATCCTGTCGCCCTGCATCGCCGCCTTCCAGAAGGCGCGGTCCTCGGCCGATCCGCGGGCGTAGGCGAGGATCACCGGCAGGGTCACCTTGCCGTCGCGGAAGTCGTCGCCCCGGCCCTTGCCCATGGTCGCTTCGTCCGAGGAATAGTCGATTGCGTCGTCGACCAACTGGAATGCGACGCCGAGATAGCGGCCGTAGGATTCAAGCGCCTCCTCCGACTCTTCGCCAGCCTCCGCAACCACCGGCGAAATTCGGCAGGCGGCGGCGAACAGCGCCGCGGTCTTGGCGTTGATGATGTGGAGGTAATGCTCCTCGCTGGTCTCGACCTGGCGCTGAGCGGTCAGCTGGTCGACCTCGCCCTCGGCAATCACCGCGGAGGCATGGCTGAGGATGCGCAGCACCTTCAGGCTGCCGTCCTCGACCATCAGCTCGAAAGCGCGCGAGAACAGGAAGTCGCCGACCAGTACGCTGGCCGGATTGCCCCAGATGATGTTCGCAGTGCGCTTGCCCCGGCGCAGGCCGGAACCGTCGACCACATCGTCGTGGAGCAGTGTGGCGGTGTGAATGAACTCGACCGCGGCGGCGAGCTTGTGATGCCTCGCCCCGGTGTAGTCGAGCAGCGCAGCGCTCGCGAGGGTCAGCATCGGCCGCATCCGCTTGCCGCCCCCGGCGATCAGGTGGCCGGCGAGCTCGGGGATCAGCGCGACCTTCGATTGCATCCGCTCGAGGATCACCGCATTGACCGCGTTCATGTCGGTCGCAGTCAGCGCGATCATCGGATCGAGCGAGGGCGCCCGCTTTTCGCCTAGCTGATGGATCGTCGCCGTAGTCACGGCCGCCGCCCTAGCCGGACAGCGGCCGTTTTCCTAGCCTACCAGACGTGCACCCTTTGCTCCGGCGGGAGGTACATCTTGTCGCCGGGCTGGACGTTGAACGCCTTGTACCAGGCGTCGACGTTGCGGACGACGCCGTTGACCCGGTACTTGGCCGGCGAATGCTCGTTGGTCAGCAGCTGGGCGCGAAGCGCGCCCTCGCGCTGCTTGGTTTCCCAGCTGTAGCCATAAGCGATGAAGAAGCGCTGGTCGCCGGTCAGTCCGCCGATCACCGGCGGCTCGCCATGCTGGGCGACGTAGCGGCGGTAGGCGGAATAGGCGACCTCCAGGCCGCCGAGGTCGCCGAGGTTCTCGCCAAGCGTCAGCTGTCCCTTGATATGGACCCCGGGCACGGGCTCATAGCTGTTGTATTGGCTGACCAGCGTTGCGGCGTGAGCGTCGTATTTCTTGGCAGTCGCGGGCGTCCACCAATCCCTCAGCTTGCCGCTGCCGTCGAACTTGCGCCCCTGGTCGTCGAAACCATGGCCGATTTCATGGCCGATGGTCGCGCCGATGCTGCCGTAATTGGCGGCCGGATCGGCGTCGGGATCGAAATAGGGCGGCTGCAGGATCGCGGCCGGGAAGGTGATCTGGTTCTGGGTCGGATCATAATAGGCGTTGTTGGTCTGCGGAGTCATGTCCCACAGGCTGCGGTCGACCGGCTTCTTCATCCGCGTCAGTAGCAGGTCCCGGTCGAACTGTTCGGAGCGCATGACGTTGCCGAGCAGGTCGTTGCGATCGACCTTGAGCGTTGAGTAGTCGATATATTTGACCGGATGGCCGATGCGCGGGTCGAACGCCGCCAGCTTGGCCACCGCTTCTTTCTTGGTCGGCTCGTCCATCCAGCTGTTGGTTTCGATCTTCTCCTGCAGCGCGGCCCGGATATTGGCGATCAGCTCGCCCATCTGCCGATCGCTCTCCGCCGGGTAATGGCGCTGGACGTAAATCTGTCCGACCGCCTCGCCGAGAGCGCCGTTGACGAGGCTGACGCCGCGCTTCCAGCGGTCGCGCTGGGTGGGGACGTCGCGCAGCGTCTTGGAGAAGAAGTCGAAGCTCGCATCGTCGAACGCCTTGGGCAGGTACGATGCATGGTCGCTGACGAAGTGATAGGCGAGATAGTCCTTCCAGGTGGAGAGGGGCACGCTGTCGAGCATCTTGCCGATCGCCTGGACGGCGGTCGTCTCGGTGACGACGACCGTCTTGACGTCGCCGAGACCCGATTTGGCGAGCGCCCGGTCCCATTGCAGCTCGGGCGCGAAGTTGTTGAGCTTGGTCCGGTCCATCGGATTGTAGATCTTGTCGATGTCGCGGCTCTGTTCGGGGGTCCAATGGACCCTGGCGATCGCGGTTTCGAGCGCGATGATCCGGTCGGCCTTGGCGGCGGCGTCGGGGATTCCCGCCAGTTCCTGGATTTTGGTCACATAGGTGCGATAGGCGGCGCGATAGGCGTCGTACTTGGCGCCCTGCAGCAGATAATAGTCGCGGTTCGGCATGCCGAGGCCGCTCTGGCCGGCGTAGACCGCATATTGGGTCGGATGGGACAGGTCGGGGTAGATGCTGACGCCGACCGGCGATTCATAGCCGACGGTCGCGAACAGATCGACGAGATCGCCCTTGTCCTTCACCGCGGCGATGCGATCGAGGTAGGGCTTGAGCGGGGCAGCGCCCTTGGCGGCGATGGCCGCCTCGTCCATCCAGCTGCCGTAGAAATCGCCAACCTGCTGTCCGATCCGGCCATAGCCGGCGGGGTTCTTGGCCGTATCCTCGACGATCGCCCGAACATCCTTGTCGATCTGGTCGTTGAGCACGGAATCGATCCCGACAAAGGTCCGGTCGGGGGCGATTTCGGTGCGCTTGGCCCAGGCGCCGTTGACGTAATCGAAGAAATCGTCGCCCGGCTTTACCGAACTGTCCATCGCCGTAAGGTCGACGCCCCAGGGCACGAAGTTCGGCTTTCCGTTGGTCGCCCAAGCCGGCGAGATCGTCAGGGCCGAAGCGGCCGCGAGCAGCAATATTTTCCGTGTCATATCAACCCCATCCGAGAATTTGTGGTAACGCTAGCGTCCGTCCCGGGCGTGCCAAGCGCCTTTTCGATGAACGGTCATGGTCAGATGACTTGCGGCGCTTCGGGGAGCGACAGTGTGACCGTCAAGCCGCCCAGGTCCTCGCTTTCCGACAGCAAGACCTTGCCGCCGTAGATTTCCGCGACATCGCGAACGATCGCGAGCCCCAGGCCGGTGCCTGGCTTGCCGGTGGTGTCGAGCCGGGTGCCGCGGGTGAATAGCTCGGCGCGAAGGGCCTCCGGAATGCCCGGGCCATCATCCTCGATCTGGATGCTGACCACGCCGCCAACAGGCGGATCGACCGTCACGAATACCCGTCCATGACCATATTTGGCGGCGTTTTCGACGAGGTTGCCTAGCATCTCGTCGAGGTCCTGCCGTTCGACCCTGACCTGCGCATTCTTGTGTCCGGCGATATCGATCGTGACCTTGTCGTAGAGCGTCGAGACCGCCCGCTCCACCGCTTCAACGCTTTCCCACACCGTCACTCGCGCCTGGGTCGAGGCCCTGCGCCCGATCGCACGTGCGCGGGCGAGGTGGTGGTCGACCTGGCGGCGCATCGCCGCCGCTTCGCGGATCACCGTATTGTCGAGATCCTCGGCGTGGGCCGTGGCGGCGTTGGTGATGACGGTCAGCGGTGTCTTCAGCGCATGAGCGAGGTTGCCGGCATGACGCCGAGCCTCCTCGGCCTGGGCTTCGCTATGGGATAGCAACTCATTAATCTCGTCGACCAACGGCTCTACCTCCCGGGGGAATCCTTCAGCGACGCGGGTCTGCGTTCCAGTGCGGATTGCGGCGACTTCGCGCCTGACACGGCGTAGCGGCCAGAGGCCGTAGATGGCCTGCAACGCGGCCAGCACCAGCAACCCCAGCCCAAGGGCCGCGAAACTGCCGATCAGGGTGGATCGAAGCTCCTTGATCTGTCCATCGATGGCCTGGCGCGACTGGGCGACCTGGAAGCGCCATTGGACCTTGCTTCCGGGCAGGATTACGTCGCGTTCGAGGATTCGGAGCGGCTCGTCGGCGAACTCGAAACTATCCTGCTTGTGGAGTTCGACGTCGGTGTGGCCGGTGTCGACCTTGAGCCTGCGGTCCCAGAGAGAGCGCGAGGGGAAGGTTTCCTGGCCGGCGCCGCTGATCTGGAAATAGACGCCCGAATAGGGTTCGAGAAACCGCTGGTCGGCCGGCGGGCGGCTGAACCGGACCTCGCCGTCCGGCCCGATTTCCGAAGCGCCGATCATCGATTTCAAGACGCGCTCCAGCTGGGCGTCGAAATTCTCGATGATCTGGCGCGAGAGTACCCGGTCGAGCGCGAAGCCGCCGATCAACAGCAACACGCCGATCCAGATTGCCGCAACGACAATCATGCGCCGGGTCAGCGACCCACCGCGGCGTTCCCTGACCCTCACCGCTTGTTCGGTCGCCTCCCGCTGGGGGGCGGCTTCATTCAAGCGGGATTTTCCTCAAGACTGTAGCCGAGGCCGCGGATCGTCGTGATGACGTCGGCGCCCAGCTTCTTGCGAATGCGCGTGACGAAGACCTCGATGGTGTTCGAATCCCGATCGAAATCCTGGTCGTAAATATGCTCGATCAGCTCGGTGCGGCTGACCACCTTGCCCTTGTGGTGCATCAGGTAAGACAGGAGCTTATACTCCTGCGCGGTCAGCTTGACCGGTTCGCCGGCCTTGGTGACCTTGCCCGAGCGAGTGTCGAGGCGGATGTCGCCGGCGATCAGCTCCGAACTGGCGACACCGGCAGCGCGGCGGATCAAGGCCCGCAACCGGGCAATCAGCTCCTCCGTCTGGAAAGGCTTGGCGAGATAGTCGTCAGCGCCGGCATCCAGGCCGGCAACCTTGTCCGACCAGCTGTCGCGGGCAGTCAGGACCAGTACCGGCATCTTGCGGCCTTCCTTGCGCCAGCGATCGAGCACGGTCAGCCCGTCGATTTCGGGCAGGCCAAGATCGAGCACCACGGCGTCATAGGTCTCGGTTGATCCAAGATAATGGCCGTCCTCGCCGTCAGTAGCGAGATCGACGGCATAGCCCGCGCCTTCCAGCGTCGAGCGCAGCTGGCGGCCCAGATTGGGTTCGTCCTCGACGATCAACACGCGCATTTATTCATTCCTCGATAAGCCGTTCGCAGACACAAACACGCGCGAAGCTGAACGGTTGCTTGGCCGCAACGAAAGGAACGGGCAAGCGGTTATTGAAATTCCGCGGAGTCGCGACGCAATGTTCGAGTGGGTTACCAGCATGATCGATCGGGCCGGCTATGCCGGAATCGCCCTGGTCATGTTCCTGGAAGGGGTGTTCCCGCCGATCCCGTCGTGGCTGGTGATGCCACTTGCCGGTTTCGAAGCGTCGTCCGGCAAGCTGTCACCCATTCTCGTCGTGCTGGCCGGCACGACCGGTTCGACAGCTAGCGCGATTTGCTGGTATTTCGCCGGCAAGCTGGTGGGCATTGCACCGCTGAGATCCCTGGCCGAGCGTTACGGGCGCTGGCTGACGATCGATCCGTCCCAAGTCGACCTGGCCGACCGGTGGTTTACGCGCCATGGCGCGCCGGCCGTAATCGTTGGACGGCTGATCCCGATTTTTCGCCATTTGATTTCGGTGCCCGCCGGGGTGTTCGCCATGGACCTGCGGAAGTTCATCCTGTTCACCGCTATCGGCGACGGCCTGTGGAACTTCCTCCTGATGTCGGCGGGATATGTCCTTCGAAGCGAATATGGCCGGGTTCGCGACTATGTCGGCCCGTTGGCGAGCGCCGTCCTGCTGTGCGTTGCCATGGCCTATGCGATCAGGCTGCTAACCTGGAAAAAGGGCTAGAAGGCCGTCAGGGGAATAAATCCCGTGACGTCAGTCCTCGCTTTGCGAGGCTGGCCGGCCTGCGCTCCTCTTCGCGCTACTCAATGATTGCTGAGCAATCCCTTCGCTGCGCTCGGGCGCTTGGCTAGTCGCCCGACTTGCCGATGATCCGCCCGGTCCGGGGATCGACATCGACCCAGATGACCCGGCCGTTATCCATGAACTTCATGCGGAGGTTCTGGCCGCGCAGCTCGGGGCCGAGATAGTCGGCGCCGCCCATCCGCGGCAGGACGCGCTGTTCGATTTGCGGCAGCGGCATCGACCGCCCCTGCTGCTTGTCACGAAATGCACGGTCCTGGTCGCGCGGCCGGTCGAGCCAGGCGAGGTGCGGAGCCTGTTCGGCCGGGCGAAAGACAATTGCCTGGCGGCCAGCGTCGTCGTTGCGGCGCGCAAGCGCAGGGGTAGCGACCGCGGCGGAGGCAGCGCAGAGCGATAGGACAAGGGTACGATACAGGCTCATGGGCTTCACTTTCGCCGGCCTGACTATAGCTAATCCATTGAACAAGCTATGAATGCCCCTGTTGCCCTAGGTTAAGCCACCGGATCTTCGCTACGGCATGCAAGCATGCCTACTCAATCGCCCCTCGTGACGTGGCGCGCAAGCTAAGCTAGGTGCCCCGCCGATGGCACCCCCAATTTTGTCTTATGAAGACCTTGGACTGATCCAGGGCGAAGGTTGGCTGTTCCGCAATCTCGACATTTTTGTCGGGCCGCGCGACCGGCTGGCGCTGATCGGGCGCAACGGAGCCGGCAAAACAACCCTGCTCAAATGCCTCGCCGGGATGGTCGAGACCGATGAGGGCACTCGCAAGATCGTACCCGGCACAAAGGTGGTATTGCTGGAACAGGATCCGGTCATGACCGGCCACGCCACGCTCGAAGGCTGGGTGCTCGCCGGCGACGATGCGCCGCCGGCGCATGAAGCGGCCGCCATCGCCGACCAGATCGGCATCGATCTGGGCCGAGATACGGCCACAGCCAGCGGCGGCGAGCGTCGCCGCGCCGCGATTGTCCGCGCGCTGGCGCAGCAGCCCGATGTGCTATTCCTCGATGAACCGACCAACCATTTGGACCTCGGAGCGATCGATTGGCTCGAGCAGTGGCTGCAGCGGTTCAAGGGCGCGTTCATCGTTATCAGCCATGACCGGACATTCCTTACGCGGCTCACCCGGAGCTGCCTGTGGCTGGACCGGGGCCAGATGCGGAGGTCGGAAATCGGATTTGGCGGCTTCGATGCATGGACCGAGGCGGTCTATGCCGAGGAGCAGCGGGCGGCGGAGAAGCTCGATGCCAAGCTGGCGCTGGAGCTGCATTGGCTCCAGCGCGGGGTGACAGCGCGTCGCCGGCGCAACCAGGGGCGGCTTGCCAAGCTTCACGAGATGCGCGCCCAGCGGGCGGCGATGCTGGGTCCGGCCGGCGGCGCCAAGCTCGGCCTCGCCAAGGACGATGTAAAAACCAAGACGGTCATCGATGCCGATCATGTGTCGAAGGGATTCGATGGCCGCCCGATCATCCGCGACTTCACCCTGCGGATCCAGCGCGGCGACCGGATCGGGCTGGTCGGCGCCAACGGCACCGGCAAGACCACGCTGCTGAAACTGCTGACCGGCGAGCTGAAGCCCGATAGCGGCGGCGTCACCCAGGCCAAGACGCTATCCGGCATCGTCATCGACCAGCAGCGCAAGCTGATGGCGCCGGAGAAGCGGGTGCGGGATGTGCTTGCCGAGGGCGGGGACTGGATCGAGGTCCGCGGGCACAAGAAGCATATCAAGGGCTATTTGAAGGAATATCTGTTCGATCCGTCGTTGACCGAAGCGCCGGTCGGATCGCTGTCGGGCGGCGAACGGTCACGGTTGCTGCTGGCGCGCGAGTTCGCCCGGGCGTCGAACCTGCTGGTCCTCGACGAGCCGACCAACGACCTCGACCTCGAAACGCTCGACCTGTTGCAGGAAGTGATCGCCGACTATGAGGGGACCGTCCTGATCGTCAGCCACGACCGCGACTTCCTCGACAAGACGGTGACGGTCACGCTGGGGCTCGACGGGTCGGGCAAGGTCGACATCGTCGCCGGCGGCTATGAGGACTGGGTCAAGAAACGGTACGTCGATCATCGCCAGCCGGCCAAGGCCAGGCCAGCCGCTGTTTCAGCAGCGCCGCCGGCGCCCAAGGCTGTGGCAGTCAAGCTAAGCTACAAGGACCAGCGCGACTTCGACCGCCTGCCGGGGGAAATCGAGCGGCTGGAGGCGAGCATCGCCGCCGACGAGGAGGCGCTGCACGATCCGGACCTGTTCACGCGCGATGCCAAGCGCTTCGCCGAGCTCACCGAACGCATCGCCCGACACCGCGCCGACGTCGAGGCGGCGGAGCTGCGCTGGCTGGAAGTGGCCGAGATGGCAGAAGCGTTGGCGCGCTAGCCGCGCTTTGCCGCTTCCGCCCGTTCGACGATCCGCCGTTCGAGGATGGTCAGCGGCATTGCGCCGTCCTTCAGCACTTCGTGGAACTGCTTCAGGTCGAAGCGGTCGCCGAGGATCTGCTGTGCCCTGGCGCGCGCCCGGTTCCAGGCGATGTGGCCGATCTTGTAGCTGCAAGCCTGGCCGATCGAGGCGCAATAGCGCTCAACCTCGCGCTGGACCCGCGGTCGGGCGAAGCCGGTGGTCGCGACCATATAGTCGATCGCCTTCTCCCGGCTCCAGCGCTTCGAGTTGAGGCCGGTATCGACCACCAGGCGGCACGCCCGGAACAGGTAGGACTGGAGGTAACCGGCGCGCTCGATGTCCTGGTAGGCGCCAAGCTCGTCGGCCAGCTGCTCGGCGTAAAGCGCCCAACCTTCGCCATAGGCCGAGTAGAAGCTGATCTTCCTGATCATCGGCAGGTCGGCGCTGGTCTGGGCCAGGCTGATCTGCAGGTGGTGGCCGGGAACGCCCTCGTGAAAGGTGAGGGCGGGCAGCGAATATTTGGGCCAGTCGCCGGTGGTCTTCAAATTGATGAAGTAGATCGCCGGGCGTGAGCCATCCAGGGAGGCGCGGCGGTAATAGCCGTTCGACGCGCCGTCCTGGATTTCCGGCGGGACACGCCGGATCTCGAGCGGCTGGCCCGGCAGGGTGGCGAAGGCGCGGGGCAGCCGCGCCGTCATGTCCTTCACCCCGGTGTTGAGGCTGGCGATCAGCGCCAGGCGGCCCTCGTCGGTGTCGGGGTAAAGCTGCGCCGGGCTCTTGTTGAGCGCAGCCAGCCGTTCGCCAACCGTGCCCTGGGTAAGGCCCGCTGCCTTCAGCAGCGTATCGAGCTGGGCGGTGATTTCGGCGACTTGGGCCAGGCCCAGCTGGTGAACCTGGTCGGGGGTGAATTTGGTCGTGGTCGCTTGGGCCAGCGCGTCGGCATAGATCGCTTCCCCTAGCGGGATCCGCCAGGCGCCGTCGCCGGCCGGCGTCGTCTTGCGCAACTCGGTTACCGCCGCGATTTGGCGGTCGAGGGCCGGATAGACGTCCTTGCCGACGATCGCGGCGGCGCGGGCGCCCCAGTCGCCGGGGATGGAAGCGGTGCGCTTGACGATGGAATCGACCATCGGGCTCTTTTCGGCCGGCGGCGAGCGCTGCTCGCGCATCTGGCCGAGCGCGAGATCGAGCGACCAGCCGGGCGCGACATAGCCGCGCGCCGCCTGGCGCTTCTGCTCGGCGGTTTCATTGTCGATCACCGTGCCGAGCTGCGACAGGCGCGCGAGATAGGCTTCGGCATCGGCTGCGTTGTCGATGGTGTGGGCGCTGTTGAGAAAGTCCGGCAGGGAAAAATAGGCGCCGTCCTGCTGGCTGATCAGATAGGGCGACTGGACGGAATCCAGATCATATTTGGCGGGCGCGGTGAGGTTGGTGCCAAGGTCGTAGAGCACGATTTCCCGGTTCAGCTGGCCAGCGCGGGACAGAGAGGCCGGCGGCACCGCTTCTACGGATGCGATGAAGCGCTTGTTGCGGGCCAGCTCCTCCGCCCGCGCCGCCTGGTAGGGCCGGGTGTCGAGCTTCGACTTGAGGTCCGCGTTGGGACCCTTGTCGAGGCCGAGACTGGTGGCAAAGGTGGGGGAGGCGCGGACTTGCTCTTCGAAAATCCTGTCGAACGCCGCATTGAGCCGGGCGTCGCCGGCGGAGCCGCCGGACTGAATCGCGGCGGCCTTGGCGGGAACGCTGGGCAACAAGGCGGCAACGCTGCCAAGCGAAAGAAATTCACGGCGATCCATGGCCCACTCCAGTCGTTCTGAATTGGGAGCGGACGATAAGGCGGCCGGAGCCGACGGCAAGCACGCTGGTCGAACCGCAGTGCCCGTTCGTCAATTGCGCTGTGGGGAAAGCTAGGCAGCTACCACTTTTGGCCGGCGGCCGGGCGGCGAGAAGTACCGGCCGCGT
>Ga0207650_10002203_pt1 | contig 13621 bp, 16 predicted proteins | sample KBSS63metaG_FD_184325 | JGI IMG/M metagenome (GOLD analysis project Ga0207650, IMG submission 184325) | Switchgrass rhizosphere microbial communities from Kellogg Biological Station, Michigan, USA - KBS S6-3 metaG (SPAdes) (version 2) | ecosystem: Host-associated > Plants > Roots > Rhizosphere...
CGGCGTGAGCGGGCGCCGCGGCGCCAATACCCATTGCTGGTAGGCAATGTTGCCGACACTCATGAATTCGACGCCTTCATCGCGCAGCCAGTCGACGACTCGGGCGGCATTGTCGGCGAACGCTTTGGCCAGTTTCGGTTCCGCCTTGCCGCGCGTCGCCGCCTCGATCACTTCGAGCAGCGCACTCGCGGGCTCGCGGATATTGTGGAATGCAATGTGCAGGATGCCGCCCGAATAGCGCGAGTTGCATGCATAGGCCTCATCGGTGCCGCGCTCGAGCACTGCGACGCGCAGCCCCGCTTGAGCGGCGCGACCGGCCGCGGTGAGACCGGCGATTCCGCCGCCAATGACAACCAGATCGTAAGCAGCACTCAACGTAGAATGTCCTGAATGTGACGGGATAGCGGCAATACTATCAAGACATGCGCGGCTACGCTCGAGCTTCAGCGATTGATCGCGCCATCCGCCTGAGTGAAAATTGACAACATGACGTTTCAGGACATATTCGAAATTTCAACCGTCGGCCGCGGCGCTTCCGAGATCACCGCGGAAGTGACGCGCATCGTGCGGGCCGCAAAAATCGAGCGCGGGATCGCCCATGTGTTCGCGCAGCATACGAGCTGCTCGGTGATCATCACCGAGAATGCCGATCCGACCGTGCGCAGCGATCTAGAAATGCTCGCGCAGCGCTGGGCGCCCGATGGCGACGCCGAATACCACCACGACACCGAAGGCGACGACGATATGGCCGCGCACGCGCGCAGCCTGCTCGCCGGGATATCCGTTACCGTGCCCATCGCCAACGGCAAGCTGCTGCTTGGCACATGGCAGGGAATTTACCTGTGGGAACACCGCACGCATGCACATAACCGGCGGATCGTGGTGACGGTTACAGGATAGCCTGCCTCGGTTAGCGCACGGCACGGGCTTCTCCGGGTCCTATAACAACATCCGCACTGCACCTACAGATTTCTGCCGTTTTTCTCCGCAATATTGTCTGGCTGAACTTCCCAATGTTTTACAGGAGGCCACCATGGAATGGGTCATCGTAGAGAGCAGCTGGATGGACGCACGCGGCAGAATCAAAGACCAATGGCACACCTTGTCGGACGATGATTTGGATGCTGTGGGCGGACGACGCGGCGCGCTGTGCACCAAGCTGCAGGAGAATCTGGGCGTGACGCCGCAGGAGGCCGATCGCCAGGTCGCGGAATGGGAATCGCGCAACCGGGATCTGTTCGAAGAAACCGCGGAACAGGTGAAGCCTTACGTGGGGATCTCGAAGCAGTGACGCCGGGAACAAATACCGACTGACGAACCTCAAGCCTTACGCTTTACCTCCAGCGCAAGCTTAAGCAATACCTCTACTTCGTCGCGACTCAGCGTCACCCTGGCGGCGCGGGAGATTTCGCGCACGCGATCGAGCAGCGATGCCTGCGGGCTCTCGATACCCGACACTAGCTCGAGCAGCGCGCGTATTTGCGTGCCGGAAAAAGTCGCGGTTGCATGCCGCGGCATGAACTTGAGCTTCTTTTTGAGCCCCTCTTCGGAAATGTTGACGACCATGATCTCGAGCGGTTTGCGCGACATTTTCCGTAACCTCTAAAGAACAGGTGCCGCCGCGTGCAAGCGGTTGCGGCGGCGGTCCAGCCACCAAGCAAGCGCGGGAACCAGCAGGAACGAACCGGGCAAGGCAAGCACGAGCAAATACGGGCTGATGCCGGACAAACGGCGCAAATGTACCCTCAGCTCTTCCCGGTCCTCGGGCGTCCACAATTGCTTGTTGCGCGGCTTCATAAGGAGCGGCATCAGTCCCCGGATCTGCAGGATCTCGTGCAGCAGGTGTTTTTTCTCGCGGTCGGTCAGAGCCCGCAGCGAGCGGTAGGCCGCGACGCTGGAGAGGCGAAACCTGGCAATGTAAGGGAGAGTGTTCATCTGTCAGACACTCTCGCAAAATGCGGGCCAGCCCCGTACGGCCTCGGCAGGGCCGATGACCGTGACATATTTCACAAAACAGCACGCAAGGTGCGTCGAAGTCAGAGCGGTTGCGTCGGAGAATTGACAGGCTTTCGAAAATCGCCGGAATGGAACCTAAGACTCGCTTTTGCCCTTCGCTGCCTCCAATAAAGCCGCTATTGATCCATTGCCATTTCATGACTTATCCGTAGTCGCGCTCCCGGGCGCCGATTCGCCAATGGTCACGCGGAAGGCTTGCCGACGGCCGTTGCGTACCACTTCAACCACTGCGTCCAACCCCGGTTTCGCCTCGGCGACGAACTTCCGAAGTTGAGCGCTGTTTTTTACCCGGTTGCCGGCGAACCGGATAATGACATCGCCGATTTCGAGTCCTGCTTTTTCCGCCGGCGAACCCGGGTCGATGCGCGAAACGATCGCTCCTCTGGCCCCGCGTAACCGCAACGACGTCGCTACGTTCGATAGCCGCCTGGCCAGCCGCGCTCCCGCGCGCAGGCACATGGGCCTGCGCCGGGCAACGACGAATACAGCAAATACACCGACGATCGCCGCGAATAGGGAGCGCATTGCGCAAGTGAAACTCACGTTTCTTCATTCATATTTGAGGCGCGTCGAGCGACAGCTCACGTGTTCATGGGCCCGCGCGCGGCAGGGTGCGGCGTCCGGGCAGCGGAGCATGGTCGCCGTTGGCGGCAGACACCGCCACGTCGACTCCAGGCGTCGTTTCCGGAATCGCGGCGCTGAACTTCCAATCCGAATAATGCCGGGCCTGGGCGAATGCGGTGAACGTCTCCCGAAAGTTATCGCGCTTGAGCGGCTCTTCGCGCGACTGGCTGTAGACGCCGACGATGGCGCCATTGACGTCCGTGATCAAGCCCCAGTCGCGTTTACCCGTAATCGGATCCACATAGATTTTGCGCAGATGCCGTTCGACCGTGATGTAACGGCGGTCTTCGACCAGGTCCTGCAAGGCGCGCGGAAACTGCCGGTTGCCGTTGGGCGAGCGCCGGTAATAGTTGACGATCGCGTCCCGAATAGCGCCACCGGCAAACAACAATTGCGCTTCCTTCGCGCGCTTGCTTGCGGTGTGCCACACGAAGCCGGCCAGTGCAAGCGCGACACCGGCGAGCGCCAGCGCAAACAGCAGGCCGAGATAAGTAAAACCTCTGCTACGCACGCCCATTACCAATCAGCGTATGCAGTACCGTCGGCTGCGCTGCCAGTGGCGCCGCTTTTGACGTCGTAAACCTGGCCGCGCGCGCTCGCATCGGCCGGCGGCGGCAGCGTGACCCAGGTTTCTACGCTGTGGGTCAGCGGATCCGGCGGCAGCGTGCGCAGATAGCGTTTGGCGATGAGTTCCCCGAGCGCATCCGGATACTTGCCCTGATCGCCGTAAAACTTGTCGATCGCGTCGCGCAGGGTTGCGAGGTTCTGTTTCAAAGTGGATTCTTTCGACCGCTGAACGCTTTGAAAATAGCGCGGCGCGGCGACGGTGAGCAGCAGTGAAATGATCGTCAACACCACGATCAGCTCGATGAGGGTGAATCCGCTGCGCGTTTTCATTCGATCACCAGTCACGATAGCGTATGCCGTTGATGCCAACGCCCGGCGACAGTGAGTACACGTCGTACACGTCTTCCCCTTCGCGCGGAGCGTCGGGCGGGCTGGCGTAAGCGCGCTTGCCCCAAGTTTGCGCCGCGGTCATTTCCGCACCGCTGGCAAAAGGATCGCGCGGCAGACGGCGGAGGAAGTAAAGCTTTTTTCGGTCAGCGCTTTTTTGATCGGGCACGCCCTCGACGAGCAGCGCCAGCGATTTCGGGTAACCGGTTTCCAAATCGCTGCGGGCAATGCGGCCCTCGTCCACGGCACGCTTGTAGTCGTCGAGCGCGGTGCGTATCTGTCTCAGCGCTTCCTGCAGCTGCTGCTCTTTGGCCCGCTTGGCCGACAGCTCGGTCAAAGGCAGCGCCGCGCTCGCCAATATCCCGACGATGGCGACCGTGATCACCATTTCAATTAGCGTGAATCCTATGGGACGCCGGCGAATAGGGGACGCAACCGTCATGGCACCAGCTTCATCAGCTGCGGCGGGGGCGGCGCTACGGCCACCGCCGCACCTGCCGCATTCTTCACGGCAACGTTTTCGATCCGGAACTCGGTGTCCGCGGGTGTCTTCGTGACAGGCTTGAAGCGCACATTAACTACGGTCGGCGTTGCGTTGTCGCCGGTGGCAACGAATTGGACCGTCATGCGTCCCGGCGTTTTCCCGCCGCCTCCGCCATCGAGCACCCGCGGGTCGTACACCAGATCGAACTGGCCTGCCCGTAATTGCGGCGAGGCTTCGATCAAAATAGCCACTTCCTGATCGAGCTTGGCCATGTCGTTTACCGTCATAACGAGGCTGGCTTGCGGCACGTATTCCGCCGGGGCCTGCGCAATCGGCTCAGGCGCGACGGCTACCATGTGCGCAGCGGACTCCGAAGGGGACGACGAGAGCGCCAGCGCTCCCGGAGCGGTAGCGCTGATCTGGAGCGGTGAAAGTCCCGCTGCTGCATCCGTGCCGCCGTTGAATTCCGCCGAATAGAATCCGGGCCTAATGATGTTGCGTACTATTCGCGGCGTGATCAGCAGCACGATCTCCGTTTTAGTCCGGTCGCCGCGGTGTGTGGAGAACAGCCTGCCGATCAGGGGAAGGTCGCCGAGACCCGGCACCTTGCTGGCATTGTTGCGGTCCTCGTCGGTGATAAGCCCCGCGAGCACCTGCGTTTCTCCGTTCTTCAGACGCAACGCCGTGGTGGCGTTGCGCGTCCCGACCTGGTACGTGAGCACGCCCGAACGGTTGGTAATTTCGCGCACGATATTGCTGACCTCGAGGCCGACTTTGATCGACACTTCATCGTCGAGCTGCACGTTCGGCTCGACGTCGAGCTTGAGACCGATATCGAGATAGCTGACGTTTTGCGAAACGCCGACGTTCGCCGTGGACGTCGTCGTGATTACCGGCACCTTGTCGCCGATATGTATCCTAGCTTTCTCGCGGTTTTTGACGCGAATGCGCGGGTTCGCCAACAGGTTGACGTCGCTCGATTCGCTGCGCAGGTTGAGCGTCGGGTTCGGCGACACGCCGACCTGGTTCGCCGAGGGGCCGCCGCGCAGGATATCGAGCGTCAACTGACTGGTGGTCGTCGTGCTGTCCGTGGTCGCCACCGGCCCCGTTGCCGTCGACACGATGGTCGTCGGGTTAGGCACGATGTTCAGCACCGTGAACTGGTTTGGATATTGAATGCCGAGTTCTTGCAGCTTACTGCGCTTGACTTCCAGCACTTCGACCTCGAGCATGACCTCCGGCTCGGCGAGATCCTGCGCGGCGATCAGCTTTTCCGCCATGCGCACGGCCTCCGGCGTGTCGCGCATGATCAGCAGATTGAGCTTTTCGTCTATGAATACAGTGCTTGTGCGGATCATCGTTTTGATCATGGTTTGCGTCTGCTTCGCATCCGCGTTGCCCAGATAGAAACTGCGCACCACGAGCGATTGGTATTCCTTGGATTTGGCCGGGGTGTTCGGATAAATCAGCACCGAATTTTCGTTCAGCACCTTGCGCTCGAGCTGGTTGGTGACCAGCAGCAGCTTGACCGCGTCCTCGATGTTCGAATTGCGCACGAAAATCGTGACGCGGATATCGGGCCGCACGTCTTTGTCGAACACGAAGTTCACGCCCGCAGTGCGCGAGATCATCTCGAACACGGTCCTGATGGGCGCGTCCCGGAATTCGAGAGTGATCGGTTTAGCCGCCGCGGGCTTGAGCGCCGGAGCCGCCGCTGCCGCGGACTGCGCGCGGTCCGCGAGCCGGCGTTCAAGTGCGCGGGCTTCGGGCAGTTCGGGGTTTTCGGCCAGCACCGCGCGCAATTTTGTTTCGGCGCCCCGGCTATCTCCCTTGTCCAGCAGCTGCGCGGCTTGCGCGAGCAGTTGCTTGAGCCGCGTGTCCGCGTGCAGGCGCTGCAAGCCGGTCTTGGCGCGTGCGTTATCGGCGTCGAGCCCCAGCGCTTTCTGATAGGCGCGCTCGGCGCCCGCGACATTGCCCTGCCCGCGCAGCGCATCGGCTTCGGCAAGGTGGCGCGCCAACAGCAGTTCACGCTGCCGCACGAGCGTCGCGCGGTACTCCGGGTTTTTGGGATTTTCCTTGACCGCCTCTTCAAGGCGCGCGATGCCCTCTTCCGACTTGCCTTCCTCGAGCAGGCGCTTGCCATCGTCGAATTTGCCGCCAAAGCAGCCCGCCAGCGTGATAATCAGCAGTGTTGTCAGTGTTGGCCTTGCCGATTTCAATTGGGGCTCCCGATCGTCAGCGATTGCTGTAAGTTAAGTGGCAGATACGTCAGCAACATCACGTTGGGCTTGATATCGTCGACCTGATAAGTGTTGTCGAGCTTGTCGCCGCTGCGCACTGCGTAATTGCGTTCCTGCCTGGTGAGAAACACGATGATCTGTCCGTCATCCACCATTTTTCCGACGAACGTGTACGGCAGCGGCGGTGCTTGGGGTGGGGACGGCGGCAGGTTGCTTTTCGGCGGCGGCGGAGCCCAGGACCGCGGCTCGAATGCGTTGGTTATCGGCTCGCGCGACTTGTCGAGCTCGAGCTTTTCAAGTTCGAGCTCGGGCAGCGCATCGACCGGCGCGCGGCCGCGTTGCGCGGGTAGCGGCCGCTCGGTGTGCGCCAATGCCGCAGTTGCCGGTTCACCGCCGTCCTTCCACGACGCGCTGACTATGCCCGCAACGAGCGTGCTGCCGAGCACCCAACGACGCTGCAACGACGTCAACTTCATTTGCCGCCGGCCAGATACAAGGTCAGTCGCACGCGCGTTTCCGTTGCGCGTGCGCCGACGCTGTCACGCCGGATCGTTACTTCCTCCAGCGCCGCGGCTGGAATCTGGGTCAAAACCTGGTCGAGAAACGAGCGCACTTGCGCGTAACCGCCGCGCAATGGCAGCGTGATTTGATATCGCGCCAGGCCGCCGTCCCTGGCGTTAGTCAGGCGATATTCACCGCTGTCGAGCGCAAGACCGTTGTGCGCGGCGATCTGATGCAATCTCAGGATCCAGCCGGGCGCTTCGCTCACGGTCGGAAAATTGCGCGTGAACATCGCGAGCTGGCTCAAGCCGCGCGCAGTCGCATCACTGCCGTTCGGCGAGTCCGTCGCGGCGCTGCTGACGCGCGCCAGTTGCGCACGCAACCGGTCGATCTCAGTTTGCGCGGGCAGCACCGCGGATATGAACAACGCACAGGCGACTACCGCCAGACAGATGCCCGTAACGCTTAGGACGTCCACACCGATTCCATAGCGCCCGAAGAAGTGCCGGTAACGGTTCACGATTGCGTACCCGCCCATGTCGCGTTGAGATTGAAACGCACGACCGGGTGGCCCTGATTCAACTTTATTTCGTGCTCGGCGAGGTGCACGTTTTGCAGCGATGGCTGCGCTTCGAGTCGCGTGATGTAATCGGTCAGCGCCGCCGCGTCGCGCGCTTCGCCAGTTATTCGCACGACACCGGTCGCAGCATCCGGCTGCACCGCCAGCAGGCCGATTTTGTCATCGGACGCGTTTTCAATATCGCGGAAGAGGCCGTCCCACGGCACGGTTTTTTTGCGCACCACCTGGTTCGCGAGCACGATGCGCGCGCGCAGCCGATCGAAATCGACCTTGGGCTCGCCGCCGGCGCCGCCGGCGCCGCGCGCGAGCCGGGCGAGCTCGCGTTCGAGCGCGGCGATTTCGGCCTCCGCTGCGAAGTGCTGCTGCACGCTAAAACCCGCCAGCACAATCCCGCCCGACAACAGCACCGCACCGAGCCAGGTGTAGCGCCGGCGCGACCGCACGAAATCCAGCTGCAGTCTCATGCGCGACACCACCCGGGCAGTGGCAATACTTTCCATCCGTGCTGTCGCAGCGTGGTGTCGTCGAGCGGCAATGCAGCGTACACGTAAAGTTTGCCCGTTCCGCTGTCGAGGCCGGCGCACATCGCGTCCTGCTCCAGTTGCGCGAGCAAATGCTGCTCCGCCGGTTCCGCGAATCGCGCCGTGCGCACGGTCATGCACTCCCCGCCGCGAAAACGGGCGACGCACGAGTTTCCGGACTCGACAATCGCGAGCCATCCGGTCATCCGCGCGTCCACCCGCGCCAAGTCCTCTGCGGCGGCGTCCAGTACCGGCCGCACGGAGCGCAGTTTCAGGCGCAGCACGCGCGCCTGCGAGTGCAGCGCCTCGATCATTTTCCGGTCCGCGGCGGCTGCGATGCGCGGCAGACCCCGCACCGCACGGCCGAGGCATATCGCCCAATCTTCGGCCGCTTTTCCGTGCACATCGACGAACGACTGCCGGGCAAAAACCAGCGCATCTGCGTCGCGCAGCTTCTCGATCCATGGCAACACGAGATAGCGCGCGAGGTGGCCGCCCAGGACGACGCCAAGATCCGCATTTCGCCACTTCCGCGCGTCGATCTGGGCACCCAATAGTTCTACGACGGGCTGCCACGCCGTTGAATCGGGAGTTGAAGTGGTAACGGACTGCCTGTCGAGCACGCGCCGGCGCGGCCCGCGCGAGTTGCGGAGCAGCGTAATCCCGCCCGGCGCAATCCGCGCGCTTATTTCTTCACGCCACCACGGTGACACGATTGATCTCCTCGAGTGTAGTAACGCCGTCGCGCACCAGATGCACGGCGGCTTCGCGCAGGAATTGCGTGCCGTTGGCCAGCGCCATTTCCTTCAACTCACGGACCGGCGCGCGCGCGGCGACCCGTTCGCGGATTTCATCGGTGAATATCAGGAGCTCGGCAATCGCGCGGCGGCCCTTGTACCCGCTCCCGCGACACTGTCCGCAGCCGCGTCCCGCGCGAAAGTTGAACGCAGCGACGCTCTGCGCCATCAATCCGCTCTCGCTCAATTGCGCGGCGGTGGGCGCATGAGGCACGACGCAATGCGGGCAGTTAAGTCGAATGAGCCGCTGCGCGAGAATGCCGTTCAACGCCGCCACCAGGCTGTACGGATCTATGCCCATGTGCGTGAAGCGGCCGAGCACGTCGAATACGTTGTTGGCATGCACCGTGGTGAATACCAGGTGCCCGGTCAGTGCCGCCTGCACCGCGATCTGCGCGGTTTCGGGATCGCGGATTTCACCGACCATGATTTTGTCCGGATCGTGGCGCAGTATCGAGCGCAGCCCGCGCGCGAAGGTCAGGCCCTTTTTTTCGTTGACAGGAATCTGCAGCACACCCGGCAACTGATACTCGACGGGGTCTTCGATCGTGATGATTTTGTCGCGGCCATGATTGATCTCGGACAGCGCCGCATACAACGTCGTCGTTTTGCCGCTGCCCGTCGGTCCGGTGACGAGAAACATTCCGTACGGCTCGGCGCACAGGCGGCGCACTTTGCGCATCGCGTCGTTGCCGAAGCCGAGGAAATCGAGACGCAGCCCGCGCACCTGGTCGGTCAGAGCCTCTTTGTCGAGGATGCGCAGCACCGCGTCCTCGCCGTGGATGCTCGGCATCACGGATACGCGGAAATCGATTTGCCGGCCGCGCCGCGATATCCGGAAGCGTCCATCCTGCGGAATACGCCGCTCCGAGATATCGAGCTCCGCCATGACTTTGATGCGGGAGACCACCTGCTCCGCGGTGTCGCGGCCAGGCACGCTGGCGATCTGCAGCAGGACGCCGTCGACGCGGTACTTGATGCCGAGCGTGGCGGGCCCGGTTTCCAGATGAATGTCGCTCGCGCCGCTTTTGAGCGCGTCGTAAATCGTCGAATGCACGAGCTTCACCACGGCGCTGGTGTCCGCGCTGATGCTTTGCAGCGTAAGGTCATTCTCGACTGCGTCGCCGGCGACGGTTGGCCCCGCTGTCGGCAACATGCCATCCATGGCGCGCATGGTTTCTTCGTGCAGCGCGAGGAAAGCGGCGATGTCGGCGCGGTGCGCAAGCACCCAGCGCGGCGTACCTCGTATCCGCTCTTCCGCCCAAGGCCGCAGCTGGTCGTCGAACGGATCGGCGAACGCCATCACCAACGCGCCGTCCGGCGCGCGCAGCAATGCGCACCCATGCTGCAGGACTTCGGTGTACGGCAAGACGTCGAACGCAGGCACGAACCCGTGCAGTTCGTCCATCGAGATCGGCGTAAAGTGGAGCGTATGCGCGAGCGCCGCGGTAAATGCCGCCGGTGCAAGGCCGCTTTGCTCTTCGAGCACTTCGATCACCGCCCTGCCGTTCCCTGCCGCAATGCGGCGCGCTTCTACCACCGCGGCGCGCTCGATGCCCGAGAGCCGGGTGAGCTCCGCCTGGGTTATCGCATTCATTGCAGGCTGCCGGCCAGCTCGAAGATCGGCATGTAGAGCGCCATCACGATGACGCCGATCACGAGACCTATAACGACCATCAGCAACGGTTCGAACAGCCGCGTGCTGCGATCGACCCAGTGGGCGATTTCCTCGTCATGAAAGGCCGCGATGCGCTCCATCATGCCGCCCATGTCGCCGGTACGCTCGCCAACCCGCAGCATGCGCACGGCGACGGGCGTCGTCAACGCGTGCGATTCGAGCGAAGCGGACAGCGGCTTGCCCTCGCGGATTTCGCGCAGCGCGCCTGCAAGTTCCCCGCGCAGGTTCGCCGGCAGCAGTTCGCCGACCATCCCGAGCGCCTGCACGGCGGGAATGCCGCCCCGCAGCAACATGCCGGCGGTCCGATACAGCCGCGTGAGCTGCACGATGCGCATGCGCTCGCCGATTCCCGGCAGCCTGGCGATGCTCCGCATCAGGCGCTCGCGCAGGCTGCGGTTGAATACCGCATGAACGCCCACTGCCAGTGCCGCGATCGCGAACGACGCGATTAGCACTCCGTGCTCGTTGAGCGAAGAGCCGAATTTCATCAGGAGCCGGGAACTCAGCGGCTGGTCGCGGCCGAGATCGGCGTATATCGCGGCGAACTTGGGCACCACGAAGGCGAGCAGAAAAAGCGTGACGGCGCCGCCCACCAGGATCAGCAATAGCGGGTAAATCGAGGAGGTGACGAGCTTCGCGCGCATGCTCTCCATCTGCGCCTGATAGGCAACGAAGCGCGACAGCGCCTGCGCCAGGTCGCCGGTGCGTTCGCTCGCGCGTACGGTCGCGACATACAGAGGCGGAAACGCCGCGGGGCAGCGCTCGAGCGCGGTGGACAGCGCGTGCCCTTCCTGCAGGCAGTCGAGCACCTGCTTGTGTGTGTCACGCGCCGCACCCTGCTGATGCCGCTCGGCCAGCGCCTGCAGCGCTTCGAGCAAGCCGAGTCCCGCATCAAGCAACGCCGTCAATTCCTGGCTGAAGAGCAGCAGCGGAAAACGTTCGCCTGAGAATAGCGCAACGCGTGCCGGCTTGACGTCCAGCACGGTGTAGCCGCGTGCCTTGACCTCGCTCAACGCAGCGGCGCCATCTGCCGCCTCCAGCGAGAACGCCGTCACGCCTTGCGGCGCCTTGATGGCTCTTACTTCGAAACGCATGCAGTCACCAGTTAACGATATCGGAGGCCTCGCCGGTCCCGCCGGGCTGCCCGTCTTTGCCATAGGAAACGAGGTCGTATTCGCCGTGTTCGCCGGGCAATTTGTAAATGTAGGGACGTCCCCACGGATCCATGGGCACGATTTTTTTGAGATAGGGCCCATCCCACTTCGCCTCGTTCGGCGGCTTCTGGATCAGCGCCGCGAGGCCGGATTCGGGGGCTGGATAGTGCCCGGTGTCGAGGCGATACTGATCGAGCGCCTTTTCGAGCGCATCGAGCTGGGCACGCGCGACTTTGGTTTCCGACTTGCCTATCTGGCCAAAATATTTTGGCCCCACGTAGCCCGCGAGCAGGCCGATGATGACCATCACCACCAGCAACTCGAGCAGCGTGAACCCGCCGTGCTCCTTAAAAGCGCTGTTCTGTCGCATCGTCACACTAGAGCGACCTCAGAAAATTCAGCAGGTCCTGCTTCTGCCGCTCGGCGAGCCGGTTGAAATTGTCGACCACTACGTTGGCCTCCGACGGGCCGCCGCCGGTCGAGTTGGGGCTTTGATGAGCGAGAATCGCCTGCTTCAAGTCCGAGGTGCGCCCGTCGTGCAGGAAGTAAATCCGCTGGCCCAGACCCCACAGCGGCGGCGTGCGGAATTCGCGCGGGCCCGCTTGCCCCTGCGAGATGCCGTCAGCAAGCTGCGCGCCCATGTCGTGAATCAAAAGGTCGGAATAAAGATTGACCGGCTGGTTGCGCAGCGCGGCGACGGTGGAATTCCCGGTGGTCATTGAAGGCGTGTGACATAGCGCGCAGCCGATTTGCGCAAAAGAGGTCTTGCCCGCGGCGATCGACGGCGCGCCTCCCGGCGCCTCCGCTGACGCAACGGGCGGCGCGAGAAAGCGCATGAATACGGCGAATTTTTCGATCCCGCTGAGGCCTTCGGCCATCGTCGCCGCGGCGGCGTTGGTCACATTGTTCGGCACGGGCGCAAACTGGCATTGCGCCTTCTCGTCGCGCTCCGTCTGAAAGAGCTCGTTGGTAATTCCCATCTCGACGTTGTAGGCCTCGCCCGCGAACATCAGCAGCGATTTGTTCTGCGCCTTCCAGCCGAAGCGCGCCACCGTGCCGTCGTTGCCGTTCTTGTTCGCCAGTCCGGTAAGGGCATTGAACGCGAGCACGATGTTCGCGCGGCCGCGGATTCCGAGCGCTTTTTTCTGGCCCGCGTTCGCCGCCTGGTTCGCGAGTATCGCCGCATCGGGAATCTGCTCGATGAGCCCCGCGCCGAATACCGGCGTGGGAATTCTGAATATCACGTTGCGGCGCGCGAGCTCCCCTTCAAAATCGTCCTGGCGCAGCACGCAGCCGGGCGCGTCGGGATAACCGGCAATGGTAAAGAGCGAATGCACGCCGCCATCCGGGGTGCCGTCGGGATTCCGGACAAAGCGCACTTCGCGCACGGGGCCGTCCGCCGTGATGAACGACGGGATCACATTGGTCGCGCCATTGCTGTTCGCGAATGCGACTTGCGGATTCACCGCCGGGCTGGTGCCGCCGGTCGCCGGCTGGGAATGGCAGCCGCTGCAGCTGTCGAGATTCATCCGTGGGCCCAGTCCCTCGGCCGGGGTTTCCACTTCCTCGAAATCGAGCTTGCCCGCAGTGAACAGCGTCAACTCAGAAACGCTCAGGTTCTCGATCGGAGCGCCGGCGCCTGGCCCCGCGCGCACTCCGGGATCACGGGATTGCGGCGATGCGGGCAGCGACTCGGACGAAACGGTTGTCTGCAACAAAAGCACACTGGCGACGGCGGAAAGCGACGCAAGACCGACCAACAGATTTCTGCTGCGCATACGCGAACCTCCCTGACAGTGATAAGCACCCGGTGCACGCCGGCCAGCTTGGGAAGAACGTCGCGCCGGCGATTCACTTGACGTAGAGTTTGCGCACCGCCGCGTTAACTGCCGTTAAGTTGCGTAAAGTTGCGTAAAGATTTGTGGAGGCGATCTCAAGGCCCATCTAGAAGCCATCTCAAAAATGCATATAAGGACTTGTACTATTGCGATTTAAGCGGTACGTTTATCTCAGTTCATGCTGAGGTGAACCGATGCCACGACGCGAAGAATTGAACGATGAGCAATGGAAGG
>Ga0207650_10002204_pt1 | contig 13620 bp, 13 predicted proteins | sample KBSS63metaG_FD_184325 | JGI IMG/M metagenome (GOLD analysis project Ga0207650, IMG submission 184325) | Switchgrass rhizosphere microbial communities from Kellogg Biological Station, Michigan, USA - KBS S6-3 metaG (SPAdes) (version 2) | ecosystem: Host-associated > Plants > Roots > Rhizosphere...
TCACGACCGTGATCTGCGACCCGCACGAGATCGCCAACGTGCTCGGCACCGAAGGCATCCAGTTCTTCCTGGTTTCGGCGCTGGAAACGATCATGGACATCCGCGTGCAGCTGTCCTCCTGCGTGCCCGCCACCCATCTGGAGACCTCAGGCGCCGATCTGCCGATCGAGCGGCTCCTGCCGTTCCGCGACCATGAAAAGGTCATCGGCCTTGCCGAATTCATGAATTTTCCGGGCGTGATCCACAAGGATCCGATCTGCATGGCCAAGCTCGAGGCGTTCCAGGGCGATCATATCGACGGCCATGCGCCCCTCCTGCGCGGCAACGACCTGAACGGCTACATCGCCGCCGGCATCCGCACGGAGCATGAAGCCACGACGGCCGAAGAGGCGATGGAGAAGATCCGCAAGGGCATGCACATCCTGGTGCGCGAGGGCTCCGTGTCCAAGGATCTGGAAGCGCTGATGCCGATCATCACCGAGCGCCTGTCGCCCTTCATCGCGCTCTGCACCGATGACCGCAATCCGCTCGACATCGCCGAACAGGGCCATCTCGACTATATGATCCGGACGGCCATCGCCGCCGGCGTCGAGCCGCTGGCGATCTATCGTGCCGCCTCCATTTCGGCAGCCCGGGCTTTCGGCCTGCGCGACCGCGGGCTGGTGGCGCCCGGCTTGCGCGCCGACCTCGTGGTTGTCGATAGCCTCGAGAATTGTAAGGCAGGCATGGTCTTTGCCGGCGGACGGCTGGTGACCGACGCGCTGTTTGCCACCCGCAAGACCGTCGCACCCGTCGGCCTCGACAGCGTCAAGGCGCGCACCGTCAACGCGGCCGATTTCGGCGTTCCCTTTACCGAAGGCGAAACCTCGGTCATCGGCGTGCTGCCCGGCAAGATCATCACCGAGCATCGCCGCTTCCGTCTGCCTTCGTTGGGCAACCAGACCACCGTCGACCTCGCCCGCGACATCATCAAGGTCGCCGTCATCGAGCGGCACGGCAAGAACGGCAACCATGCCAATGCCTTCGTCCAGGGTTTCGGGCTGAAGAAGGGCGCCATCGCCTCGACCGTCGGTCACGACAGCCACAATATCTGCGTCGTCGGCGTCAGCGAGGACGACATGGCCCAGGCCGTCCGCCGCCTCAGCGAAATCAAGGGCGGCTTCGTCGTCGTCGAGGACGGGAAGATCACCGGCGAAATCGCCCTGCCCGTGGCCGGCCTGATGAGCCTCGAACCCTACGAGACCGTCCGCGACACCCTGCACCACCTGCGCGAGGCAGCCATCGCCCTCGGCTCCACGCTGCAGGAACCTTTTCTGCAACTGGCCTTCCTGCCGCTGCCCGTCATCCCGCATCTGAAGATTTCGGACCGGGGACTGGTGGACGTGGATGCGTTCAGGCTGCTCGGGTGAGCGGCTGTGAGAAACGCGATCCTTGCTTGTTCGACGGTTGGACAATCTGACCGAAGACAGACGCTGCGCGCCTCTACAACTTGGACTGAGCGCGGCATTGCTACTGCAGTAAAAAGCGTGCACATCCTGAAGGCGATAGGTATTCATCGGAGAGCGACAAGTGCCCATCGTCTTCAAACGGGGAAATCTCAGGTTCTTCTTCTATTCGAATGAAGGCACTCCCCGCGAGCCGATGCATGTTCATGTTCGAGGACCGGAAGGCGAAGCAAAAGTGTGGATCGAACCCGTTATCAGCATCGCGGATAGCATTGGCTTCAACAGCCACGAACTTGCTGGTATCATTCGTGAGGTTACGCGAAACAGGTCAGAGATCGAAAGGGCTTGGCATGAGCATTTCAGCAACTGACGTTCGCTTCGACGACAGCAGCATGTGGGTCGTCCTAAACGATGGAAGAACGCTCGGCATCCCGCTTGCCTGGTTTCCCCGCTTGCTGTCCGCAACTGCAGAACAACGAGAAAACTTCGAAATCAGCCCATTGGGCCTTCATTGGGAAGACCTGGATGAGGATATCTCGATAACAGGCCTGATCGCAGGACGCGCCGATCAGACGACCAAGCAATCGAGCGCCGCGTAGAGCCTCATCCTCGCCCTTCTGCCACTGCCGGTCATCCCGCATCTGAAGATTTCGAACCGCGGACTGGTGGACGTGGATGCGTTCCGGTTGATCGGGTGAGCGGATGTCGGTGATCTTCAAGAGCGCAGCGTCTAGTGGTACAATCAGCCCAACGAACTCTACGTCTTGAGAGGGCCTCGGTACGGAACGTGGTTCGATGATATCGCTCGATCCCATTGGAACAGACAATGACCAAGCTTGAACAGATCGAAAAGACGATCGAGGAACTTGACCCCAAGGACTTCGAAAAGTTCAGCAACTGGTTCCAATCCCTCGTGGCCGAGCGCTGGGACAGGCAATTGGAGGCAGATGCCGAAAGCGGAAAGCTCGACGATCTCGCAGCGCGGGCGCTCACCGCCCATCGCGCCGGCAAGACAACACGGATGTGAGACATTTCGCGACACCGGACTTCTGGCATGCCTACAAGGGTTTGCCTGTGTCGGTGCAGAAACTCGCCGATCAGAATTTCGAACTGATCAAGTCAAACCCAAAACACCCCTCATTGCATTTCAAACGAGCGGGCCGCTTCTGGTCCGCACGCGTAGGGCTATCGTGGCGGGCCCTTGCGGTCGAGGAGGCCGACGCGATGATCTGGTTCTGGATCGGCTCACACGCCGACTACGACAAGCTGGTGCGCTGAAGGCTCTCCACACGCGCACAAAACACATCCATGCCCTCAAGCGTCACGGCCGTTGCCGTCGATTTCGGCTCGAATCCCGGCATCGGCACGATCTCCTTGACCGTCATCTCCTTCGGCAGCAACATTTCGACCGGCTCCCGATCGAGATTGAACACGAACAGCAGCGTCTCACCGGCCTTCTCGCGCGTGAAGGCCAGCACATCCTCCTTCACCGGCAGAAAGGTCAGGTCGCCGTCGAACAGCATCGGATGCTGGCGGCGGAAGGCGAGCGTCTGGCGATAATGGGCGAGCACGGAAGCGCCGTCCTCCTCCTGGCGGTCGACCGCCAGCGTTGCATGCTGGTAGGGCACCGGCAGCCAGGATTTTTCCGCCGTGCTGAAGCCGGCATGGACGCGTGCGGCTTCCCAGGGCATCGGCGTGCGGCATCCGTCGCGGCCCTTGAAGGCCGGCCAGAAGCGGATGCCGTAGGGGTCGCGCAGATCCTCGAAGGCGAGATCGGCCTCCGGCAGGCCCAGTTCCTCGCCCTGATAGAGGCAGATCGAGCCGCGCAAGGTCGCCAGCAGCGAGATGGCCAGCTTTGCGACCCTTGCCCGCTCGGCCTCGGTCTCGGCAAATCGGCTGGCATGGCGGACGACGTCGTGGTTGGAGAACGCCCAGCAGACCCAGCCGTCGGTGACGCTCTCCTGGAAGGAACTGACACAACGGCGGAAATGCGCCGGCGTGAACTCCGGTCCGAGCAGGTCGAAGGTGTAGCACATGTGCAGCTTGTCGCCGCCGGACGTATAGGCCGCCAGCGTCTGCAGCGAGCGTGCGCCATCGCCGACTTCGCCGACCGTGGCGCGGTTGTCATAGGTGTCGAGCAGCGCCCGTAGTCGCTTGAGGAAGCCGATGTTTTCCGGCTGCGTCTTGTCGTAGAGGTGGTTCTGCATGCCGTAGGGATTGGTATCCGGCGCATCGAGCCCGGACGCGTCGTCGCTCGGCAGGGCCGGCGGATTGTCGCGCAATTGCTTGTCGCAGAAGTAATAATTGACGGTGTCGAGGCGAAAGCCGTCGACGCCGCGCTCGAGCCAGAACTTGACGGCGGCAAGAACCGCATCCTGGACCCGAGGATTGTGGAAATTGAGATCCGGCTGCGATGTCAGGAAATTATGCTGATAATACTGACGGCGGATGCCGTCCCATTCCCAGCCGGGACCGCCGAAGATCGACAGCCAGTTGTTCGGCGCCGTGCCATCCGGCTTCGGGTTGGCCCAGACATACCAGTCGGCTTTCGGATTATCGCGGCTCGCGCGGCTTTCGACGAACCAGGGATGAACGTCCGACGTGTGGGAGATGACCTGGTCGATGATGACCTTGATGCCGAGCGCATGGGCTGCCGTCATCATCTCGTCGAAATCGGCCAAGGTGCCGAAGATCGGGTCGACGTCGCAATAATCCGAGACATCGTAGCCCATGTCGGCCATCGGCGAGGTGAAGAACGGCGCGAGCCAGATGGCATCGACACCGAGCGACGCGATATAGGGCAAGCGCAGCGTGATGCCCTTGATATCGCCAAGGCCGTCGCTGTTGGTATCCTGGAAGGAGCGCGGATAGACCTGATAGATCACCGCGCCGCGCCACCAGTCCTTTGCCGCCGTCCCGCTCATTGAATTCATTTAATAAATCCGCCTTCGATTGAACACTTCCCTCGTGGCGCACACTAACCTGCGGACGGCAAATTTCAAATCGAAAGCGCCATGCCGTCGCAGAGTTTCTGCGGCCGGGTGTTTGCTTTGAAAGCAAACGCCGTCCACAGACAAATGCATGTCGTTTTCCATATCGCATTTTTTGGGGTTGAAACGCCGGATCGCTGCGGTAGGTTGCGCGTTGACTTTAACGTACAGGTCAACCCTGCGGGAACAAGAACGACCTTGGTCACAAGGCGAACACAGAAAGATTGGCATCCATGACATATCTCACCAAGGCATTTTACGCATCGGCGCTCGTCGGAACGCTGATGTCCTTCTCGGCGCATGCCGCCACGCTCAACGTTCAGAACGGTGGCGATCCCCAGTCGCTCGACCCGCAAAAAATGTCCAGCGACTACGAAAACCGTATCGCCGGCGATATCTTCGAAGGCCTCACCACTGAAGACGCCAAGGACAATGCAATTCCCGGCCAGGCCGAGAGCTGGACAATCTCTCCGGATGGCAAGGTTTATACGTTTAAGCTGCGCGACGGCATCAAGTGGTCCGATGGCCAGCCGGTCACCGCAGAGGACTTCGTCTTCGCCTTCCAGCGCCTCGTAGACCCGAAGAGCGCTGCCGAATATGCCTATCTGCAGTTCACCATCAAGAATGCCGAGAAGATCAACAAGGGCGAGATCACCGATTTCAGCCAGCTCGGCGTCAAGGCCATCGATCCGAAGACCCTCGAGATCACCCTCGACAACGCCACGCCCTATTTCCTCAATGCGCTGACGCACTACACCGCCTATCCGCTTCCCAAGCACCTGATCGATGCCAAGGGCGCCGACTGGGTCAAGATCGGCAATATCGTGACCAACGGCCCGTACAAGCCGACCGAATGGGTCCCGGGCTCCTATGTCACCACGGTCAAGAACGACCAGTACTGGGATGCCAAGAACGTCAAGATCGACGGCGTCAAGTTCTTCGTCATGGAAGACCAGTCGGCCGCCCTCAAGCGCTACCGCGCCGGCGAGTTCGACATCCTGACGTCGTTTCCGGCAGACCAGTACCAGTGGCTGAAGACCAACATGCCCGGCCAGGCGCATGTCGTGCCGTTCCTCGGCACCTATTACTACGTCGTCAACGCCACCAAGCCTCCCTTCAACGACAAGCGCGTCCGCCAGGCCCTCTCGATGGCCGTCAACCGCGAAGTGATCGGCCCGAAGGTGCTCGGCACCGGCGAACTGCCGATGTATTCCTGGGTCCCGCCGGGCACTGCCCATTACGGCGAGCCTGCCTATGTTTCCTGGAAGGATGAGCCCTACGCCCAGAAGGTCGAGGAAGCCAAGAAGCTGCTGAAGGAAGCAGGCTTCGGCCCAGACCATCCGCTGCACGCCCAGCTCCGCTACAACACCAACGACAACCACAAGCGCATCGCTGCCGCGATCGCCTCCATGTGGAAGCCGCTCGGCGTCGAGATCGAGCTCTATAACACCGAGACCAAGGTGCATTACGACGAGATGCAGCACGGCAAGGTGGAAATCGGCCGCGCCGGCTGGCTCGCCGACTACAACGACCCGATCAACTTCCTCAACCTTCTGTCGACGGGCGTCGACATGAACTACGGTCGCTGGAGCAACCCGCAATACGACGCGCTGCTGAAGCAGGGCAATGAGGAGCCCGATCTCAACAAGCGGGCCGCCCTGTTCAAGCAGGCCGAGCAGATCGCACTCGACGACAGCGCCGCGATCCCGATCTACTACTATGTCTCGCAGAGCGTGGTGTCGCCGAAGATCGCTGGATATGAAGACAATATCCAGGACATCCACCGCACCCGCTGGCTGTCAATCAAAGAGTAAGGGACACGGGCTCCCTTCGGTCTTGCTGGAGGGAGCCTATCCACGCCCATGATCAAATATGCATTCCGTCGTCTCCTGTCGACAATCCCCGTGATGTGGATTGCCGTGACCTTGAGCTTTTTCGTCCTGCGCCTGGCGCCGGGCGGACCCTTCGATGGCGAGCGGCCTTTGCCGCCGGTCATCCTGAAAAATCTCGCGGCCCACTACAATCTCGATAAGCCGTTGATCCAGCAATACTTCATCTACATGTACGATGTCGTCCACGGCGACCTCGGGCCCTCCTTTGCCAACCAGGACTTCACCGTCACCCAGCAGATCATGTCCGGCCTGCCGTACACGCTGACCATCGGCAGCGTCGCCTTCGTGGTGGCCGTGCTGGTCGGCGTTCTCGTCGGCTGTCTGGGCGCGCTGTATCAGAACCGCCAGGCGGATTACTGGCTCGGCGGCACCCTGCTGATCGGCCTCGTTCTCCCCGGCTTCCTGATCGCGCCGATCCTGCAATTGCTGTTCGGAATCAAGCTCGGCATCCTGCCGGTGGGCGGCTGGGGCGATGGCTCGATCAAATTCCTGATCCTGCCCGTCACAGTGCTGGCCCTGCCCCACGCCGCCCGCATATCGCGGCTGATGCGCGGCTCGATGATCGAGGTGATGAACCAGAACTTCATCCGCACCGCCAAGGCCAAGGGCATCGGCCCACGACTGACGGTGATGCGCCACGCCTTGAAGCCCGCGCTGATGCCGGTCATTTCCTATCTCGGCCCGGCCGCCGGCTATCTGCTCACCGGCTCCTTGGTGGTCGAAAGCATCTTCGGCCTGCCCGGCATCGGCCGCTACTTCATCACCGCCGCCCTCAACCGGGATTACGGCATGGTCCTCGGCACGGTGATTTTCTACATGGCCCTGATCGTCTTCCTCAATCTCCTCGTCGACATCATCTACGCCTGGCTCGATCCGAAAGTGAGAAGCTGATGATCCTCAATCTCGCCCGTCGCGAACAGCTGGCCGAAGAACTCAAGGCAGCCGAAGGGCTCGCTCCCGAGAGCCGGTCGCTGACCCGCGACGCCATGCGCCGGCTGCTGCGCAACAAGGCCGCCGCGATTTCCCTCGTCGTCCTGGCGCTGCTGATCCTCGCCGCCCTGATCGCCCCCGCCCTCATTCCGTTCGGCTATGAGGACCCGGACTGGGCAGCCTTCCGCACGCCACCGGATTTCGCCAGCGGCCATTATTTCGGCACCGATCAGAACGGCCGCGACCTGCTGGCCCGCACCCTCTACGGCACCCGCGTCTCGCTCGCGGTGGCCCTTGTCGCCACCCTCGTCTCGGTGATCATCGGCGTCCTCTACGGCGCCGTGTCAGGCTATTTCGGCGGCAAGCTCGACAGCATCATGATGCGCTTCGTCGACATCATGTACGCCCTTCCCTACATCCTCTTCGTCATCCTGCTGATGGTGATCTTCGGCCGCAACGTCTATCTGCTGTTTGCCGCCATCGGCGCTCTGGAATGGCTGACCATGGCCCGCATCGTGCGCGGCCAGACACTGTCGCTGAAGCATCGCGAATTCATCGAGGCGGCGCGGGCGTCCGGCCAGCGGCCAATGAAGATCATCCTCAAGCACATCGTCCCCAACCTGGTGGGCCCCGTCGTCATTTACGCCGCACTGACGGTTCCGGAAATCATCGCGACGGAGAGCTTTCTGTCCTATCTCGGCTTTGGCGTGCAGGAACCGCTGACGTCGCTCGGAACGCTGATCGCCGACGGCACCAACTCCATGGAAACCGATCCGTGGCTGCTCGCCTTTCCCGCCGCCTTTCTCGTGGCGCTGCTGATGAGCCTGCTATTCATCGGCGATGGCCTGCGCGACGCATTCGACCCGAAGGACCGCTGACATGTCGGACGCCAAAAAGAGCGAAACACTGCTCGAACTCAAGGACTACTCCATCCGCTTCCAGACCCCGGAAGGCGATGTCGCCGCCGTCAACGGTCTCAACCTCACCATCCGCCGTGGCGAGCGTATCGCCATCGTCGGCGAAAGCGGTTCCGGCAAGAGCCAGACCTTCCTGGGCCTGATGGGACTGCTGGCGAAGAACGGCCACACTACCGGCCAGGCACTGCTGGAAGGTCGCGACGTCCTTTCCCTCAAGCCGCGCGCACTCGACCAGATCCGCGGCAAGGACATGGCGATGGTCTTCCAGGACCCGATGACCTCGCTCAATCCGACGCTGAAGATCTCGCGGCAACTGACGGAGCAACTCGAGGTCCACGGCGGATTGACGGCCCGCGCCGCCTCCGCCACCGCCCTCGACATGCTGAAGCGCGTCGGCATTCCGGACCCGGATCGCCGTTTCAATCTCTACCCGCACGAACTTTCCGGCGGCATGCGCCAGCGCATCGTCATCGCCATGGCGCTACTCACCAAGCCGAAGCTGCTGATCGCCGACGAGCCGACGACAGCGCTCGACGTCACCATCCAGGCGCAGATCCTCGATCTCTTCAACGATCTGACGTCGGAGATGAACACCGCGCTCGTCATCATCACCCACGATCTCGGCGTCGTCGCCGGCCTCGCCGAGCGGGTGGCCGTCATGTATGCCGGCCGCATCGTCGAGGACGCGCCGGTGGACGACCTGTTCGACGATCCGGCCCATCCCTACACCGCCGCCCTCCACGCCTCGATCCCGAGGCCCGACCAGGATGTCGACGATCTCGCCGTCATTCCCGGCCGGCCACCGAACCTCAAGCACCTGCCGCGTGGCTGCAGCTTCTCGCCACGCTGCGCCCATGTCGAGGACGATTGCGTCGATGCACCGCCGCCGCTGGGGGTTCTGGCACCTCAGCGCCGCGCCGCCTGCTTCCATCCGCTGATCGGCCACCAGCAAAGGAGCCCTGTCCATGGTTGAACAGACCCTGCTCAAGGTCGAGAACCTCACGACCCAGTTCGAGATCCCGTCGAAATCCTTCTTCAAGCCGGCCACCATGCTGACCGCCGTCAACGACGTCAGCTTCGAGCTCAAGGCCGGGCGCACGCTCGGCATCGTCGGCGAATCCGGCTGCGGCAAGTCCACCCTCGGCCGCTCCATCCTGCGCCTGATCCACGCCCAGAAGGGCCGCATCCTCTGGCAGGGCAAGAGCCTGCTCGACCTGTCGAGCGAAGAGATGCGCGCCGCCCGCCGCGACATGCAGATCATCTTCCAGGACCCGATCGCCTCGCTCGATCCGCGCATGACCGTCGGCGATATCATCGCCGAGCCGCTGACGGTGTTCGAGCCGAAGCTCAGCCGCGCCGAGCGGCAGGATCGCGTCCGCGAGATCATGGCCGCCGTCGGCCTGGTCCCTGAGATGATCAACCGCTATCCGCATGAATTCTCCGGCGGCCAGGCGCAGCGCATCGGCATCGCGCGAGCCGTCGTCACCCGCCCGAAGCTGATCATCTGCGACGAGCCGGTCTCCGCCCTCGACGTCTCCATCCAGGGCCAGGTGATTTCGCTGCTGCGCAAACTGCGCAAGGAATTCGGGCTGACGCTGATCTTCATCAGCCACGACCTCTCCGTCGTCCGGCTGATCTCGGACGATGTGCTGGTGCTCTATCTCGGCCGCATCGTCGAAGCTGGCGATTGCGCCACGGTGTTCCAGAGCCCCGCCCATCCCTATACTCAGGCGCTGTTCTCGGCAGCCCCCGTGCCGGATCCGAAGGTCGCCCGCACCCGCAAGCGCATCCGCCTGCAGGGCGATCCGCCCTCGCCGATGAACCCGCCGCCCGGCTGCGTCTTCGAGCCACGCTGCTGGAAAGCGACCGACATCTGTCGCACCGCCATGCCGCCGATCGAGACCGTCCGCGCCGGCCAGACGGCCGCCTGCTACCACATGGACCGCCCGGAAAGCTGATACCGGGCGTCCCCTTCCAGTCCCGGGCGGTCTTGCCCGCCCGTTATCGAAGGCCTAAAGCAGTCGCAGGAATGCGATAAGGGAGAGTATCGTGGGCGGACGTTTTTTGTCGATCGGGGAGTGCATGGTGGAGCTTTCGCAGGCGGGCAATGGCCTGCTGCGCAAGGGCTTTGCCGGCGATACGTTCAACACCGCCTGGTACGCCCATGCCTGCCTGCCATCGGACTGGTCGGTCGATTATTTCACCGCCGTCGGCGATGACCCCATGTCGGAAGAGATGCTGGCTTTCATGGCGGATGCCGGCATCGGCACCTCCTATGTCAGGCGCATCCGCGGACGCACGCCCGGCCTCTATCTGATCAACCTGAAGGACGGCGAGCGGACCTTCAGCTATTGGCGCGATTCTTCGGCCGCTCGACAACTCGCCGTCGATGCCGACCTGCTGCGCGAGGCGATCGAAGCTTCCGACGTGATCTACTTCTCCGGGATCACCCTTGCCATCCTGTCGCATGACGGGGTCGAAACGCTGCTGTCGGAACTGCGCCGCGCCAGGGCCATCGGCAAGCTGGTTGTGTTCGACCCCAATCTACGCCCGCGCCTCTGGCAAAGTCTCGACACGATGCATGCGACCATCAGCGAAGGCGCCCGCGCCTCGACCCTCGTCATGCCGAGCTTCGATGACGAGGCCGCGCATTTCGGCGATCCCTCGATCTCGGCAACCATCCGGCGCTACCGACAGCTTGGCGCCGCCATGGTCGTCGTCAAGGATGGCCCCAACGGCGTGACAATGGGAACCGCGGCCGGCGAGACGCTGGTGGACGCCGAGGCCGTTCAGACGGTTGTCGATACGACCAGTGCTGGCGACAGCTTCAACGGCGGTTTCCTGGCGGAATACCTGCAGTCGAAAGATCCCATGGCCGCAGCCCGCTTCGCCGTCAAAATCGCGGCCAGGGTGATCAGCGAGCATGGGGCGCTGGTCGCGCCGGAGAAGCTTGTGACGGCGACCGCCGAGTGAGAAGCTAACTGCCAAGCTGTGCTTCGATCGCCATCTTGTCGATCACCGACCACACCTGCCAGATCTTGCCATCACGGAATTCATAGAAGACGTTTTCGACGAAAGATACTCTCCGCCCATTGACGGGCAGGCCAAGGAACGTGCCCTTTGGTGTGCAGTCGAACTGCAGGCGGGCAGCGATCACGGGTGGATCGCAGACGAGCGTGGCAATCTGGAACCGAAGATCGGGGATGGAATCATAATCCCCTTCCAGCATCGATCGATAGCCCGGCAATCCGAACGGCCGGCCGTTGTGATGGGCATCTTCGCCGACGAACTGACCAAGTGCCGGCAGATCGCGCCGATTGAGGCATTCGATATAGGCTCGGTAGAGCATTTCCAGTTCAGCTTTCTCCATCCGTTTCAGCTCCCTGGGATCTTGTGACACGCACGAGGACATATAGAGGGCGGACCGCATCCGCATACCCGCAGCTGTAATATTTCCATCATCGACAGCAGTCACAATGGTTGTGCCCGGAATCAGCGGGAGGTGCGGGATGTCCCGTGCCGCTGTCGTCGAACGGGTGGAACAGTCGACAATGCTGCAACGTCTACCGGCCAAGGCCAACCAGACATCTCCGGCCTTGGAAGCCTCCCTGGGCGAACGGCTGCTGATCGTTACGGATGCCTGGCATCCGCAGGTCAACGGCGTGGTACGTTCGATCGAGAATACCAATCGCGAGCTGGCGCGAATGGGCGTCACAGTCTCGATGCTGACGCCGGAGGGGTTTCGCAGCATCCCCTGCCCCACCTATCCCGAGATCAGGCTTTCCCTGGCAAGCTATAGACGGGTCGCCGCCGCCATCGAGGCGACGCAGCCATCCTATGTCCACATCGCCACCGAAGGCCCTCTCGGGCTGACGGCTCGCCGCTGGTGCGTGCGCAACGGCATGCAGTTTTCCACCACCTACCATACCCGTTTCCCGGAATATGTCGCGGCCCGCCTCCCCATACCGAAATCCTGGCTCTACGCCTTCATCCGCTGGTTTCACAATGGCGGCTTCGGCTGCATGGTGGCAACGCCAAGCCTGGCCGCAGAACTCGCGGCAAAGGGTGTCAACAACCTGCTTCCCTGGTCGCGCGGCATCGATGCCAACCTGTTTCGCCCGCAAGGGCAGGAAGAGACACCGTTCGGCCTGCAGCGCCCGATCTTCATGACCGTTGGCCGCGTTGCCACGGAGAAAAACCTGCCGGCCTTCCTCGATCTCGACTTGCCCGGTTCCAAGGTCGTGGTGGGCGGCGGTCCCGACCTCGAAGACCTGAAGAAGCGCTATCCGCACATCCTGTTCACCGGCGCCAAATTCGGCGAAGAGCTGGCGCAGGCCTACGCCCAGGGCGATGTCTTCGTCTTCCCGTCGGTGACGGACACGTTTGGAAATACCATCCTGGAGGCGCTGGCGAGCGGCGTGCCTGTGGCCGCCTATCCGGTCACCGGCCCGGCGGACATCCTCGGCGGGAACACGGACGCCGGCGCTGTCGACACGGATTTGCAAGCGGCCTGCATCAGGGCGCTATCCTGCTCACGCCAGGCTGCACGTGCGCTGGCGCTGACCTACTCCTGGGAAGCGGCAACCCGGCAATTCCTTGACAACATCAGGATCGCCAACGGCAAGATCAAGCGCCGCTAAGCGGCACACCGGCGAACGATGTCTCGCCTGCGATCAGGCTGCTTTCAGTGCTGCTTCTTGCGCTTGCTCGGGTAGGGGTTCTTCCGCTTGCGGTTTTCAAACGGGTTTTCCGACGCATGGAAGTGGATGCGGATCGGCACGCCCGGCATGTCGAAATCCTCGCGCAACCCATTGGTGAGGTAGCGGATATAGGATTCCGGCAGGGAATCCGGACGCGTGCAGGAAATCATGAAGCCAGGAGGGCGAGCCTTGACCTGCGTCATGTATTTCAGCTTCAGGCGGCGACCGGAAACCGCGGGTGGTGGATGCTGCACCTGGCGGGCATCGAGCCAGCGGTTGAGCTTGGCCGTCGCGATGCGCTTGTTCCAGACCTTGTCCGTATCGATGATCGACTGCATCAGCCGGTCGAGGCCGTCGCCCGTCTGGCCGGCAATGGTCACGGCACGGATGCCACGCGCCTGCGGCAACAGCCGGTCGGTCTTCTCGCGCAACTCGGCAAGCACTGCCTGGCGATCCTCGATCAGGTCCCACTTGTTGAAAGCGATGACGGCGGCACGGCCTTCGCGGATGACGAGATCGACGATCTGCAGGTCCTGCTTCTCGAACGGGATCGTCGCATCGAAGACGATGACGACTGTCTCGGCAAAGCGGATGGCCCGCAGCGTATCGGCGACCGACAGCTTTTCCAGCTTCTCGGTGACACGCGCCTTGCGGCGCATGCCGGCGGTGTCGAACAGCTTGATGGTGCGGCCACGCCAGGCCCAGTCGACCGAGATGGAATCGCGGGTGATGCCGGCCTCCGGGCC
>Ga0207650_10002205_pt1 | contig 13620 bp, 7 predicted proteins | sample KBSS63metaG_FD_184325 | JGI IMG/M metagenome (GOLD analysis project Ga0207650, IMG submission 184325) | Switchgrass rhizosphere microbial communities from Kellogg Biological Station, Michigan, USA - KBS S6-3 metaG (SPAdes) (version 2) | ecosystem: Host-associated > Plants > Roots > Rhizosphere >...
CGTTTATCATTCCCATGATCTCGTCGCGCTCTTTCGGGTCGGAGAAGGAGGCGAAGGTGAACGGCCCATAGGCGCCGTATCGATAGAAAAGGTCCGGCAGCAGGACGAGATATCCATGGTCGGCCAGCCGCTGCGCCATACCGTCCAGCGTCGGCCGGGGGCCGAAGGCGTCCATGTAGAGGATGATGCCGGGGGCGGAGGTTCCGTCGGGATGCTTGTCGCTGCGGAAGATCGCCGCCTTGGCAACGCCGTCGTCGGTGCTGATGTCGATGCTCTTCTTCATGACTTACCTATCCTCTTGTGGCCTTCGCCCGATTGCCGGTGCCCATCGATGAAGCGGCCTGGATTAGGTCCGTGACGCCGCGATGGCACGCATCAAGGTGTGATTGTCGTAAGGTTTACGCAAGAGCACCGGTTTCGGACCATCGCCGATTGCTGGCGCCTCGGACGTGCCTGTCGCAAAGACAATGCCGATCTGCGGATAGATTTCGCGGATCTTCTCGGCCAGCGCATCGCCCGAAATGCCGGGGAGCCCGAGATCGGTCAGCAGAATATCGAAGCGCTCGGACTTGACGAGAACCAGCGCTTCCTCGGCGCTGCCGGCATCCACGACTTCATATCCCTCGTCCTGCAACTGTTCGACCGTATCGAGCCGGATCAGCGCCTCGTCCTCCACCACCAGGATCTTCAGCGGACGGGGGGCTCGGACGGGGTTCAAAGCCGTCGCTGTTTCGACATTCGCCGCGTTGATCATGTCGAGCTGCCGCTGGTCGAGGAGTTGTCTAATTCGGTGGGCCAGTGCTTCGCGACTATAGGGCTTCGACAGCAATTCCACACCCGCATCCAGCCTGCCGCCGTGGACGATGGAGTTTTCGGTGTAGCCCGAGGTGAAGAGGACTGCCATGTCGGGCTGCCGCTGCTTGGCCTTGCGCGCCAGTTCGGCACTCTTCAGCGGACCGGGCATGACGACGTCGGTAAACAGCAAGTCGATGGCCACGCCACTTTCGATGACGGTGAGCGCACTCGCTGCATCGACGGCCTTCAGCACCCGATAACCCAGATCGCCCAGCATCTCGACGACGGTTGCCCGCACGTCCTCATCGTCCTCGGCAACCAGGATGGTTTCCGTGCCACCGCTGGTCGGGCCGTGTTCGGTCTCGGCCAGACGGTCCTCGGCCTGAATGGAGCGCGGCAAATAGATCCGGATCGTTGTGCCCTGCCTGTCCTCGCTGTAGACCTTGACGTGCCCGCCTGACTGCTTGACGAAACCGTAGACCATGGACAAACCAAGGCCGGTGCCCCTGCCGAGCGGCTTGGTCGAGAAGAACGGCTCGAAGACTTTCTCGATGATGGCGGACGGGATGCCGCTGCCGGTGTCGGTGACGGCGACCATCACATACTGGCCGGCCTCGACGTCTATGTGCTTGCGCGCGTAGTCCTCGTCGATGAAAGCGTTGTTGACCTCGATCGTCAGCGTCCCGCTGCCTTCCATGGCGTCCCGCGCGTTGATGGCGAGATTGAGGATGGCGTTCTGGATCTGCGCCGGGTCGACGAAGGTATTCCACAGGCCGCCGCCCTGGATCGTTTCGATCTCGATCTCCTCGCCAAGGGTGCTGCGCAGCATGTCGCCCATGCCGGCTACGAGGCGGCCGACATTGATCACGCGCGGCTCCAGCGCCTGCCGCCTGCCGAAGGCAAGCAACTGGGCTGCCAGCTTCGAGCCGCGATTAACGCCGGCCAGCGCATTGTCGATCCGCTGCCGGGCGCGCTCGTTGTCGGCGACTTCCTTGCTCAGCAGTTGCAGATTGCCTGACACCACCTGCAGCAGATTGTTGAAGTCGTGGGCGACGCCGCCGGTCAGCTGGCCGATCGCTTCCATCTTCTGGGCCTGGCGCAGCTGCTCCTCGATCTGGTCAAGGGCTGCCGCCTGCTCCTTTTCAGCTGTTATGTCGCGGCCATAGGCAAAGATTCGCTCATCCTGCAGCGAAAAACGCCAGGAGAGCCACCGCGCCGAGCCGTCCTTGTGGCGATAGCGGCATTCAAAACTCTTCAACTCCGAAACGGATGCGGCGTCGCGAAGCGCGCGCCGGTAGCCGGGCAGCGCGTCGGGCCAGACATAATCGAACACCGGCTGGCCGATGACCTCCGGTTTTGCGTGCCCAAGCACGGCCGGCCAGGCCGGATTGACGGCCTGTATAGTCCCGTCGGTTCCCAGGATTACAAGGAGATCGCGAGAGTTGCGCCATACGCGATCGAGGTCGGCGGTGCGGGCCGTCACCTGCCGCTCCAGCGAATTCGCAAGGTGCTGTAGGTCCTGCTCCGCCCGGCGTCTTTCAACCGCCGTGCGCGTCCTCTCCGCCACGTCGCGAATGAAGGCGAGCTCCTCTGCGGTCCATTCCCTGGCGGTCGCGTGGTTGAGATAGAGCAGCGCAACGATGCCGCCCTGCTCGGAGATCGGCATGTTGACGACCGACTGGGCGCTGATGCCAATCAGACTGGCCGCATTGGCTGATGTGCGAGGATCTTTCTCGGCATCCGCGAAGACCACCGTCTGACCGCGCTTCAGGTCTTCGATATAGCTGCCGTAGTCACGGAATTGCAGCACACCTGCCAAAGTCTTGATACCCGGCGCATTCCAGTCGCGGGCGATGGTTATGGTCTCGTGGATAGGGTCGATGGTGCCGTATCCAGCCCGGCTCACATTCAGAGCCTGTCCCAGGATCCTTGCGGCGTTGAAAGCGATGTCGTCGGGGTCGTCGGTCTCGCGAAAGCTGTCGTTAAGGGCGATCAGCGCCGTGCGGCGATCCTGCTGCAGGCGTATGTCGGTAATATCGCTATCGACGCAGATCACGCCGACGAACTCGCCGCTGCCGTCGTAGCGCGGTTGGGCTTCTGAGCGGATCAGCCGGTAGTCGCCCGCTGCATTGCGATAGCGAGCCTCGAGCGAAAAGCAGCTCTTGTTGCGCACTGACTGCCTGAAAACCGCGACCAGCGCATCCCGGTCGTCCGGATGAACGGTCTCGCCCCAGTTGAATGTCGGGACGGCGCTTTCGTCGATATTCCAGAAGGCTCGCTTGCTGGCGTTGAAGTAGACGCTGTCGCCGCTCTCGTTGCTCATCCACAGCATGACAGGCGCATTTTCGGCAATCAGTCGAAAGCGCGCTTCGCTCTCGCGCACCGCTTCCTCGGCTGCGCGGCGATCGGTGATGTCGTTGCCCTGGATGAAGATGCTTGTGACGATGCCATTCTCGTCGAAGATCGGCTGGTAGACGAAATCGATGTACCGCTCGGTGCGTCGGCCGTCGTCCTGATCCAGGACGAGCAGCGCGGACTGGCCGATGAAGGGCTGGCCGGAGCTAAAGACCTGGTCGAGCAGGTTGACAAAGCCCTGCTCGACGACTTCGGGCAACGCGTCCCTGACGGCCCTGCCGATGATGGGCCGCGAGCCGACCAGGCTGTGATAGGCCCTGTTGGCGATCTCGAAGACGTGATCCGGACCGACGGTGGTGGCGACGAAGCCGGGCGCCTGCTCGAACATCTTGCGCAGCCGCTCGCCCTCGCCCAGCAATCGCTGCTCGGCCCGCACCTTGTCCGTGGTCTCGACAACCACCGACATCACGCCGATGGGCCGTCCCTCCTCGTCAAGCACCGGCGAGTAGTCGAGGTTCATCCAGACCTGCTCGGGCCGACCATTACGATAGAGGGTCAGTTCCTGGTCACGGTAGGCCAGGGTTTTGCCGGCAAGACAGGTTCTGACGACATGGTCATTGAAGTCGGCCACTTCTGGCCAGCCTTCCCGCACCTTCGAGCCGAACAGCTGCGGATGGCGATTGCCAGCGAATATGGAATAGGCATCGTTGTAGATCATGATGCCGTCCTCGCCCCACAATGTGACGATCGGAACAGGCGAGCGCAGCAAGAGGCTGCAGGTTGCCTTCAAGCCTTCGGACCAGTCTTCGATGGGGCCGAGACTTGTCTGGGACCAGGCAAATGTGGCCATGATCTCGGCGGCTTGCCCACCGCCGGACAGAAATGCCAGTCCCGGGGCTTCCGCTGTCTTCGCCATCGTTTCACTCATCGTTCATCGGCCGCCTCGATATCCGTGGCATGCGCAGTCTCTATTTTTATTTGTTTGCTACCGGTCATTGCCGAGAGCGGGCCGTACCAACGGCTTTGAAATATGAAGGCGACGCCGATTGGCAAGGTATCTGCATCTTTTATTATATGGGTTGTACGCGTTCGCGTCCGACAGCCTCGTGAAATGGATCAAGCCATGCGCGACGGCAGGCGCGGCAAGCCGCCCTTTGTATGTGTCGACAGGCTGCACATGTGCGGGACGTCCGGTAGGGAGCGCTCCCTACCGGATAAAATCGATCCGTTGCCTTGCATAACGGATTTTTTTGATTATCTTCAATTCATCTGAAACGTAACGAAAGGAAGGTGATCCAATGTCTAATGAGATTTCGGTACTCGTGATGGACATGGGAATTGTTGAGAACGAAGCGAGGCAGCCCTCGCTCTGATCCCACCTTCCTGCGGGTCGCGCTTGCGATCCTGGTCTTTCACAGGCCAAAGCTCATGGAGGGCCGCTTCGAGCGGCCCTTTTTGATTCCGGCGACCGGGCCGATCTACTACATCGGCACCGGGATCGTCAGGCGACCTTGATCGTCACAGCATCTCTTTCGGCTTTTCTTCCGGTCTCCAGCTCCTGGCTGCGACGGTTCTCGATAAAAGCCTCGGTTTCCGGGCGTGGCATCGGCCGGCCGATCAGGTATCCCTGCCCCTCTCCAAATCCCTCTTTCTTCAGCGCGCGCATCTGTTCTTCGGTCTCGATGCCTTCGGCCGTCGTCGTGGCCCGGAACCCCACGCCGATCCCGACCACTGCGCGCACGATCGAAAGGCTGCCGGGATCCGTTTCTATGCCGGAGACGAAACTTCGGTCGAGCTTGATCTTGTCGAAGGGAAAGGCCCGGAGATAGCCGAGCGACGAATAGCCGGTGCCGAAGTCATCGATCGCGATGCGAATGCCAAGCGCTTTCATCTCGTGCAACAGCGGCACGCTCTGGGCGGTGTCGGAGATGAACACCGACTCGGTGATTTCGATCTCCAATCGCTCGGGCGCGAGCGTGCTGTCCTCGAGCACCGATGTGATGGTTGCCAGCAGGCCCTGGTGGCGGAACTGGCACACCGACAGATTGACAGCGATCCTCAATTGGTCCGGCCAGCCTGCCGCCGCGTTGCAGGCTTCGCGCAGCACCCAGGCGCCGATTGTCGTGATCAGCCCGGTTTCCTCGGCGACGGGAATGAACTCCTGGGGTGCGACGAGGCCGCGCTGCGGATGGCGCCACCGCAGCAGCGCTTCGAAGCCGACGAGCCGATCGTCCTTCAGCGAGACAATCGGCTGATAGTGCAGTTCGAACTGATGATGGTCGATTGCCTGGCGCAGTTCGACCATCAGGTCGTGGCGGCGCTTGGCCACGAGCCGCATGGAAATCTCGTAGAACCGGTAGGTCGACCGTCCCGCAGCTTTCGCGGCATAGAGGGCGAGGTCGGCATTGCGCAGCAGCACCTCGGCATCGCCACCGTCTTGCGGGGCGACGGCAATGCCGATGCTGCAGCTGATATATTCCTGGATGCCGTCAAGATCGATCGGCTGCCCAAGACATGCCAGCAGTTGGTCGGCAAAATCGCGGGCGCGCGCTATGCCGCCTGCGACCTGCAGCGCCACGGCAAATTCATCGCCGCCGAGCCGGGCAATGAGGTCTTCGCTGCGGGTCAGGCGCCTGAGCCGCGTCGCAACCTCGCGCAGCAGGGTATCGCCGGCGGGATGGCCCATGCTGTCGTTGATGTGCTTGAAATGGTCGATGTCGAAGTAGAGAAGCGCGACAGGATTGTCTTCCGTCGCCTGGTCGATCAGGTCGCGGATATGATCGGAAAAGAACGAGCGGTTCGGTAGTCCGGTCAATGCGTCGTGCATGGCGATGTGGGCCATCTTCGCTTCCACCGCGCGCGACACCGTCACATCCTCGGTGATGCCGAGAAGATAGCGCGGGCGCACCCCATCCGGCGACGGCAGGGCACGCTTGAAGGTGCGCACCAGTCGCCGCTCGCCGTCGTAGCCTTCCATCTCTTCCTCGACAGTCAATGTCTGGTCTGTGTCGAGGGTCATCTGGTCCTGTTCGCTGAACCGCTTGGACTGGGAGGGCGAAAACAGCTCCTTGTCGGTCTTCCCGACGATATCGGCCGAACTCAAGCCGACCAGGGCGCTGCTTGCCTGATTATGAAGCACGTATCGGCCTTCATCCATCACGTCCTTGACGAAGACGCCGACGGGCAGGTTTTCGACAATGCTGTCGAGAAGGGACTGGGTATCGCTTGCCTGCTGGTGGGCGGCATTGACCTCGGTTCTGTCCTGAACCACCGCGAGGATCGCTGCCGATCCCTCGAAGCGGACGCTGCGACCATAGGTGACAACTTCGAAGATATCACCATTGGCCTTCAGGTGCTGCCAGCGCTTGACCCGCTCCATATCGGTGCCACCGGCCACGGCTTCGATCATCCGTTGACGCTCGCTCGCTGGGCGGATGTCGAGCACGGTCATCTGCAGGTATTCCGCCGCACTGTAGCCGTAGAGCGCGACGGCGGCTTCGTTGACGATCAGGAAACGCAGGCTGACAGGGTCGTAGACCCACATCGGACTTGGATGGGTGGCAAATAGCGAACGGAAATCGTCATCGGTCGACCCAACGGGCGCTCCGGCCGGAAGACTGTTCGATAGCTTGTTTTTCCCCACTGAACCCGCTCCAACGCGATCGCTGCCATGTCCCTGGAGACCTGTTCCCTGTCTGATGGTCCCCGATCGACGCATAAAAGTAGGCGCGAAATGTGAAGATTTTGCCAACTAACTATTTGATTAAATTGACAGCAGCGGCGCAAAAGATGAGCATTTTAGCAGTTTCTTTTAGTGCATCCGCGGGCTGTCCTGCCTACGGATGCACTGGGGGAGTAGGCAGCCGATTTGATCAGATGATCCCCCCGCTGCCGCCGGTGGACGCAGGCCTGATTGCACTGACTGCAGCGCGATAGCCGCTGGCGCGGTAGGTGGCGACCGGATCGATGGCGCCGCCGGCGCGACGACGCGCTTCCGCCAGGATCGGCTCGACATCGGCGCGGTAGGCCCGTTTCAGCGTGTCCGATGCCATCAGCGCGTCGTTGGCATCCTGGTAGCCGGAGAGTGCGTCGCGGTCGACCAGCAGGGCCTGGGCATAGGCGCGCCTGATTTCGTTGGCGCTGGAGATCAGGCTTTCGATGGGGTCGGTGACATTGTGCGACTGGTCGATCATATGGGCGGGGTGGAAGCCCTTGACGCCGCGATGCTCGGCATCCACCAGTTCGTTGAAGACCAGGAACAGCCGATAGGGATCGATCGAGCCGGCATCGAGGTCGTCGTCGCCATATTTGGAATCGTTGAAGTGGAAGCCGCCGAGCTTCTCGAACTGGATCAGGCGGGCGACGATCATCTCGATGTTGGTATTCGGCGCGTGGTGACCGAGATCGACCAGGCAGGAGGCCTTTGGTCCGAGGGTCTGGGCGATGAGGTAGTTGGTGCCCCAGTCCTGGACGATGGTCGAGTAGAAGGCCGGCTCGTACATCTTGTGCTCGGAGAAGATGCGCCAGTCGTCCGGCAGTGCCTTGTAGACTTCCGCCATCGAAGAGAGGTAGCGCTCGAACGCCTTGGTGAAATTGCTCTGGCCGGGAAAATTGGAGCCGTCGCCGATCCAGACCGTCAGCGCCTTGGAACCGAGCGCATTGCCGATCTCGATGCATTCGATGTTGTGCTCGATGGCCTGGGTGCGGGTGGCCGCATCGACATGGCTGAGCGAGCCGTATTTGTAGGAATGGGCCTGGCCCGGCGCATCGGAAAAGGTGTTCGAGTTCATCGCGTCGAAGCCGAGGCCGAGGCTGTCGCCCTTGGCCTTCAGCTCGCGCACATCCATCTTGTCCCACGGAATATGCAGCGAGACGGTTGGCGTGGCGCGGGTCAGCTGGTTGATGACGGCGCAATCCTCAAGCTTGTCGAAGATGCCGCGCGGCTCGCCGGTCCCTGGGAAACGGGCAAAGCGCGTGCCGCCGGTGCCGACGCCCCAAGAGGGCACGGCGACAGAAAAGGCCGACACTTTGCTCGTGATTGCCTCGATATCGATGCCGCGGCGATCAAGGCTGGCGCCGAGCGCATCGAAATCCGCCTTTAGCGCTGCGGCACGCTTTTCGTTCTCCTGCGCAATGGTGTCCTGCGCAATCTTCAGCTCAACCATAAAATCCTCCCTTGGCACGGCGAACAAAAGGGCTCCCCCTGCGTTCTACCGGCCGAACTCCCAATTCATGAACGAGGCGACCTTGGATATCATACGCGTACTGCTCGCAATCTTCCTGCCACCGGTTGGCGTGTTCCTGCAGGTCGGTCTCGGCCTGCAGTTCTGGCTCAACATCCTGCTGACGCTCTGCGGCTACTTTCCGGGGATCATCCACGCACTCTGGGTCATCCTCCGGAAGTAGGATCTAGCGCGTGAACGCCTGGGCGTTGCCGGCGTCGACATTGATGATGTTGCCGGTCGATTTCGCCGAGGCATCCGACGTCAGGAAGTAGATCGCTTCGGCGATGTCTTCCGGGAAGACGTTAAGCTTCAGCAGCGAACGCTTGCGGTAGTGTTCCTCGAGATCGTCGATCTCGATCTTGGAGGACGCCGCGCGCTGCTCACGCCACTCGCCGTTCCAGATCTTTGAGCCGCGCAAGACGGCATCCGGATTGACGGTGTTCACGCGGATACCGGCGTCGGCGCCCTCCAGTGCCAGGCAGCGGGCGAGATGGATCTCGGCGGCCTTGGCCGTGCAATAGGCTGCAGCACCCGGCGACGAGGCGAGGCCGTTCTTGGAGGCGACGAAGACGACGTTGCCGCCGAGGTTCTGCCTGCGAAACAGCCGGAAGGCTTCGCGCGACACCAGGAAATAGCCTGTCGCCAGAATGTCGATGTTGCGGTTCCACATCGACAGCTCGGTGGTCTCGATCGGCGCAGACGAGGCGATGCCCGCATTGGAGACGAGGATGTCGATGCCGCCGAACTCGACGCAGGCCTCTGCGAAAGTGGAAATCACCCCCTCCTCCTTGGTGACATCCAGCCGGACGCCGCGCACGGCATCAGCACCGAACTGCTTTGCAAAATCGGCTTGCGTCGTTTCCAGCGCTGCCTGGTCGATGTCGGCGAGGACGACGCAGGCGCCCTCGGCGATCAGCCGGGATGCCGTGGCGCGACCGATGCCGCCGGCACCGCCTGTCACGAAGGCGACGCGACCGGCGAGGCTCTTCGGCTTCGGCATGCGCCGGAGCTTGGCTTCCTCGAGCAGCCAGTATTCGATATCGAAGGCTTCCTGGGCCGGCAGGCCTTGGTATTCGGAGACGGTCGAGGCACCGCGCATGACGTTGATGGCGTTGACGTAGAATTCGCTGGCGATGCGGGCGGTGGCCTTGTCGCGGGCAAAGGACAGCATGCCGACGCCGGGGATGAGGAAGATCACCGGATTGGCATCGCGCATGGCTGGCGAATTGGCGTGCTTGCAGCTTTCGTAGTAGCGGGCGTAATCGGCGCGATAGGTTTCCAGCGCCGTGTCGAGACCCGCGATCACGGCATCGACGTCAGGCTTCGCCGGATCGAAGTCGACAATCAGCGGCTTGATCTTGGTGCGCAGGAAATGATCTGGGCAGGAGGTGCCGAGTTCGCCCAAGGGTGCAAGATGCTTGGAGTTGACGAATTCGAGGACGGCGTCCTGATCGTCGAAGTGACCGAGCTTGCGCTCCGCCTTGCCGATGCGACCGCGGATTTCCGGCATCAGTTTCGCAGCAATCGCACGACGTTCGGCCTCCGGCAGGCTCGATGCAACAGCGCCGCCGAAGATTGTCTTGCCTTCGGTCTTTTCGGCAAACCAGACGATCGCCTTGTTGATGATGTCGAGCGTCAGCTCGTAGCAGGCCTTCGCATCGTTGGCCCAGGTGAAGAGGCCGTGGCTTTCGAGCACGACGCCCTTTGCATGGGGGTGGTCCTTGACGAAGGCGCTGAGATCGAGGCCGAGCTGAAAGCCGGGGCGGCGCCAGGGCAGCCAGCCGATGTCGTCGCCGAAGATCTCTTGTGTCAGTTCCCTGGAGTTTTTCGATGCTGCGATTGCGATGATCGCGTCCGGATGCATGTGGTCGACATGGATGAAGGGCACGAAACCATGCAGCGGCGTGTCGATCGAGGCGGCGCGGCTGTTGAGGTTGAAGGTGCAATGGGGCAGGAAACCGACCATGCGGTCCTCGTCGTCGAGGCCCTTGTAGAGACCCTTAAGCCCCTCCAGCTTCTCCTGATAAAGAGTGGCAAAGCCGTCGAGCTTGATGGTGCCGACATCGCCGCCGGAGCCTTTGACCCACAGCACCTTGACCTTTTCGCCTGTCAGCGGATCGGTTTCCATCACCTTGGCTGACGTGTTGCCGCCGCCGTAATTGGTGATGCGCTTGTCGGCGCCGAGCAGGTTGGAGCGGTAGAGCAGCTTGCCCGGTTCGTCGAGCCCGGCCGCGTAACCGTCGTCCCAGCGGTTATCCAGAAGCCTGATATCAGCCATGTCTTCCTCCCATGTCATATCCGGGCGGTCACGTTGCGAAATTCCGCCCTTTGGTGCGAGGGTATCGCTCACCCAAACTCTCTTTGTCAATCGAAAACGATCATATTCCGTTATGTTGCATCGCAATATGAAAATCCATGAGCGTTTTTGATTGACACATTGTCATGGGTAAGAAATAAACGGCGCCAGGAGGAGACGATGCACGAACGCGAACGCCACCGCATCATCATCAGCGCAGTCCAGGAGAAGTCCGTCGTCACGATTCAGGATATCGCTGAATTGACCGAGGCTTCCGAGGCGACGATCCGTCGCGACATCGCTGCCCTGCATGTGCAGGGCAAGATCCGCCGCGTCCGTGGCGGCGCCGAGGCCGTGCATCCGCCGCAGCTGGGCAATCTGGCCGGCAGGCCGTTCCGCGTGTCGGAATCCGTCAACATCGACAAGAAACGCGCAATCGCCCGCCAGGCCGTGCAGCTCTGCGATCCCGGCGATGCGATTATCATCAATGGCGGCACCACGACATTCCAGATGGTGCATTTCATGGCCGCCCACCGGCTGCAGGTGATGACCAATTCCTTTGCCATCGCCGAGCATCTGGTCAAGCATTCCAAGAACTCGGTGACGGTGCCGGGCGGGGCGATCTATCGCGAGCAGAGTCTGATCCTGTCGCCTTTCGACAACGACACGACGCGGAATTTCTACGCCCGCCGGATGTTCATCGGTGCCCAGGGCGTCGGCCCGCTCGGCATCATGGAGGCCGACGCTCTGATCATCCAGAGCGAGCAAAAGCTGATGCATCAGGCGGACGAGCTGGTGGTCATGGTCGATTCCAGCAAGTTCCATCGCCGGTCGAGCCTGATCTTGTGCCCGCTCGACCGGGTGACGACCATCATCACCGACGACGGTATCTCGGAGGAAACCGTCAGGATGATCGAAGACGCAGGGGTGACGCTCAAGATTGCGAGCGTCGCATCACAGTCTGGCAAGGAGGATACCTCGTCGGTCGCATAATCGAACGGACGGGGAGGGACGCAGACCAATCAACTCGGGAGGAAGAGACATGCATATTGTAAAGAAACTGGCGATCGGCGTTGCGCTGGTCGCAGCCTTGATGTCCGGCACGGCGAACGCCAAGGACATCAAGATCGGCCTCGTGGTCAAATCGCTCGGCAACGGCTTCTTCGAAGCGGCCAACAAGGGCGCCCAGGAAGCCGCAAAGGAACTCGGCGGCGTCGAGGTCATCTACACAGGCCCGACCACGACGACCGCCGAAGGCCAGATCGAAGTCATCAACTCGCTGATCGCGCAGGGCGTCGATGCCATCGCCATCTCCGCCAATGACCCTGATGCCGTCGTACCGGCGCTGAAGAAGGCCACCCAGCGCGGCATCAAGGTCATCTCGTTCGATTCCGGCGTCGCCAAGGCAGGCCGTATCCTGCAGCTGAACCCCTCGTCCAACGAACTGATCGGCAAGATGTGCCTGACCCTGGTCAAGGATCATCTCGAAGGCGGCAAGGGCGATTTCGCCATCCTGTCGGCAACGACCACCTCGACCAACCAGAACATCTGGATCGGCGAGATGAAGAAGCAGATGAAGGACTTTCCGGGCCTGAACCTGGTGACAACAGTCTACGGCGACGATCTGTCCGACAAGAGCTACCGCGAAGCGCAGGGCATCCTGACCTCGCATCCTGAAGTCAAGGTCATCGTCGCGCCGACCACCGTGGGTGTTCTCGCCGCGTCGCAGGCCGTCAAGGATGCCGGCAAGATCGGCCAGGTCTATGTCACGGGTCTCGGCCTTCCCTCGGAAATGGCCGGCGCCATCAAATCAGGCGCCACCAAGGAATTCGCCATCTGGAACCCGATCGACCTTGGCTATTCCGCTACGCAGATCGCCTATCGCCTCGTCAAGGGTGAGACCAAGGGTGCCCCCGGCAGCGAAATCCCGGCCGGCCGCATGGGCAAGATCAAGGTCGACGACAAGGGCGAAGCCGCCATGTCCGACCCCTTCGTCTACAATGCATCCAATATCGATCAGTTCTCGAAAGTCTTCTGATCGACCGTCAGCCACAGATCACCACCCGGCGGCTTCAAGAGCCGCCGGGACTGGAAATCCATACCTGGTACATTGCTGATGACTGCTGCCCTTCACCTTCCCGTCCCGGATAGCCCGCCCGTCAGTGACACGGCGATCCTGGAAATGCGCGGAATTTCGCAGATCTTTCCGGGCGTCAAGGCGCTCGATAACGTCAACATCGCGCTCTATCCCGGCAAGGTGACGGCGCTGATTGGCGAGAACGGGGCCGGCAAGTCAACGCTGGTCAAAATCCTGACCGGTATCTACCGGCCGAACGAGGGCGAGATCCTCGTCGACGGCAAGCCCACCACATTTGCAAGCGCGCAGGCCTCGATCGACGCCGGCGTGACCGCCATCCACCAGGAAACCGTTCTGTTCGACGAGCTGACGGTGGCCGAAAATATCTTCCTCGGCCATGCGCCGCGCACGTCGTGGAAAACCATCGACTGGAAGGCGATGAACGGCCGCGCCAAGGCGCTGCTCGTCTCGCTCGAAAGCGCCATCGACCCGACGATCCGCCTGAAGGACCTGTCGATCGCCCAGCGCCATCTGGTCGCCATCGCCCGGGCGCTGTCGATCGAGGCGCGCATCGTCATCATGGACGAGCCGACCGCCGCCCTGTCGCGCAAGGAGATCGACGACCTTTTCCGCATCGTCGAGGGCCTGAAGGCGCAGGGCAAGGCGATCCTGTTCATCAGCCACAAGTTCGACGAGGTCTACGAGATCGCCGACAATTTCGCCGTCTTCCGGGATGGGCGGGCCGTCGGCCATGGACGGCTGAAGGACACGCCGCAGGACGAGATCGTCCGCATGATGGTCGGCCGCGACGTTGCCGATGCCTTTCCGAAGATGGCCGTCAACATCGGCGCCACCGTTCTTGCCGTCGAGCG
>Ga0207650_10002206_pt1 | contig 13610 bp, 14 predicted proteins | sample KBSS63metaG_FD_184325 | JGI IMG/M metagenome (GOLD analysis project Ga0207650, IMG submission 184325) | Switchgrass rhizosphere microbial communities from Kellogg Biological Station, Michigan, USA - KBS S6-3 metaG (SPAdes) (version 2) | ecosystem: Host-associated > Plants > Roots > Rhizosphere...
CCCGATTGTTTAATGGCGTTCGACATGTGCGTTCTTTCCAGAGCGACGGATGTGATTCGTGGCATTAAGCCTTTGCCGAGGATGTTGACCGATAGATATTACGAACAGCTTAACATTGCTTAAGTCTATTACCCCTCCCTAATTCAATATTTCATACTTGAAGTTGAATTGCGGCATTCCGTACCAAACGGTATGAGGCGGACTGTAAAGGCGAGCATCTCGTGCGCGGCGGATCGGCATCGGAGACTGGTATGAAGAAATTGCGGATTGCTGTTTGGGTTCTGATCGTGCTGATGGCCGCCTTCCTCGGCGCAGGCTCCTTCTATTTCACCAGATCTCCGGAAACGGCGAACTCCGGCGGTCCGTTCGGCGTGCCGTTCACCCTGGTGGCGCAGGATGGCAAGCCGATCACCGAGCAGGCGTTTCGCGGCCGTCCGTCGGCGGTGTTCTTCGGATACACCCATTGCCCCGATGTATGCCCGACGACGCTGTTCGAGATGGATGGCTGGCTGCAGAAAGTCGATCCCGACGGTTCGAAGCTCGGCGCCTATTTCGTCACCGTCGATCCCGAGCGCGACACGCCTGCTATCATGAATGAGTATGTTTCCAACGTCTCCAAGCGGATCACCGGTATCTCAGGGCCTGTCGACAAGGTAACGGCCATGGTGCATGGTTTCCGCGTCTATGCGGTCAAGGTGCCGGCCGACGACAAGAATCCCGGCGGCGACTACACCATGGATCATTCCGCCTCGGTCTATCTGCTCGACGGGCAGGGACGTTTTGCCGGGACCATCTCCTACCAGGAGGACCCGGCGACGGCGGTGAAGAAGCTGGAGAACCTGATCAAGAAGGGATAGGGGCGCCATGGCCGGGGGAAGCAGGGACATTCTTGTCGTCGGTGCCGGGCCGGTCGGTCTGGCAGTAGCGCTGGAGTTGGCGCGGCGCGGATTTTCGCCGCGGCTGGTCGATGATGGCGAAGGGCCGACGCCGCTCGCGGAAAGCCGTGCCCTCGGGATCAATGCGCGCACGCTGACGCTTCTGTCGCCGTCTGGTGTGGCGGATCGGATCCTGGCTGAGGCGCAGGACATCGCCCACTTCCGGGTGCGCTCAAGAACCCGACTGCTGGCCGAGGTCGACACCCATGTCATCAAGGGCCGCTTTTCCGCGATCCGCGGACTGTCGCAGGGTGCCACCGAGCGGATTCTCCTGTCAGCACTTGCAGGCTATGGCATCGTGCCGGAGTGGCAGACGCGCGTTTCAGTGACGGCGCCGGATGCGATCCGGCCCGGTGTGCGGCTGCGTCACCACGACGGCACCGAGGAGGCCCTCTCCGTCGACATCCTCATTGGCGCCGACGGAGCCCATTCGGCAGTGCGCAAGGCGATCGGACTCGGCTTTCCGGGCCAGGTGCTCGAGGCGCATTTCTATCTCGCCGATTTCCGCTATGGGCAGCCGGTCGATTCGCATTTTGCCGAGATCAGCCTTTACGATCCCGGCATGATCGGGAGGCTTCCGGTTTCAGCGGATACGCTGCGCTTCATATCGACGCTGCCGGATTTCGAGCGTCGGATCGTGCATCCGGACGCCATTCTCGAAAAGACCTGGTCGTCGCAGTTCCAGATCCATTTCCGCCATGTTGCTGCGATGTCGAAGGGCAATGTCTTTCTCGCGGGCGATGCCGCCCATATCCATTCGCCGGCCGGGGCGCGCGGCATGAACCTCGGCATCGAGGACGCCTGCTGGCTCGCTTACCTCATTTCCGAGGGCCGCGAACGGGACTATTCGGACCTGCGCATGCCCGCCGTCCGGCAGGTGCTGAAGCAGACCCGTCGCTTGACGCGCCTGGTCACGATGCAGCAGCCGCTGGCAACAGCGCTGCGGGACCGGCTGGTGCCACTGCTTTTTCGGGTTCCGGCCGTCCGCCGCTTGCTTTTGCGCAGCATCGCGGGGTACGACACGGCAAAGCCGCCGTGGATCAGCGGGGCCTTCTGACGATGAGAGACCGAAGCGTTGAATGAGATTCGCCTTTATGTGACGACGACCGAGCGCGACGCCGAGCGGATCCTCGACCTGATGACGCCTGTCTTCGAGGACGAGGAACTGCCGATCGCGACGTCCGAGATCGACGAGAAGAAAGACATCTGGGAAGCCTCCATCTATCTCTACGCCGAGCAGGAAGAGGATGTCCGGCCGCGCTTCGAGGCGCTGTTGGCCGAAGCCTATCCGGGCCTTGCGATCGACAAGGAGATCATTCCCGACGTCGACTGGATCGCCCGATCGCTGGATGGCCTGAAACCCGTCCATGCCGGTCGCTTCGTCGTGCATGGATCGCATGACCGTGACAAGATTCGTGCCAGCGAGATCGCCATCGAGATCGACGCCGGCCAGGCCTTCGGCACCGGCCATCATGGCACCACCGCAGGCTGCCTGGAAACCATCGAGACGGTCGTGCGCAGCCGCCGCGTCCGCAACGCACTCGACCTCGGCACCGGCAGCGGCGTCCTTGCCATCGCCGTGCGCAAATTGAAGAACATTCCGGTGCTGGCCACCGACATCGATCCCATTGCCGTGAGGGTCGCCCGCGAAAACGTCGTACGCAACGGCATTGTGTCGGGAATCAGCCTCGAGACCGCTCCGGGCTTTCATTCGACGGCCTTTTCGCGGCATGGCCCCTTCGACCTGATCATCGCCAACATTCTGGCGCGCCCGCTGATCCGCATGGCGCCGCAATTGGCCAACCATTTGGCGCCGGGCGGCTCCGTCATTCTGTCCGGCATCCTTGCCGCACAACGCTGGAAAGTGATTGCAGCCTATAACGGCGCACGACTGCGCCATGTGCGCACCATCTGGCGCAATGGCTGGGTCACGATCCATCTCGATCGGCCATAGCTGTCAAACCGAATCCGGGCTTTTCACCAAGTCATTGATTTCACAAAAAATGCAAAAGGCGACACCAGGGGTGCCGCCTTGCAGATCAGTGTTACCTGATCATTGTGCCCGCGAGCCGAGGGGAGGAGTTGCTCAAGCGGACTAAGCGCATTCGTCGCGGACCGGCCGGGAGGAGAGCCGGATCGAGCGATCTTAGAATGCGTAGCTGGTGTTGATGTTGCGAACGTCGCCACGGCTGACGCCGATGATCCGCGATGCTTCAGTCTCGACCGAGCGCAGGGCGCCGATAACGTGACGGACGGTCCGGCGTTCGCCAGCCTGCATCGGGCTGCTGTATGCGAAACGGGGAGTTGCCATAGTCGTATTCCTTTTCGGTGGGTCCGTTTGAACCCTTTTGATGAACCTCTTATAAACTATCCCGCACTGCAGCACAGATTTAATGTCGAATGGGAGCTATGCATTAATGATATGGGTATTGTCGTGATTGAGTCATAATGCGGATTTTTTGCCCACGAATTAGGCGCACTCGTTAATTGCCGTTAATGGTCATTAATAAGACGCCCTGGCTCGCAATAGGAGCAAATTGCGCTAACATGCAGCCATGACCCAAGGCGGATTCGCCTTTCAGCATTCGGATATCTCATGTTCCAGTCTTTTGAAGTCACCTCCACACCGCAATTCGGCCACGAACGGGTGATGGCCTTGCGGGCGGTGTTCGACGCGCTCGCGATCGATGCATTTTTGGTGCCTCGAGCCGATGAGTTCCAGGGCGAATATGTGCCTGCCTACGCGGAGCGGCTGGCCTGGCTCAGCGGTTTTACCGGGTCGGCCGGCATTGCGCTGGTAACGCGGTCTCAGGCGATCGTCTTCGTCGACGGTCGCTATACGACGCAGCTTCTCGACCAGGTCGACACATCGGTGTTTTCCGGCGGCGATCTTGTCGGCGAGCCGCCGCATCAGTGGCTTGGCAAGCATGGTCCCAAGGGCATGCGGCTGGGTATCGATCCGTGGCTGCACAGCGGGGCGGAAGTACGCAGGCTGGAAAAGGCGCTTGCCGAGATCGGCGGCGCGCTGGTGCTCTTGCCGCACAACCCGCTCGACCGCCTGTGGACCGACCGACCGGAGGCGCCGCTCGGTGCGGTGACCATCCAGACCGTGGCCCAAGCCGGTGTCCTTGCCAGCGAAAAGATCGGCGCCATTGCCACGCATCTCGAGGAGAAAAACTGCGCAGCACTGCTGGTGACGGATCCCTCGTCCATTGCCTGGATCTTCAATATCCGCGGCAACGACGTGCCGCACACCCCGCATCCTCTAGCCCGCGCGATCATCCACGCCGGCGGAAGGGCGGAGCTGTTTCTCGACAACCGCAAGACCGATATCGAGGCGGAAGCCTATCTGGCGCAGCTCTGCACGCAACTGCCGCCGGCCGATCTTGCCGACAGGCTGGCCGCAGTCTCCGCCAGTGGGGCGCGCGTCATGATCGACCCCGACCTCGCATCGCAGGCGCTGACGGACATCATTCGCAATGCCGGTGGCGAGGTCGTCGAGGGCAGTGACCCCGCCAAGCTGCCGCGCGCGCGGAAGAACCAGGCCGAGCTCAACGGCTCGGCGGCGGCGCACCTTCAGGATGGCGCGGCGATGGTGGCCTTCCTGCATTGGCTCGAGACCCGCAAGCCTGCGACCGTCTCGGAGATTGCGGCGGCCGAGCGGCTGGAGGCGATCCGCGCCGAGGTCGGACAGGCGATGCAGAACCCGTTGAAGGACCTTTCCTTCGATACGATCTCGGGGGCCGGCGAGCATGGCGCCATCATCCATTACCGCGTCACCACCGAGAGCGACCGGCTGCTGCAGGCGGGCGAACTCTACCTGATCGATTCCGGTGCGCAGTACATCAACGGTACCACCGACATCACCCGCACCGTTGCCATCGGTGCCGTGCCCGAAGAGCAGCGGCGGTTCTTCACGCTGGTTCTGAAGGGAATGATCGCCATCAGCATGGCCCGCTTCCCGGTCGGGACCCGTGGCTGCGATCTCGACCCCTTGGCCCGCATCGCCCTGTGGAATGCCGGGGCTGACTACGCTCACGGCACCGGCCACGGCGTCGGCTCGTTCCTGTCGGTGCATGAAGGGCCACAGCGTATCTCACGGATGTCGACGCAGGAGCTGCTGCCCGGCATGATCCTCTCCAACGAGCCAGGCTACTATCGCCCGGGCTCGTTCGGCATTCGTATCGAGAATCTCGTCTATGTTCGCGACGCCGAGCCCGTCGACGGCGGAGACCTCGATATGCTCGGCTTCGAGACGCTGACCTTTTGCCCGATCGATCGCAGCCTGATCATTGCCGAGCTTCTGACCCATGACGAGCTGCATTGGCTGAACGATTATCATCTGCGCACCCGCGAGGCGTTGATGCCGTTGATCCACGACGCCGAGGTGCGCGCCTGGCTTGAGAATGCGACGCTGCCGCTCATCCACTGAGCGGCATTGTTTCCTGCTGGGATTCAACCCACCAGCAGGTGGCGCCAGGCCATCACGACGAGCCAGCCGGTGACCAGCATGGCGCTGGCCGGCAGGTAGAGGCCGACCACAGCGGCGGCAACCAGCGCTACCTTGAGGTCGATGCCGCCGCTGAAAAAGGTCGGCGCCATCAATGCGGTGAGCACGGCCGCAGGCACAGCGTTGAGCGCTGCCTCCATGCGCGGTGGAATGCGTGTCATCTTCGTGATCAGCACATAGCCGCCGATGCGCGTGAGGTAGGTGACGACGGCAGCGGAAAAGATCAGCAGCAGCATATGCGTGTCGAAAGTCGTCATCGTCAGACCTCGTGGTTTTCGACTGCAAGGTCGGGTTTGCGGTTGCTCTTTGCCGGCGGCAGGAGTGCCGCCAGCGCCACGCCGGCGAGCGCGCCGATGCTGACATGCCAGGGCGAGCCGACGATCCGGTAGGCGACGATGGCGACGACAGCGCTGGCAACGACGACCGGCAGGAAGTTGTCGCGCTTGCGGAAGCCGATGACGATGCCGAGAAAATAGACGGGCAGGAGGACATCGAGGCCAATCGTGCGGGGATCGCCGATCAGGCTGCCGAGCATGCCACCCATAAGGCTGGCCAGAACCCAGGGTACGTAGATCACTACGCCGAGGCCCATGTACCAGGAGAAACTTACGGTCTTCCCGGCTTCGCCGCGTTTGACGGTCTCTGCAAACTGCGGGTCGACGAGCAGGAAGAAGGCGAAAGCTTTCTGGACGCCACTGAAGTGCCTGATATAGCGAGCGATGGCTGCCGAATAGAGGATGTGGCGAAAATTGACGGCCAGGATCGACAGGACGATGATCCAGGCGGCCACGTCGTGGCCGAAGAGATCGAGGCCGACCAACTGGCTGGCGCCGGCATAGACGATGCCGCTCATCAGGGTCAGTTCCCCGAGCGACAGGCCATGACTTTGCGCGACGGCGCCGAACAAGGCTCCGAATGGAACGGAGGCCAAGCCCACCAAAATTCCGCCGCGCAACCCTTGAAGAAATTCCGCGCGATTCATGGCAAGCCTTTGTCTATCGATTCCCGGCTCCCGTTTAGGGCGAAGGCATGGACGCGGCAACTCAATTCCCTTGATGGGAGCATCGATTTCGCTGAACTTAACCCGCGAGACAGGAGACAAAGCATGAAAAAGATCGTGTTGCCGAAGGAGGAGAAGGCCGCCGCCATCGCCCGCATCCGGCAGTATTTTTCCGATGAGCTGGATCAGACGATCGGCGCGTTGCCGGCGGAGTTCCTGCTCGACTTCTTCGCTAGGGATATCGGTGCCTTTTTCTACAATCAGGGCCTGCGCGATGCGCATGCGGCGTTGACCCGGCAAATGGAAGATTTCGGCGAGGCTATCTACCTGCTCGAGCGTGAGCGCATCGACCAGGGCTGAAGTATCGAATCAGCTTTTCGGCAGAAACGTATGTTCCGGCCCGGGAAAGGAGCGCGACTTCACGTCTTCAGCATAGGCCGCAGCCGCCTCCGAGATCAGCGGCGCGAGGTTGGCGAAATGCTTGACGAAGCGCGGTTTGAAGTCGCTGAACAGGCCGAGCATGTCGTCGGACACGAGGACCTGACCGTCGCAGGCAGGCGAGGCGCCGATGCCGATCGTCGGGATCGGCAGGCTCGCGGTGATCTCGCGGGCGAGCGGCTCTACCGTGCCTTCGATGACGATGGCAAAGGCGCCGGCCTTGCCGACCGCGGCCGCATCGGCGCGGATCTTGTCGGCCTCCCGGTCGGAGCGGCCAAGTGCGCGGTAGCCGCCGTTCGTGTTGACCAGTTGCGGCATCAGTCCGACATGGCCGAAGACCGGGATGCCCCGCGCCGTCAGGAAAGCGACCGTTTCGGCCATTTCCGCGCCGCCCTCCAGCTTGACGCCATCGCAGCCGGTTTCCTTCATGATGCGAGCGGCGCTGGTGAAGGCCTGCTCTTTCGATGCCTGGTAAGAGCCGAACGGCAGGTCGACGATGACGCAGGCATGGGAAACGCCGCGCATTACGGCCTGGCCATGGGCGATCATCATTTCCATGGTCACGCCGACCGTCGTCGGCAGGCCGTAAAGCACCATGCCGAGCGAATCGCCGACCAGCAGCAGGTCGCAATGGGGATCAAGCAGCCGGGCCATCGGCGTCGTGTAGGCGGTCAGCGCCACGATCGGGCGTGTGCCCTTCATCGCTTCGATCCGGGCAGGGGTGGTGCGCTTGGCAGGGGTTGTGGCACTCATATCAGGCGGCCTCTTCAATGCGAGCGCTGCTTTGCCCGATGATCCGGTTGTCGAGCAGGCGGGTGGCGCCGATCCGTATGAACAGGGCGACAAGGAACGGGCTGTCGCCGATGGCCTGCAAGGGCTTCAGGCTCTGCGGATCGCGCACGGCAACGACCTCGGCGGTGGCCAGAGGCTCGCGCGCGATGAAGTCGGTAAGCGCGCGCTCCAGCGCGGCGGGGTCCCGCAAGCCGGTGTCGTAAAGCCGCTCGGCTTCCGCCAGTGCCTGAGGCACGATCACGGCAGCCGCGCGCTCCTGGGGTGTCAGGTAGCTGTTGCGCGAGGAGAGCGCCAGGCCATCGCTGTCGCGCACGGTCGGCACGGCGACGACGGTAACCGGTTGCGCGAGATCCTCGACCATGCGGCGGATCAGGGTGACCTGCTGGAAATCCTTCTCGCCGAAATAAGCGTTGTCGGGCTGGACGATGTTGAAGAGCTTGGTGACCACGGTGGCGACGCCGGCGAAATGGCCGGGGCGCACGGAACCCTCGAGTTCGGCGCCCAGCGCAGGCACATCGACGACCGCCTGCATCGGACGCGGATACATATCCGACGGGGTGGGGGCGAAGAGATGGTCGACGCCAGCCGTCCGCAGCATGGCGCTGTCGCGCTCGAAATCGCGGGGATAGCTGGACAGGTCTTCGCCGGCGGCAAACTGCAGCGGATTGACGAAGATCGAGGTGACGACGATGTCGTTCTCGCTGCGGGCGCGGCGCACCAGTTCCAGGTGCCCGGCATGCAGGTAGCCCATGGTCGGCACGAGGCCGATGCGGCGTCCGGCGCGGATGCCGGGCGCGAGCCTGGCGCGCAGGTCGGCGATAGTGCTGGTCACGTCCATAGTTTATCTCCCGACGGATGGCGGCCGTGCTGCAACCGCACCCAGGCCACCCTTCGTCCCATCCCCAAAACGGCAGGCTCTCCTAACGCGCCGCGCAGCCAAAGGCAATTCGGCAGCTATTCTTACGAGGCACCCATTGCGTTTGGCGCGACATGTCGCTCAGGCTGCTGACAAACCCTGAGGAAGCTCGTTTGATGAGAGCGAGGCCCTATTCATCCTCGCCCCTGTGGCGGAGATCCAGCGACACGACGTGTGTCGGGTCAAAGGATCTTTCGGCTTAAGGACTTGAGCTGACTGGATTCCCGCCATAAGGGCGAGGACGATAGGAGTTTGGCAAGCGGATCAGTTTCCCAAGTGACCTGCAGAGTTTTGAGATAATACCTTTGCCAGCAGTCTGGGCGCCATAAGGCGCTGACTTAGCATTTTCGTCAGCTTTTTGCGCTTATCTCGTCTGATGGCGAAGATCGTGGCTTTGGCGGCATATTTCTATCAGGCGGCGGTGGCGTTCGGGCTGCTCGTCGTCGTTGCCCATTGGCTGGCACCGGCCGATTATTCCGCCTATTCGCTGTTCATCTCCATCAGCCAGTTTGCCGCGATCTTCTGCTTTGAATGGATCCGCTTTGCCTGCAGCCGCTTCTACCCCGGCCTGCCCGGCAGCGAGGCGGCGGAGCGGGCGGCACTGAAGCGGGAATTTGCGGCCTGCGCACTCCTCTGCATCGCGGCCGCTTGCGTTGCCATCCCGTTCGGCGTGCCGTGGCCGGTGGCGCTGGTGGGCAGCCTAGTGGCGATCCTCCAGGGTGCCAGCGACCTTCACCTGACCATGCTGCGCTTCCGCCAGGAGTTTCGCAGCTTCTCGCGGCTGCAGGGTTCACGGGCGACGATCCTGGCGCTGGGCACGCTCGGGGGCGCGCTTGTCTACCCGACATTCCTTGCCACCGTCGGTGGCCTGCTGGCCGGCTACGTCGTCTATACGCTTCTGGCCATAGCAATCAGCCGCAGTGGGGCCGGGGTGTCGGAGGGGCGCTTCGATGCTGCCGTTGTCCGCAAGCACTTCGTCTACGGCAGTGTCGCTGCCGGTGCCTCGGTCGTCGGCTTGCTGGCGCCGCTCGGGCTGAAGTCTATCCTCACGGCCGCCCTCGGTGCCGGCGGTGCGGCCGGCGCGCTGCTGGCGCTGGACCTGCTGCAGCGGCCCTTCGTGCTGATCGTCTCGGCGCTGCAGGCCATCCAGTATCCCGACGTTGTGTCGCTTTTCGACCGCGATGGCGAGACTGCGGCGCTGCGGACGCGGCTTGGCGCCTATTACTCGCTGCTGACGGGTTTCACGCTGATGACGGCCGCCGGCATCTTTGCCCTGCTGCAGCCTGTCGGCCTGTTCGTCATCGCACCGGCTCTGCGCTCGGGCTTTCTCGATGCCGCGCCCTTCGTTGTCGGCCTGTCCGTGTGCCGGGCCCTGACGCTCAACATGCTGCCGACGCCGGCACATCTGCGCCACCGGCTGCGCTCGATCTTCCTGTTGTCAGCGGTGGACTGCCTGTTCCTGAACGGCTGTGCGCTGGTGGCCGGGGCGCTGATTGGGCCAGCGAGCGCCAGCCTGATGGTCGGCGCCATGGTCGGCGCGCTGCTGGCGATGCTCTACGGGGTCAGGGTGCTGATGACCTTGCCCTTCGATTTCGTCTGGCAACCGGTGGCTTTCGCAGCCATCGGGCTTGCCATCCCGGTCTTGGCGACGTCAGGGTTCGGTCATGCGCTGTGGCTCTCCGTCACCATCGGCATCGTCGGCGGCGCCGCCTTTTGCGTGGCTGGGCTGTACAGCTATTTCATCCGGCTTTTCCGCAGTCCGGTTGCGCTCGAAAACGAGATGCTTTGACTGCGGTGAAAGCGTCCAGGAGCCCCGGATGCCAGGCGTTCCCTCCGCCTACCGGTTTTCGTAGAGGGACTTCATCACCATGCCGCCACGCATTTTCTTCTCTCCGGGGCGCAGGTCGGCCGGACATGCGCCTGCGAAGCTGGCCTTCAGGACATGGTGCTGGACCTCGGTCTTGCTATTCACCTGAAAGGTGACGTCGCCTGTCAAGGTGTAGGCCTTGTCGAGATTGCCGTCGAATTTGCCCGTCAATTCGCCACCGGGGCAACTGGCGGTAAAACTGTAGCGGTCACCGTCGCGCTGTTGCGAGCCGATCCTGCATTCCTTCTCGAAGTCGCTCCAGAGGTCGTCGTCGATAAGGCGATCCTTTGCATGATCGACGCAGATGTCCCATGAGAAAGGCGATGTCTCCGGCATGATCTTCCACAATCCGGTTGCCCGTTGAAGGCGCTGGACCGGTTCCTGGGCCATGGCGGCTGTGAAGCCGGAAAATGTAACTGTGGTCCACAATGCCATCCGTAAGAGTGCCGCCATCGCCCGTCTTGCCGTCATAGATCGTCTCCTGTTGGGTAGCTGCGGTGCGCCAGCTCAGAGTGCTGCGAGCATGTCGAGGATGCGAACCGCGCTTCGGTCCCAGGAGAAGCGACCGACGTTGAGCCGGCCTTCGTCCTGCAGGGATTGCCGCAAAGCAGGCTCGTCGCAGATGCGGTGCATGGCGGCGGTGAGTTCATCCTGTCGGGTCGGATCGAAATAAAGCGCCGCCGTGCCGCAGGCCTCGCGCACCGCCGGGATGTCGGCGGCCAGCACCGGGCACCCTTGCGTCATCGCTTCCAGCGGCGGGATGCCGAAACCCTCGTAGAGGCTGGGGAAGACGAAGGCGGTGGCGTGGCGTTCGAGGGCGACGATCTCGGCGTCGGTCAGCCGGCCCGGATAGAGGATGCTGCCGGTCGAGGCCGCATCCTTGGACTTGAAGACGGTCGGTGCGCTGCCGCCGACCACCACCAGCTTGCGATCGGTGTCGCCGAGCGCTTCGAAGGCGCGGATGGCGAAATCGAGGTTCTTGTTGGGCTTCATCGTGCCGACCAGCAGGAAGAAGCCGTTGCTGGAGAGGCCAAGACGGTCGATGATCCGCGCGTCCGGCGCGATAGCCGCGAAGTGGTCGACGGCGTTGTAGACCACGTCGATGCCTGTAGCCGGCACCTTGAAGACCGAGGCGAGCTCCTGTCGTGAAAACTCCGAGACGGTGGCGATCTTGGCGGTCCGCGTCAGGGCAAAGCCGAGGGCGCCGTGCAGCATCCGGTAGCTGCGCTTGAAGGAGCCGGGATGGCGGAAGATCGTCACGTCGTGGATGACGACGGCCTGACGCCGGTGCAGCAGCGGCCCGCTGCCGCCGAAGCCGAGGAGGCGTCCGCCGCGGGCGTGGGCATAGAGTGCGGTCTGCTCCCAGAGATGGCCGGGCCCGGAGCCGAAGCTGTCGACGCCGATCGCCTTGAGGTCGAGATCGACCGTCGTACCGTTCGGAACCGCCAGCCGCCAGGTCACGTCCTTCAGCCCGTCAGGCACGGTGCCGTCGGCGATCCGGGCGTCGAGCGCCATGGTCAGTTCACGGGCGAAGCGCTGCACGCCGGACAGCGGCTGGGTGAGAAAGCGGCCGTTGATGGTGATGGTCTGCACGACGATGCCCCATGGCGTTTTGGGCACCTTCGGCGATTTTCGTGAAGGAAGGCTTAGCGCATGGGGAACGCGCTCAGCCCGCGAGCGCCTCGGCGCTGTCGATGATCGCGACGCCGCGCGAGCGCATCTCGTCGATCGCCGCCGCGACGCCTGCCGGATCGATGCCGCGGCTGGCGTCCTCGATGAAGCGCACCTTGACGCCGGGCAGCATCTCGACCGCATCGATGGCGGAGAATTTCACGCAATAGTCGGTGGCAAGGCCGCAGAGATCGAGCTCGGTGACCTCATGGTCGCGCAGATAGTCCGCAAGCCCGGTCAGCGCGGACTGGTCGTTGTCGCGGAAGGCGGAGTAGCTGTCGACGGCCGGGTTCTGGCCCTTCTGCTGGACGAAGTCGATGGCATCAGTGTGGAGATCGGGATGGAGGGCGGCGTCCGATGTGTTTTGGACGCAATGGTCGGGCCACATCATCTGCGGCTTGCCGGACAGCATGCCCATGTCGAAAGGTTTTTTGCCCGAGTGGGAGGAGGCGAAGCTGCCATGGCCTGGCGGATGCCAGTCCTGCGATGCGACGATGAGGTCGTACTTTCCGCTGTCGATCAGCCGGTTGGCGATGGGAACGATCCGGTCGCCTTCGGGCACCGCCAGGTTTCCGCCCGGGCAGAAGCCGGTCTGGATATCGATCAGCAACAGGGCCTTCATGGAAGTGTCCTTTCATCCGCGTCCGGGCGCACGATGCCAAGCCGGGGCGAAAGGATCAAGTCTTTTGCGCCCCGCAGCGGTTGCGGGACGCAATAAGTTCAAGCCGTTAGCGGAGCTTGTGGCCCTTGATGCCGTAATAGGCGATGTAGGCATAGCACACTATCGGCATCAGGAAGGCGAGGTGGATGCCGATCGTATCGGCCAGCACGCCTTGGAGAACCGGCAGCAGCGCGCCGCCGACGATGCCGAGGCAAAGGATGCCGGAGCCCTGGCTGGTGAAGCGGCCGAGACCGTGCAGCGCCAGCGAGAAGATCGTCGGGAACATGATCGAGTTGAAGAGACCGACCGCAAGGATGGCCCACATGGCGACTTGGCCTGTGGTCATCACGGTCACCACAAGCAGGATCGCGACGATGAGGGCATTGAAGGCCAGCGCCTTGCCATCGTCGACGTAGCGCATCACCACGGCGCCGATGAACCGGCCGACCATGGCGCCACCCCAGAAGTAGGACACGTAATGGGCTGCCTCTGACTCCGTCAGGCCGCCGATATCGGGCTGGCTGAGGAAGTTGACCAGGAAGCTGCCGATGCTGACTTCAGCGCCGACATAGACGAAGATGCCGATCATGCCGAGCACGAGATGGCGGTACTGCCAGGCAGAGCCGCCGCCATGCATCGGGTCGAGATCTTCTTCCTCGTCGACATCGGGAAGCTTGAGCGCCGCAAAGATCACGGCGAGCACCAAGAAGGCCGCTGCCAGGATCAGATACGGGAATTTTACCGTCGCCGCTTCGGCCGCATGGATGGCGTCGAGCTGCTCGGGCGTTGCGTTGGTGACGGCAACGGTGGCTGCGGAGAG
>Ga0207650_10002210_pt1 | contig 13602 bp, 13 predicted proteins | sample KBSS63metaG_FD_184325 | JGI IMG/M metagenome (GOLD analysis project Ga0207650, IMG submission 184325) | Switchgrass rhizosphere microbial communities from Kellogg Biological Station, Michigan, USA - KBS S6-3 metaG (SPAdes) (version 2) | ecosystem: Host-associated > Plants > Roots > Rhizosphere...
GTAGCAGGGGATGGATGGCGTCCATCAGGCGGCGGGCGAGGGGCTCCGGCGCGCTGCCGCAGAGAATCACCGTTTGCGGGTCAAAGATCGTTTCGATCAACTGGATGCTCCAGCGCAGGTCGACGGCCGCGTGACTGATCCACGCGTCCAGTCGTTGCGCATCGTCGGCGGTGGCGACTGCGGCAAGTTTTTGCTGAAGGTCCGGGTCGGCGGGGTCCAGACCCATGTGCTGATAAAGCGAGGCCAGCGCGGCGCGGTGCTCGAGCGGCTGCAGCCGGTCGCCGTTGGGGGCCGGTGGAGTGAGAACCATCCCCAGCTCCCCGGCGTTGCCGTTTGCGCCGCTGTAGAGTTCGCCGTTGACGATGATGCCCGCGCCGATACCGTAGCCGAGAAACAGACAGACGGCATTGTCGAGGCCGTGGGCAGCGCCGACCATGCGTTCGGCCGTGGCGGAGGCGGCAGCGTCGTTCTGCAATCCGACCTGCAGACCTGTCCCGGCTGCCAGCGTCTCCAGCAGCGGGAAATTCTGCCAGGCTGCCATCATCCACGGATCGTCTTCCGTGCTCTCCAGCCCGAAAGGCCCCGGCATGGCAACGCCGAGGCCGACCAGCCGCTTTTCGGAGGCTGCATCCCGTTGCATGAGTTGCGCCCTGACATTTTCTATAAGGTCGAGAATGACCTGCACGCCCTGCGCCGGCCCGCCCTGCGCCGGCCCGCCCTGCGGAAGGTTGGCCTCGGCCCTGGCCAAGACGCAACCGAGCAGATCAACACCGGCGGCCCGTGTCACGTGTCGGTCGATCTGCAATCCGATCGCAAAGGCGCCGCCGGCAACCAGCTGGTAGGGCGTTGAGGGCTGCCCCCTGCCCTTGCGCACGACCTCAAGCGAAACGACCAGTCCGTCGCGCTGGAGCTCTTCGATAATGTTCGACACCGCCTGCTTCGACAGGTTGGTTGCCCGGGCCAGGTCGGCCCGCGACAGCTGGCCGTTCAAGCGCAACGCGTCGATCATCACCCGCCGGTTATGGGCGCTGGTGCCTTCCTGATTGGTACCCGATGTGGCGCGTATCGGACGTTTGTCGCTCATTCGTAAATTCCCCTTGACAGCAGTTAAGTGTTGAACGACAAATTAAGTCAAGACAATTGACTTAATAAGAAGCCGCAAGAGCTTCAGGGAACGCAGACGGCCGCAGCAGGATAGCGCGGCGACCGAATCAACGCTCCGAGACATCAGGCGCCGCGCAACCGCGACGCCTTCCAACGAGGTCCGATTGCGGCGAGGAGCGCCGCAGTTGGCGAAACCATCGTCATTTACTGGAGGCAGGAATGTTGAAATCCACGCGTAGGGCGCTTGTTGGCGCCAACATTATCGGTACGGCTTTGATCGGCGTTTCCTTCGCCGCCGAAGCGCATGCGGAAACCACCTTGAGCGCGCTGTTCATGGCGCAGGCGGCCTATAGCGAAGCCGACGTCCGGGCGATGACCGACGCCTTCACCAAGGCCAATCCCGATATCAAGGTCAATCTCGAATTCGTCCCTTACGAGGGCCTGCACGACAAAACGGTGCTGGCGCAGGGCTCCGGTGGCGGCTACGACGTGGCTCTGTTCGACGTCATCTGGCCGGCCGAATATGCCACCAACAAGGTGCTGTCCGACGTCTCCGGCCGCATCACCGACGATATGAAGAAGGGCGTGCTGCCCGGCGCCTGGACGACGGTCCAGTACGAAAACAAATACTACGGCGTGCCGTGGATCCTCGATACGAAATACCTCTTCTACAACAAGGAAATCCTGGCCAAGGCCGGCATCGCGACGCCGCCGAAGACCTGGGAAGAGCTGTCGGCTGATGCCAAGATCATCAAGGACAAGGGCCTGCTGGCGACGCCGATCGCCTGGAGCTGGTCGCAGGCGGAAGCCGCCATCTGCGATTACGCGACCCTGGTCAGCGCCTTCGGCGGCAAGTTCCTCGATGGCGGCAAGCCTGCCTTCCAGACGGGCGGCGGTCTCGATGCATTGAAGTACATGGTTGCAAGTTACACGTCGGGCATCAGCAATCCGAATTCCAAGGAATTCCTGGAAGAGGATGTCCGCAAGGTGTTTGAGAACGGCGATGCCGCTTTCGCGCTGAACTGGACCTACATGTACAACCTCGCCAACGATCCGAAGGAAAGCAAGGTTGCCGGCAAGGTCGGCGTCGTGCCCGCCCCGGGTGTTGCCGGCAAGAGCGAACTCTCCGCCGTCAACGGCTCGATGGGCCTCGGCATCACCGCGAGCAGCACCCATCAGGACGAGGCCTGGAAGTACATCACCTTCATGACCTCGCAGGCCGTGCAGAACCAGTACGCCAAGCTGAGCCTGCCGATCTGGGCATCGTCCTACGATGACCCGGCCGTCACCGCCGGCCAGGAAGAGCTGATCGGCGCTGCCAAGCATTCGCTGGCCGCCATGTTCCCGCGTCCCTCGACCCCGAAGTACCAGGAAATGTCGACGGCGCTGCAGCAGGCGATCCAGGAATCGCTGCTCGGCCAGGCAAAGCCGGAAGATGCATTGAAGACGGCTGCCGAAAACAGCGGTCTCTGATACCAACCCTACTCCCCGGGCGGCGGCTGTTCCGTCGCCCGATAGTCTTTAATTCCGACGCTTGAAGAGGGTCGCCCATGTCCGGCACCTGGATGACAACCCGCGCCTGGCTGCTGATGCTGCCGTTGCTTGCGGTGATGGTCGCCGTCATCGGCTGGCCGCTGATCGATACCATCGGCCTGTCCTTTACCGACGCCAAACTGGTCGGCACGTCCGGCAGCTTCGTCGGCGTCGACAACTATGTGAAAATGGTCTCGAGCACGAACTTCCAGCGGACGCTCTGGACGACGGCCCAGTTCGCCGTCGTCTCCGTTGCGGCCGAGATGGTGATTGGCGTGCTGGCTGCCCTGCTGCTGAACCAGCAGTTTCGCGGCCGCACCGTGCTCCGGGCGCTGATGATCCTGCCCTGGGCGCTGCCGACTGTCGTCAACGCGACACTGTGGCGGCTGATCTACAATCCCGAATACGGCGCGCTGAACGCGGCACTGATGCAGCTCGGACTGATGGACGCCTATCGCTCCTGGCTCGGCGAGCCCGGCACGGCAATGATCGCGCTGATCGTCGCCGACTGCTGGAAGAATTTTCCGCTGGTGGCGCTGATCGCGCTCGCCGCCCTGCAGTCGGTACCGCGCGACATCGTCGCCGCCTCGCTGGTCGACGGCGCCGGGCCGCTGAACCGCTTCCGCTTCGTCACCCTGCCCTATCTCGCCGGGCCGCTGATGGTGGCTCTGGTGCTGCGCACGATCGAGGCCTTCAAGGTGTTCGACATCATCTGGGTGATGACCCGCGGGGGACCGGCCAACAGCACCCGCTCGCTGTCGATCCTGGTCTATCAGGAGGCCTTCTCCTTCCAGCGGGCAGGTTCAGGCGCATCGCTTGCGCTGATGATCACGCTCCTGGTCATGCTGCTGGCTGCCGCCTATGCCGGCATCGTCCGCAAGACCGCCGGGAGTGCTGCCTGATGGAACGCCAGAGCCCGCTGTTTTCCGCCTTCATCCATGTCTGCGCGCTGCTGCTTGCCGCCGTCATCCTGGCGCCGATCGCCTGGCTGTTCGTGATGAGCATTTCGCCGGCTGCCGATCTCGCCGCCAAGCCGCTGCACTGGTGGCCGCAGACGATGGATTTCTCGCGCTATGCCATGCTGCTGTCGACCGCCGAGAACAGCGCCGGCGCCGCCTTCACGGCGTCGCTGGTCAATTCCATCGAGGTTGCCGGCATGGCGACCATTGCCGGGCTGGCGCTCGCCATTCCGTCGGCCTGGGCCGTGTCGCGCACGCCGTCGGTGTCTTGGTCGCTCTACATGGTGATCGCCACCTACATGCTGCCGCCGGTGGCGCTGGCCGTGCCGCTCTACATGGGTCTTGCCCATCTCGGCATGCTCAACAATGTCATCGGGCTGGCCCTGGTCTATCTGACGATCCTGGCGCCGTTCACCACCTGGCTGATGAAATCGGGCTTCGATTCCATCCCGCGCGAGATCGAGGCGGCGGCGATGATGGATGGCGCAGGGCTGTTTGCGACGCTGAGGATCATCACCCTGCCGCTGGCGGCACCCGTCATGGCGACCTCGGCGCTGTTTGCCTTCCTGCTTGCCTGGGACGAATTCTTCTATGCGCTGCTGTTCACCTCGGACCAGCGCGCCAAGACCCTCACGGTTGCCATCGCCGATCTGGCCGGCGGGCGTGTTTCCGATTACGGACTGATCGCCGCGGCCGGCGTGCTTGCCGCCCTGCCGCCGGTGGTGATCGGTCTTTTCATGCAGCGTGCCCTGATTTCCGGGCTGACCAGCGGCGGCGTCAAAGGATGATCCCATGAGCAACGACAATCGCCCGGCCGGCCTGCAGGCCATCGACCGCGAGATGGCCCGCCAGCACGCCGATGCACTTGCCTCCTATGCCGACAACCACGCCATGGCCGCCCGCGTCGCCGCCTCGTTGAAAGCGACAAAGAAGCTGCTGCTGCTAGGCATGGGCGGCTCCCACGCCGTCAGCCGCGCGGTCGAGCCACTGTACCGCTCGCTCGGCATCGAGGCGATTGCCGTGACGCTGTCGGAACAGCTCGGCCAGCCTCTATCGATCGAGGGTCGCACCATCATCGTCACCTCCCAGTCCGGCGAAAGCGCCGAGGTGCTGCGGTGGTTTTCCGAGACTGGCGGTACGCCCGACACATTCGGGCTGACGCTGGAGGCCGGTTCGTCGCTGGCCAAGGCCGCTCCGTCGCTGGTCGGCGCCGGCGGCACGGAGCTCGCTTTTGCCGCGACACGCAGCCTGACGGTGTCCTTCGCCCTGCACCTTGCCATCCTGACGGCACTCGGTGCCGATCCGTCGGCAGCACTTGTGGCGCTGCATGCCCCCGAGGCCAACGATATCGAGCCGGCGCTGGCAGCTTTCGCCGATGTCGCCACCGTCGTCACTTCTGGCCGGCGCCTGCAGGGACTGGCTGAAGCACTGGCGCTCGGGCTGACGGAATTGTCGCGCCTGCCCTGCTTCTCGCTCGAGGGCGGTCAGCTGCGCCACGGCCCGATGGAAATGCTCGGACCGAAGATCGGCGTCGTGCTGTTTCGCGGCAGCGATGCAACCGCCCCGCTGGTCACCGTGATGGCCGCTTCCGCTGTCGAGGCTGGCGCGCCTGTCGTCGTTTTCGATTGCTCGGGAGAAACACCGGTGGCCGGCACGACGACCATCCGTTTCAAGCCGGCCTCCGACCTTGCGGCAATCTTTGCCATGCTGCCGGTGGCCCAGCGCCTGATGATCGCATTTGCCGCAACCCGCGCTGAAAATGCCGGGACGCCGGTGCGTTCGACCAAGATTACCCGGAGCGAATGATGAAGTCTCTTGCCGTCATCGGCAATGTCAATGTCGACCTGATCCTCGGCCCCGCCGCCCCCTGGCCGAAGCCCGGCACCGAGATCATCGTCGATCACGATGAACTGCGCGTCGGAGGCTCGGCTGGCAACAGCGCGCTCGCCTGGGCTGCACTCGGCGTCGATTTCACCATCGCCGCCAACGTCGGCAGCGACGAATTCGGCCGCTGGCTGCGCGAGGCGTTCGGCGCCCGCGCCGACAGATGGCCGGTGCGTCCCGAGGGTACGACGCTGTCGGTGGGGATTACCCATCCGGATGGCGAGCGGACCTTTTTCACCACCCGCGGCCATCTTCCGCGCTTCTGCCTCGCGGACGTCCTTGATAGCGTCGACGGGTCACAGCTTGGCGGCGGGTATGCATTGCTCTGCGGCGGCTTCCTGACCGACGACCTGACGGCCGACTATCCGGCCCTGTTCGACTGGGCCGACAGTCACGACATCACCGTGGTGCTCGACACCGGCTGGCCGCTCGACGGCTGGACGGAGGCCAACCGTGCCGCCACCCGGGGCTGGCTTGCCCGCTGCGGCGGCGTGCTGATGAACGAGGTCGAGACGACCACGCTTGCCGGTCTCGCCGATCCGCGCGAGGCCGCCCGCAGCCTCAAGGCCGGGATGCGCGACGGCGCCATCGTCGTCGTCAAGTGCGGCGCCGACGGGGCGATCGGCATCGACGCCGACGGCACGCTGGCGGAAGCAGCCGCCCCCGCCGTCACGGTCGTCGACACGATCGGCGCCGGCGATGTCTTCAACGCCGGCTTCCTGGCGGCGCTGTCTGCCGGCGAGCCGCTGCAGGCCTGCCTCACCGCCGGTACCCGCATCGCCTCGCAGGCGATTTCCACCCTGCCCCGCAGCTACAGTGGCCTGCTTGCCACCGCCGAGGAGACCCCGCGATGAGCGCGCTCGAAATCCGCAACGTCCAGAAGACCTATGGCGAAGTCGTCACCCTCAAGGGCATCGACATCGCGCTCGAAAGCGGCGAGTTCCTGGTGCTGCTCGGCCCCTCCGGCTGCGGCAAGTCGACCTTGCTCAACATCATCGCCGGACTGGCGGAAGCCTCGGGTGGCGACATCCTGATCGGCGGAAAGTCGGTGATCAAGGCCCACCCGAAGGATCGCGATATCGCCATGGTGTTCCAGTCCTATGCGCTCTATCCGAACCTCACCGTCCGTCGCAACATCGGCTTCGGCCTGGAGATGCGCAAGGTACCGGCCGATGAGCGGGAAAAGGCCGTTCTGGAAGCGGCAAAATTGCTGAAGATCGAGAACCTGCTCGACCGCAAGCCGGGCCAGCTTTCCGGCGGCCAGCGGCAGCGCGTCGCCATCGGCCGGGCGCTGGTGCGCAAGCCGCAGGTGTTCCTGTTCGACGAGCCGCTGTCGAACCTCGACGCCAAGCTGCGGATGGAGACTCGCACCGAGCTGAAGCGGCTGCACCAGTTGCTGAAGACCACCGTCGTCTATGTCACCCACGATCAGATCGAGGCGATGACGCTCGCCACCCGCATCGCCGTCATGCGCGACGGCCGGATCGAGCAACTGGGGACGCCATCGGAAATCTATGACCGCCCGGCCAGCCTCTATGTCGCCGGCTTCGTCGGCGCCCCGCCGATGAACATGATCGACGTCACGGTGCGGGGCGAGACGCTTGGGATCGCTGGCTCGGAAGCCGCGGTGCCTTTGCCTGCCCGATTCCATGGGAAGGTGCAGGACGGTCAGTTGCTTATTCTCGGCATCCGCCCGGAAGCGCTGAATCTGACCGCAGCAAGCCCGGCTAGCGTTGGCTTGGCGACCCGGGTGGACGTCTCGGAGCTGACGGGACCGGAGCTGGTGATCACGGCACTGATCGGCAGCCAACGGCTCACCGCCTGCGTGCCGCCGCGCTCGACGATCACGGATGGTGCCGCGTTGACGCTGTTTTTCGAGCAGGAGTCTGTCCATCTGTTCGATCCGAAGACCGGCATGGCGATCGCCTAGCGCGCCGCCGTCCAACGGGGCTGTTCCTCGTTGCGCCATACCGCGGCGGAAGATCTGATCTCCGCTCAGGCGATCTCGATATCGGTGGCGGCAAATCCGCCGCCGGAAAACAGCAGCGGCTGGCGATAGTAGCGGGCACAGGCGTAGGTCAGGCAGTCGTCGAGGTCGAGACCAGCGGGTGCATCGCCGAAAGCGGCCCGGGCTTCCATCGCCAGGAATGCGGCGCGCGGCGGCACGGCGACCGATTGGATGTTCATCAGCTGCAGGTACGTCTTCACCGCGTCGGTCGCTTCGCCAAGCGGCAGGCCCAGCCGTGCCGTCAGCCCGATCACTGTCTGTGCCACGGCCATCGGCGACGTCAGGCGTACCGACGAGGCCTGCATGCGCCGCGAGAACTCCCGGGCGGCCGTTTCGTCGGTCATCATCGCCAGCATCACGGATGTATCGACGAACATCAGCGTGCCTCGCCGTCGGCTTCGGTGTGCGCCCTCGCTCTTGCCTGAAGGTCTCGGCAGAAGGCGACGGCAATGTCTTCCAGCACTGGCTTTGACAGCTCCGCGTCGAGCGCCTGCTGCAGCGCCCGGCGTACCGCCTCGGTCTTTGACGGCGCCTGGATCAGCATCTGGTAACGACGCGCCAGGCGGTCGATGGCGTCATCCTTGATGTAGAGCGGCATGGCATTGTCCCTCGTGGTGCCCCGGTGTTACGGCTTGCAAAGGCGCTGGACAAGCTGTCGTGTGCAAGGCAGATGATGGTTGCCGAAGATGTGGTATCCCGGCGCTTCGGGTGGCCGGACTAGCTTTATCTCCGCTGGAAGGCAAGGATCGATCATGACCCGTCCCGTTGCGCTCGTTACCGGATCGACATCAGGCATCGGTGCTGCCATCGCGCAGCGCCTGAGCAGCGAGGGCTATGCGATCGTCCTGCATTCTCGCCAGTCCGTCGATGCCGGTCGGGCGCAGGCCGAGGCATTGCCGGTGGCAGCCTATATCCAGGCCGATCTCGCTATCGACGCAGACAGGGTCAGGCTGGTCGAGGAGGCCGTCGGGCAGTGGGGTCGGATCGACGTGCTCGTCAACAATGCCGGAATGAGCCACGTCATTCCGCATGCCGACCTTTCCGCAGCCTCGCCTGCGATCTGGCAGCAGCTCTATGAGGTCAACGTCGTCGCGCCGTTCCGTCTGGTTGCCGAGGCCGAACCTGCGCTGCGAGCCGCGGCCCGATCCGGCAGACCCGGCTGTGTCGTCAATATCAGTTCGCACGCCGGCGTTCGGCCCAAGGGGGCCTCTATACCCTATGCGGCGGCCAAGGCCGCGCTGAACCATGCGACGCGCCTGCTCGCGCTGTCCCTCGCGCCCGACATCCGCGTCAACGCCGTGGCCCCCGGCCTGGTCGACACGCCACTGACCGCAGACTGGACGGCCGCTCAGACGCTCTGGCGCGACCATTCGCCGATGCGCCGCGCGGCGACGCCCGAGGACATTGCGCAACTGGTCTGGATGCTGGTGTCCTCGGATTACATGACGGGTGAAATCCTGCTGGCCGACGGCGGGATGAATCTCACCTAGTGTCGGGAAAGTCTCGAGACGTCGGGAAGCGAGGCGGACGGCCAGATCTCGCGTGGTCCTCAATGGGGATGGTGTTGTCGCAAGGCTGGTGCTGGCTCGTCGGAAAGGTCTTCCAGCACGTCGCGCAGCGTTCGGGCAATATCGAGCCTGCCACTTTTCAGGGCGGCGCGATGCGCTTGGCCGCAAAGGTCCTGCAGCGTGACGCTCTCCTGGACGACGGGCACGACAGGAAACACGATGCCGGCATATTGCGCGGGCGTTCCGTCGGTATTGCGAAAGCAGCGACCGAAGGACATGATTTCGGTGTAGAAATCATTGCCTGACTCGACACGGTAGTTCTGCTGGCATGGATGCCCAGATACCACGGCGTCGTGCACGGCCTTTGCGACACGCGCCTTGTCTTCGGGATGGACACGATTGAGGTAGCGCTCCATCGGCAGCCCCGCCATGGTGTCCACGGGATCGAGGCCGAAAACACGCGCAAATGCGCTGTCAGCGAAGAACTGGTCAGTGGATATGTCCCAGGTAAAAACACCTGAGTCCAATGATGATGGCTGTGATTGCTGGATTAGAACCGTCTCGCTTGCCATGGCCCCCTCCGTAACTCATACAACACTAGCGCGAGGGCGTTCAACTGCAAGGGACAGTACGCTAAAATAATGCGAAGCGCCAATAGACACCAACGTCGCCACACACAGTATTGTGAACTTTGAATGCCGAACGCATGTTGCCGGCCTTGAGGCTCGCCGGCAGCGGCAAGTTTCGACATTTTTGAGCCCATCTTGCCGTTTCGGGCCGTCATCGCCGTAATATCTGGCCTAATCCCCGCGACCGTCCGTCTCCCGTGCATGCTTGACGGCTTCCGCAAAAGAGATGTCGGTCTTGATCTCCCGCGTCGACATGGAGGTCACCGTGCGGCGGACGCCTGGCAACCGACTAAGTTCTTGACGCAACTGACGGTCGAGCGAGGCCATGTCGACCGCGAGGACATGCAGCAGGTAATCCGCCTCGCCCGTCGTGGCGTGACAGCGCCATATCAGCGGATTGCGCCGCACCGCTGCCTCGAAGGCGTCGGACAGCTCGAAGTCGATGGAGACCTGGACGAAGGCTTCGAGCCCGAAGCCGAGTTGTGCCGGATCGAGCGAGGTCCCATAGCCCCGTATCAGCCCCGCCTCTTCCAAGGCCTTGACGCGTTTCCAGCACGGCGTCTTGCTTAGTCCGACATGCTCGGCGAGCGCAGCGAAGGAGATGCGGGCGTCGTCTTCCAGCGCGGCGATGATGCGCAAGTCCAGGGCACTGAGGGTCATCGTTCTCTCCGGGATCGAAACTGGCACCGATCGTTCTACATTCAGCCGTCAGCTGATAACAAAAAGAAACAATGTTCAACTGAAACTTCCGTATCCTGAAGGCATACGAAGCACGCCAAAGCGCGGGAATTTCGGGGGAACGACCGATGGACAAGCAGCAGTACTGGGCCCGTATCGAAGCGCCCGAGATGAGGGACTACGGCGTCTACCTTCAATGCGACAAGCTGCTGACATGCCAGAAACCGCTGGCCGACATGGCCAATGCCGACGAATTGCAGTTCCAGATCGTCCATCAGGTCGAGGAACTATGGATGAAGCTCATCGCCTACACGCTGGTCGAAGTGATCGGCTTTATCGAGGAAGACAATGCCAACCGCATCGTCACGCTGATGGGCCGCGTCCACCGGCTGATGCGGATGATGACCAGTCAGCTCGACATGCTCGAGACCATGTCGCCCAAGGAATATCAGGAGATTCGCCTGCAGCTTGGCAATGGCAGCGGCCAGGAGTCGCCCGGCTTCAAGTTACTCTTGCGCATGCCGCCGGATCTCTGGCGGGCCTTCAAGACCACCTATCTCGATGGCGAGGGGCTGAGCGTCGAGGACGTCTATGACGGCAAATACGACCATGGAGACAGCTATGTCGTCGCCGAGGCGCTGATCGAGTTCGACGAGCTGTTCCAGAAGTTCCGGGCACACCACCTCTATCTGATCCACCGGTCGATCGGGCTCGGGTCGAAGTCGCTGAAAGGCAGGCCCGTCGACCTGCTGCAGGCCGGCGCCCGCTACCGCTTCTTCCCGGATCTCTGGGATATCCGCTGCACGATGACCGATGCCTGGGGCAGCGAGTACGGCGTCGTGCGCGATTCCATATCCAAGCCGGAAGGTGGAACCGACTAGAGCAAGCTTGCAAAACAGATAGCCAGGAGCCGCGGGTGGAAGCAATCCGAACCTTGCGCAAGGGTTGCGTCGATCTGTGGAAATTGAAGGTCGCTGGCGGATTGCCTAGTTTTGGCCACGTTCTCCCATAGTTTGGGGCCGACCGAACTCCGAGGGGCTATCCGTTTTCATGACTGAAGGTCCGCTATATGTCCAGTTTCCCGCGGAAGCGGCGATACCGGCGCAGCCGCACCATGAGACATTTCACCTGCCGTTCCTGCCGCGCTCGGCCCATGCGCGCCATCTGATCGGGCTGACGCTTGCCAGCGCCGGCTCCATTGCGTTGATGGCGGCCGTGCTTTATCCGCTGATCACGCGAAGTGCGGTCGCGCTCCCTGTCCTTGCCCATCCTGCAGAAATCGTCCAGCCGATGCCGCTCGCGCTTAAAGGCAACCGGCTTGAAGGCAAGCGTCATTTCGACGGCAACCGATTTGCCCAGGTGGCCGAAAAGACATCAAGCGGCGAGACGCGCATATTCACCTACCACCGGCTGACGCTGGTGTTCAACGGCGACGCCGAACAGCGCCCGGAGACCGCCTCATCCTTCGCGACCGACAACGAGAACGAGATCGAAACGGCATCGGCGACGCCTGCTGTCGAGACCTATAGCGGCGGCGGCTCCACGCAATCCGTAAACCTTGCCTCGCAGCGGCGCTCCCGCTTCCCGACCCGGGGCGTGCCACTCAATGTCAGCGTTGCAACGCCTGCCGCTGCCAAGCCGCAGCATGCGTTCCAGCGGCTGGTGTCGATGCCGAAAAGCCGGCAGGATCTCTCCGACATCCTTAAGAGCGCCGGCATCGGCACGGATCATCGCGACGAGTTGGTTCAGGCGCTGTCGACGGATGCCGTGGCACCGGGCGACAGCCTCGAATTGCTGATGGAGAAGGGCGACGCGCAGCCAAAGCTGATCATGGCCAAGCTGCGTGGCGAAGACGGCAGCGAGCGTGTTGTCGCGCGCAACGATTCCGACCGTTTCGTGCCTCTGTCGGACGACCGGCTGTTTTCGACCCTCTACAGCGAAAGCCAGCCCGATGCGCCATCTTCCTCCGAGGTCGCGGCGGTCGACCTCAAGGACCTTGGCAGCGGCGATCAGGCGGCCGTGCGCGAACGCCTCTCGAAGGCCGGCTTGTCGCAGGACGCTGGCGAACACCTGATCGAACTTGCTGCGGCCAAGGGCATTCCGCTCGTTGGCACAGACGGTGCGCCTGATAGTGTCGACCTGCTGTTCCGCAAATCCGACGAGAGCGGCAACCAGCTGATGTTCATCGAATTCCACTCCGGCGATGAGGCGCACCGCTTCTATCTGCACAAGGATGGCTCGGATACATCGGAGTATTACGACGAGAAGGGGCACTCGGTTGCCAAGGTGCTGAACCATAAGCCGGTGCCGAACGGGAAATTGGGCGACGGCTTTGCCTGGCGCATCCATCCGATCCTTGGCGTCCGAAAATTCCACAACGGGGTCGACTATCGCGCGCCGATGGGAAGTCCCATCATGGCGGCCGGAGACGGCACCGTTGAGCTCATCTCCTCGCAGGTCGGATATGGCAAATATATCCGCATCCGCCACGATGGCGGGTATGAGACCACCTATGCCCATATCTCGTCGACGCCATCGGGCCTCAAGGTGGGCCAGCGCGTCAAGCAGGGCCAGGTGATCGCCTATGTCGGCTCGACCGGCTACTCGACCGGCCCGCACCTCTACTACGAGCTGCGCGTCAACGGCCGCTACGAGAACCCGCTGACGGCAAAGCTGCCGGCGGGCACCAACCTCACGGGGGCGTCGCTCGACAGCCTGCGCTCGCAGGTCGATCATGTCGATAGCATCATGAGCTATCTCGACGTGCCGCCGACTGAATCAGCGCCCTCTGAACTTCCGATGGACCGACCGTTCGGCGTCTTCAACGGCCATATGCCGCACGCTAGGCGTTGATTCACTCGGGCACCGGACCTATCAGCCCAGCGTTTCGCTGAAGAGGTCGAGGAGCCTCTTCCAGTGCCGCTCGGCGGCCCGCTCGTGGTAGACGCCGTCCCGGTCGGGGATCGTCCAGCCATGGGCCGCGCCGACATAGTTTTCGATGATGTAATCGATTTCGGCGACGCGCAGCGCTTCGGCCAGCCGTGCCGACTGTTCCGGCGGAAAGGACCCGTCGACGCCGGCATTGCCGACATAGATTCGCGCCTTGCCCTTGGCAGCCATCCTGTGCGGGCTGTCTTCCTGCTCCGTTGCGAGGCCGCCGCCATGAAAGCTCGCGGCCGCCACAACGCGATCGGGAAAGGCACCGGCCGCCGTCAGCGCCCGTCCGCCGCCCATGCAATAGCCGACCGTACCGACCGGGCCGCTCGCGCCCTCGTCATCGAGCACTTTCAGGAATGCCG
>Ga0207650_10002212_pt1 | contig 13594 bp, 11 predicted proteins | sample KBSS63metaG_FD_184325 | JGI IMG/M metagenome (GOLD analysis project Ga0207650, IMG submission 184325) | Switchgrass rhizosphere microbial communities from Kellogg Biological Station, Michigan, USA - KBS S6-3 metaG (SPAdes) (version 2) | ecosystem: Host-associated > Plants > Roots > Rhizosphere...
GATCGCCCTTGGCATTGCGGGCGCCGTACGCCTGCACGTAGACCACCCGGCCGTCGTCGATCAGCGCGATCGCCATGCCGTTCGCCTGTGTGCTGGCCATCGCCGCGCGTACCTGCGTGTCGATCGCCGCAGGGCCGGGAAGAGTGACGCGCGCGGAACAACCGGCGAGCAGCAGCGCGAGACATAACGCCGAACGTTGCATGGGTGGCCAACGACAATACCATTGGCACGAAGGCTTCGCCCGATCTTACCGGCAGGCTTCGAACTGCAGCACGGGGTTGCCGCTCGGAACGGCGGGCGGAACGAGCGGGCAGAGATTGCGCGCAGTGACCCGAGGATCGAGCAGCCCGTCCCGCACGAAGGCGACGAGATCGTCGAACGCCTGCGGACCGAGCGGTCTCAGATCCCGCACCGCAGGATCCAGGAGCTTCGGTGCCACCACCGGCCCGAGGCGCTGCGCGAGATCCGGCGGCACTCCGGAACCCGGCGGATCGTACGTGCGTGCGCCGGCGACGACGTTCAGGTGGAAGCGGATAGCGTCCTCCAGCCGGGTAAACGCGCCGTTGTGAAAGTAACCGGGCGAGACGGCCAGATTCCGTAGCGGTGCTGTCCGGAACTTGTAGCGGTCGGCAGCATTGCCCGTGACCTGCTCAAGGCCGAAATCCTCGTCGTGGCCTTTGCCGTCGAACAGTACGTTGCCGGTCCCGGCGCCAAACACCGGCGCTATCTGTGGAACGCCGACGACGTGCTCGGCAAAGTCACTGAACATCTCGTTGGCCGCTCCCGCGACGCTATGGCACGTGATGCATCCGGCTCGGCCGAAGAAGAGTAGCGCTCCGCGCTTCTGGCTGCTGGTCATTGCCGCGGTATTCCCGCGGGCGAACTGATCGATCGGCGCATCCGCGAACACCAGCGTGAACTCGAATTCCGCGATCGCCTTGCCGAACATGAAGAAGTCGATCGGCGCCCCCTGCCGAACCTCGGGAAACACTTCGCCGAACAGCTGCCGGTATGCCGTCGTGGCATTCAACAGATCCAGCGCCTTCTGCCGGATTGGCTCATCGCGAGAGCCGCTTGTGGGATCCGGGAGCGGCACCAGCTCCCCCAGGCCGTCGTCGAACTGGCAGAACGCCGGCCCCAGTGTCGGGTCCGGAACGCCATCCGGGCAGGTTCCGGTGAAACCGGCGACCTCAATCAGCTCGGTCGGCGGCATGTGCGCCTGTGCTTGCAGCAGGTGCGTCACACCATGAGCGGTATCCTGCGCGTGCGAAAACCGGTCGTCAGCTTCGGGGAAAGGAAAACGGAACCCGCGCGAGTTGTCGAACGGATCACCCGACAACGACATGAAGCGGCCGTTCCACATCAGCGCGGGGTAGAGCGCCGTGTTGATGACGAGCGGGGAACGACGCTGGTTGCGGGGACCCGTTCGATGGGGTCCGACCAGCCCGTTGTTCTGCACGCCGATCGCCATCGGTTGCGTGTCGCCAAAACCATTGGTCGGCGAATGACAGCCGCCGCAGGTGTTGTCGGCATGGAGCGAGTGCAGGGTATCGAACCACAGCAGCCGGCCGATTTCGACGAGACGCGGATCGATCGGGCGTCCGAGATTGGCCTCGATGCGGGCTTGATACGTCTGCTGGATCGTGCCGGTGAAGCCGGCGGCGGACAACGCCGCCGCCAGTTCGTGATCGAGCGTGTCGGGCGCCGCAGGCTCTGAGGCGAGCAGGCCGGGAACCAGCGCGCAGACGTAAAGCAGCAGTGCTGCGCTGATCGAACGTGTCCGGAGCATGTTGACCTCGTCGCGTCGAAGCCGCGTCAGTGCCCGCCAGATTGCTGTGACGTACCGCTCCAGATGTAGACCGCCTTCATCCAGGCGGGCGCGTTCGGCTCGTGTTCCCATTCGCCCACGCCCGGAAGGAAATCCTCCGGAGGTGTCGGCGCGCACGGCGTCGGAATCGCATATTCGACAGCGACGAGACGCAGTCCGTTACCGGACGGCACATAGCGGAGCGCCTGGGGGTGCTCCACGTCAAGCGTGCACGAGAAGATCAGGTCGAAATTGACGTATTCGATGGCTCCTCCCTCTTCTGGATTTACCCCCAGGTCGATGTAGTTCTCGGCGAGCGCCACATCGGGGTCGTGGAAGCGGGCCGTCGCGGCCCTGGCCAGCGCGAGCTGCCGATTCACGTCCGGACTCTGGCCGTCGCCGTGAACCGTTGCCGATGCGCTACAGATCAGTAGAGACGCGACCGCCAGCGGAATTGCACCAACCAACCGTCTCATCATTCACCTCCAAAAGTGGCAAGGGAAGAGGTCCGGTGATATAGGCGGGAATGGCGCCGGAAAACCGTCACCGGCTTCTTTGAACTTCGAAAAGAAGATGTCGGCCCTATCGGCTGCGCCGGAAGGAGTGGCCGGCGGCGACCGTGTAGACGTGCACGTTGTGCGTGTTCGAGCCGCTAACCGTCTTGAGAAACGCCATGGACAAGTCCCAGTCGTGCCACGTGTACGACGCACCAGCGCCCGCCTGGAAGTAGTTGTCCTGCAACAGGCGGTGGAACTCCGTGTAGCGCTCCGGATAGGGCTCTACGTCGGCCGGAAACTGCAGGCCGCCATAGGTGTGCTGCCAGGAAAGGATCATGTGACCCTCGATGCGCTTCGGGAAGACGTAGCTGGCGTTGACGCGTGCGTTACTTCGATTGTGGCTGATGTCGAGGGCGCGCTCGACGATGGTGTATCCGTAATGGCCGTCGACGGACAATCCGGGCGCGATGAAATCGAGCCGCTTGCTGGCGTCAGCGCTGAGGGCCAGTTCGGTCAGACCGAACCCGATGACCGCCTCTCCGGCATATTCGTAGTTATGCGTGGGCTGGCCGATCGACGCCGACGTGACGAGCGAAAACGAGCGTCGCACTCTTATGAGGTTGTAGTGCGCGCCGAGCCCGAGGTCCTGAAAACCGCCGTGCAGGCAGTGGCAGGAATCGACCTCCTGGTAAGGCAGCCATGGAAGATTCGGCGGCGGCGGTTCGCCGTAGTACTTGGCGAACACAAACGGCAGCGTCGCGGAAACGGACCAGCGGTTGGTCAACCCGAAGTCGACATCCACGGCTATCGCGACGTTGGTTGTGGCGCAGCAGTCGAACCGTTGATCGCCGAAGACGCGGCCGATGTGGTCGATCACCTGGGTTGCGAATGTCACGCCTCCTTCACCCGCGCGAGGTCCCCATGCCTGTGCGCCGGCGGGCCGGCCGCTCGAGATGAGCGCGACGATCACCAGCAAGGGCAGCGTCGCGCGCGTCATCATCTAACGAGTCGACCGTTTCGCCGCCCTGGCCGCCTCGGCCATCTCGAACGCGTGCACATCGATCGCGTCGTCGACGCCCTCCACGAACACTCTGTTCTTGGAGGGGGCATTGAGCACGACGTCGTAGATCTTTTCAGCCCGCTTCAGCTCTTCCTTGGTCGGTCGGGTCAGCACCGGGAGGACGCGCGGCGCGCCGGACGCCTTGGCCACGCGCGGCGACACGGAATTGGCGTCGGCGGCATCGACGACGACGACGTCCCAGTTCCGGGCTCGCAGTACAGCGTCGAGCTGATCGCTCGAAGAAGCGAAGGTCGCGTGATAGCCGGCCTTCTTCATCGCGTCATCAACCGAGAGCGCCGCGAGCAGCTTCGAGAGCTCGGAATTGGGGGTTGCGTAGATCAGAATGGCGGCGGCGCGCCGCTCCGCGGCCGACAGATGGTAGTGGGTTCCGAGCCCCAGATTGAGGTATTTGTCGCCGCATGCGCCGAGTGGATCCCTGGCGCCGGCGCCGATGACGAGCAGCAGTGTCCCGATAAGTATTCGGGCCATAATTCCTCTCCTTTTGGGGTGGACGCAACTTCTCATCGTTTGCAGGCCCTGTCAAGCCGGAAGCCTGACCTGCCTAACCGTTGCGGCAAACCGGGGATCGGCGCGGATCGCATCCCATGCGCGATCGACATTCAAGAACACCAGCCCGGGGGAGCGCTCCACGACCGCGTCGCCCATGTAGGCGAATGCGCGCTCGGGGTCGTCGAGCTGCGCGTAGGCACGGGCGAAGTCGAGCGGCGACGCGTAGCCCACTCGCGCCCGCCGCTGTAATGTTCGCAGCTCCAGCCGGCGCACGGCTACGGCCTCGATTTGAGCATAGCCGTCTCGCCCGGCGGCCTCGGCGAGCGCGGCGTCGAGTTCCTCGTCAGAGTCGCCTCGCAGCGCATGTCCTCGCCGTCGAGCGTCGATCGCCTGGTCAAAGCGACCCTGCGCGCGTCGGATTTCGGCCAGCGTGAACTGCGCCGCGGAAAGGTCCGGGTGCGTCTGGATTACCGAGAGAGCCAGCGCCGCAGCTTCCTCCGCGTGCCCGGTGTGCAGAAGGTACGAAGACTCGTGCAGCATCAAAAGCGGGCTCAACGGATCGATCACACGTGCGCGGCGGGCAAGGCGAAGCGCCGCCTGCGAATCGCCAAGCGCCCAGCTCGCCAGCGCGTGCGTCAGCAACAATTCGGGCGCGATATCCGAGTCTGATGCCGCCTCGGCCGCCTGCCACTCGCGATCGGCGTCGCGCCAGTTCCATAGGCCGAAGAAGCTTTTCATCGCACGTCCGAAGTTCAGGTCGGGAAGCCGAGGATTGAGTGCGGCTGCCTGTCCGAGACAGCGATCGACCTGCGGCCACGCGTCGATCGGAGCCAGGTAGTTCTCGAGCACCGAAGTCGAGTATGAGCAGCCGAGAGCGATCCACGCCTCGGCAAACCTCGGATCCTTGTCCACCGCCATCTGGAACGCGTTCCGGGCCAGGATATACTCGTCTTCCGATGTGCCCATGTGAAAGCGGCGTCCCTGCAGGAAGAGGTCGAACGCTTCCGCGTTGTCAGTGGGGCGGCTGAGCATTTCGCGCCGTTCGTCGCGCGTCAGGCGAAGATGCAGCCCGTCGTCCACGATCGCTGTCGCAAGCTCGTCCCAGAGCTTGAAGATGGCCACCGCCAGGTGGTCATAGCTTTTCTTCCAGAGCGAGGCGCCGCTCATCAGGTCGATGAGCTCGGCCGTCACCAGCAGATGACCGTTCTCCAGGACGATGTTGCCGGCGACGAGTTTCCCGACGCCGAGTTGCCGCCCGATCGCCCGTGGATCTGAACCGGAGCCGGCGAAGTTCGCGACGAGGCTGAACGATTTCACCGTGACCGGCAGATGATGCATCCGCTGGATCAGGGTCTGGGTCACGCCCAGGCACAGGTGTTCGACGGAGTCGTTCTTCGCGAGATTGGCGAACGGCAGAACGGCCAGCGTGGGCGGCGGCCACAGCATCCACGTTCCGGTGCCGGCCATTGCGGCAGCAGCCGTGCCGGCGCCGATCCACAACAACTGTCGCCGCGTGGGCCGACGCGCCTCGTCATGGCGCACGTGTCGCAGCGCGCGCTCGAGGTCGTCGGCGCTCGGGAATCGTGTGTCAGGCTGCTTCGAAAGGCAGCGCGCAACGATCTTCCGCAACGATGCGGGCGCGTGGGGATTGAGGCACTGAATCGGTGTCGGTTGTTCGTTGACGATGGCGTCGAGCGTTTCGCGCCGCGACGCGCGTTGGAACGCGGACCGCCCAGCCAACAGCTCGTAGAGCACCGCGCCGAGCGCAAATTGATCGGACGCGGGACCCGCCGGCTGCCCCCGGGCCTGCTCGGGTGACATATACGCGAGCGTGCCGGCGGTCGTGTCCCCATCATCGGGCACACCATCGCGCCTCGCAATGCCGAAGTCGAGCACTTTGACCAGCCCGTTCGGCGTCACCATGATGTTCTCGGGCTTCAGGTCGCGGTGCACGATCCCAATCGCGTGCGCGGCGCAGAGCGCGGCGGCCAGCTGGACGCCGATGTCCAGCACGGTTGGTAGCGGCAGCCCCGTCGTCATCAGCTGACGGAGTGTCTGTCCGTGCACCAGCTCCATCGTGATGAACGCCACATCGTCGTCTTCGCCGACGCTGTAGATCGTCACGATGTTTGGATGGTTCAACGCCGACGCTGACTGCGCCTCGCGCGCGAACCGCCGGCGATACTCCGGATCGGCGGCGACTGATGGTTCGAGCACTTTTAACGCGACCTCGCGGCCGAGGCGTGAATCGCGCGCCCGATAGACCTCGCCCATTCCGCCAGCGCCGATCAGACCCGCCACGTCGTGGCCGTAGATGCGGCGGCCGGCGAGTGGCGGACGCGCCTCTCGCGCCAGCAACCACGCCGCTTCGGCGAGTGCCGGGTGTTCGAGAAAGTGATCGGCCGCGCGCTGATGATCGAGTAACGAGCGGACTTCCTGCCGCAGGGCTTCGTCGTCAGGGCACGCCTGCGCGAGATATCTGTCACGTTCGGCCGCGTCGAGATCGACCGCCTCCTGGTAGAGCCGTTCTATCCGCTGCCAGCGATCGGGCGCGGCGTCAGTCACGACTGGCGACCTCGCGAAGCAGCCACACCTTGGCGAGGCGCCAGTCGCGCAGCACCGTCTCAGGCGAGATGCGCAGGGCCTCGGCGGTTTCCTCCACGCTCAGTCCGCCGAAGAAGCGCAGCTCGACCACCTGCCCCTTACGCGGATCCATGCGCGCCAGACCCTCGAGTGCGTCGTCGAGCGCCACGAGATCGGCGCCACGTTCCCTCGACAAGGCGAGGGAGTCGTCCAGCGCCACGTCCACGGCGCCGCCACCGCGCTTGCGATAGTTCCGCGATCGTGCGTGGTCAACCAGAATGCGTCGCATGAGGCGAGCGGAGAGCGCCAGGAAATGCGCGCGATCCTGCCATCGGATGCGTCGCAGGTCCACCAGTCGAATGAAGGCTTCGTTGACGAGAGCCGTTGTCTGCAGCGTGTGATTGTCGCGCTCGCCACGCATCTGGAGGCGGGCGAGACGGCGGAGTTCCTGATGAACGATCGGTACCAGCTCGTCGAGCGCGGAACGATCGCCGCGCCCCCAGGCGAGCAGTAACTCGGTCACGTGCGGACCGGTCCGATCTGACGATGACGAGGGTCCGGCCATCGATCGATGCGGAGTCTACACCTCTCTCCGGTCACGGCCTCGCGCTATTTATTTCTGGAACCTGACGGTTATGGCGGTCCGTTCACGCCTATTTGTGGAGTGGGGGTGTGCCCGCTCGGGCACCAAGGTCTGAAGCTGCCGTCACGGCTCTGGCGGGAAGTCTTGGACGCACCCCGAACCTTTTGACCCAGCCCGAAATCAGCCGTCCAAAGCTAAAAACATGATTTCTTCAGCGAACCCGTAAGGTCTGACGGACGTCTAGTCACCATGATGCGACGGAAGCCCTTGCTGCAGATGCTCGTCCTGTTCTGCGCCGCCGGTGCCGTGCGTGCCCAGCAACCCGATGCCGCGCAGATCGCGCAGGAGCGCAGGCAGGCCGAGCTCGATGTGCCCAGGCTCGTCGAGGTGCTGGAGTTGAAGCCGGGCATGACCGTGGCCGACGTCGGGGCCGGCTTCGGCGCGACGACGGTGGTGCTCGGGCATTGGATCGGGCCGGGGCGCGTGTTCGCCACCGACATTACCGAGCGTGCGCTGCGGCAAACGCGCGACTACGTGAAGCAGGAAGGGTTGACCAACGTGACGGTGATCGAAGGCGCAGCGGCAGCGACGAATCTGCCCGACGCCTGCTGCGATGCGATTTTCCTCCGCAACGTCTATCACCACATCACGGCAGTCGACGCGTTCAACAAAAGCCTGGTCGCGTCGCTGAAACCCGGCGGACGGCTGGCGATCATCGACCTCGAGGATCGCTATAGATCAGTGTTGGTGGGAACTAACCGGAATTGGCCGAGCACGCCCGGCAGCAATTACGATAATTAACGCCGAGTTTTTCAATGCTGATCGGAAGCTGCCGTCTCTTCTTCTGACCCCGACCTCGAGCTGCGAGAGAGCCACTTCGTGCCGAGCTTCGTTTTACAACTGTTCATAGCAGCAGACCGGCCAGGCATGCAGCCCGTCACCGCGTCTCCGTACCTGCGCATTCTCTCAGCGAAGCAGCACGTTAGGACGGCGGAACGACCACGAACGCGAGTCCACGACCGACGTCGCGAACTATCTTCAACTCCCGACCTGATTCGGCGTCGAGCACGACGAGCTCCCCAAGCGTTCGATCGAGCCCGAAGATCCGATTGCCGGAGCCGTCATAGGCGATGTCCTCGTAATAACGCGTCACTGAAAAATCCCGAATCCGGACCAGCGTCTGTGTGTCGAGAACGACAATTCTGCCAATGGCAGGCCTCCTGCCAGCAGTCAACAGAAACAGCTTCGAGCGATCTGGGGAAGTCGCGAAAGCCATGATGACTTGACCGGCGAGCCAATCCGTTGGAGACGGCGGATTCATCGGAGGCTGACCCTTTGGCCGAGGTGTCACCTTCCTGGCGACACGATCGACCAGGTCGCGCCCTACAATCGATTGTGTAGGCAGGCTGAGGCGAATAAAAGATCCATCGGTCTTGATGACGGTGACCGTGTCACCGTCGGCGCTGAAGAAAGCGGGAGGATAGTAACCGAGTTTCCCGCCGTCGCCCAAATCGAGCCGTACGATCTTCTCTGTCTGATGCCCGTCGCTGGTGAATGTCACAATGCGCAGGTCTTGACTGTCCATGCAAACCACGAACAACCGTTCACGCTGTAACGGTGTCAGGAGAATGGCCTCGCCACATAGGGGGAGTCGCGGTGCGCCCGGCAACGAGACATTCCGTGCCGTATCAAAAACCTCGACCCAATAGGCGGGACCTGTCTCGTCGGACCGGTAAGTCTTGTATCGAAAAAGCCAAGCGCCGTCGCGAGATAAAGCCATGCGAGAGCGATACGCGGACGGGACTCCGTCGCGCATGTAGCTCTCCGACCGACTCGATAGCACAGTTCCAGAGGTACCATCCAGGACCTCGAACGCTCCACCGAGCGCCAAGCTTCGATCGTAGGTGACGTAGAGGCGTGAACCATCGGCCGAAGACGCGAAGTCTGGCTGGTAGCCGACGTCGAGGCCGCCTGCGACACGGCCGGCGTTCGGATCGACAACCACGATACGGCCACGGTTTGATTGGGAGTCGGAGTCAACGACGTACACAGAGCCCGGCGCCGCTCGAAAAATCGGGCTCTGCTCGCGTCCGGCGAAATCGAAGGCAACAGGTGTGACATATTGGCGTACGCTGGCCACACCTAATAGACAAGTCGCGGTCAGGATCAGTAAGAACTTGCTCACTGTAGTCTCCACTGAGTTCATTTCACGAGAACTGTCAGCCCTACGACGCATCCGCCCCCCCCCAGCCATTAGCAACGCATTCGCCACTCGCACAGGCATTTGCCATGGGGCTAGAACGCGATCACTCCAGGCACCAGGGTCAAGGTGGTGCGCCTCAATCACCAGGAACATCGGAAGTAGTCGGCCCACTCCGTACGCCACGCACGACAGCAGTCCCATCAACGGATTCGAGCACAGCACCGGCCACACAAGTAGCAGATAGAATCCGCTCGTTGGAATCTTCGTAGCTACACCAATGCCGAGTAAGGTCCCGTACGAGGGTGCCCATGCCCCCGGGCGCAAACTCTTCTGCCACTCACGTGGCACCTGCCATGAGACTTGGGGCAACGGGCACCGAATCAGCCGCATCTCCCGCCAACACAGACCGATGTGGAGCGTAAGCAATAGACCGGCGGAGACAGGCCAGACCGACACCCACATTCCATGCAGAAATCGTCCGATGGCCACAACCAGCGCCACGTCGAGCGCCCCAAGTATTCCTGCGCCGATGATTGTGCCAACGGCATAGCATGTTAGTACTTCCCACCGATGTTCCGACGCGTGCATCCCGTTCACGACGGGGCCAATGGTTCCCACCATTGACGCCCCTCAAGGCGACCAAAGCGTCACTATCCCGGAAGCAAAACTCATCCAGACGGCTACCGACAACATCACTGCCGATGTCCATTCTGCGTGCGACTTTCCCGTATACCAAGTGAGCACTGCACTCCCGAACAGTACGCCACAACAACAAGCGGCTGCACGTCGAGGGTTTACTATCTCGCATCGACTTCGGGCAATCGAAGCAGCTGACGCCGGCGCAGCTCTCGTCAGAGATCCAGACGTCGCGCCGTACCATCCCCGCGACGGCCACCCTCGATCCCGAAGTGCGCGTACGCATTGACCAGCCGCTGCCCGCGGCCGTCCAGCTGCTGGAGCAGACGATGGTCAAAGTCGCGCTCGATAAGACGCACGGACGCGTTGAAGAGGCCGCCAAGATCCTCGGCATCTCGCGCAAAGGATTGTTCTTGAAGCGCCGACGCTGGGGGCTCAGCAGCCACCATCACGCGTCGAGTTGATGCTGTCCATCACCTCGTGACGGCAGTGTCCCGTCAATCAAACGCGCAGACTCTTAATCTGCGGGTTGAAGGTTCGATTCCTTCGCGGCTCACCAGCCTCCGCTCTCATTTCTCGCGGAGGCTGTCCGCCGGAGCCGTCGCATAGCGACGCGAAGGCGGACCTTCGCGCTCGCCACGAGACTACGGCTGGCGGGCCAGCCACAGCGCCCGCTGCACGGAAGGAATCCCGAGCGCGGCCATACGGACGATCATCACAAGAGTGAAGCCGGCCGACTTGCGAAGCTGGCGCAGGGCGACGAGGGAGTCATTGGTGAGTGTGGTCGTTGGCAGGCAGTTCATTCGGCACGGAGCGCGATCACCGGGTCGACCTGGGTGGCGCGACGGGCGGGGATGAGGCAGGCGATCAAAGAGACCGTGGTCATGACGAACGCAGTGCCGAGCAACGCAGCGATGGGCAGCGCCGGCACATCGAAGAGAACGCTCTGCATCGCTCGTCCGGCGAGCCACGCGCCAAGCAAGCCAAGCGCGCTGCCGGCAGCGAGGAGCCGCAGGGCCAACGAAAGAGATTGCGCGGCGATCTGTTGCTTCTGCGCGCCCAGCGCCATCCGGATGCCGATCTCGCGACGGCGCTGCGCAACGGCGTAACTCAGCACGCCATACGTCCCGATTGCCGCGAGCAACAACGCGACTGCCGCGAAAATCACCGCGAGTACCGCGGGCGAACGACGTGCGATCAGGCTATCGTCGATGCGCGTGCCCATGGAGCGGACATCGTCGATCGCCAGCTCGGGATCGGTCGCTCGCACGAGCTTTCGCAGCGTTTCCGCAAACGCTTCCGGCCGCTGCGTCATGCGGGCGACGATGAACACACTATTACGGTCTCGGTAAGCGTAAGGCAGGTAAACCGCGCCTTGTCCCCGCGGTTCGGTGAGCTCTGTCTGTTTTACTGCGCCGACGACGCCGACAATGGTGAAGAGCTTTGCGTCATCTGTTTCATCGCCAAGAGCGACGCGTTGACCGATCGCGCCACGATTCGGCCAATACCGGCGCGTAAAATCTTCGTCCACCACGCAGACGCGTTCTGAGCGATGAGAATCTTGCGAGGTGAGATAGCGTCCTTCACGTAGCGGAATGCCGAGGGCCGAGAAGTAGTCGCCGTGGACGGCATAGGCATAATGACCGTGTTGCGATTGCCCCGGCGGCGGCACATAGCCTTGCGGTGTGACCGCGGTTTTACCGTTGTCGCCGCTCAGCGGAAGGTTGGTGATCGTGCCTGCGACGGCGACTCCGGGTTGCTGCCGGATGGATTCCAGCAAGCGATCGATGATGGCGACGCGGCGTGGAATAGCTGCCCACGAGATGGTGCACTTGCCGGTGAGGGCATGCTCGGCGTGAAAACCGGATGGAACGGCCATCACTGTTTTCAGGCTCAACGCGAGGAGTGCCGCGCCCGCGAGCAAGACGAAAGCGAGGGCGATCTGCACGACGATGAAGCCGTGGCGCAGACGTTGGGTCGCGCTGCTAGTCGTGCCGGCGCGGGATTCCGATTGCAGCGTCTTCGCCGGATGACTGCGGAGGTTAAACCAGGCGATCGGCGCAGCGATCGCGAAGCCCAGAAAGACGGCGCCGGCGAAGCCAATCGCCGCGAGACGACCATCAAACGCGATCTGCGCGCCGAGCGGCAGTCGATTCGCGCCCAAGGCCTGGAGCAATTGAGTTCCCCACGCGCCCATCACCACCCCGAGCGATCCGCCGGCCGCGGTGAGAAGAAGGGGTTCAGTCACGACTTGCCCGACGACATGCCGGCGAGTCGCGCCCATCGCTTGTCGGGTAGCCATTTCCTTCGACCGGTCGCTTGCGCGGATCAGCAGAAGATTGACGAGATTGACGGCGCCAATGAGCAGGAGACAAAACACACCAGCCTGGAGCAAGAGCAGTGTCGGCCGAATCGACCGCACGTGCTGCGCGTGGAGCGAAACCAGCAGCGAGCGGAACCCAGCCTCGGCCATCATCTTCGCCTGCGGGTCGTCCTTCTCGACCGCGGCGTTATGAGCGTCGATCTGGGATTGCGCTGCCGCGATCGTCGCGCCCGGTTGTAGGCGCGCGATCATGTGGATGCTGCCGCCGCCAGAGTGGCGCGCGCTCGGCGCACGCTGTTCCGGCCCGGATTTTATCGGGAGAAAAACGCGGGCCTCGGACGAGAGAAAGCGAAAACCAGCAGGCAGGACACCCACGACTTTTCGGGGAATACCATTTATGCGGGTCTCACGACCAAGAACGTGTGGATCGGAATCAAAATGCTGACGCCAAAACGCGCTCGACAGGATAATGACGTTCTTTTGATCGTCCGCTTCCTCCTCGGTGAAGGTGCGCCCGATCGCGGGGCTTACACCAAGGGTGGTGAAAAAGTCCGGCGAGATACGTACGACTTCCTCTTGTCGCATGGAACCCGGATCCCCGACGGTCTCAGCTCTCTCCATGTAGATGGAAAGGCTCGAGAAGGCCGGAATGTTACCGCGTCGTTCGTAGTAGTTGGTGAACGACGATCCGTCGTTCTCGACGCTAGCGTTCGGATAGGTGTTGTAGATCGAGACGAGCCGATCGGCGTGCGGGAAGGGCAGCGGTTTCAACAACACGGAGTCGATCACCGCGAAGATTGCCAGATTCGCCCCTAGGCAAATCGCAACCGTCGCCAGCGCCGTGATCGTGAACCCGGGAGCTTTGCGCAACTGACGAAAGCCGTAGCGAAGGTCGTTCATCGATTTGTCATCTCGGTCGTAGGGCTACCTTCGGATCGACGCGCGCGGCGGCGGGTCGGAATCCAACAGCCAGTTGCCTCACTCCAGCTTACGGCAACTCGCCGCGGGGTCGATTCCTTTCGCGGCTCACTTCATCCTCAACACTGCTGGGAATTTCGCGCCTCCGGATTCGTCCGTACCCGGCTGCTCTCGTCGCACGCAGCCCTGAGGCCTAGCTGCGGTGCTCGTCGAATGTGGCGGCCCCTCCAGTCTAAGGGAGACGACGCCGTGACACCGCTTGCTAACCGTCAACATACTCCGACGTCTAAGCAATAAGACTTCTGAGCAATTGGCTCCGAGCGTTCTCACTTGAGGAATTCACGCTCCAGGGCGACGGAGGATCATGGCCAAACCCGATTCCCTTCAGCGCTCTCTGGATCTTCTCGTCTTGAAGATCCTGTCCAGGCGGCCCGGCCTGCACGGCTATGCGCTCATGACGGCCATTCAGGAGAC
>Ga0207650_10002214_pt1 | contig 13577 bp, 13 predicted proteins | sample KBSS63metaG_FD_184325 | JGI IMG/M metagenome (GOLD analysis project Ga0207650, IMG submission 184325) | Switchgrass rhizosphere microbial communities from Kellogg Biological Station, Michigan, USA - KBS S6-3 metaG (SPAdes) (version 2) | ecosystem: Host-associated > Plants > Roots > Rhizosphere...
CACGAACCGCACGACGAACGAGACGGCCGCCCCGGTCGACGACGCTGCTATCACGACGAAGGTGAAGACGGCGGTGCTGGCGGAACCGGGCTTGAAGTCCCTGCAGATCAACGTCGATACCAAGGACGCGGTGGTCACGCTGTCCGGTACGGTCGACTCGCCGGAGTTGAAGAGCCGTGCGGTGCAGATCGCGCAGGGCGTGCAGGGTGTCAAGTCGGTGAACGACAACCTGTCCGTCAAGACGGGCTGACGAACGACAGCGGCGGACGTCTCGTCCGCTCGCCGCCGTTTTTCGGCGGTTGCCCGGTGTCGCAAGACCCGGGCAATTGGCGCGTTCGGATCTGCGCGGTTTTGCGCGTTTTCGCGTTGTCTCGAGCGCCGACTACAAGTCATCAGGAGGTGCCGTGGTCAAGACGATCGTAGGCTCGTTTGACAGCTACCCGACGGCGCGCCGCGTCGCGCGCGAATTGATGGACGAAGGCTACATGTCTCGCGATATTGGCATCATGGCGAGCAATGCGTCGGGCGAATATCGTGCGGGCACCGCAGATGACAAGGACAGCCACACAGCCACCTGCGCCTTGACCGGCGGTGTCGTCGGCGGCGCCGCCGGCCTGGCGGCGAGCCTCATGGCGCTGACCATTCCGGGCCTCGGCGCAATCGTCGCGGCCGGACCCCTCATCGCGATGGCAAGCGGAGCCGGCGCCGGTGCCGTCGCCGGCGGTCTCATCGGCTCGTTGACGGAAGCGGGGGTATCTCCCGAGCACGCAAACTATTACGCGGAGACCGTGCGTCGTGGCGGCGCGATCGTGATGGTGAAGGTAGATGAGAGCCGCGCGGATCGCGCGGCGGAAATCATGCGCGCAAACGGCGCGATCGATCTGGACGAGCGCGTTTCGCGGTGGCGCGAAGCCGGCTGGGAAGGGTGGGATCCGTCGGCGCCGCCGTTCACGGCCGAGGAAGCCGAACGGGAGCGCAGACTTTATGGGACCCACGCCGATCCGTTGAGCGGTTTGCCGCTCTCGTCGAGCGCGGCGCGGGACAGCCGGCGGAGCAGCACGATCCGCCGCTGACGCGAGTTATTGCTTCAGCACCGTTTCCTCGAGGAAGCGGATGGTCGCGTAGAAATAGAAGTCGGCGTTCTCCTTCTTGCCGAAGCCGTGGCCTTCGTTCGCGGCCAGCAAGTACCACACCGGCGTTCCGTTCTTGCGCACCGTTTCGACGATCTGCTCGGCTTCGGTGTAGGGAACACGCGGATCGTTTTGCCCATGCACGACGAATAGCGGTCGTGTGATCTTCCCCGCGTTGGTCACCGGGGAGACGCGGATGAGGAACTCGCGCATTCGCGGTTCGCGCTCGTCGCCGTACTCCGCGCGTCGCGGATCGCGACGGTAGCTTTCGGTGCGCTCGAGAAACGTCACGAAATTCGCGATCCCGACGATGTCGATCGCTCCAGCGATCCGGTCCGGGTACATCGTCGCTACCGCGAGGCTCATGTAGCCGCCGTAGCTACCCCCAGCCACGACGACGCGCGCCGGATCTAGATCGGGCTGCGTCGCAATCCAGTCGAAGAGCGCGCCGATGTCGCGCACCGAGTCTTCGCGCTTCATTCCGTCGTCGAGCGAGACGAACGTCTTGCCGTAGCCGGAGGAGCCGCGGACATTGGGCTCGATCAGCGCGATTCCGAGCTCGTTGACGTAATAGTTCCACCGTCCCTGGAATCCCGGCCGTGCCTGTGCCTCGGGCCCTCCGTGGATGTCCACGATCACCGGCCGGCGGCCGTTGAAGCTTTCGGGTGGCCGCGTGATGAAGCCCGTGATCTCGCGCCCGTCGAAGCTCGTCCAGCGAATCGCCTGCTGCGTACGGAAACGGCTGGCATCGAGCCCTTCTACCTTGGATTCCGTCCAGCGCGCGACGGCGTTCGACTTCCGGTCGAGGACATAGACGTCCCCTGGTGTCTGCGCAGTGTCGAGGACGAGGGCGAGCGCCCCGGAGTCGTGATGCCACGCGATCGCTTTGACGGTTCCGGTGGGCATGGAAGGCCGCGGCAACTCGCGCCTCGAATTCGCGTCGAACAGCCGCAGGACGCCTGTTCCCGCTTCGTTGCTGATCATCGCGAGCGTCCGGCCGTCCGGCGACAGCACCAGTTGCTCGACGTCGGAGGTCGAGGGGCCGAACGCCTCCAGCCGTCCCGTGGCGAGATCGAGATACGAGGCGCGCTGGAATTCGCCGTCGCGATCGGTCGTAAGGAAGAGCCCTTTGCCATCGCGCGAGAAGTTGAGCTCGCTCGACGCGATCGTGCGGCCGGTCGGCGGCGGAGTCGCGGGCAGCACGCGGCGGCGTTCGCCCGTTCTCAAGTCCATCACCCAGACGTAGCTTTCGGTGATCGACTTGAACTCGACCAGCGCGAGGCGCCGGTCATCGAAGGAGAACGAGAAATCTCCCCAGGCAGTGCCGGGCAACGTGGCGATCTTCGATTTCTTCTCGGGCGCGAGCGGATCGACGAGCGCGAGATCCAGCGTCGGTTTGTCCCGCCGGCCGCTTACCTTGTCCACGTCGGTGGACGTGACGAGCAGCCGGGTCCGCGCCCGGTTGACGGCGGCCGGAGCGTTGGCCCGCGCGGAGTCCGTCAGCAGCACCGGCTCCTGCGATCCCGCATCGAGGCGATAGATCTGCCGCTGCTCGTTGCCGCCCGCGTCCCGCGCGAAGACGAGCACGCCGGGTTTTGCCGGCCACCACATCCCGTAACGAACCGGCTCGGTGTAGTCGGTGAGCTGCACGAGCGGCGCGAGCGGCGACTTGACCGAGAACAATTGGGCTGTGTTCGTCGCGCGCGTCGCAACGATGAGCTCACGCTTGACCGGATGCCAGGAGGCGAGCGCCCGCGGCCGGAACTCCGTGTAGAGCGCGGTCTTCGCGACGAGCGCGGCGGGGATCGGCGGTATGCCCTCGAGCTTCAGGTTCGCGTTCGGAACGAGGAAGTCCTGGGCAGACGCGGGCCACGGTGCGGCCAGCGCAAGTGCCACGGCGAACGCGCCGCGAACAAGCGAGCGGACGAGCATCGTGCCACTGTACTGCAAAGCGCGCGGCGAGTGGCGGGTTGAGCTCGGGTGCCTTGTCGGTCGATCCGTCGCTATGTTCGATGGCGCACCGTCCGGCCGGCTCGATCGGTGCTCAATGAACGCTTGTCGAACACGTCAGGAGAAGCCAATGGTCGGCCTGATGGATTCATGTCGTCGAGCGCTGGTGGCGCAAGTCCCGAAAGACGAGGATCGGCCGGGAGACGGACCGCGGCCGGGGAGGGAGCCGCCCGACGAGCCGCCGCCCGGCGACCACGGTCCCGATCCCGATGAGCCTGCAATCGACGGATCGATTCCGCGTCGGGCCTGCCGACGCGGGCTCGGTTCAGGATTTGCGGGCGAGCTCGGCGCCCGCATCGGGTGACAGCCGCAACGACCAAAGCGTCGCGAACGCCATCAGCGCTCCCGCGAGGAACAGCGCCTTGCGGAAGTCGCCCGCGGCAAGCTCGGTGCCCGCGCGGACAGCCTGGAACACGCCAAGCGCAAGTGCCGCAGCCGCAACGCCGAACGCGCTCGCGGCCTGCTGCGACATCGCGGCGAGCGTCGTCGCGCCGGCGCGGAGCTCCCCCGGGACGTCGGCAAATGCGAGCGTGCTCATCGAGGTGAAGTTCATCGACCGCGTCATCCCCGCGACGAACAAGAGCGCGTAGACCAAAGGCGTCGCGGTCGTCGGCGACACCAGACCGCACGCGAAGATGGACAGCGCGCACAGCGTGCCATTCACCCGGATCACATCGCGGAACCCGAAGCGATTCAGGATCGGCGTGGTCATGCTTTTCATCGAGAGATTGCCGGCCATGTACACAAGAAGCATCACGCCGGCTTCGAACGGGCTCAAACCGAAGCCGATCTGGAACATGAGCGGCAACAGGTATGGGGTCATGCTGATCGCGACGCGGGCGGCGAATCCGGCGCTCAGCGTGCTGAGCGAGAACGTGGGAATGGCGGTCGCGGCAAGGTCGAGGAGCGGGGCGGGGTGTCTGCGCGCATGCACGACCGCCGCGATCGCGCAAAGCGCGCCCACGGCGACGAACAGGCTTCCCAGCGACCACCGCGCCGTGCCTTCGGCGAACAGCGACAAGCCGTAGATCAGCGTCGCGAGCGCGAACGCGCTCACGATGAAGCCCACTCGGTCGAAGGGCACGCGCTCGCTTCGCGCGTGCTTCGGCACGAAGCGCAGCACGAGCCACACGCCGACGAGACCGATCGGAATGTTGATGAAAAATATCCAGCGCCAGGTCGCGTAGGTCGTGATGAACCCTCCGAGCGGCGGACCGACCACGGGACCGATGAGCCCGGGCCACACGATGAGCCCGATCGCCCGGATGATGTGGTGCTTCGGCGCCTCGCGCAGCACGATGAGGCGGCCGACCGGTGACATGAACGCGGCCGCCACGCCCTGCAGCAGCCGGGAGCCCAGGAACGTCCAGTAGGTCGGCGCCATGCCGCATAGCAGCGACGCAACCGTGAATACCGCTACCGCGGCGGCGAACACGTTGCGCGCGCCGAAGCGCTCGCTCGCCCACCCAGCCGTCGGCACAAAGACGGTCATGGCGACGAGGTAAACGGTGACGCTGGCGGTGAGCTGCAGCGTCGACTCGCCGAGATTCTGCGCGATTGCGGGCAGCGCGGTCGTGATGATCGTGCTGTCCAGCGTCTCCATGAAAAACGCCGCGGCGACGATGAGGGGTATCCGCCGCGAGAACGTGTCCGCTTCCGCGTCGGCTGGCACTCTTGGCTGCACCGAACGATTCTAGTGGAGTGCAACGCCGGAATCGATAGCGTCCGGCCGGTCCGCACGAGCGTCGAAGATCGGACGTTCAGTGCTGTGCCGCACAGACTGCGCTTCTCGCCTACCTCGAACATGCAAGCATGGCGTAATGCATACATCTACGCGCCGACTGGAGGCCTCATGTCGAAATGCGAGTGCTGCGGCAACGAGTACGACAAGACGTTCAACGTCGTCATGGCGGGCAAGACGCACGTGTTCGACAGCTTCGAATGCGCGATCCACATCCTCGCACCGACATGCGAGCACTGCGGCATGCGGATCATCGGCCACGGGCTCGAGGAGAACGGGCGGATGTTCTGCTGCGATCACTGTGCCGAGGCGCAGGGAGTGAAGGGCCTGCGCGATCGCGCGTAGAGCCGTCAGACGACGACTTCCGCCACCAGCGGCAGGTGGTCCGATGCGACGCGCGCGAGCGGCGTCGAATGCCGGTGCAGCTCGCGCAGGCACCCAACCGGCGATATCCAGATGCGGTCGAGCGCGAACATTGGACGGCGCGCCGGAAACGTTCGCGGCGCCTCGGGCTTCTCCCGGAAGTGCGCGTGCAGCCAGCGCAACGGTCGTCCCCACAAGTACCACTCGTTGAGATCGCCCATCAAGATCGTCGGGTGAGGACCTTCGTCGTCGACCGCCGCGAGCAGCCGCTTCACCTGCTCCCGCCGCTCGCCGGGCCGCAGCCCGAGATGCGTCGCGAGCACGCGCAGACAGCTCCCCGCGCCGGGCTCGATGTGCACGTCCACCGCACCACGCGGCTCGTAGCGGTGAACGGTCAGGTCGAGATGCGCGACGCGCTCGAACGGATGGCGCGACAGCACCGCATTGCCGAATTCGGTGCCGCGGCGCTGGAACAGCGGACCGGCGGCGACGTGATAGCCGGTCGCGTGCTCGAGATCGACCAGGAAATTGCCGTGCGGGCCTGAGAGCGGCACCTCCTGCAACGCGACCACGTCGGCCCCGAGCTCCGACAGCACGTCGAAGATGCGCTTGGGCGCGTAACGGCCGTCGCCCCCGACCGCTCCATGTATGTTCCAGGTGGCGGCACTGACCGCTCTCTTGCGCGGCGCGACCGACCGCGGCGAAAACAGCGTCGCAAGGTCAGCTGCCATGCGCCGCCGGCGCTGCGCCGGCCGCGGCTTCGGCTCGGGCGACCAGTTTCCCTCGCAGGACGAGGACGATGGCGATCAGCGCTACGCCCACGGCGGCGAGCAACGCGAACGTGCCGATGCCCGGTTTGCGAATCGCGGCCACCACGCGATCCATGAAGACGGAGGCAATGGTGACGCCGGGAATGAGCCCGATGACGGTGCCGAGCAGGAAGTCGCGCCAATGGATCCGGGAGGCGCCGGCCACGATGTTGACGATGGTGTAGGGCCCGACCGGAACGATGCGGGCAAACACGATCGCCAGAAGGCCGCGCTTCGCGAGCCGCCGCGAAAGATCGTTCAACCGTCGCCCGGCGAGCCCGCGCACGACCTGCCGGCTGAGACGGCGGCCGATGGCGAACGTCACTGCGCCGCTCGCGGTGGCTCCCGCCAGCGCATACATCGCACCGAGCAGCGGCCCGAAGACGATGGCGCAGACGCCGATCAGCAGAGTCAGCGGAAACAAGACGAGGCCGGCGCCGACGAACACGAGGATGACGTACAGCGGAGCGAGCGGGCTTTCACTCAGGGTCTCGCCGGCGTCGATCAGTCGCGCGGGATCGAGCCACGCCGAGAGCGGCGTGTAACGCCACGCCAGCGCGGCCGCGGTGAGCGCGACGATGACCGCGGCAATGAGGACGAGGCGCGTGCGCACACGCCCACGCGCCTCCTCGCGGGGAACAAGGTCCGCGACGAGCGTGTCGGGGTCGATGGGACGCTCCGGATCGAGCACGTGCTGGTCGGGCACGAGCGCGTCAAGGGAGGGGTCGAGCTCAGGCTCGATCGGCTTCAGCCCGCGGTGTCCTTCGCGATCGAGCTCGGCGATCGTCGCGTGCAGGCTCCCGGTGCGAGCGAACGTATCGGCGACCTCGGCGGGACTGCGGTCCAGGTGCTCGCCAAGGAGACGTTCCCGCAATCCGGCAATCGCCTTGCGGATCCTCTCGTCGCCCCTTGTCTCGAGCGCGAGGTTGCACTCGGTGTCGGTGCCCATCGAGCGGTCGGCAAGGTTGGCGGAGCCGATCATCAGGAGCTCGTCGTCGACGATGAACACCTTGCTGTGGATGTTGAGGCATTCTCCCTTCGCCTCGAGCCACGGAAGCGTCGGATAGTAGAGTCGGTATCGGTAGTTGGCATCGGCAGCGCGCAGCCGCCGGTGAATCCGTCCGCGCAGAACGCCCATTGTCGATATCTCGAGCCAGCCGCTTTGCTTGAACGGCGAAAGCACTGCGATCTCGGGAGCGCCGTCCTCGCGCAGGCGCCGCGCGAAGGCGTCGGTGATGAGGCTCGACGTGAAGTACTGGTTCTCGGCAAAGATCGTTCGCCGCGCGCTCGCGATCGCATCGAGGTGCAGTTGCCGGATTTCACTCACCGCGGGATAGCCGCCGTACGCGGGCTCGGTACGCGCGATTGCAACGTCGACGCGGGTTAATACGGGCTCCACGGCGGCCGGCCACGCCTCGCAGACGCACGACGCGGGAGGCGGGTGCAGCGCCGCGCCGGTGGCTCGCCGCCAACGCTCGCGCGCAAGCTCGCCCAACGCGCGGGCGCAATCGCCTTCGACGACGATGCCCACGTCGTGGAACGGCGCGTACTTGCATCCGCGATGGTCGACGCGGCACGGATCGTCCTCGGCGTGCCGGCTCGTGTCCCAGCGCACGCGCGTGAGGTCGTAGCCGCTGACGAATGCGACCGCGTCGTCGACGACGACAATCTTCTGGTGATGCGACGCGCCGGCGGGAATGCGATCGTCGAGATGAAACCGCAGGTGCCGGTGCGTCTTCCAGTCCAGCTTGTAGATCGGGAACCACTCGCGCTCGAGCGTGTAGAGCATCGCGAAGTCCCAGGACAGCACGTAGCCGCGCACCCGACGCGACCTGACCACGGCGTTGAGGAAGTCGGCGAGCGGCTCGGGAAAGCCATCCTGCGCCCCCTTCGGCGTGAGCCGCATCCGGCTGTCGGTATCCCAGCCCAGGATGTAGAACGAGTGGCGCGCCTTCGCAAGCGCCGCGCGCACGGCGCCGAAGTACTCCTCGCCGTCGACTAGGAACGCAACCTTGTCCGCGCGCTCGACGCGCCAGCAGTTGCGGCCCGGCACGAACCGCGATTCGCGCGCAATCGCCCGATCGCTGGGCGGCGAAGCCGGCGCAGCGTCGAGGATGACGGAGGAAGCAGACCCGGTGGTGGCCAAAATCGACCCCTCGCCCGGCAGGGGCGCTCACCCATTCTGAGAGGACGGCGACACTGTGTCTGTCGGCGCATTCCCACAAGACGCGTCAGCGCGCGTCGTTCGCATTGACCCTAGCGGACTTCTGCGATGAAGTCAGCGGACGTCGCTCGAAAAACGTCAGCGGACCTTTTTTGGAGCTTCCGTGCTGCCGTTCAGAACCCTGGGCGCCCGTGCCCGGTCCGTTTTCGATGCCGGGCCCTCCGCCGAGCCACCGCCATAGGCGGTGGTGAACCGGGAGTGGTCGATCCTCGTGATGGTGACGTCGGAAAACGGGTCCAGCCTCTTCTCGCTGCGGCGGGCGGCGCGATCCTGCTCGCCGGCCATCCGCATCAGCAGCAGCACAAAGGCGAGCGCGAGCGCCCACCCGGCCAAACCTACGACGATCCACGTAGAGTCCATGTGTGAATAAAAATGCGGTCCAGGGCCGGAAACGACCCGGCCAAAAAGCGCCCGCCCCCAGACCGGGCGAACACGCGGGACCGCGAAAACGGCGCACGTATCGTGCAGAACCGGTATTCTAGGTTCGCGGCCGCTATGAATCCGCTGAAGATTTCGCATAGGTGATATGCACGATGGTCAACTTGCGCGGCGTCGATCTCAACCTGCTGCCCGTTTTCGAAGCGGCGTACGAGGAGCGCAACCTTTCGCGCGCGGCGCGTCGGCTTGCGATGACGCAGTCGGCCGTCAGTCACTCCCTGACGCGGCTGCGGGCAGTGTTCCGCGACGACCTCTTCGTCCGGAAGACGAAGGGCGTAGAGCCGACGCGCGCCGCCGACCTGATCTACGGCCGGCTGCGCGGCGCGCTGGGCGCGGTCCGCGACACGGTGCGCGAAACGCGGGTGTTCGACCCGGCGACTTCGGAGCGCAGCTATTTCATCGGGATCGCGCACCCGCTCGGACCGCTGATCGCCGTTCGGCTGCGCGAGCGGCTCGGGCGGGCGGCCCCGCATGCGGCGATCGCCTTCAGCACGCGGTCACGGCCGCTTGAAATGGAGCGTGGCCTGCGCGAAGGCTGGGTCGACGCCGTCATCGACTGGCTGCCGCCGGGACCCGGACGTTACGGCGAGTTCGCGCTATTCGAGGACTCCATCGTCGCCGTCGCGCGTAACGGCCATCCCGCGCACAAGCGATCGCTGTCGCTGAGCGAACTTAGGAAGGCGCCGTTCGTCGGCTTGCGTCCGCGGATTGCGTCCGAGGCTCATCCCGTGCCGGGCATCGGCGCGTGGAAGCGTCTCAAACTCAACGTCGTCCTGGAAGTCTCGGAATTCGTCGAGGTGTTCATGGTCGCGGGCGCGTCGGATCTCTTTGGCCTCATCCCATCGAGCATGGCGAAATTCGCGGGCGACCGCTTCGGACTCAAGGCGTTGCGGGGCGGGCCCAAGGTATCGGTGCCGATCAAACTGATCTGGCCCGTCGCGCGCGAGCGCGACCCTGCGCACGAATTCCTACGCAGGCAGGTCGAGCTCGCGACGCACGACATCGTTCCGGTTCGCCGCCGCAGCGGCGTAAAGACTGCGCCCGGCTAATCGTCGGCAGTCGAACCGTCGGCGGCTTGGCGCCCGGTAGGTCGTCGCTTCGGCTTGTAGCCGGCGGCACGACGAACAACCGCTGGTCGGCCGCGGTGCCTTGACCAGAGCTACTTCTTCTTGGGGACTTTCGCGCCGGCCTTGCGAGCTTCCGACAGGCCGATGGCGATGGCCTGCTTGCGGCTCGTCACCTTCTTTCCGCTGCCGCTTCGGAGCGTTCCGTGCTTGCGCTCATGCATCGTTTTTTTCACCTTCGCCTGCGCCTTCTTCCCATATTTCCTGGTCGCCATGATCGACCTCCGTTGCCAGTGAACAACATGAAAGTCGCATGCATTTTGCAGCACGGGCATCGGACGATTCCGCACCGACGTGTAGGACAGCGGCGGGTACGGACCGCGAAATGTTTTGGTGGGGCCGACGCATTCGGGTCGGACGTACCCTACGCAAGATGAAGGACCGGACCGACAGACCGCGCGTCGGGCCACGCCTAACCTCGAATCGCCGACGCTTTCGGGTGCCGGCCCCTTTCAATTTTTCGCCCGGAGTTTTCCCATGCCTTCCAAAAGTGTCAGCAAGAGTTCCGCATCGCAGCAATCGCAGCGCAAGGCGGCGGCGAGCCAGCCGGACGCGCTGGAATTCCTGAAGAGCCAACACCGCGAGGTCGAGGACCTCTTCAAGCAGTTCGAAAAGCTCGGCGACGAAGGTCCGAGCGAAGAAAAGGAGCCGATTGTCCGCATGGCGTGCGAGAAGCTCACCGTGCATGCGAGCATCGAGGAGGAGATCTTCTACCCGGCCGCCCGCGAAGTCGAGGACGCCGAGTCGCTGTTGAACGAGGCGGAGGTCGAGCACAACACGGCGAAGGACTTGATCGCCACGCTCGATTCGATGGACGCCTCGGATCCCATGTTCTCCGCGACCTTCACCGTGCTCTCGGAATACATCAAGCACCACGTGAAGGAAGAGGAGGGCGAGCTGTTTACGAAGGTCAAGAAATCCGACCTGGACCTCGATGCGCTGGGTCAGGAACTCGCCGCCCAGGCTGACGAGCTCATGTCGACGCAGGAAGCTTCATAAGATCAGTTGCCGCAGTCGAGGCGCGCACCGTCTCGGATGTTCACGGGCTTCGTCGCACGGTCGTCGAAGCCCGTCTTCCACGTACTGTATGCTCCGTGTTCCGCGCTATGGCCGGCGGGGCCTGGCCGGTAAGACCCAACGAGGCGAACGTGCGGACACCCGTGTGAATACGACTACGAAAGGCGGTCGAGTGACGGATTTTCCCGTTCGATCGCTGTCGACGCGCCAGGCCGGCGGCGCGCTGCTGATTGCGCTGGCGGTCGCTTTGTTGCCGCTCACAGCTGCCGCCCAGCAGCCGACGCCGCAGCAGCAAAACGCAATCCGCCAATCGTGCCGCGCTGACTTTCAGGCCAATTGCGCGGGTGTTCCGACGGGCGGCTCGGAAGCGCTGCAATGCCTGAAGAACAATTTCGACAAGGCGTCGTCCGGATGCCAGAAGGCTCTCGGCCCCGCAATGGGTCGCGGTGGGGCACCCGCGAACGCGGGCGTGTCCGCCTCCTCTCCGGCGGGAGCAACGGGCTCCGCGGGCGCAGCTGTCAGGTCTTCGCCTGCGCCCGCCGGCGGGCAGGGTGCGGCGTCGGGCACCGGGCAGCCGGCCTCGATGCGCGAGGAGCTCATGCTGACGCGCGAGCTGTGCGGTCCCGAATTCCGATCCTACTGCGCGAACGTGCAGCTCGGCGGGGGCCGCGCGATGCAGTGCCTCGAAGCGAATGCCGCTTATCTCTCGGCGCGATGCAAGGGCGCGCTGGCGGAGATCCGCGCGCGCCGTTGATTGCCGGGCGCGTTGTTGACGCTGACGCGCCGGTCGCGCTAGCTTCCGCCGGCGTTTTTCGAGCGCACGTAAGCGACAAGCCCTCGTGTCGATGCGTCGCTATCGGTCGGCAACGCGGTGCCGGCGGACAGCGACGCGGCGATTGGCCGCGCGAGCGTCCTGCCGTATTCCACGCCGAACTCGTCGAACGGGTTGAGGCCATACAGCATGCCTTCGACGAAGGTCCGATGCTCGTACAGTGCGAGCAGCTGTCCAAGCCTGAATGGCGACACCTCCGGCATCAAGATCATCGTGGACGCGCGATCGCCGGGGCAAACGCGCGCCGCGATGGCTGCGTCGAGTGCCGGCCCCGTTGTTCGCGCGGCCGCGAGCTCCGTTCGGATCGCGTCGGCGCCGCGCCCGGTCATGAGCGCGCGTGCTGAAGCGAGCGCATTCGCCACGACCAGCATTTGCTGGTCCGCGATCGGCTGCGCCGCCGCAATCGGCACGATGAACTCGACGGGAGCCTCGCGCGGGCCTTGGTGCAGCCACTGGAAAAACGAGTGCTGGCTGTTGCTGCCCACGTCGCCCCACACCGCCGGCGAGTGCGCCTCGGTGAGCGAGCGGCCGTCGCGTCCAACGCACTTGCCGTGGCTTTCCAGGACGAGTTGCTGCAGATACGAAGGCAGACGCGCCAGCGCGTGCGAGTAGGGAACGACGACCCGCTCCACGTGCTTCAGGTGAGTTGCATTCCACCAGCCGACGAGGCCGAGCAGGACTGGAACGTTGCGGTCGAGCGGCGCCTCGCGAAAGTGCGCATCGACACTCGCCGCACCTGCAAGGAGCTTCTCGAAGCATTCGAAGCCGAGCTTGAGCACGATCGGAAATCCCGCCGGCGACCACAGGCAATGGCGGCCGCCCACCCAATCCCACCATGGAAGGATATCGGCGACCGCGATGCCGAACGACTGCGCGGCCTCGGCATTCGCCGACGTCGCCATGAAATGCGTATTGACGTCGACGCCGGTGCCGAGTGCAGCGACGAGCCACGCCTTCGCGCTCGCGGCGTTGGCGAGCGTTTCCTGCGTCGTGAACGATTTGGACGTGACGACGAACAGCGTTGCCGCCGGGTCGAGCGGCGCCAGCGCGCGCGTCAGGTGCGCGGGATCGACATTGGACACGAACGTGACGTCCACGCCCTGGGTCTTCCGACCGGCGTCGCCTCGCGCGGGCGGCGGTTCGGCGAGCGCCGAGCACACAAGGTGCGCGCCAAGATCCGAGCCGCCGATGCCGAGATTCACGACCGCGCGAATGGGTCGCCCCGTGGAGCCTTGGCGCACGCCGCCGCGTATCTGCGCCGCCATCCTCCGCATCTTTCCTTGCGCAATGCGGACGTCCGGAATGATGTTGCGCCCGTCGACGACGAGCGGCGTGTCGTCAGCCTGGCGCAGCGCGGTGTAGAGCGCGGGACGATGCTCGGACTGATTCACCTTTTCGCCGGCGAAGAGCGCTGCGATCCACCCCGCGAGCCCCGACTCGATGGCGTGGTCGACCAGCAGCGGCAACGTATCGGCACCGAGGCGCTCCTTCGACACGTCGAAGAGCCAGCCGTCCCACTCGAACGACAACCGCGAGAAACGCCCGGGATCACGCGCGAAGAGTTGGGCGAGCGTGACCGAAGCGAGCAGGCGTCGCTCGCGGGCGAGATCCGACGGGGCGGCGGGAGTCATATTCGTCTCTTCACTCGACGAGGCAAGGGACGGCGCGGCCGGCGGCGTGAGCATAGTGGATCGGGGCGCCAATGCAAATCGGCAATGCGGCGTGTGCGGCGATTCGCCGTGCGCACGCAGCGGCTTCTTCGGGCGGTGCCGTTCGCGACGGTTATAATCGATGCGGTCCCATGCGCATCCTGCTCTCCAATGATGACGGCTATTTCGCTCCGGGGCTCGAACGCCTCGCTGCCGCGCTCGCATTGCGCGCCGAGGTCA
>Ga0207650_10002217_pt1 | contig 13570 bp, 11 predicted proteins | sample KBSS63metaG_FD_184325 | JGI IMG/M metagenome (GOLD analysis project Ga0207650, IMG submission 184325) | Switchgrass rhizosphere microbial communities from Kellogg Biological Station, Michigan, USA - KBS S6-3 metaG (SPAdes) (version 2) | ecosystem: Host-associated > Plants > Roots > Rhizosphere...
CCATCCAGCGCTTCGAGGAGACGGGCTCGCCCGTGATCTCGGACGGCGAGCAGACCAAGTCGAGCTTCGTGACCTATCCGCTCGACGGCGTGACGAACCTCGCGGCCGACGGCTTCGTGATCCCGTTCGCGGACGGCCATACCCGGCAACTGCCGATCCTCGCGTCGGGACCGTTCCGGTTCGGGACCTACGCGGCGAGCTACCTGCAGGAGGCGAAGAAGCAGGCGCACGTGCCGGTCAAGCAGGCCGTGATCGCCGCGTCGGTCCTGAGCCTCCTCTACCCGCAGGACGGGATCGAGGGGTACTCCCGCGATGCGTTCGTGGGGGACCTCGTCGCCGAGTGCGAGAAGGACATCCGCGGATCGCTGGAGGCCGGCGCCCACAAGGTCCAGATCGACTTCACCGAAGGCCGGCTCGCGTGCAAGTTCGATCCGTCGGGCGGACTCCTCCGGGACTTCGTGGCGCTCAACAACCGGGTGCTCGACCGGTTCTCGGTCGAGGAGCGGTCCCGGATCGGCGTCCACACCTGCCCGGGCGGGGACATGGACTCGACGCACAGCGCCGACGTCGACTACGCCCAGCTGCTGCCCGACCTGTTCCAGCTCAACGTCGGCAACGTGTACGTCGAGATGGCGGGCGAGCAGGACCCGGGCCGGGTACTCGACATCATCGCGGAGACCCTGCGGCCCGATCAACGGGTCTTCGTCGGCGTGATCGATCCGATCGACCCGGCCGTCGAGTCACGGGAACAGGTGCGCGACCGCGTGCTCGAGGCGGCGGATCGCCTGCCGCAGGACCGGCTCGGCACGACGGACGACTGTGGCTTCTCGCCGTTCGGCGACGACGACTCGACGTCGCGCGACGTCGCCTTCGAGAAGATCCGCGCGCGGATCGAGGGGACGAAGCTCGCCGAGGAGCGTCTCGGACTCTAGGAGGCCGCCCGCTTGACGAGCCGTTTCACGTCAGCGGGTGTGAGCCGCTTCGCCCCGGCGGCCTCGAGCCATCCGAACACTTCGTTCCTCATGCCGAGCGCGGTCACGCCGATGACGTCGCCGCGCCGGGAACGTCCGAACACGCCGCGCAGCCCCGCGAGCTCGTCCGCGTAGGCGTCCACCTCGGAGGCGCCGCCGTCCCGCGCGCCCGCGATGAGGCGCTCGATCACGTCGAGGCGGTCGCGGCCGCGCAGGTACCGCAGGAGCTCGGCGGCCGCGACGTGGTCGGCGCCCCGAGCGGCCGCGTAGGCGAACCCGTGCAGGATCTGGTCGGTCCGGTCCCCGGCGGTGCAGATCACGAGCCAGATCTCGCGGCCCGGCTTGCGCAGGCCGTCACACATCTCCGTGAACCCCCGCATCCCGGCCTCGTTGTGCGCGTAGTCGATCACGATCACCCGCCCGTCGAGCCCGAACAGGTTCGCTCGGCCCGGGTTGCGCTCGGGATCGGTGACGAAGGTCGTCAGCCCCTTTACGACCGCGCGCCCGGGCAGGCCGATCGCGAGCGCGGCGGACGCGGCCTGCATCGTGTTCATCACGTTGTGGCGCGAGACGCCGGCGATCGTGACGGGGATGTCGATCAGCTCGAGCAGGGGTCGCGACGACGACCCGTCGAGCACCGTCAGCCAGCCGTCCAGCGGCACCGTCGCGCGGCCGCCGTCGGCCAGGGTGTCGCGGATCGCGGGATGCGAGGGGTCGAGCGAGCAGAGCCAGGGCCGGCCCGTCGCGAGCCGGCGCATCGAGAGCACCCGTGGGTCGTCCGCGTTCAGCACGTCCCACCCGTCGGGTCGCGTGATCCTCGTGACCGTCGCCTTCACCTCGGCGAGCTGGTCGATCGTCTGGATCCCGTGCAGGCCCAGGTGGTCCTCCGAGACGTTCGTCACGACCGCGACGTCGTTGTGGAGCACGCCGATCCCGCGGAGCAGGATCCCGCCGCGCGCGGTCTCCAGGACGGCCACGTCGGGGCGTTCGGCGAGCGCCCGGGCCGCGCCGCCGAACCCCGAGTAGTCGCCCTCCTCGATCAGCTCGCCGTCGCCGCGGTAGACCCCATCCGTGGAGGAGTACGCGACGGTCCTGCCGGCCGACCGGACGATGTGGGCCAACAGCCGAACGGTGGTCGTCTTCCCGTTGGTCCCGGTGACCGAGACGACCGGGATCGCCGGGTCGGTGACCTCGGGCTCCTCGCCCGGCTCGACCTCCGCGACCCGGGCGGCCGCCTCGGCGATCAGCCGGTCGAGCGAACGACGACCGCCCACCTCGTGCAGCAGCGGCGCCACCTCGAGCCCGAGCGCCTCGGCCGCACCGCGCCGCCGCCACGGGAACGCGACGACGACCTGGTCGGGTTCGGGACCCGGTCGGCTCCGGACCGCGAGCCGAACGCGGCTCGCGGTTGCGAGCCGCCACGTGAGCCGAGCGGCCAGCCGCGCCACGGTTCGCCGCCGCTGGTCCGATCCGGGACGACCGGGGCGTCCGGTCGCGCCCGCGCGTTCGAGCGCCGACGCCAGGCGTTCCTCGGGGACCTCGACCCAACCCCCGACCGCGATCGTGAGCTTCACCGCGGGCCGCGGGAAGTAAAGGTTCGGACCGTCGAGCACGCGGAGCTCGACGAGGTCGGCGCGCGATGGGACCACCGCGCGAGCTTAGTCAGCCCGGGTCGCCCGCGTGATACCGGCGGAACGCGGGGGCTCGCCACGCGACGGTCGCGGCTCCGGCGATGCATAGGAGCCCGCCCGAGACCACCGACGCCGTCGGCGAGAAGGCCGCAGCGACCAGCCCGGCCTCCAGGTCGCCGAGCCTCGGCCCGCCGGTCACCACCAGGATGTGGATGCCGAACAGCCGACCGCGGAGATGTTCCGGGACGGTGACCTGCAGGATCGTGTTACGGAAGACGGCCGAGATCACGTCGGCCGCCCCCGCGATCGCCAGGAACAGGAAGCCGAGCCACAGGTGGGCACCCACCAGCCCGAACGCGGCGATGCCGGCGCCCCACACAACGACCGCCCAGATCACCGCGAGACCCTGGTGGCGGATCCGGCCCACCCAGCCGCTCGTCGCCGCCCCGACGAACGCACCCACGGCGGGCGCCGCGAACAGGAGCCCGACCACTGCCGCGCCTCGATGGAACTGCGTGAGCGCGAGCACCGGGAACAGCGCCCGGGGCATCCCGAACACCATCGCGATGATGTCGATCACGAACGTCGACTGCAGGACCTGGCGACCGCGCAGGAACGCGAACCCCTCCTTCACCGCGCGCCACCCGACCGCCGCTCGTTCGCCCTCGGAAGGCGGCATCGGGCGGATCGAGATCGAGGCGAGCAGCAACAGGCCGATCGAGATCAGGTCGATCGCGTACGCCCACGAGAACCCGAAGCCCGCGACGACGATCCCCGCGAGCGCGGGCCCGATCAGGCCGGCGCCGTTCCAGATGATCTGGTTGAGCGCGGCGGCCGCGGGCAGCTGGGTCTTGTCGAGCAGGCGGGGGGTCATCGCGCTGCGGGTGGGGCTGTCGATCGCGCTCGTCGCGGCGATGCCGGCCACGGCCACGTAGATCAGGGCGAGCGGCGGATCGCCGTGGACGGCCCCCGCGAACAGCAGGCCCGAGGACGCGAGGTACCCGACCTGCGCGCTGATCAGGATCTTCCGACGATCGAACGCGTCCAGGAACGTGCCGCCCGCCAGCGTTCCCACCACGAGCGCGAGGAACCCGACCAGGCCGATCAACCCAACGGCGATCGTCGACTCGGTCAGGCTGTACACCTGCAGGAACGTCGCGACGATCGTGAACTGCGATCCGAACGTCGACGCCGCCAGCCCGAGCCACAGCCGCCGGAAGTCGCGTGACGTCCGTAGCGGGGTGACGTCGACCGCGATCCGCCGGGCGAACCCCCCGATCCGCGACGTCCTTGGGTCCGGCTCGTCGCTCATGGGGTCGAAGGTAGCAACGAGAGCGGGCCGGCCGATCCGGCGTTACCCGGTGCCGGCGCCGATCGCTTCGTCCAGGATGCTGAGCCCGTCCTCGAGCAGCGTCTCGTCGATCGTGAGCGGCGGCAGCAGCCGGATCACGTTGTCGAACGTCCCGGCCTTGAGGATCACGACGCCCTCCTCGAGACACCGCTTCACGATCGCGTTCCCGCTCTGCCCGTCGAGCGGTTCCTTCGTTCCGCGGTCCGTCACCAGCTCGATCGCGTTCATCATCCCGCGGCCTCGAACGTCACCGATCGCCTTGTGCCGATCCTGCATCTCGCGCAGCCGCCCGGTGATCTTCTCGCCGAGCGTGCGCGAGCGTTCGAGCAGGCCTTCCTTCTCGATCTGGTCGAGCACCGCGAGCGCCGCCGCCGCGGCGACCGGGTTGCCGCCGTACGTGCCGCCGAGACCGCCGACGTGCACCGAGTCCATGACGTCCGCGCGGCCCGTCACGGCGCTGATCGGCAGGCCGCCGCCGAGCGACTTCGCGCTCGTGATCAGGTCCGGCACGACGCCGTCGTCCTCGATCGCGAACCAGCGGCCGGCGCGGCCCATGCCGCTCTGGACCTCGTCGGCGATGAAGACGATCCGGTGCTCCGCGCAGAACTCGGCCAGGCCCTTCACGAATCCCTCCGCCGGGACGATGAAGCCACCCTCGCCCTGGATCGGCTCGAGGATCACCGCGGCGACGTTCTCCTCGCCGATGTGCTTGTGGATCTCCTCGCGCGCGTAGTCGAGCGCCTCCTCGGCGCAGCGCTCGGCGCCGCCCGGCCAGCGGTATGGGTAGGCGAACGGGAGGCGGTAGATCTCGGGCGCGAACGGGCCCATGCCCTGCTTGTAGGGCATGACCTTGGCGGTGAGCGACATCGCGAGCAGCGTCCGGCCGTGGAACGCGTGGTCGAACGTCACGATCGCCTGGCGGCCCGTCGCCTTGCGCGCGATCTTCACGGCGTTCTCGACGGCCTCGGCTCCCGAGTTCGCGAACATCGTCTTCTTCGGGGCGTCGCCTGGCGCGAGCGCGTTCAGCCGTTCGGCGAGCTCGATGTAGGGCTCGTTCGCGGTCACGTGGAAGCACGTGTGGGTGTCGAGCTCGAGTTGGCGCTGCGCGGCCGCCACGACCGCAGGGGACGTGTGGCCGACGTTCAGGACGGAGATGCCGGTTGCGAAGTCGATCAGCCGGTTGCCATCGACGTCTTCGATGATCGCGCCGGACGCCCGCGCGGTGACGATCGGGTGAGTGTTGAACACGCCCTGTGGGACGGCCGTGGCGCGGCGCTCGAACCACTCGCGCGACCTCGGGCCCGGGATCTCGGTGACGACCTTGCGCTCCTGCGGGATGTCCACGCTCGAACCCCTTTCCGGTGGAAGGCTCAGTCTCGCACGCCGAGGCTCTCGGCGACGTGCCGGCACATCGGCGCTAGGAGGCGCGGCGTCCGGACGTCGGTCTCGCCGGCTCCTCGACCACGTGCGTGACCCTGAGCCCGAACGACCTTCCGCCCGACGGGGAAGGTCGACCTTGAGCCACTTCGAGAGCCCCTTCGGAAGCGTCGAGATCACGATCTCGTCGAACGGCCCATGGTCGCGCAGCGCGTCCCCGATCGCGAGCATCGGGTTCTCGTCACCGACCTCCCCTTCGACCTCGGCTTCGAGCTCGGCGAACCGGGCCAGGGCCGCGTCCGAGCGCGAGTGGCCGGTTGCCCGGGCCTCGCCTTCGGTCCAGAGATGCTCGCGCGGCGGCGTCGCGGGGACCACGACGAGGAAGCTGCTCGGAGCGGCGCGGGCGAGCTCACGCATCCGCGAGACGAGGGATTCGGCGGCCAGGGGTCTGGTTGGCCACGATCGGGTAGCGGCGCAGCGGCACCACCTCCGTACGCCCATGCTACGCGCGGATGCTCCGAAGCGGAACCGCCCCTCACGGTGCGGCGAGGGCCCTGCGTTGGGCCGATTTTCGGCATACTTGGCCGGCAGTGTTCGACCCGCGAGGGTCCCGGCGCAGGAAGGTGAGGTCCGGATGGGCGACGCGAAGACCTACAAGATGTACATCGGCGGCGAGTGGGCGGACGCCACGGACGGCCAGACCCGCAAGATCGTCAGCCCTGCCAATGGCGACGTGATCGCCGAGGTCCCGGAGGCGTCTGCGGCCGACGTCGACCGAGCGGTCGCCGCCGCCAGGAAGACCTACGACGAGACCTGGTCCGACGCCACGCCCGGGGAGCGGAGCCGAGCCCTGCTGCGGATGGCCGACCTGGTCGAGGAGAACGCCGACGAGCTCGGGCGCCTCGAATCGGAGAACGTGGGCAAGGTCCTCGCGCTCACGATGTCCGAGGAGATCCCGGTCATCGCCGACCAGTTCCGGTTCTTCGCCGCGGGCGCCCGGGTCCTGAGCGGCCTGGCCTCCGGCGAGTACATGAAGGGGTTCACCAGCATCCTGCGTCGCGAGCCGATCGGCGTCGCCGGGCTGATCGCCCCCTGGAACTACCCGCTGTACATGTCGGCCTGGAAGATGGGACCCGCCCTCGCCGCGGGGAACACCATCGTGATCAAGCCGGCCGAGAACACGCCGCTCACGCTGCTCCGGTTCGCGCAGCTGATCGCCGAGGCCGAGATCTTCCCGCCCGGCGTGTTCAACGTCGTGACGGGGGACGGCCTCCCCGCGGGCGACGCGATCGTCAAGAACAAGGACGTCGGGATCGTCTCGCTCACGGGGGAGAGCTCGACCGGCAAGCTGATCGCCAAGAACGCGGCCGACACGCTCAAGCGCGTCCACCTCGAGCTCGGCGGCAAGGCGCCGGTGATCGTGTTCGACGACGCGGACGTCTCGGCGGCGGCCGAGTGGATCCAGATCGCGGGCTACTTCAACTCGGGGCAGGACTGCACGGCTGCGACCCGCGTGATCGCGGGACCCAAGGTGTACGAGAACCTGGTGTCCGAGGTCGTGTCGAAGGTCTCGGGGATGAAGGTCGGCGACATCTTCGACGACGAGGCCGCGATGGGCTCGGTGGTCTCCGATGTGCAGCTCGACCGGATCCGCGGGTTCGTCGACCGCGCGCGCGAAGGTGGCGCCACGATCAACATCGGCGGCGAGGTGATCGACCAGCCGGGCTCCTGGTACGCGCCCACGGTCGTGACCGACGTCGCGCAGGACTCGGAGATCATCCAGAACGAGGTGTTCGGTCCGGTCGTGACCGTGCAGCGGTTCTCGGACGAGGACGTCGCGCTCGAGTGGGCCAACGGCGTCGACTACGGCCTCGCGGCATCGGTCTGGACGCGGGACGTCGGCCGAGCGCTGCGGATGTCGCGCAAGCTGCAGTTCGGCACGGTGTGGATCAACACCCACATCCCGCTCACGCCCGAGATGCCACACGGCGGCTACAAGCAGAGCGGGTACGGCAAGGACATGTCGATCTACTCGATCGAGGAGTACACGAACCTCAAGCACGTGATGGCGTCCCTCGACTAGGACGCCGCTGCGAAGACAGGAAGGAAGTGAGCCGACGATGAGCGTTCGACCGTTCCTGGTGAACGGGGAGTGGCGGACCGGCGAGGGGACGTTCGAGGTCCACAGTCCCTACGACGACGCCGTGGTCGCCGAGATCGGCGTGCCGACGGCCGAGGACGTGGAGGAGGCGGTCGCGACGGCCGCCGAGACGTTCGAGGTGTCGAGGAACCTCCCGGTGCACGCCCGTGCCGACGCGCTCGACCACATCTCGCGCCGCCTGGGCGAGTCGGTCGACCAGAACGCCGAGCTTATCGCCCAGGAGGGTGGGAAGCCGCTCAAGTGGGCGAAGGTGGAGGCGACCCGGGCGGTCTCGACGTTCCGCTGGGCCAGCGAGATCCTGCGGCGCGGGGACGACGAGCTGATCCGTCTGGACACCGAGGCCTCGCTCGGCTCGCGCGTCGGGCTGATCCGGCGGTTCCCCTACGGGCCCGTGCTCGGGATCACCCCGTTCAACTTCCCGCTGAACCTAGTGGCGCACAAGGTGGCGCCCTCGCTCGCGGTCGGCGCGCCCATCGTCGTCAAGCCGGCGTCGGCGACCCCGCTCGGGTCGCTCCGCCTGGCGGAGCTGTTCGACGAGACGGACCTGCCGCAGGGGATGTTCCAGGTGCTGCCGGTCTCCTCCAAGGTCGCGGACGGGATGGCCCGGGACGAGCGGTTCCGCAAGATCTCCTTCACGGGCTCGAGCGACATCGGCTGGTACCTGAAGGGTCTGGACCCGAAGAAGCGCGTGACGCTCGAGCTCGGCGGGAACGCGGGCGTGATCGTGCACTCGGACGCGGACCTGGACCTGGCCGCGCAGCGGGTCGCGTTCGGCGGCTACTACCAGGCGGGGCAGAGCTGCATCAGCGTGCAGCGTGTGATGGTCCAGTCCGAGGTGTACGAGGACTTCGCGGCGCGCCTGGTGAAGCAGGTCGAGAGCCTGAAGGTCGGCGACCCGATGGACCCGACGGTCGACGTCGGCCCCGTGATCCAGAGGAGCGAGGTCGGGCGGATCGACGAGTGGGTGCAGGAGGCGGTCACGCAGGGGGCAACCATCCTGACCGGCGGGAAAGCGGAGGAGCCCTTCTACTACCCCACGCTGATCGGGGACGTCCGGCCCGAGATGAAGGTCTGCCGCGAGGAGATCTTCGGCCCGGTGGTGACGATCAGCCCGTACCAGACGTTCGAGGATGCGATCGCCGTCGTCAACGACTCGCGCTACGGGCTCCAGGCGGGCGTCTTCACCAACGACATCAACCGGGCGTTCCAGGCCCATCGCGACATCGACGTCGGCGGTGTGATCGTCAACGACGTCTCGGCGTTCCGAGCCGACCAGATGCCGTACGGTGGTTCGAAGGACTCCGGGTTCGGGCGCGAGGGGCTGCGGTACGCGATGGAGGAGATGACCGAACCGCGGATCATGGTCCTGTCGCACATCCCGCTTTGAGCGTGACCGGTTGAGCCGGATCGCGGTCCTCGGCGCGGGCGCGATGGGCAGTGCCGCCGCGACGCTGCTCGCCCGTCACGACGACGTCGACCTGCTCGTACTCGACGTCGACGCCGGACGCGCCGCGCGGGTCGCGGAGCGGGCGGGCGCCGAGGGTCGCGGGTTCGACGCCCACGGCGGCGAGCTCGCATCGGCCCTGGAGGGCGTCTCGGCCGTCGCCGCGTGTTTGCCCTACCGGCTCAATCTCGAGGTCATGGAGGCCGCGCTCGCGGCCGGGTGCCATTACGCGGACCTCGGGGGCCTGTACCACGTCACCCTCAAGCAGTGGGAGCTCGACCCCCGGTTCCGCGAGGCGGGCCTGTCCGCGGTGATGGGGATCGGCTCGGCCCCCGGCATCACGAACGTCCTCGCGCGCCTGGGCGCCGACCGGCTCGACGAGGGTTCGGTCCGATCGATCGACCTGGTGGACGGGGCGGTCGACCTGTCCGACGACGGCGGCGCGTTCGGCGTGCCGTACTCGGCCGAGACCATCCTGGACGAATTCACCCTGCCCGCGGTCGTGTTCGAGGACGGCGAGCTGCATGAGGTGGAGGCCGGGTCGGGTGTGATCGACTGGGCGTTCCCCGAGCCGATCGGCACGCAGCCGGCGATGTACACGCTGCACTCGGAGCCCGCCACGTTGCCCCAAACGATCCCCGGCGTGCGCGACGTTCGGTGGCGGCTCGCGCTGCCGAGACCCGTTCACGAGGGGTTCGTCTTCCTCGTGCGGGCGGGGCTCGCGTCGCGCGACCCGGTGATGACCTCGAGCGGACCGGTCGTCCCGCGCGAGACGCTCGCCGCGGTTCTGAACCGGCTCTCGGCCGCCGACGGTGAGCCGTCGGACCGCGAGGTGATCGACGTACGGGTCGCGGGCACCTCGGCCGGCGCCCCGGCGACGTACCGCTCGCTCGCGAGCCTCGAGCCGTCCCCCGAAGGCCTGTCGGCGGGCGCGTTCGGGACCGCGATCCCGATCGCGACCACCGTGCGCTGGCTGGCGGATGGCCGGGTGCCCGCGGGGGTGCACCCGCCCGAGACGGCGTTCGACCCCGCGGCGTTCGTCGCGGATCTCAAGCGCGAGGGCGTCGGGTTCTCGGGCGAGCTGCTCGCCTGACGCGGCCGAGCCGTACCCTGGGTGTCGATGGGCACCCTCGCGTTGATCCTGCTCCCCGCGTTCGCGTTCGTGGCGGTGGTCGCGATCGTGCTGACCTACCGGCGGCAACGGACCCTCGAGCCCGAGCGGCCGTGGTGGGGGATGCCGGGCACGTGGATCGGTCTCTCGATGGTGTTCGTGCTCCTCGGGGTGTTCGCGTTCCCCCGGTTGCTCGGGTTCACGTTCGTGTTCTTCCCGTTCCTGGTGATGCGCAGTGCCGGGCGGGGGCGCCGGGACCGGCGGGACCGGCGGGACTAGTCGGCGTCAGATCCCTCGAACAGCACGCGTTCGGCGAACGAACCCACCGTCTCGGCGACCTCCTTCTCGCGGCGCCACAGGTAGTGGTCGGTGCCCGGCACGACGACCACCTCCGCCTTCGACATCGCCGCGCCGAGCGCCTCCAGCGGCGGTCGCGGGCAGTAGACGTCGCCCTCGCCGGCGACCAGCAGGGTGGGGCTCGCGAAGGTGCGCAGCTCCGACTGCCCCGGCGTCGGCGGGATCTCGATGTCGGCGGGTTCGAGCGGCAGCCCGATGAGCGCGAGCGCTCCCACCCGCTCATCGGTCAGCGCCTCGCGCAGCGCCACGTTCGCCCCGAAAGACCACCCGCAGACGATCGTGGGTCCTTCGGCTTCCTCCCGGACGAGCCCGATCGCGGCTCGGACGTCCTTGGTCTCGGCGTGACCGGCTCCGTAGGTGCCGGCGCTGCGCATCGTCCCGCGGAAGTTGAACGCGAGCACGACGAACCCGCGTGAGGCGAGCTCGTTGCGGAGCGCCCACAGGATCGGATGGTCCTTGCTCCCGCCGTGACGCGGGTGCGCGTGGCAGATCACGGCCGAGCCGACGGATGGCGTCTCGGGGCGTCGTAACTCGCCCTCGAGCGACACGCCGTCCTCGGTCCCGAACCGCACTGGTTCCATGCGTGGGACGATGCCAGGCGTGACGACGCGCCGACAACCGAGCGGAACCGGCTTCGCCGTGCGGTACGCGTTGCCCTGGACGGACCTCTCCCCGATCGTGCGCGCCGCCGAACCCGCGGGTTACTCCGCGGTGTTCCTGCCTGAGATCACGGGCCGAGACGCGCTCGTCACGTTGGGGATGTTCGCCGGCGAGACGCGCCGCCTGCTGCTGGGCACCGGTGTGCTCCCGATGCGCTCGCGGACCCCGCTGCTGACCGCGATGGGCGCGGCGGCGGTGCACGAGCGCTCGGGTGGCCGCCTGATCCTGGGGCTCGGAACGGGGGACGTCGGAACGGGCGCGCTCGACGAGCTCCGCGAGACGGTGCGGCGCGTGCGGGTCCTGCTCCGGGGCGAGACGCTGGAGGAGGACCAGGGCCACTCGACGAGCCTCTCGCTGCCGCCGGGTCGCGACGTCCCGATCTGGCTCTCCGCGCTGGGACCTAAGGCGATGCGGCTCGCGGGCGAGATCGCCGACGGCGTCATCCTCAACTGGTGTCCGCCGGAACGGGTGCCGTTCGCGCGCGCGCGGATCGCCGAGGGCGCCGAGGCGGCCGAGCGCGATCCGGCCTCCGTGATGGTTGCGGTGTACGTGCGGGCGTGGGTGGGTCCTGAGGAGACCGAGGCGATGTCCGCGCTCAGGGCGATGGCGGGCCAGTACTCGTCGTACCGGGCGTACCGGCGCCAGTTCGACGAGGTGGGGCTGGGGCCGCAGGCCGCGGTCGCAGGGCAGGCGCACCGTGCCGGGCGCCCGGAAGACGTGCCCGAGGTCCTGGTTCGGGCCGTCTGCGCGGTGGGGGGTGAGGCGCGGGATCGTGTCGAGGCGTTCCGCGAGGCGGGGGCCGACCTGCCGATCGTGTACCCGGTGGCGACCGCGGACGCTGCCGCCTCGATCGAGACCACGCTGCGCGCGCTCGCCCCGGGTCGAGATCCCACGCACGACTTGCGCACGAGCCCGGGGGCCGTAGACTAAGGTTTACAAGGTCGGCACCGTGGAAACGGGGAAAACCGGCAAGCTCAGAGAACGGAGCGCGGAGAGGGGACCAGGCGATGACCTACACGATCTGCGAGTCGTGCATCGACATCAAGGACAAGGCCTGCGTCGACGAGTGCCCGGTCGACTGCATCTACGAGGGGCCTCGGATGCTCTACATCCACCCGGACGAGTGCGTGGACTGCGGCGCGTGCGAGCCGGTGTGTCCCGTGACGGCGATCTTCTACGAGGACGACGTGCCGGCGGAGTGGAAGCAGTTCACCCCGATCAACGCCGAGTGGTTCAACGACACCATCAGCGGCATCGGATCGCCGGGCGGAGCCGCCCAGGTCGGCCCGAGCAGCGTGGACCATCCGGTGGTCGCCGCCTGGCCCGCCGTCGGCTGACCGAACCGAGGCTCACTGAGTCCTAGCCCGCGGTCCCGACCTCGGCAGACCCAGCCGCCCGAGGATCCCGTCGATGCTCTGGACCCAGGAGGGCTGCTCGAGGAAGCGCTGAGCGGCGAACGCGAGTGCCTCGAGCATCGCGTCATGCCGCACCGCGGCCGCCGATGACGCCTTCGCCGTGTCCATCTCTCTCAGGACCTCCGGGCTGCTCGGCCTCCGCGGCGCGCCGGGTCGCCGCCGCCTGATCCGATGATCGGTCGCGCAACGGCTCGGCGTCGAGGAACCGCCGGATCGGGGGTGCCTACGTGCTCTCGGAGGCGGTTTCGGGGGCGGGGATCTCGCCCGGGGCACCCCAGGAGGTTTCGCCCCAACGAGCCCGTGACTTCGCGGCCAGCTTCGACATCAGGGAGATCGCGGCGGGATCATCCGAACCCGGCCGCCACTCGACCACGCCGTCCGCCACGGCCCGATCCCACAGGTCGCGGCCCTTGTCGGTGCGGATGATCGTCAGCGTCCAGCCGTCGCTCTGCCCGAGCCCGCCGAACGAGATGTCCGCGTGCTCGGCGGCGAAGTCAGGGCACCGCAGGCACCCCGGGCGCGTGAACTCGTGGGCCTGCTTCAGCGAGTAGGTGACCTCCTCGCCGTCCTGCGTGTAGAAGAGCAGCTTGCCCTTCACGTTCACCCGGACGAGGTCGTCGAGGTCGAGCCCCAGCCGGTTCTGCGCGATCTCGACCATCAGGCCGTCGTAGGTGAAGCTCTTCGAGCACAGGAGCCCGAACGTCCAGTTGATCTTCTTCGCCCACTTGTTGACCCGGCGGGCAGTCATCGAGCCCGTCACGCTCGCCTGGCACGACATCCCCACGAGCGCCACCTTCGAGAGCCCCATCTCGGCGGCCTTGATGAGGGCGAGCGGGTTCGCCGAGTAGGTGTAGCGGGACCCGGCCGTCGCGAGCACCCCCTCTGCGTCCGTGACGACCGTGGGCTCGGCGTCCCACTCACGTTCGTCCGAGAGCTTCGAGGTGAGGGCGCCGTCGATCTCGCCAGTGCGCAGGCCCCAGATCAGCAGTGCCGAGACGACGCCGCCGTCCTGGCCATGCATGAGTGCCTCGGGCAGCGTGCCGCGCGCCAGGACTATGTCCTGGTACTGGCCGATCACGTCCTCCGGCTTGC
>Ga0207650_10002221_pt1 | contig 13562 bp, 14 predicted proteins | sample KBSS63metaG_FD_184325 | JGI IMG/M metagenome (GOLD analysis project Ga0207650, IMG submission 184325) | Switchgrass rhizosphere microbial communities from Kellogg Biological Station, Michigan, USA - KBS S6-3 metaG (SPAdes) (version 2) | ecosystem: Host-associated > Plants > Roots > Rhizosphere...
CGACTACGTCAGCACTGACTGAGCAAGTATTGGGATCGTCCCAAGTGTTGCGGGCTTTTCCCACCCAGCGCGAGGTAACGCGTTGCGGGTGTAACAGGTCGGCGCGGATGTGCGCCTCATGATCTGCTGAGCGGGCCTGCTTCTGGCAGTCCCGATACAGCGGACTTTGGATTCTTCTGTTTCAGGACGTTCAAGTCAAGCAATAATTGCGCTTTTTTCCAACTAAGCGCATGAGAACGTAGAAGAAAGGGCTTTGAGGAGGGATAAAACTCGCCTGAATGTCGTCAAGCGGTAGAAATGTGCGCAAGACTGCCGGAAAAACCGGCAGTCAGGCAATTAACGAGCGTCGACGATCAGTTGGTCGAACTTTTTCAGCGCATTACGTAAGCCAAGGCTTTCCAGCGGGCGGTCGGCGTAGACCATCTCGGCCATTTCCAGGATGCCCGACGCATTGGGCAGCGGCAGGTCCTGTTCGAGGATCTGCTTCATGCGCACCAGGAATACCCACTGCAGCCACTGGTGAAAATCCAGCGTATCCACCGAAAAAGGTTCAACGCTGCTGAGCGCCTCGACGCTGGGGGACACCTCGTCCCACCAGCCCTGCACGCGCAACTCGCGCTCAATCAGCAATAACTGTTCGGCAATGGCGGGGAAGCGTGCATCCATCAGAGGCTGACCTTGGCTTTTTGCCGAGCCTGCGCGGCACCGGCGGCATCGCCTTGCGCGGCGCGCGCGTCACCAATCAAGGCCCACAGGCTGGCTTGCAAGTCGGGACGACCGTTGGCCAGACTCAGGCCACGACGGGCGAACTGCTCGGCCTGCGGAGCATCACCCTGGGCCATGCGAACCTGGGCCAGGCGATACAACACTTGCGGCTCACGCGGAGCCACGCGCTGGGCACGTTCGAGGCTCGACGACGCACCATTCAAATCACCACCCGCCTGCTGTTGCTGGGCCGTGGTCAGCAGCGCAAGCACCGGGCCATCCAGTTGCTCGTCAGCCGACAGGCCGCCACCGCTGGAAGACGATGGAATGCCACTTGGCGTCGACGGCATGGTGTAGGTGCCCTGATTGATCGGCGCAGTTTGAATCGGCGTGGAGTCGATCGGACCCGAGGTGCTTGGCCCTGGCGTCCACGGCTCGGCACTGATCGGCGCAGAGGTGGCAGCGCCAGCGCCTGGCACCATGACCACCACACCGGAATCCTGTGGCATCGCCTGGGTCGTAGCTTGCGCTGGACGATTGGTCACGGTCTGGCGGAAGCCGCCATTGGCCGAAATCCGGTCGTTATTGGAGACGGCAGTGCTCGAATCCACCACGGGAATGGAGCCGCGCTGCACGCTGGCGCAACCGTTGAGCAAAGCCAGAGCTGTAATAGCTGGAATCCACCACTTGTTCACTTGAAACCCTCTTTGCTTAATTCATCCAGCCCTTGACCCAATCCATCACCGACTCCGCATCAGCGGGGGCACTGCCACCGCATGCGGCGCCGGGAGGCGGTTCGCTGCCGCGAATATACGGCATCTGCACCGCGCCCGGACAGTTGGCATCTGAGCCCTGCCCCGTGTGCGGATCGATCCAAGCCTGCACGATGTTATCCGGCTGCGGCATGTTCAACGGCAGCGGATCAGCTTTGCGCATGAAACTGGTCCAGACCTGCAGCGCACCGGTGGCACCGGTAAACGGCGTCTTGCCGTTATCGTCGCGCCCCAGCCACACCACCGCCAGCACGTCCTGGCCGAAACCTGCGAACCAGCTGTCACGCGAATCGTTACTGGTACCGGTCTTGCCTGCCAATGTCAGGTTCGCCGGCAGCACGCTATAGACCGAACGCCCGGTACCTTCACGCATCACGCGCTGCATGGCGTTCTGGATCAGATAAATGGAGCCCGCATCAAACCGTTGCTGAATCTGGAACGGGTAGCGCTTGAGCGGCTCACCCTCGGCGGTCAGCACGCTGCGGATCCCGCGCATGGGGGTGTTGAAACCACCGTTGGCGAGGGTCTGGTACATCGTCGCGACTTCCATCGGGGTCATCGCGCCAGCGCCCAACAGGATCGACGGGAAGGCCGGGAACTCACGGGTGACACCCAGCCGCGCGATGGTCTTGAGGACATTCGGCACGCCGACCTCAAGGCCCAGCCGCGACGTGGAAATATTGTAGGAGTGCGCAATGCCCTGATACAGGAATATCGTACCGTGGGAACGACGGTCGAAGTTCTGGGGTGTCCACACTTGGCCATCGGCACCTTTGACCGACAGCGGGTCATCTGAGAGCCAACTGGTCAGGGTGTATTTGCTCGGTTTTTCCAACGCGGTCAGGTAAACCGCAGGCTTGACCAGGGAACCGATTGGCCGCACCGCATCCAGCGCGCGGTTGAACCCGGCAAAGCTGGCCTGACGGCTGCCGATCATGGCTTGCACTTCACCCGTTTCCGGATTGGTCACAACCATGGCCGCTTCGACTTCATCGGAACCTTTACGGCCTGTCAGACGCTTGAACGTGTCATTGACGGACGCTTCGGCCTTCATCTGCAGGATCGGGTCGAAACTGGTGAAGATTCGCAGGCCTTCTTCGGTCAAGTCTTCGTCGCGGTAGTCTTCACGCAGTTGGCGCTTGACCAGATCGATAAAGCCCGGGAAGGAGCTGTCCGCCAGCTTGCCGCGGGTAGTGACACCCAACGGCATTTTCTTCGCGGCAGCGACCTGTTCAGCCGTGGCAACACCTTGTTGCTCAAGTACATCAAGCACGAGGTTGCGTCGCTCCAGCGCACGCTCAGGATTGCGGCGCGGGTTGTAGTAGGAAGGCCCCTTGACCATGCCCACCAGCAACGCCACCTGGTGCAGCTTCAGTTCGGACAGCGGCTGGCCAAAGAAGAACTGGCTGGCCAGGCCGAAACCATGCACGGCGCGCTGGCCATCCTGGCCGACGAATACCTCGTTGAGGTACGCCTCAAGGATTTCCTGCTTGCTGTAGTGCAGCTCCAGCAGCATCGCCATCATGGCTTCAGTGAGCTTACGGGTGAGGCTACGCTCGTTGGTCAGGTAGAAGTTCTTGACCAATTGTTGCGTCAGCGTACTGCCGCCCTGAGTCATCTTGCCGCCGGAGGTGTTCACCCAGACCGCGCGGGCGATCGACTTCGGCGAAACGCCCCAGTGGTGGTAGAAATCGCGGTCTTCAACAGCAACCAGGGTTTCCAACAGGTACGGCGGCACCTGGTCAAGCTTGATCAGGATGCGATCTTCAAGGTTTTTAGGGTAAATGCCGCCGATCATCAGCGGTTCGAGGCGAACCACCGGCAGCTTCGAGCCATTGAGGGACGACAACTCAGCGACGTAATCGCCGGAAAAGCGCACGCGCACAGGCTGGGCTTTTTCCAGGCCTTCATAGAACTGGAAACCGCGGGTATTCAAGTCGACGGTGTTACCACTGACAGCCGCCGCGCCCGGCCCGTTGCTCACGGGTTCGCGGCGATAGCCCAAGGCGTCGAGTTCGGTCAGGAAGTCATCCTTGCTTAGCTTCTGGCCGGTAAACAACTCCAGCGGGCGTGCATACACCTTGGCGGGAATGGTCCAACGCTTGCCGGAGAACTTCTCCTGGACCACAGCGTCGAGGTACACCGCAAAGCCGGCGAGCACTACGAGGCCCACGAGGCCGAGCTTGAGCGCCCAGCCCAGCCAAGGGCGCAAGCCGCGGGAAGGAGGTTTTTTACGGGAACGGGGAGATCGGGTTCGAGTCATGGCGGCGGATTATACGCACTTTATTGATGATCAACATGAGCCGGACAGCGGTTTGCACGACCGGCCGCAGCAGCCATAATGCCCGCCATGTTTTCCGCCAGACTCTGAAGGATCGCCCGTGAGCCAGACCCTGATCGCCGCCCTGCAAAACCCGGCCTTATACGCCCACCCGGTTGATGCGTTCCAAGTCATCGAGACCCATATTTCCTGGGTCGTGCTGACCGGGCCCTATGCCTATAAATTGAAGAAACCGATGAACTTCGGCTTCCTGGACTTCACGGATCTGGAAAAGCGCGGCCACTTCTGCAATGAAGAGCTGCGCCTCAACCAGCGTTTGACCGAAGACTTGTATCTTGAAGTGTTGCCGATCACCGGCACGGCCGAGGCCCCTCAGTTGGGTGGCGATGGCCCAGTCATCGAATATGCGCTGAAAATGCGTCAGTTCCCGCAGAGCCAACTGCTCAGCACCTTGCAAGCCAACGGCGAATTGACCAGCGCGCACATCGATGAGATGGCCAAGCAAATCGCGCACTTCCACCTCACCGCACCGAAAGTACCGCAGGAACACCCGGCCGGCACCCCGGACGAGGTGATGGCACCGGTTCGCCAGAACTTCGACCAGATTCGCCCGTTCCTCAGTGACAAGGCCGACCTGGCGCAACTGGACGCTTTGCAAGCTTGGGCCGAAAGCAGCTTCGAGCGCCTCAAGCCGCTGTTCTCCCAGCGCAAACAGGAAGGTTTCACCCGCGAATGCCACGGCGATATTCACCTGGGTAACGCGACGTTGATCGATGGCCACGTAGTGATCTTCGACTGCATCGAATTCAACGAGCCTTTCCGCTTCACCGATGTGTACGCCGATACCGGCTTCCTGGCCATGGACCTTGAAGACCGCGGCCTCAAATCCCTGGCGCGCCGCTTTATCAGCCAGTACCTGGAGTTGACCGGCGACTATCAAGGCCTGGAGGTGCTGAACTTCTATAAAGCCTATCGCGCCTTGGTACGCGCCAAGATCGCGCTGTTCAGCATGCCGAGCGAGGCCAGCCCGGTGCAACGCGCCACGACCCTGCGTCAATACCGCAACTACGCGAATCTGGCGGAAAGCTACAGCACCATTCCGTCGCGCTTCCTGGCAATTACCCACGGTGTTTCGGCCGTGGGCAAAAGCCACGTGGCCATGCGCCTGGTGGAAGCGCTGGGTGCTGTGCGCCTGCGCTCGGACGTGGAACGCAAGCGTCTGTTCGGTGAGCAACACGTCGAAAACACGCCGCAGGCCGGTATCTATGCGGCCGACGCCAGCGTGGCGACCTACACCCGGTTGAATGAAATCGCCGACACCGTACTGCGTGCCGGTTACCCAGTGGTGTTGGATGCCACCTTCCTGAAACGCGAACAACGCGATGCAGCGGCCAAAGTCGCCGAAGCCACCGGTGCGCCGTTCCTGATCCTGGATTGCAACGCGCCGCAAGCCGTAATCGCCAGCTGGTTGGCACAACGTCAGGCAGACAACAATGATCCTTCCGACGCGACACTGGCCGTTATCGAAGAACAGCAAGCCAATCGCGACTCGCTGACCGCCGAGGAGCTGCTCCTCAGCAAACGCGTCGAGACCAATGAAAGCGGTACGCTCGATGCGTTGGTGGCGCATATTCGCCAGCGCCTGCCAGGCCTGTAAGAAAAAATTCTTGGTCGTGTCGTCTACTTGGGCGCACGACCCCGCAATAGTGGCACTATAATGGCGCCATAAATCCAACAGGAGTTGCCGTCATGAGTCAGCCCAAGCTTCTTGATACTCCGCTTTACTCGCTCCTGCATAAAGATGATATCCGGGGCTTCAACCAGGAACGTCCAAAAGACGGCGTCATCGACATGCGCGGCGGGGACTTTCGCGGCCTGGACTTGCGTGAGTTGAACGCCACCGGCGTGGACTTTACCGATGCCTACTTCCGCTCTGCGGATTTGCGCGGCCTCGACCTGCGCGGTTGCTCGCTGGAAGGCGCCAGCCTGGCCCACGCGCAGATATCCGGGACCTATTTCCCTGCGGAGCTGACCGCCGATGAAATCCTCATGTCAGTCAACTTTGGCACCCGCCTGCGTTACCGTACCCGCTAATACTCGCTGCTTCAGCCCGGTATCGCACAGGCGTGCCGGGCTTCCCGCCTGCCGGATCACATCACTCCTCTCGGTCTTTAGGCCGTTTCCGACTAAAGAACTACGCTTTTCCTACTGAGCGCTACACTCCTTTCAGGCTTGCCTGGTCACGATACCCACCGAACCATTCGGCCGTCGCAAGGAGGCTTGATGAACGATGAGCTGCAACACCTGAAAAACCTTGGCAAGACGTCAGCACAGTGGCTGCATGCGGTGGGCATCCACAGTGCGTCCGACTTGCGTCGCCTGGGTGCGGTCGATGCCTACCGGGCCGTACGGACGCGCGGGTTTCGCGCATCGAAAGTGCTGCTGTATGCAATCGAAGGGGCCTTGATGGATGTGCATTGGAATGACATTCCTGCCGAGCGCAAAGAAGCGTTGAACCGGCAATTGGACGCTATTTCGGCCCGCCAAAAAAATTAGATCGACTGGCAAAGCCAACATTTACAGGCATTCCGAACGGACGTTTGAGAAAATCTGAAGAGCCATTGAAAACAAATGTTGACTCTCAAATGAGAATCGTTATGATTATCACAGCTGATCGCGAGATCAGCCGATAACTGAAAGACCATTGGTTCGGACTCTCAGATTATCTCCTCATCAGGCTAATCACGGTTATTTGACCCGGCTCTTGCCGGGTCTTTTTTTGCCCGTAAAACGCTATCGGTACAAAGCCGCCCACACTGCAGTTCAGCGGGCAATGATCAACGGATGCCCACGCTCCGGATGAGGCTGCACAAGCACATCCAAACCAAACACAGCTTTCAACGGCGCCGGCTGCATCACCTGCGCCGGCGCACCCAAGACATGCGGGCGCCCTGCCTCCAGCAGCAGGATCCGATCACAATAACGCGCCGCCAGGTTCAAGTCGTGAAGGATCACCAACACCGCCGCCCCTCGATCGGCAAAAGTGCGAATGGCCTGCAAGGTTGTGTGCTGGTGCAAGGGGTCCAGCATTGACGTCGGCTCATCCAGCAGCAACGTCTGCCCAGCCTCGCCCGGCCATAACTGCGCCAGCACCCGCGCCAGATGCACCCGTTGACGCTCTCCGCCGGACAGCGCCAGGTAGCTGCGACCGCTCAGGTGGCCGACATCTGCCGCCTGTAGGGCTGCCTCGATAATCGCGTCATCACGCACGCGCCCGGTCTGGTGTGGCAAGCGCCCCATGCCGACAACCTCTTCAACACGGAAAGCGAAGTCCAGCGTCGAACTTTGCGGCAATACCGCCAGGCGTTGCGCCCGTTGCGCGCCACTCCACTCGCTCAACGGGCGTTGGTCCAACCACACGTTGCCGTGGTCAGGAGGCAACTCGCCGCACAATCCGCCGAGCAACGTACTCTTGCCCGCACCATTGGGGCCCAGGACCCCGAGCACCTCGCCCGGCAACAGATCGAGGGTGACGCCTGCCAATACGGTTGTGCGACCGCGACGGATCTGCAGGTCTTCCACACGCAACATCAGGCACGCCCCCGCAACAACAGATAAAGAAAAAATGGCGCGCCGATAAATGCGGTCACAATACCGATCGGCAATTCAGCCGGTGCCAAGGCCAAGCGCGCGACCAGATCGGCAAACAACAGCAGGCTCGCCCCCGCCAGGACCGAAGCCGGTAGCAGCACACGATGATCCGGCCCCGCCAGCAAACGCACCAGATGTGGCACCACCAGCCCCACAAAACCAATCATGCCCGCAGCGGCCACGGCGGCTCCCACGCCTAACGCCGTGCAGAAGACCAACTCGCGCTTAAGCCTTTCTACATCGATACCTAAGTGATTGGCCTCTGATTCACCGAGTAGCAGCGCGTTCAGCGCTTTGGCTCGACGCGGCAACCACAGCGCGACACCCGCGCTTACCAGCAACAGGGGCCATAACCGCGAATAGCTGGCGCCGTTGAGGCTGCCCAGGTTCCAGAACGTCAGGGTGCGCAAGGTGGCGTCGTCGGCCAGGTAGGTAAACAGTCCTACCGCCGAGCTGGCGAGGGCTGTAAGGGCGATGCCGGCCAGCAACATGGTCGCGATATGGGTCTGGCCGTTGCGCCGCCCTAGTCGATAGACCAGTGCAGTGACACCCAAGCCGCCAAGGAATGCGCATAGCGACAACAGATAGGGCCCGAATGCATCCGGCAAACCGCCGAAAAACGAACCCCCTACAATCGCCACCGCCGCCCCCAGCGCGGCACCGCTGGAAACCCCGACCAACCCCGGATCAGCCAAGGGGTTGCGAAACAGCCCCTGCATTGCCACGCCCGACAAGGCCAACACGCCGCCGACCGCCAACCCCAGCAGCGTGCGCGGCAAACGGATCTGCCCCAGGATCAGCTCAGCCTGCTCCAGCCCTTGGGCCTCGATCGGCACGCCCATCCACCGCAACGCAGCCCTGAGCGTATCCAGCAAGGGCAGGCTGACTGGCCCCAGCGCCAGCGAGAGCCAAATAGCGAATACACACAGCAGCGCCAACCCTACAAACAGCGTCTTCGGTTTAACCGGAGTGGTCATAGGGCTGGCTTGGCCAGGGACGGATAAAACCCGGCGGACAGGTCCGCGAGGCTTTGTGGCAGGCGCGGCCCAAGCCCACCGACCAGCAAGGTGGGATCGACCTCAAACACTCGCCCGCTTTTGGCCGCTGGCGTGGAAGCCAGGATCGGGTTCTCCTTGAACAGTGCGGCACGCGCCGCCTCACCGGTCAGGGCACGATCAGCAAACACCAGCACATCCGGGCTCAACCCTGCCAACGACTCCACCGAAAACGGCTTGTAGCCAGTATGGGTCGCCAGGTTGCGCCCGCCAGCCTGCTGCAACATCCAGTCAGCCGCCGTGTCTTTGCCCGCGATCAGCGGCTTGCCGCCTGCATGACCGAGCAACAGCAACACGCCTGGCGCCTTTTGGGTCGATTGGGCCTTGCTTACCCAGCGCTTTTGCTGATCCAACGCCTGCTCATATCCGGTAAACAATTCGTTGGCTTTGGCCTCATTGCCCAGCAACGTGCCCAAGTGCTGAAGGTTACCTTTCAGCGTGGGCAGGTCCGGCTGCGCCGAGAACATTTCCACCTGCACACCCGCGTTGCGAATCTGCGCCAGCACGGGCGGCGGCCCCATTTCTTCAGTACCGACCAGCACCTGCGGGCGCAAACTCAGAATGCCTTCCGCCGACAACTGCCGCTGATAGCCAATGCTCGGCAACGCCTTGAGAGACTCCGGATGCTGACTGGTGGTATCCACACCCACCAATTTCGACTCACCGCCCAGGGCCGTCACCCATTCCGACAGCGCCCCGCCGGCACTCACCCAGCGTTGTGGCAGTTCGGAGGCTTGAGCCCCGTGGTTGACCAGCAATCCGACAACAAGCGCAATAGCGCTGGTACTCAGGCGCATAACAGGGTTTCCTTGCAAAGGCGGGGCCGCTCAAGCACTCATCGATGAGGCAGATAACGCCCGCCTGGCATCGCATTGAGCGCCCGCTCAGCTAACGGGCGAAGCCGGCATTTGATAATTGTTTGCATTTGAACGTCAAGGCACTTAAGGATTGAAATGAAGTTTCTCTGCCCCTCCGAAACCCTCGCGCCTAACTGCAGCCTCGGTTTTGATATCGACGGCTGCAAGGTGTTGGCGGTGCGTCGGGACGGTGTAGCCTACTTCTACATCAACCGTTGCCCCCATCGCGGCATTTCGCTGGAATGGCAACCCGACCAGTTTCTCGACGCCAGCGCCAGTTTGATCCAGTGCGCCACCCACGGCGCCCTGTTCCTGATCGAGAGCGGCGAGTGCATCGCCGGCCCTTGCGCCGGGCAAAGCCTTACCGCCCTGCCCGGCCGCGAAGATGACCAGGGCCTGTGGGTGGCGCTCTAGTCGAGCAGCACGTCCAGCCGCCGATCCACACAGATTTCTTCGGAAGTCACCCGCACGCCATACGCCAGCACTTCCACCCCCGCCGACTTGGCTTCACGCAGGGCGGCGGCGTAGGCCGCGTCGATTTCCACCGCCGGGCGCACGGCATCAATGCCCGAGAGATTGACGCAGTACAACTGCACTGCACGCACACCCTGCCGCGCCAGATGGGCCAGCTCGCGCAAATGCTTGGCGCCGCGCTGGGTCACCGCATCAGGGAACGCGGCAACCGCAGAGCCATCAAAGCCCAAGGTCACACTTTTGACTTCGACGTAGGCCGCGCCATCGGGATAGTCCAGACGAAAATCGATGCGGCTTTTCTCCTGGCCGTAAGGCACCTCGCGCTTCAACGCAGTAAAGCCGTTGAGTTCGGTGATGACCCCCGCCAGCAACGCCTCCTCGACCAACTGATTGGCACGCGCGGTGTTCACGCAGGCCAGACGCCCCTGGGGCGTCTCGGCGATTTCCCAGGTACCAGGCAACTTGCGCTTGGGGTCATTGGAGCGACTGAACCAGACCTGCCCACCTTCCACCATGCAATTGAGCATCGAGCCGGTGTTGGGGCAGTGAATGGTGAGCAACTCGCCGGTAACGGTTTCGATATCGGTGAGAAAACGCTTGTAGCGACGAATCAGCCGCGCTTCTTCGAGGGGAGGATTAAAGCGCATCAGCCTTGCCAGCTCCGCAAGCCACGGGCGATTCGCTCCACCGCCTCCTGCAGGCGATCGAGGTTTTGCGTGTAGGCAAAGCGCACATGATGACCGGCTTTAAAGCGGCCAAAATCCAGGCCAGGGGTAAAGGCCACATGCTCGGTTTCGAGGAAGTGACGACAGAATGCGAAGGCATCACCGCCGAACGCGCTGATATCGGCATACAAATAGAACGCCCCTTCCGGCTCGACGGCGATGCCAAACCCCAACTCGCGCAAGGCAGGCAGCAGGAAGTCACGACGACGGCCGAATTCAGCGCGGCGCTCTTCAAGAATGCTCAGGGTTTGCGGGGTGAAACACGCTAGCGCCGCGTGCTGGGCCATGCTTGGCGCACTGATGTAAAGGTTTTGCGCCAGTTTCTCCAACTCCCCCACTGCGGCCGGGGGCGCCACCAGCCACCCCAGGCGCCAGCCGGTCATGCCGAAATACTTGGAAAAACTATTCAGGACAAATGCTTCGTCGTCGACTTCCAGCACGCTGGCCGCGTCCGTGCCGTAGGTGAGGCCATGGTAAATTTCGTCCACCACCAAGTGGCCGTTGCGCGCCTTGATGGCGGCGGAAAGCCCGGCCAATTCGTCACGCGTAAGGATCGTCCCGGTCGGGTTGGCCGGGGACGCCACGAGCGCGCCGACACTGTCTTGATTCCAGTGCTTGGCCACTAGGTCGGCGGTCAACTGGTAGCGCACTTCGGGGCCGACCGGCACCAGTTGGGCCGCGCCCTCCACCAACCGCAGGAAGTGACGATTGCACGGGTAACCGGGGTCTGCGAGCAGCCAATGCTTGCCCGGATCCACCAACAGGCTGCTGGCCAGCAGCAAAGCGCCGGAACCGCCGGGGGTGATCAGGATACGCTCGGGGTCGACGTTCAGCCCGTAGCGCTGCTGATAGAAACCGCTGATGGCCTCGCGCAACTCCGGCAGACCACGGGCCGCGGTGTAGCGGGTCTTGCCGTTGGCCAATGCTGCCTGGCCGGCCTGGATGATGGGCTCGGCAGTGGTGAAATCCGGCTCACCGATTTCCAGGTGGATCACGTCATGGCCGGCGGCTTGCAGCTCATTGGCCCGCGCCAGCAATGCCATGACATGAAAAGGTTCGATGGCGCGACTGCGCGCACTGTAGGGCTGAGCCATTAGCCTTCCTTAACGGTAGGGACAAAATCTGGATTCTACCGAACCCTCGCGGGAAAACATGTTCTATTGCCTGCCCGGAGGCATGTGCCGGCCGAGCAAGCGCCTGCAAAACGACTAAAATCAACATTCGAGGCAATGCATACCCAGCAATGGCGGGCTGTCGCAGTTTTGCAAGCGATTTGCCATGGGCCTCGACAACCGGGAGTGGCGCACCCCGAATCTATCTGGTAAGTTCGCCCGCTTGCAGCCGCAGGGCCGGCAGGTGTCGGTGACGTTGCAATCCTGCGCAATGGATTAGAAGAGTGAGAGGCGGTCTATTCATGTCCACCCAAGCAAAGCAACAGCAGCAGAGCCTCAGTGGCTTCACACCTTACGTCGAAGCGAAGGGTGAGGAGTACATGGGCAAGCCCATGCGCCAGCACTTCACCAATATCCTGAAAAAGTGGAAGCAGGACTTGATGCAAGAGGTCGACCGCACCGTTGACCACATGAAGGACGAAGCCGCCAACTTCCCGGACCCGGCCGACCGTGCCAGCCAGGAAGAAGAGTTCGCCCTTGAACTGCGCGCCCGTGATCGCGAACGCAAGCTGATCAAGAAGATCGACAAGACGCTGCAACTGATCGAAGACGAAGAATACGGCTGGTGCGAATCCTGCGGCGTCGAGATTGGTATTCGTCGCCTGGAAGCCCGCCCAACCGCGGACCTGTGCGTAGACTGCAAGACCTTGGCTGAAATCAAGGAAAAACAGGTCGGCAAGTAATCCCTGCCGAACTGAACGAATGGGGCGTGCAAACGCCCCATTTTTGTTTCTGGCGTTTACCGAATTTCCAGTAGTATCCGGCCCATGACAGCCTCTACCTATATCGGGCGTTTCGCCCCCACGCCCAGCGGCCATTTGCATTTTGGCTCCCTGGTCGCCGCCCTCGCCTCCTACCTCGACGCCCGCGCAAACCAAGGCCGCTGGCTGATGCGCATGGAGGACCTTGACCCACCGCGTGAAGAGCCGGGCGCCCAGGCAGCGATCCTCCACGCCTTGGAAGGCTACGGTTTCGAATGGGACGGTGAACTCGTCCGACAAAGCGAGCGGCATGATGCCTACGCCAAAGTGCTGAACGATATGTTCAACCATGGCCTGGCCTACGCGTGCACCTGTTCACGTAAACAGCTGGAACCCTACAACGGTATCTACCCTGGGCTGTGCCGCAATGCAGGACACGATCAGCAGGATGCCGCCATACGGTTACGCGTTCCGGAGCTGGAATACCACTTTACCGACCGCGTCCAGGGCGAATTCCGACAGCACCTGGGCCGCGATGTAGGCGATTTTGTCATCCGTCGCCGCGACGGCCTGTATGCCTATCAACTGGCCGTGGTCCTCGACGATGCCTGGCAAGGCGTCACCGATATCGTGCGCGGCGCCGACCTGCTCGACTCCACGCCACGCCAGCTCTACCTGCAGGAACTGCTCGGCCTGCGCCAACCGCGCTACCTGCATGTGCCGCTGATCATCCAGCCGGACGGCAACAAGTTGGGCAAATCCTACCGTTCCCCGCCGTTGACACCCGACCAGGCCACGCCTTTGCTATTGAGAGCCCTGCGTGCCCTCGGCCAGCAACCCGGCGACGAGTTGCTGCACGCCAGCCCACGGGAACTGCTGGACTGGGGCATCCAGCACTGGGATGCCGGACGGATACCTCGCACACTCACGCTGGCCGAAGCGCAATTGAGCTGAAGGCGCTTGCAGCTTGCCAGGCATCCGTTACCATCGCCGCAGTTTTTCAATCAGAGGCCAACATGTACATCTATCGATTGGTCCTGCTGCTGGTCGTCGGGATCTACCTGTTTTCTCCCGCCATCATGGATTGGTGGATCGACGCCACGGGCGCCTGGTATCGCCCCTATCTGCTGTGGCTGATCCTGATCGTCGTGACTTTCATCCTGCAGAG
>Ga0207650_10002222_pt1 | contig 13558 bp, 10 predicted proteins | sample KBSS63metaG_FD_184325 | JGI IMG/M metagenome (GOLD analysis project Ga0207650, IMG submission 184325) | Switchgrass rhizosphere microbial communities from Kellogg Biological Station, Michigan, USA - KBS S6-3 metaG (SPAdes) (version 2) | ecosystem: Host-associated > Plants > Roots > Rhizosphere...
AGTGATGAAGCCGGAGGCCGGCACCAAACCTCGGGTTTATTACCGCAATCTCTGGCGCTATTCGAAATGCTTCATCGGGGGCACGGTGGCAGCGCAGACGAACGATACGGTCGACTGCGTGGAAGGGGCGAGTGTTCGCTTGACCAAGGACGGTCGCACGGTCGCGGAAACGACGAGCGACAATTACGGCGACTTCAAATTCGACAAGCTCGACGAGAATTCGGGTCGCTACCTGGTCGAGATTTCCACGCCCGGGCATGGCCGCAAGACCGTCGAGGCAAATCTCGGTGTGAGCATCAATCTCGGCGAGATCAGGCTGTAGCCCTTGGTCGGCCCCTGGCTGCCGGACCCAGGGCCGCAATCCGCGACCCCAATTGCGGATCACAATCCCGCCGGCTCGCACCTTGGCTCACTCCCACATGCGCATCATAAGAGCGGTGAGAGCGTCGGACACATCTGCGCGGGCCCTGACGGGATGACCGACCCGACCTCGCTCATCTTCCCAAGCCTGGGTCCGCTCTATCAGGCGCTCGCGCCGTGGGCGGAGGTGCTGCTGCGTGCCGTGGTCGGGCTCGCGCTCGTTCCACACGGGCTGCGCAACACGTTCGGAATGTGGCCGAGCACGGGGGTGCGGTCGCACAATCTTGTAGAATTGGCGCAGCAGCTCGACAACGACGGATATAGACCGGGAAAACTCTGGGCATGGGCGATCTCGCTCACGCAATTGATCGGCGGCCCGTTGCTCGCGCTCGGACTGTTCACCCGCCCCGCCGCGCTCGCGATCGTCATATTTCTCGTCGTCTCCAATTATGAGCGCTGGCGCGTCGGCGGGTATTTCTGGAACAAGACCGGCCTTGAATACACGCTGATGTGGACGGTGGCCGCGCTGTATTTCTTGGTGCACGGTGGCGGCGCGATCTCGGTCGACCATCTTCTGATCGGACACGAATTCTGACCGGCAGGCGTCGCCGTCGCGCGGCTGGAATCGGTCGGCCGAGGTCACTACCATGCGCGGAGCAAACGAAGGCAGCGTCCACACGCCTCACGTGGCCGGCCGGACAAAGGGAGGTCCTTAAATGAACATCCATGCCAGAGCCACGACCGGCCTGTCCGCGATGTCCTCCGAGGAGTGGGAGGCGCGCGTTGACCTTGCGGCGGTATACCGTCTGGTCGCTCACCACGGCTGGGATGACGTCATTTACAACCATTGCTCTATGCGGGTGCCGGGCGAAGACCGGAAATTCCTGATGAAGCGGCATGAGCTGTTGTGGACCGAGGTCACCGCCTCCAATCTCGTCAAGGTCGACATGGACGAGGACCTCGACGAGCGTGCCGGCGTCAATCGGCCCGGCTTCACCCTGCACGGCGGGGTCTTGCGCGGCCGTGCCGACGTCAACTGCGCGGTGCACGTGCACACCCGAACCGGAATGGCGATCGCCGGCCTCAAGGGCGGGCTGAAGATGATCTCGCAGGAGGCGGTGCGCTTTCATGACCGCGTCGGCTATCACCCCTATGAAGGTATCACCGAGGATTTCGGCGAGCGTGAGCGGCTCATCGCCCATCTCGGCAACAACCGCGCCATGATCATGCACAATCACGGGGTGCTCACCGTCGGCAAGACCGCGCGTGAGGCTTTCATCCTGATGAAGCATCTGTTGGAGGCGGCGGAAATCCAGTTGGCCATGGAAGCAACCGGCGGGGAGGTGATCGAGATCCCGCGCGACATCTGCAGGAAGACGGTCGCTCAGTACGAAAAGCACGACAGTGGCCGCGGCTCCGCTGACTGGCCGGCCTACCTTCGGCTGCTCGATCGGATCGATCCGAGCTATCGGAACTGATGGACGCCGAGGCCGCAGGAGGGCCGTGCCGAAGGCGGCATCGCCGCCGCGCATTCCCGCAGCCGCTATGGGTGTTCTGTGCGCATGGGCCGCAGGCCCCGTGGGGCATGGCAGGATCGAACTGCACTGGTGTAACATGCTACGCGACCCCCGCCACTCCGTTGCGCTTGTCCGGTGAAAGGAGCTTCGATCATGCTCGATGTCGTGAAGCAAGTTGCACCCGCGATCCCCTTCGATGCGGATCGGCTCGACCGCCTGATGGATGAAGCCGGGATCGATGTCCTGCTCGTGACCTCGAAGCACAACGTGCAATATCTGCTCGGGGGCCATCGCGCCTTTTTCTTCGAGTCCATGGATGCAATGGGATTGAGCCGCTACCTGCCGGTCCTGGTCTATCCCAAGGGCGGGCGGCAGAAGGCGGCCTATTTCGGCCATCGCATGGAAGGCTTTCAGAAGGCGCACCATCCCTTCTGGGTGCCGGAATCGCAGACCAATTCGTCCGGATCGGTTGATGCCATGGAGAAGGCGATCGACTATATGGGGAAATCGGGGGTGAAAGCGCGCCGGATCGGCGCCGAGCTCGCCTTTCTGCCGGTCGATGCCGGGACTGCGCTGCGCAATGGCTTCCCCGGCAGCGAACTCGTCGACGCTCTGTTCGTGCTCGAGCGGCTGCGCGCGGTGAAGAGTCCCGCGGAATTGAAGAAGCTGCGCATCGCCTCGGAGCGAGTGATCGAATCGATGCTGGCGGTGATCGCCAATCATGACCCCGGCACGACCACGCGGGAACTGACCGAAGCACTGCGGCGAGAGGAGACCAGCCGCGGGCTTGTCTTCGACTATTGCCTGATCACGGCCGGCACGAGCCTCAACCGCGCTCCGTCGGAGCAGACATGGGGACGCGGCGACATCCTTTCCCTCGATTCCGGCGGCAACTATCATGGCTATATCGGCGACCTCTGCCGCATGGCGATCCAGGGTGAGCCGGACGCCGAACTCGAAGATTTGCTGGCCGAGATCGAAGAGGTTCAGCGGGCGTCGATGAAGCCGATCAAGGCGGGCGCCATGGGGAGCGTGATCTACGCCGCGGCCGAACCGCTCGTGCACAAGTCAAAGCATCACAACCATATGCATTTCCTCGCCCACGGCATGGGATTGGTGAGCCACGAAGCGCCGCGGCTCACCGCAACGGGACCGGTACCCTATGATGCTTATGACGCCAGCCGGCCGCTGGAAACCGGGATGGTGATTTCAGTCGAGACCACGCTGCAGCACCCGCAACGCGGATTCATCAAACTCGAAGACACCGTGGTGGTCACCGACAACGGCTTTGACATTTACGGCGAGGGCGGCCGGGGCTGGAACCGCGGCGGCACTGCGCTGCGCGCCTGAGAGGGGCGACATCGTCGCCGTCAGCGCCGGGCGTTGCGTACCCGATGCTGCGTGCCCCAGCCGTCTCAAAAGGAGCGGCTCCACGCGCGCGCGCGGCGCATGCCAACGCGCATGAGCGGCCCGGGGCAAACGCGGGGCCGAGCGCCAATACTTCAACTGGGACGGGAATTGAGGGGCGGCGCCAGCGGGGAAGAAGGCTGCAGCGTATCAGAGCGCCGCTGGGCGCGCAGGCGAGCACGCCCAAACGCCGCGGGCCGGATTAGTGACCAGCCCGACGGCTCCAGGCAGAAAACTCAGATGCTCAGCGCCAGCAACGCCACCGCGCCGATGCCCACGACCAGGATCACGAGTGCGACCGGGTCGTAGTCGAGCCAATGTCCGCTTTGTACACGCATGACGCACCTCGCCCTGAGAGATGGATCGCGGCCACTCTTGTCCCAATCCCACATCGAGGGTGGCTGGTGACCTGCGTCCCCATTAGTCGCGGCGTGGCGTCGAAAGGTTCAAATCTGCCGCCGCGCGCGCAGGCCCGCGCCGGCCTGTACGATTGCGCATATTCCGCATCAAGAGACAAGTGCATATAATTGGAAATACAGCATATTTTTGCGCGAATAAAATCACTGCATGAACCAGCCATGGCTTACGACGAGGGACTGTCCCGTCAGTGCGTTGCTCTCGAAGCTGGCGAAAAACAGCGCGGTTTCGGCAACATCGGCCACCGTGGTGAATTCGCCGTCGACCGTGTCCTTGAGCATGACCTTTTTGATCACGTCCGCCTCTGAAATACCCAGCTCTCTGGCCTGTTCCGGGATTTGTTTGTCGACCAACGGCGTCCGCACGAAACCGGGACAAATCACGTTCGCGCGCACGCCGTGCTTGGCGCCTTCTTTCGCCACCACTTTGGCGAGCCCGATCAATCCGTGCTTGGCGGTGACGTAGGGGGCCTTCAACACCGATGCCTCTTTCGAGTGCACCGACCCCATATAGATGATGCTCCCCCCGCTGCCCTGCTTGTACATACGCTGCAACACGGCGCGCGTCGTGAGAAATGCGCCGTCGAGATGGATGCTCAGCAGCTTCTTCCAGCTCGCAAATTCGAATTCGTCGAGCGGAGCGACGATCTGGATTCCGGCATTGCTCACCAGCACGTCGATTTTTCCGAACTGTTCGACCGTGCGTGCGACCCCGGCTTCCACCTGCCGCTCGTCGGTCACGTCCATCGCCACGGCGAGAGCTTTTTGGGGGCCGCCGAGTTCTGCTGCGGTGGCATCGGCTGCCGTCTGGTTCAGATCGGCAATGACGACGCGGGCGCCCTCGCGCGCATAGGTCCTGGCGATTTCCTTGCCGATCCCGCTGGCAGCGCCGGTCACAATGGCAACCTTGTCCTTGAGACGCATGTCACGCAACTCCTGCAGGGACGGGAGCCAAGGCCTGTTCGTGCTTCGATGACGAAGACGAATGCAGGTAGTCGTGGGCGACCTTGCCCAGGCCGAGGGTGAGATCGCAAACGAGATGCACGGCCGAGACGATCTCGAGCACCGGCAACTCCGCCACCGGTGCGAGCGCGTGAGGGACCAAAGATAGCGCCGCCGGACCTGTCCATGCTCCCGTGAGCGTGACGTCTTCGAGGTAATACTCGACCAGCTCGCAAATCCTCGCGCTGCCATCGACATGGGGAATGATCTTGAGCAGGAAGTTCGGCGTCGCCAGCGAGCCGCGGACGGCATCCAGGTCAGCGCTCTTGTGCTTGTATCCCATGGTCCCCGTGGCGACCCGAACCGGACCGTAATCGAGCGTCCCGACCAATGTGTCGATCTCGACACGCAGGCTCGGGTTGGCGAGTTTTTTTGGAAAGCCCCAAAGCTCACGGCCGCCCGCAATCGGCGGCTCGTCATTCAAAAACATGCAATGGGTGTATCCGCCTTTGCGGCCTTGAAACGTGACCGGGATCACCTGGCCGGTTTCGGTGTAGTCGCCGAAGCCGGTGGAATCCGGCATGCGGATGAACTCGTATTTGACCTGCGGTTCATCGATCTCGAGCGGCTCCGGTACGACCGCGCGCAGCTTGTCGGGATCGGTTCGATAGGTGATGACCATGAACTCGCGATTGACGAAACGATACGGCCCCGGGGGGTAGGCCGGGCTTGTCAGCGGCATGGCAAATGCCCGCGCCTTGACCTCTGCTTCCTTCATGCTGCGCTCCGGTCCATGTTCTAAGGTCCGTGGTATCGGATGCTCGGTCTTAGGGGAAAGCGTCGCTCGGGCTTCTTGCCGCGCCAGTCAAGCGACGGGAAGGGGACTGTCAGTTGCCTTGGCCGCCTCGCGGAGACCTGTCGATCTGGACGGCGTCGCGCCCCATCTGCAGGCATACGAGCACCTCGACATAACTTGGATCGCCTCCTGTCTCCGTGGTGGCGACGCAACGCTGGCGCAGGGCGGGCGCGAATTGCGTCCACTCCTTTTCCAGTTGGTCATGCGCGCTTTTTTCGTCAGCCAGACATTGCCGCAGCGTCGTATCCAAGCTCAGGCTGTCGCCCATCTTCGCAGCGGCACGACAGGCGGGCTCCACGTTGAGGCTGGGCACCTGGTCGGCGACGGGGAAGAGCAATGTGGCGCCCAGCGCCAGGGTCATACCCGAAGGAAGCATGCGGAACCCTTTAGAAGACCATACTAGCCGAGCCGGCGCGCGTTGCTCGCGCGAGAGTTGCCCCGATATAGCAACCCGCCGCCCGCGACGGTGTCGGCCGGGCTTCGATGCAATGACGCGCTAATGCTGCCTACCGTTACTCGACCACTTGCAATTCAGTCGAATTGCGCCCGGCGCGCCCTTCGTCGTGGGGCATAGCCGGTCTTCGAACGAGGCGCAAGAATGCGTCATTGCATGGTTTCGGATGATGCTATTGCGCGGCCGTTGCTGGCGGGGGCTCAAGCTTGCAACCGTTGAGCACGGCATAATAGCCCTTGTCGCCTTTCTGAAAGCTCACGTTCGCAGTGAACACGTACGAGCCGCGCTTCGGCTCCTTGAGTTCATACACCCACCAATTCGTCACCTTGCCGGGCTGGTTGGAATATTGAGCGCAGGTGCCGTCCGGTCCGTCGATGATCGGAACGCTTTGCATCTCGTAGCGATAGTCCTTCGGATTGGGCCAGGCGACACCAATTCCGATTTTCGGCTGCCAGTAATCCAGGGGAAACGCCTGCGAGAGATTGTTCGGACCTCCGCAGTTCGGGTATGCCGAGACATATTCCGCGTTGGCAGTGCAGATCATGACCGGCGTCGCATTGGTCCAGTCGATGCCGCCGGGCAACGCACCCCAGTGGGTTTGGCAGCAGGGCTCGATCGGAACGGCCGGCCATTCCGGCGGAGTCTGTACCGATACGCTTTGGCTTCTGATGCAATAGTTCGTGGTGCAGGCATACTGCGCATGCGCCGGCAATATCGCGGACATGATGAGCAGGCTCACGATCAACGCCAGCCTTGAGCCGTTCAGGGCCGGAAACCGGTTAGAGTTGTTCATCGACATTGTCCTCGCGCAGCCGCGCTCTTTGCCGGAGCGTTCCGCTCATGTACATTACCATATGAAAGACGCAAAGGATTGACGGACGCATCCGGCAGTCGCTCGTCCGAGCGAAACGGACGAGGGCCCCGGCATCGCCGGGTCGCAGTCGCTTCGAGTGCCACACCAGCCGGCGAGCCGAACCGCTATGGATGTCAGACATTTGCTCGCCAGCCTGCTCGCCGGACTTGCTCTGACCGCGATTGATCCGGGCAAGGCCGCGACACAGGAGACCCCATCTCGCCCGTGCCGCCGATTGTATGCCCTGCCATACGTCTGCGCGTGACAAGACCTATGCCGGCGGACTGCGGATGAACACGCCGTTCGGCGTGATGTACTCGCCCAACATCACCCCGGATCGTGAAACCGGGATAGGGGCATGGACGTTCGATGAATTCAAGAAGGCCCTCCACTCCGGAATTCGGGCCGACGGCCGCTTCCTTTATCCCACCATGCCGTTCGACGCCTTCACCAAGATCAGCGAGGACGATCTCAAGGCGTTGTGGTCCTACATCCGCAGTCTTCCGCCCATCAAGCAACAGAACCGGGAGAACGAGCTCACTTTTCCCTTCAGCATCCGGTACGGCATGTTGGTGTGGCGGATGCTGTTCTTCCGGGCGCAATGGTTCGAGCCCGACCCCGCGAAGAGCGCCCAATGGAATCGGGGTGCCTATCTGGTAGAGGCGCTTGCCCATTGCGGCGACTGTCACACCCCGCGCAACTTGATGGGCGCGACAATCGCGAGCGAGCGGTTCAAGGGGGCCAAGATCGATCAGTGGTACGCACCCGACATCACCCCCGAAGCTTTGGCCAAGACCAATCGCTGGGACAAGTCCCAGCTGATCGCGTTCCTCAAGAAGGGCGCAGCCAACAACTCCACCGTATTGGGTCCGATGCAGGAGGTCGTGCACGACAGTCTGTCGTTCCTGACGCCGGACGATCTCGAGGCGATGGCCACATACCTGCTCGACGTGACCAACGGAACCAGTGCGCCCGCGCTGGTTGCGGCAAAAAAGCTGCCGCCCGAGATTGCCGCCCATGCCGCAAAGCTTTATGCGGACAATTGTGCCACCTGCCATCAGGCAAATGGTCAGGGTGTTGCCGGCTCGATCCCGCCGCTCGCCGGCAATCCAGCCGTGATCGCGACCAAGCCGTTCGATACGCTTTCGGTACTGCTGCAAGGCGTTCCAGCACGCGACGGTATCCCGGCAATGCCGAGCTTCGCGGGTTCGCTGAACGACAACGACGTGGCAGAGCTCGCCAATTACGTGCGCACGAACTGGGGCAATACGGCAGCGCCGAACGCCACCCCAGCCTTGGCCGCGAGCTGGCGCACGACACTGTCGCTGCCGGTCTATGCGAGTGATGCCGCGCGGCGGTTCGAATGTGCGGATGTGGGCGGGGGCGGTGGTGCCGACCTGGATCCCCAGCTGATCGCGATGCTGGGCGGCGAAATGGCGCAGCGCTCTGTCGCCTATGCCACGCTCGTTGATGAGTACAAGGCGTCGCATCCGGACGCCGGCCTGGCGGATATCGTCAACAATCTCATGGCTGCCTACTGTCCCGTGGTCGCCAGGGGTGGTGGATCGGATCAAGAGAAGAGCTTGGCAGTCAAACAGTTTGCGCTCGACGTCACCACGTATCTGTCCAATCAAAGCGTGGTGGCGGAGGTGGAGCCTGACGTCGACATCATCTGGGCGGTCCCGGTCGGGTACTCGCTCGCTGAGCGAGATCCCGGTTGGCAGCCCTCGCTCAAATGCCCGGCCAATGACAATTCGCGCGTGCCAGCGGCGTTGGTCGCCGCCGCCGCGCAGATTCGGGGCAAGCCGGACCTGAATGTGCTTGCCCCTGCTGCGATCGCGCAAGCCGACGCCTTGCTCGCGCAGAACCCGAAGGCCAAACCGGTGGACTTGGCCAACGCGTTGATCCTTGCCTACTGCGAGGGCGTCGTGGATCTCTCGGGCGCGGGGGATGCGGAGAAGACCGGCGCGCTGATCCGATATGGCGAGGAGATTATTCAGGAACTTCAACTCAAGGCGGAAACGACAGAGCGGGCGCCCGTTGCCAACGCGTCGCGCTAGATGGTGCCGGGGCCTTCGTTCAGCAATCAAATCGATCTCGCTCGATCGGCGAACGTCAACTATTCCAACATGTATTATAAAGCGTGTTCATGGCTCTCCACGGAGTCGTCGCAAGGACGAGTCGTCATTTTTGTCGCAGTTGAGCCAAGTATTGGCTGGCGCGAAAATGTCCACACGTCGTAACCTGCGGCCCAGCTCGCTTCGAGGAAATCGGTGTCCTCGGTCACGTGCTCGGGCGATGCTGATGACGGGCGCAAGACCGGAGAGATGAACATGCAATGTGTCGCCGACATCCGCTCGGGCGCCGTCGGACTTCCTCTCGCCCACGGCGCGCGCACCGTCAGCGACCGCATGGCATGGCCCGCGTCGGCGCGAGTGCGCGGGCGCGCAACACTACCTCTCCTGGTCTGTGCCGCGGTGGCCGCCGTGGTGACCGGATGCAGCCAGGAAAACCGATACATCGCGCCGCCCCCGCCAAAGGTGACGGTCGCACCGCCGGTGCAGCAGACGGTGACGCCGTATCTGGAGGCGACGGGCAACACCGCCTCGGTGAACACCGTCAAGCTGGTGGCACGCGTGCAGGGCTTCGTTCAGGAGATCAAGTATCAGGACGGCGCGGCGGTGAAGAAGGGCACGCCGCTGTTCGTGATCGAGCCGCAGCCCTACAAGGTGCTGCTCGAGCAGGCGCAAGCCGCGGAGGAAGGTGCCAAAGCGACCCTGGTCAACGCTGAGGCGGAATTCACCCGCCAGCAGGAACTCCAAGCCAAGGACGTCTCGACCCAGGCCAACCTGGACAAGGCGCGCGCCAACCGGGACACGGCGCGGGCCAATGTGCTTCAAGCGCAGGCCAACACGCAGACCGCGGAGATCAACTTCGGCTATACGACCGTGTTGGCTCCCTTCGACGGTGTCGTGACCGCGCGCAAGGTGTCCATCGGCGAGCTCGTGGGCGGTGACCAGCCGAACGAGCTTGCAACCATCGTGCAGCTCAATCCGATTTGGGTATGGTTCAATCTGAGCGAGCGCGACGTGCAGCGCGTGCGCGCCACGATGGCCGAGCGCGGCGTGACCATCGCCGAACTCGTGAACAAGGTGCCCATCGAGGTCGGTCTCCAGACCGAGACCGGATATCCGCACAAGGGCGTGCTCGATTACACCGCGCCCGACGTCAATCAGTCGACCGGGACACTGCAGGTGCGCGGCGTGTTCGAGAACGAGAAGTTCTCGCTGCTGCCGGGGTACTTCGTTCGGGTTCGAGTGCCCATGCGCCCGGAGCCTGCGCTTCTAGTCCCGGCGGTGGCAGTGGGCAGCGATCAGGCTGGGCGCTACGTGCTGACGGTCAACGCCGATAACGTTGTGGAGCAGCGCCGGGTGTCGCTCGGCCAGACCGTCGGCGAGTTGCAGGTGGTGGAGAGCGGACTGAAGCCGGAGGAGCGCGTTGTCGTCTTCGGCATTCTCGATGCCATCCCCGGCCAGAAAGTCGACCCGCAGCTGCAGGCGCCCAAGTCTGCTGACGCGGATCCGGCCGCACTGAAATAGTCCCACATCATGATCTCGAAATTTTTCATCGAGCGTCCTGTTCTCGCGAACGTGCTCGCCATCCTCATGGTGGTCATCGGCGCGGTGGCGCTGATGAAGCTTCCGGTGGCGCAATATCCCAACGTGGTGCCTCCAACCATCTCAGTCACGACCCGATACCCCGGCGCCGGCGCGCGCGCCGTGGTCGACACCGTCGCGCTGCCGATCGAGCAGCAGGTCAACGGCGTCGACGGCATGATCTACATGCAGTCCTACAGTGCGTCCGACGGGAGCTACTCGCTGACCGTGACGTTCAAGATCGGCATGGATATCAACTTCGCGCAGGTGCTGGTGCAGAACCGGGTCTCCAGCGCGCTCGCTCAATTGCCGCAGGCGGTGCAAGCCCAGGGCGTAACGGTTCAGCAGAAATCCACCGCCATTCTGCAGTTCGTCACGGTGACATCGCCTGACGGCCGCTACGACAGCCTCTTCCTCGCCAATTACGCGACCATCAATCTGCAGCCGGAACTCGCCCGCCTGCCTGGTGTCGGCCAGGTCAACATCTTCGGGGCCGGGCAGTATTCCATGCGGGTCTGGCTTGATCCCAACAAGCTTTACGCGCGCTCGCTCACCACGCAAGACGTCGTCGACGCACTCAAAGGCCAAAACCAGCAAGTGACCGCCGGCCAGCTCGGCATGCCGCCGGCACCGAGTACCCAGCCTTTCCAGTACACACTCGACATTGCGACGCGCCTCGACGACGTCAGCCAGTTCGAGAACATCGTCGTGAAGACCGAGAAGAACGGGCAGATGACCTATCTGCGCGACGTTGGTCGTGTCGAGCTGGGAGCCCAGACCTATAGCCAGGTTTTCACGCTCAACGGCAAGCCGGCAGCGGGCATCGGGATCTATCAGACGCTCGAGGCGAACGCGCTGGATGTGGCCGGCGCGGTCAGCACCAAGATGACCCAGCTGGCGAAGAGCTTTCCGCAGGGCCTGACCTACAGCATTCCATTCGATACCACGACCTTTGTCCGCGCTTCGATCAACGAGGTATGGAAGACGCTGTTCGAGGCGGCGATCCTGGTTCTGATCGTGATCGTGGTGTTCCTGCAGGATTGGCGCGCCATGCTGGTGCCCATGACCACGGTGCCCGTGACCATTATCGGCGCTTTCGCCGGCATGGCCGCGCTCGGGTTCACGGTCAACCTGTCGACGCTGTTCGCGATCGTGCTGGCGATCGGCATCGTCGTCGACGACGCCATCGTGGTGGTCGAGGGCGCAGCCCACCATATCGAGCGAGGATTGCCGGCGAAGGAGGCGGCGATCCAAGCGATGAACGAGCTGTTCGGTCCGATCATCGGCATCACGCTCGTGCTGATGTCGGTATTTCTGCCCGCCGCCTTCATCCCCGGCCTCACCGGCCAGATGTTCGCGCAGTTCGCGCTGGTGATCGCCGCGACCGCGTTGCTGAGCGCGATTAACGCCGCCACGTTGAAGCCGACGCAGTGCGCCCTATGGCTGCGGCCGCCCGTGCCCCCGGAGAAGCGCAACTGGTTCTTTCGCGGCTTCAACGCAATCTACAACCCGTTCGAACGGGCCTATGCGCGGCTGATCCGCGGCATGGTCGCGCACAGCGGATCGATGTGCATCATCGCGCTCATCGTGATCGGTGGCGCCGGCTATGGTCTCTCCCGGGTGCCGACCGGCTTTCTCCCGATCGAAGACCAGGGGTACATCCTGGTGACGGCGCAGTTGCCGGATGGTGCTTCGCTCGAGCGCACCCAGGCGGTGATGGATCGGCTGAGCGCAATTGCCGGCAAGAATCCGGCGGTCGAGAACGTGATCGCGATTTCGGGCGTTTCGGCCCTCGACAACAACTCGACGCTTGCAAACGCGGGTGTCGCCTATGTCGTGCTCAAGGACTGGAGCGTGCGCGGCAAGGGCGAGGATCTGCGGTCACTGTTCCAGCAGTTCAACAGGGATTTCGCCGTCATAAACGAGGCACGCATCGTTGCCTTCCCGCCGCCGCCCATTCAGGGCATCGGCAATGCGGGTGGCTTTGCCATGCAGTTGGAGTTGCGCGACGGCAGCTTCGATCTCACCAAGCTGCAGACCCTGACCAACGCGGTGGTGAAGGACGCGCAGACGCAGAGCGGCCTGCAGCGGGTGACCAGTTCATTCCGCTCCACCGTGCCCCAGATGAAGGTCGACGTGGACCGCGCCAAGGCGGAGACGTTGCAGGTCTCCATCGATGAAGTGTTCTCCACGCTCGCGGCCTATCTGGGATCGAGCTATGTCGGTCAGTTCAACAAGTTCGGCCGCGTCTTCCAGGTCTATGTGCAGGCGGATTCGCAATTTCGCCTACGGCCGGAGGACATCGAGCTGCTGCCGGTTCGCAACAAGCAAGGGGCCATGATCCCGCTCGGGACGATGGTTCACATCACGCCTTCGGTCGGACCATCGCTGTTGAGCCTGTACAATCTCTATCCGTCCTCGACGGTGCTGGGCTTGCCAGCCGCCGGCTTCAGCTCCGGAGAGGCGAACGCCCTGATGGAGCAGATCGCCACCAAGGTCTTGCCACCGGGCGCGGGCTTCGAATGGACCGCGATGTCGTACCAGGAAAAACTCGTCGGCAAGCAGATCTATTACATCTTCGCGCTCGCGATGTTGCTGGTGTATCTGGTGCTGGCGGGCCAGTACGAGAGTTGGCTGATGCCGGTGGCCGTCCTTCTTGCGGTGCCGCTTTCGCTGATCGGGCCCGTGGCGGCGCTCAAAGGCCTGGGTATCGACAACAACCTCTATACCCAGATCGGCCTGGTGCTGCTGATTGCACTCTCGGCCAAGAACGCCATCCTGATCGTGGAAGTGGCGCGCGAGCGGCGCGTCTTCGATGGCAAGCCCATCCTCGAGTCGGCGCTCGAGGCGGCCCGCGCCCGCTTCCGTCCCATCCTCATGACCTCGTTCGCCTTCATTCTTGGCGTGCTGCCGCTGGTTCTGGCGACCGGGGCCGGTGCCAGTGCGCAGCAGCAACGCGAGCAACTCGGCGTCGGACAGTCCGTGTGCACCGCGCGCCCACAGACGTTCGCGAGGACGCTCGCCACGGGGCCAATCTGTGATGGTCATGTTGTACATCCCGTGAGCGCGGCACGCGCCGGTGAGTGTGTGCTCGCCC